>VOFB01000398.1_pt1 | contig 176000 bp, 174 predicted proteins | sample 5384141 | NCBI WGS metagenome assembly VOFB01 (sample SAMN12384721, study PRJNA508395) | human gut metagenome | isolation source: healthy gut A | host: Homo sapiens
TGAAATGTTATGGAACGCAGCAATCCGTATGGAGAATCCTTAGACGGTATGAATACACTGGTGCGCTGGTTATGGGGAGAAGAAAAGAAAATTGACGTAAACACTACATCTGTTCGGACGCTCCCGGAGGATAAGTGGATCATCGCAGAAAACGCTCATGCAGCCATCGTGACAAGAGATGAATACTATCAGGCACAGAAAGCGATCCGTAACGTGACCCCAATTCAGTATAAGGTAGGTGATGATTTCGCGTTAAAGGAAAGATTTGCTGCGGAAACTGTAATCGGCAGCTTCGCCACGAAAGGCAATATGGGGAAATGGTTTTCTATTGCGGCTATAAACGGTCAGCCGGAAAGTTCTCTAAATGCTACGGCGGCTATTACAGAGAATATTCAGTGAACGCGAAAGTGGCTCGTGCGATAAAAACAGTATTCTATGCGCTGGATGTGGTAAATCAGGGAATGCAGGAAAAAGCAGTTCTATCACGGTGCGCTGCGTGGACATTGAGGACTTGGAAAAGCAAGCAGAAGCCATTCGGGTAGAGCAAATCAAACTATATGAATCGTATGCGGACGGTGTGCTGCTGCGAGATGCGTACATAGAAAAAGAAAAAGGTCCTTTCGAAAAACTGGCTGCATTGCAGGATAGCATACGGACAGAAAAAGGAAGAACAGGAGTGTGCCGATGAATTGATGAAGAAATCCGCGCTCTGACAAAGCAGGCCAGCGAGAAACGTATTACATCGGTGGGCTGACAAAAGAGTGTGTGGATGCTTTTGTCAGCATGGTTTATCTGTATGACGACCAAACGATGAAAATAGAGTTCAACTGTGAGGATGTGATTCGGAGAGCGTTGGAAAAGTATGGCGCATAATTGGATGAAAGAAGTGGCATAAGAAAAGAATACCCGTCTGGTGAGAGGATTCAGAAAATCTTCTCGACCAGGCGGGTATTTCATTCCGCAGGAATGTGTCCTATTAGAGGCTGAGGGCTTCCACCCATGCAGACAAGTCGGCTTTGCTGGAATAGGAATTGAATACCTTACCATGCAGGAGCTTGGAACCAGGGCAGCTAAGGAGCAAGCTTTTCATTGGTCTTGCCCATGTCGCTGCCGCCAGATGTGGCAAAGGGGATGATTGTTTTACCCTTCCAATCATAGCTTTCCAGAAATGTATTGATGATCGTGGGAGAAATATACCACCAGATAGGGAATCCGACAAAGATGGTGTCGTATTCGTCCATGTTATCACGCTTGGCAGCGATGGCAGGGCGAGAGGTAGGATCGCTCATTTCGATGGTGCTGCGGGATTTCTTGTCCATCCAGTTCAGATCGGCCTTGGTGTACGGAACTTCCGGCTGAATCTCAAAAATGTCCGCGCCGATAGCATCAGCCAGATTTTCGGCAACTTTCGCGGTGATGCCGCTGGCAGAGAAGTACGTGACAAGTCTTTTGCTCATGACAAATGCACTCCCTTGATTGATTTTTACAATTTAAGTATAGCACGTTGAATAGGGAGCATCAAGTAAGGCTGAGTGGACGAATGTGCTAATATTGCAAATGAAATAAGCACAAAAGAAAGTTTACGTTGACTTTCGTGCTTATTTGGAATACAAATATAAGCACGAAGGTGAGGTGACGCTTATGATGAACATGAACAATTTGGCTCAAACACATGAGATTTTAACACCGCAGCTTGCAACAAAAGTAGGTTTAACGAAATTTGAGTTTTATAAATATGTAAAGGCCAATGAATACGAGCAAGTCAGACATGGCGTATACGCAGCAAAAGATACTTGGATTGACGAATTAGAAATGCTGCACCGCCGCTGCCCGATGGGAGTGTTTTCTCATGATGAAGCGTTCTATTATTATGGGCTGACAGATCGGGAACCGCTTGTTCATACACTCACGATTTACAGTGGATATAATGTTCACCGCTTGAAAGAGGATGGCTATAAGGTTTATACAGTAAAAAAGGAACTTCTTGACGTTGGCAAGCAAATCGTAAAAAGCAATCAGGGAAATGAAATTCCTATGTACGATTTGGAACGGACAATTTGCGACTTGGTGCGGAGTAGAAGTTCTATAGAAGTACAGGATTTCAATGCAGTATTAAAAGCGTATGTCGGGAGAAAAGATAAGGACCTTAATAAACTGATGAAGTATGCAAAGCTATTTCGAGTGGATAAGATCATCCGAAATTATATGGAGGTACTACTGTAAATGGGATTTACACCTGAACAGATAAAAGGGCGTATCAAGAGCGTTGCAAAACAGAACAATGCAGACGCCAAGGACACTCATGCGAATCTATATGATGGAGCGTTTTCTGGAAAAGACTGGCACAATCAGAATATCGGGATAACTTCATTATCAAAGGCGGAATACTAGTTACGGCAATGATTGGTGTTGCGCACCGTTCCACGATATTTTGGCGGTTCTTGAATCGTGAAAAACGCAGAACTATTCAACATTTGGAATTTTCACAAAGATGTGATTGGGCGAAGAAAACCGCGTTCGTCTGCGCTCAATCAATCCCGCAGCGTCCAATTCCTTAAGCGCACTGGAAACACTGACAGTGCTGCGCCCTAGCTGCTCAGCCAAAGAGCAAATCGTAAAAATGACAAACACGAATCCGCGTTCATCTATCCAGAGATTTTTCTGCGAGAGCGTGGCACGGTCGAGTAGCAGCACATAAGTCATTTTTGCAGTCTGACTCAGGTCAAGTTCCAAAAGGAAGCGTGGGTATGGGAGAAACGGCGGCAGCGGAGTTTGCGTGGTAAGATATTCTGAAATGTTGATCACCTCCAGCTGAAGCAGAAATCAGAAACAAAGAGTATGTAACGAGAATTGGAGGGTTCCAATTCTCCAGTCGCAGAAAAGCACGAAACAAGTGCTCAACTGCGTTAATAAGTTAAGGTCTCCCATATTGGTCCTCGACTTCCCTAGGAGTGGGGAATCGTCCGGCGGCGGGCTTGCACCGCACCATTGGCATTTCAGCCACCCCGTCTTCGTTATGACCGGGCTGCGAGTTACAGAAGTACCTTTTGTGAAGTACCGGACGATTGAACTATTCACTTGTCAAGGAACATATGGAAGATTTCTGGACTTTGACGGACGAAAAACATCCTTCTACTTGGTAGCCGATGAAAAAGGCCATTTCGTAGCATTGCAAGCAATTTTGTAAACAAAACGTCATAATAGTCCGAGAATGGTCTTGAAAAAGATGCCCTACACTTGGTAGGCATCGAGAACGCCTGTTTCGTAGCATTGGTGAGAAACTTGTAATTGAATTGTAATTCTTGAGACCAAATCTCCGCTTTTGAAAAAATCCTCTCAATAGGTAGGCAACGAAAACAGCCCAAAGACAACCATCTTTTTGAGAATTAACAAAAAGGTCACAAATGACCGGCTTTCAAAGAAGCGCTTCTACTATTAACAGAAAAAGTGGCCTAAAATGGGGGGTGTTGGAGAAAATTTCCGCCTTAATAATACGCCTTTACTCACTAGCCGACGAGAACAGCCAAAAGCCAGCAAAAAACATACGAATTATGTATTTCTGCCACTGATTGCAACGGCGTATCGGTGACAGAAAGATCGTTTAGAGCGATTCTTCGCGGTTTGGGGTAGTAGAAGTCGTTTTGTGGTGGGACTTTTTCTGCTGAAGCTGCTCCAGCTGTTTCAGCACCGATTCCTTCTCCGGGGGCTTGCCGCCCGGTGCGGAAAGCTGCTGCTTATTCAGCACCATGTCGATATACTTGCGGATATTTTTCAGTGCGGAGACATCCGGCTGCAAGGTTTCCAGTTGGGTGCGCAGCTCTGCGCTGCCGGATTGCAGCGCAGAAAATTCGGCATCCAATGCCGAAAAATCTACCGCTGTGCTGCCGTTCAGCTTCATCAGGAGTGCGGACAGCTTTATTGAAGGTGTCCAGTTCCTCTTGTGCTGGGCGGCGTAAGCGTCCTTGGTCAGCTTGAAGTTCTTCTTGATAAAGGTATCATGGATGGGCTTCAGCTTGGCATGGACGGCGGCAGCGTCCTTGATCTGGGCGATTGCCCGCATACGGTTTTCGTTCTGCTTCAACTGCCTACGGAGAGGAGCAGCGGTCTGGTTCAGGTTAGAAATTGCGGTGTCCAGATCCTCGATGGTGTTCAGAGAATGGGCTTTCAGATAGTCCACCGCCTGTTTGACTTCCTCAAAGTCTCGGACAGTGCATTTCAGTTTTGCCTTGCCAGACCAATCGCTGCGCTGCTCATTGCGAAGATTGAAATAGTCCACCAGCAAGTCGGACAGCGTTGGTCTTGCCTTGTTCCAGTGCATCCAAAAGAAGCTGCTTCTTTTCATTCAGGTCTGCGATCCAGCGTTGCAGACCACGAATCGCACTGCGGATGGACTGCATCAGGCTATTGGCGGCTCGAATGTCCCGGTTCAGATTGCCGAGAAAGGTTTCTATCCACGTTTTTCCATCTGGTGTGCAGCGGGGCCGAGATGGACGGTCGGTATCTGCTGGATGCCCTGTCGCTCAAAGGAGCGCAGGTCAACACGTTCCTGGGCGGCCAGCGGCTTCCAAATAGCGGTTGGTGATGGTCTCCCAGCTGTGCCGCCAGACCTCGGCGTACTTCTGGTCGTTCCAGTCCACCGTGTTTTCCTTGTGGCACTTCCAGTTCCCGGAAGGAAGCTGGATGCGCTCACCGTTCTCGTCAAGGTCGTATACCTTTCTGGCTTTTGGAAGCCACTTGCCGTGTTCGTCTATTGCCCGGAGCGTCAGCAGAATGTGAGCGTGTGGGTTGCCATCTCCCTTGTCGTGGATGGCAAAGTCGGCAATCATGCCCTTGGAAACAAACTGCTCCTGACAAAACTCTTTTATCATGGAGAATACTGTTCCTTCGGCACCTCCACCGGAAACGCCAGCACGATGCGCCGGGCAAGCTGGGAGTTCCACTGGTTCTCCACAGCTTCCACGGCGTTCCAGAGCGTCGCACGGTCTGCATATCCGGGCGGCGCATTGGGCGGCAGCATGATTTCAGCATGGACAAGCTCTTTCTTCTTGTTGTAGAATTTCGTTCTCTGGTCGTACTCGCTGAACAGCCGTTCGCCGCTCTGGTAAGCGGCCCCGGCAACAGCGGACTGCCCTTGGCTGCGCTTGACGATGGTAATTTTGAAATGCGGACACGGAATAGGCATCACCTCCAAACAAAAAGACCGCCCAGCAAGATTGCTCTTGGTGAACGGTCTGGAATCGTATTCGGTTGTACTCACCGCCTTAGAGCGGAGTGCTGTGCGCTTCGATCTTGGGCGGGAGCCGCAAAAGGATAGCTGCGTAGCAGCGCAAGGAAAATGCAGTTTTCCTTGGGATGGAATCGGGCTGGCGCACAAACGCCAGCTTCGATTTCATCGAGCCGTCTGCAAGACCGCAATTTCACCGGAACGGTGTATAATTGCGCCCACGCCTTTTGGCAATGGGATATACAAACCGTGAGATTGCAAAATCGCTGGGATTAACGGATGAAGTGGTACGAACACGGCTCTTTCGAGGACGAAAACTATTATGGAAGGAGATGAACAGCCATGAGTGAGCGGACAGACATTTCATTTGATGCGGCTTTGATGATGGCACTTCGTGCAGATGCGCAAAGAGAACTGGATTCGCTTCCAACGCCAAAGCAGTTTGAGGAAATCTACCCAGATACGTCCCAATGGGACGAACGAATGACAGAGGCCTTAAAGAAGAAAAAGCACCACCCAGTGTTGAAACGAGTACTAATTGCGGCATTGACACTCGTAATGCTGACGGTTGGTGCTCTTGCGGTCAGCGCTGATTTCCGCAGGGCAGTCTATACGATGATTCAAAAATTTCTGCCCATTGAGATGCAGCTGACTTATCAGGTGGATGGCGAACCGCTGGAGTGGCTCCCGGATGGATACAGCGACCATTATGTGCCGAACGGCTTTGAAATGGACGATGTGCAGAAATTTGAGCGAGCAGAAAACTTTTTACATGTTTACTCGTCAAAAGAAACAGAGGAAAGCTACACAGTCCGTTGCTCAATTATCCAGCCAGGGCAGCAGTCCCTGTTTGATAATGAGCATACAGTGTACGAAACCGTAAAGGTCGGAGAAGCAGATGGTGTACTTGGAACCAGTACGGATGAACATGGAAAGAATGTTTATACTCTAAGTTGGGAACATCGGGGGATTACACATACCGTTATGGGAAACATTCCATACGATGAGATTATGAAAATTGCGGAAGGTATCCGTTAAGAAAGCTGGACACTTGTGAGAGTTCACAAATGTCTGGCTTTCTTTTTGTCTGAACTTACAAAGATGGAAAATTTGAAAAATTTTCTCCTGAAAATTGAAACGAAGCGAATGCGAATTGCGTTGATTATACAAAGGCTCTTGATGGGAGCAAAAAAACGGAGGTGTATGTCTATGTCGAAAAAGCGTTTGTTGTCCATTGTTGTTTCAGCGGTGATTCTCTTGAGCTTTGCCTGCACCGCAATGGCCGCTGAAAAGTCTGAACGGTATGTAGGCGATAGTACGGTCAACGGATCTATTTACCAAACATACTATCAGGTTGATGCCCAGACTCGAACTGGAGTAAAGAAAATCAGCGTTTCAGGCGTTCTCTATGAAAAGGGGACAATTGGAACATGGCAAAAAGTAAGTAGCTGCTCAAACAGCAGCACGACCTCAACCTGCATGGTGAGCAGTAGCTTTAACACTAAGCCCGGAAAATCTTATAGGCTTGAGTATTCTGCGACCTTTAGCTATTCCGATGGACGGAGCGAAACCATTACCGGAAGTACCAGTAGATAAGTGGAGTTTGTTATATATTTCAGCAAGTTAGAAAGGTGTGAGGTAATTATAAAGGCGAGACCAACGCGAGTTATCCGATACCTAGCTATAGTCGCACTGTGCTTGCTTTTGGGCTTTATGCTTGGAAGAAAAAGCAAATATGAAAAACGAGATTATTTGAAACAATTCAAAATTGGAAAAGCAACATACTCTGAATCGTTGATATATGAGGCTTATGGCGGATTGCAAAATGATGGGATAATGTTAGCGGTATACTACGATGTGGATGCAGCCAAAATTATTCATCAACTCGATTCATGGGAGAAAATTAATGATTCTCCAACCATATCTTCTATATTAAAAAATGTGTCGTCATATTTTGGATTAGATTTTGTGATTCCTGAAATTGCAAGTGGAAATTTTTTTCTTTATGATAATAGTCAGCATAAGGAACTACGCTCGGAAGCCGAAATGAATACATTGCTTTTACATTCTGAAGATGTGAATTTTAGTCTCGTTGTCTGGGATGATGAGAAGCACACAATTTATATAGTAGAGTACAGAATTTAAGGAGGTTCGTTATGAAGAGGTTCGTATCATTAATTCTTTCAGTGTGTTTTTGTTTTCGATAAATACTGTGTCTTATGCTGCTAACATAAGCAGCCGTAAAGCTAGCAATCCTGTTATTCAAAGCATGAATGATAAGTATCATGTTGATTTTTCGGGAATGTCGATAGATGAATTAAATAAGTTTATCGATAAGATGAAAGATGAAGATCAAACACGTGCATCTGGAAATTTGTTAAATAATACACAGCTTGCATGGTTGGCAGCTGCGCAAATTGCACGGGATAAGGGATATGAATGTGCGGCTCTTATGGTTGAATTCTCTGTATATAATATTGACTATTCTGAGAGTGTGACGGATTCTTCGACGCCATTGCTTGACAAGTTAAACACGACAACAGTTTTTAATAATTATAAAAACAAAGTACTTAATAGTGGCTTGAAAGATTTTAGTGGAGGAAGTTGGTCTTTTACAATTCAAAAGTCTGATAATGCAGATTTATTCTATGCATTGCATAGGGTAAGCACCTCTGGAACAGGCTTCATGATTGGTAATTCTATAATGTATTACTTGATTACCGTTCATGACACATTTGATTTTGCATATGACAACAACTATGACGACTTGTTTACTACTACAGTGAACAATTGGGCTTGGTTGTGCCAGCAGACGCATGTGTTGAATCCCATAGAGATAAATCTTAGCACGGCTATTGGATAAAAAATCAGTGGTATTTATTTTTTTGCGAAAGTAAAAGTTGAAATCTAAAATAAGGATGGCTCTAACGTATGAAAAATTTTACGGAGGTGTTTCCAATGCAGAGCAACTGATGTATAAGAAATCTTGTGTATACTCTAAAAGTAAAGAAGGAAAATTAAAATAGCTAGTGAAAAAATATCTCGTAGAATTTTTTTGAAAGCAAGTGGGATTGTGGCTCTTTCTTCAATGGAGCTTAACTCTGGGCTGACTGCTTTTGCAGATAATCAAAGTGATGGAAGCAAATCTCATATCGAGAGATACCATAGATACGATTTTGATACAAAAGAAGAATCTATAGAGGAAATTATAGTTGAAACCAATTCCTTCACGGATGGAGAGACAACTGCAGGCTATTTTCCAAATGGAAAGATTTCGGATATTGATCTATCCGATCTGTATGCGATTATCGGAAGCAATGATATCACTGTTGTTGATAATCCAACGGCAACACCATATTGTAGTACGGTATGCCTACAGATAACGACCAATAATGGAGGGACAAATTATGGTTCTGGATTTATGATTGGGCCTAATGCACTTGCAACAGCAGCACATAATCTATACAGTATAAAGGAAAAAGCCTACGTTAAGTCGGTAAATGTCGCACCTGCTCGATCTGATAATAGTAAACCTTTTGGAAGCGAAAATGTATCGGCAAGTTCGATGATTGTTAGTGATTCTTATCTTGCTGGAACAAGTTCGGAGGATTGGGCGATTATTACGCTCAAGAATAATTTAGGAACGAAAACGGGATGGCTTGGGTTACATTGGCAGTCTAGCAATTATTCATCATCACAGTTGGTGTATGCTTATGGCTATCCGAGCCAAATAAATGGTGCCGATGCGAGATATCGGATGTGTAAATCTTCTGGGTATATTAGAAGTCAGACTTCAAAATATCTCAAGGGCGATTGGGATTTGACAGGTGGCTTTAGTGGTGGTCCTCTTGTAGAATATATTTCTGGAGCTGGGTATGTAGCTATCGGAATCCATAAAGATGGAAGCACAATTGATGGTTCTTCATATCCAACTTCTTATACAGGGGCATTGAGAATAACACAATCGCTTTATACGCTGTTCCTTTCATACAGAGGTTGATAAAATGAAATGCAAACGGAAGATTATGGTTGGCATAGCATTTGTGGCAGTGGTTCTCTGCATTCTATTTCAATCGAATACATTCGGAAGAAAAAAATCGGAACTTATAATTGAAGAAGTTGACCTGAAGAACAATTGTATTTATGCGACTGCAAAAAATCAATTATATGATACGGATGACAATTATATAATTTATGGCGTATCAAACTACTTGAAAGGAAATCTTCAGTTGTCGTATCTTAAAGAAGGCGAAAGCATTCTTGTGATATCAAACGGTAAGGTGTTGCTATCAGATCCGTATCAATTTGATAAAATATACAGTATTCAACTGTTGCAATAGCGTTTCATTTTCTCAATAAATAATATAAGCTATTTACAGCTGCCTCCTCTGTTAAGTGGTGGTGCAGTGCTTATTCTCAATAACGATGCGATTGATGAAAATGATAGACCTTTTTGGAATTTAGAATTTTCTCAATAATCAAGCCCCCAAAATGGCAAACTTGAAATCATCGAGAGATACATAAAATATAGGGTTAAATCGACTTTCGTGTCGAAAAAACAAGTGCTAGAAATAGCAAAATCCATTGAATTTTAGAATGACATTTATAAGAAACCAGTAGATTTGCCTGATATTTGTGATTTCTTTGACCGTTGGGCCATTGATTTTGCACTACATTGATTTTGCACTACTATGAGCAAAGGAAAAACTTAAAATAAGCAAACAACCCGCCATTTGCAGCGACTGCAAGTAGCGGGTTGTTTGGCCTATTTAGAGGTTAGTCTTTCAGTTTGCCATGGTCACAGCCAAGTGAGAGATAATGCTCAATCTCACCACTCAGCACAAGCTGGACGCACTCCAAGGGCTTGTTGTATAGTAGCCAATCAAGTTCAGCTCGCTGTGCCGGGGTATTGCCGTATTCGTCCTCGATGGCAAGGCAGTCAATGGCAATGGCAGAGCCATCAGCGAACTGGGCTTCCGCTCGGTTGGTGTCCATATTATAGTGCCAAGAACGTGCTTTTTGAGAACTATTCTGGTCAAAAATTCGATTTTGTTTCATTTGAATGCCCTCTTTGATGCTTTTATGATTTAGTTTTTTGACGAGATGAGGTCTCTTTTTTCTTTCTCTTGAGTCACCCAACCGCACTATCCTGCATCGCAACTGTTCACAATGCTGTCTACGTCCGGGCGGTGCATCAGCTTTTGCAAGATACCAAACTGCTTTTTGGTACTGGCAGACACCAGATACTGCCACTTCTGCGGTAGGATGGGCAAGTCTGCAATGCTCCACTTGACGTATTTGGCATCGTAGACATTGGGCGGTGCCAGTTCCAAAAGATGTCCCACGCACCAGCTCACCAGATAGCCGTTGCCCTCAAGGTAGCCGTCCTGACGTCTGGTGGCACCGAGGACTTTGGCATAGGACATGGCGACGGACGGTTTCTCCGCCACGATCAATTTTGCGATAAGAATCCCTCCAATCTGTTTCGGATTGCAATATGTAAGGCGGCAAACGCCGCCAATAGAATTATTCTTCTGCGTTATCCTCCTCGCCGGTCTCCTCCGGCTCATCCTCCACAGGGATTTCAAAGTCGCCCTTGTCCTCAGTGTAGTTTGCATCGGGGTCAAGGGCTTCTTTTTCTGCCTGCTTTTTCTGCTTCTGCTTCATAAAGGTGTAAATGCCACCGCCAGCAACCAAACCGACCAGTGCCAGTACGCCTAAGAACGTAGCAGCATACTTCGTAACTTTGTTGCCACCAGTCTGTTCAGAACCGGATGCCACCGCTTCTTCCGCAGCCTTTTTCGCATCCTCCTCGGCCTGTTTGCGCTCCTGTTCTGCCTGCGCCGCCGCTTCTTTTTCAGCGGTGTAGGCATCGGCATCTTCATCTTCCATCAGGGAAAGAAGGTCGGCTTCATCCACGAGATTCATGAAATGAACGGTGTTTTCCCCCTTGTCGTTGCGGTCGATGACAAGATAGAATGTGTTGCCAGACTTCGACACCAGCGTGATAAACTGCTGACCGCTGCCATCCGAATAACTGGTGTGGTAATCGTCCACCATCGTCAGATTGCCCTCCGGGGTCAGGGCACCGTTTTCCTCATCGGTCACGGTGACCGCATCTTCCTCATCAGTGGTAGAAGTCAGGACAGGCTGTTCCGCTTCCTCCACAGGCTCACCGCCATAGGCAAAAGCGGGAGCCGCCATGCCAGCGCACAGTGCCACCGACAGCACCAGCGCACAAACCTTATTCATCATCTTCATTATTAGATTCCTCCTTGTTGAACGTAGCACCGACTGCGGACAACGCAGCTGGGGTCGGGGTGGAAGTTGCAGACTGGCGCAGCAGGGCGGCAAGCTGTTCCGGCGTGACCTTGGCGGTGCGCACCATCTCATTCACCTCGGCAGCTTCTGCTTCTTGAATCCGTCGTTCAAGGCTTTCAATGCGAGTGTTGATTTTAATGCGACGCTCCCTTTCCTTTTCCAGAGAAGCGCGCAGCTTATCGAGTTTTTCGCTCATTTCTTCCTCCAATCATTTTGAGAGCCGCCCAAAACCGGACAAATATTTCTGCCAGTAGGACGAGTGAATGTTTGCGTACTTGATGGGGTCGCCGGCGGACACCATCATCCCGTTTCCAAGGTAGATGCCCACATGACTTTTTCCCGGAGTATCATACGTTCCCTCGAAGAAAACAAGGTCACCGGGCTTTGCTTCGGCTTCAGAAATATGCTGGCTCTTGTTCCACAGGCCGTTGGCGGTGGTGCGTCCCACATCGTAGCCGTTCTGGTTGTAGACCCAACAAACGTAGCCTGAACAGTCAAAGCCAGTTTCCGGGGTAGAGCCGCCCCACACATAGGGCGTACCCACATACTTTTGGGCTTCCTTGTAGATGGCGGCAAATTCCTCATCCGTCAAGGCTTCCGCTGGAACCTGATAATCAATGCCCGGCGCGCCAGAGCCATCGGAGCCACCGGGCGGCAGACCGCCGTTAAACAGGTAGGGTCTGCCACCCAAGGTATCTTGGAAAATCTCGTACCGTTTCCATTGGTCAGCATTCAATTCTTCCCGGATGACTACTTCCAGCCCTCTGTTCACCAATTTGGTGTGGAAGATGCGGTACTCATAGGGCACCTGCGTAGGGACTGGGATTCCTGCCGGACTGATGACCCAGACGGTCTTATACCGTATCTGCACCTCCACCCATGTGGTCAGCTTGTACTGCTTTTTGAAGGTCTCCTTCAACTTGCCCTGCACCTCTGACCGGGTGTAATCGTCATAGAGAGTCGTGAGAAAAGAGGTCAACTGCCATGGGTCATGCTCGATGGGGTCAAGGTGATACTGGTACTCGTTGTAGCCGGGATGGTCGGTGGGGGTACGCTTGATCTTTTTGTCCAGCTCCTTTTCCAGCTTCTTGTAGTCGGTTTCGGCTCCCCGGATGTCCCGGTCCTCTGCAGTGTAAATGGTCTGACCGGATACCTGCGTGGTGCCTGAAAACAGAATGGAACAGGACGAAAAAGCCGACATGACCAGCAGCAAGAGCAAAAGAAAAACGCCCACGATCAAAAGAACGTGCGCGTTGCTCTTTGCAAAATTGGCAATGCCGTTGACTGCGGTGCTGACCACCGATCTTCCTTTGTCGATGACCTGCTCCATGCCGGACTTCGCAGCATTGGTGCCATTGGATGCCGCCTTGCCGCCTGCGGTCTGCGCCGCTGTGCCCGAATGGGCGGCGGCATAGTAGCTCTGCCGGATGTCCTGTTTCTGCCGCCATCGGGAGAGCCAGTTGGAGCCGCCCTCGCCGGTGCAGGATTCGCCTGCATCTTGTGCCGCAGTCGGCTTCTGCGGGGAAGATTTTGCGGTTTTGGCACCCTTCTTGCCCTGCATCTTGGCTTTCTTTTTCAGTTTTCTGGCGTATCTGCTCTTGGAAATATCGTGGGCAGTCTCAGCGGCTTTTTCGCCCTCGCTTAAAGCCTGCATGCCCACATTATCGTCCTCGTACTGGTCAATCTCCCGATGCACCGCAGACCGGGCGGCAGCGGCGGCATACATAGCACGTTTCTGCTGCTTTGTCATGCGGGATGCTTCATCCGGGGTAATCTCGGCCTTACCGAAACGCAGGTGCTGTGCCTTTTCTGCTGCCTTGTCTGCATCCTGTTTCAGTTTCTGCTTTTGGGGCACCGACTGCTCCACTTTGGACTTTTTCGGAGGGGAGCGTGTAGCCGTGCGCTCCTTTTCCTCCTCGAATTTCAGCTTTGGCTGTTTCTCACTCATGCTTTTGCGCCTCCGCAACTTCGGAAAGGCGGGTCGTAAGGATGCGGTAGAGTTCAAGGTCTTTCGGGAAGTGGTCAACAAAGGGCAGGATCACGTTACCGAAAAACAGCAGACCTTCGCCCTCGCCGGAGTGGGTCACATAGGAAAGCTGATGGGGCGAAATATTGAGCTGCTTTGCGAGAATTTGTCTATCGCCGTTCGCCTGATTGAGCATATACACAAAGTCCGAGTTCTCGAAAATGTTCGATACTTCGGGACTTGTCAGAAGGTCCTTCACATTCTGTGTTAATCCTGTCGGAATGCCGCCCCATTTGCGGAAGCGCTTCCAGATCTCCACGGAATATGCTGCGGTCTGTTCCTCCTTCAGCAAAAGGTGAAACTCATCGACGTAGTATCGCGTGGATTTTCCGGCTTCACGGTTGGCGGTCACGCGCCCCCATACGGCATCCTGCACGATAAGCATACCGAGTTTCTTCAACTGCTTGCCAAGCTGCTTGATGTCAAAACAGACGATGCGGTTATTGATATCCACGTTGGTGTGGTGGTTAAAAATGTTCAAACTGCCCTTGACGTAGATTTCCAGCGCAGCCGCCACATGGCGGGCTTCCGGTTCGTCTTGCGTCAACAGTGCATTGTAGAGGTCTTCCAGCAGCGGCATATTTTCCGGGGTGGGATTCTCGAAATACTTGCGATAGATCACATGGACGCAGCGGTCAATGACCGTCTTTTCCACCGGCTGCAAGCCCTCTTTACCGCCCACCACCAGTTCGCACAGGGACAGCACAAAGTCGGCTTTCAAAGCCAACGGGTTGTCCTCCTCCGAGTAGTTGCTGTTGATGTCCATAGGGTTGATATACTGGGTGCTGGCAGGGCTGATGTGGATGACCTGCCCATGCAGACGCTCCACCAGCGGAGCGTACTCACATTCTGGGTCGCAGATGATAATATCATCGTCCGTCACCAGAAATGCGTTGGTGATCTCACGCTTTGCCGAGAAACTTTTGCCGGAACCGGGAGTGCCCAGAATCAGACCGTTGGGGTTCTTCAGCTTTTTGCGGTCGACCATGATCAGGTTGTTGGACAGGGCGTTCAAGCCATAATACAGGCTTTCCTTACCGTTGTCGAACAACTCCTGTGTGGTAAACGGCACAAAGATTGCCGTGCTGCTGGTGGTAAGACCCCGCTGGATCTCGATTTGGCAGTCTGCCAGTGGCAGGCTGCTCATCAGCCCCTGCTCCTGCTGGAAGTCAAGACGGCACAGTTCGCAGTTGTGCTTCTGCGCAATGCTGACCGCCTGAAACACGTTGGTTTCCAGTTCCTGCTCGGTTTTGCCGGTGTTCAGCACCAGAAAAGTGACAAGGAACATACGCTCATTTTGCGACTGTAATTCTTTCAGCAGGGCTTTTGCATCCCTGCCATAAGTCGCCAAATCAGACGGCAGCACGTCGATGTCGTATCCGGCGCGGACAGCTTTTTTCTGCTCCTCGATCTTGCTGCGGTCGAGTTCGGTGATGGTGTGCTTGATGGTTTTGATGGCCTTGTTCTGGTCAACAGACTGGATGTGCATGGTAACGATTTGGCTGGAATCCATGTCCAGAAAATCCTTCAGCAACTGGTCGCTCAGGTCGGAGGCTGTGATGTTCAGGAAGCTGACCGCCCCGAAAATGCCGCCCATCTGAAAGGTACGGCTGTTCTTAAACGCCAGCGCAGTGGGGGCAATGGCATCCTTTACGGACAGACCGCTGGGCACAAGGTCTTTCCAGTTGAAGTAGAACTTGTTGGCACCGTCCATGTTCAGCATCCCGTGCATCAGCCGCAGACGCTCCGTACCGTCCAGCGGCTTTGCCAGAACGCCCAACCTGTGAAAGTTGTTCATCAGGTCGTTCTGGATGTGCTCTAACCGAGGTTTGACCTGCGCCATGCTGTCGCCCTCGATGCCATAGGTCAGGAATTTGGTCTTGGTCAGACCGTTGTTGCCCTTGGAAAGCTGCTGCCGCAGCATCTGGCTGTACTCGGCGCGCACATCGTCAAAGCCATCCTGCTGGTACGGGATGCGGATGGACTTTTCAAAGTCTGCCGAATCGGTGGCGGTATTCACAAAGGACAGTTCAAAGTGGATAGAGCTGTCGAAAAAGTTGAGAAAAGAGCACCATTCCTCAAAGATGGCGGTCTTGTCCTCCTGTTGCGCCAACTGGTAATTGATGTCCTGATACTGGATGGTGCGGGTGTAGTAGCCGGGACGGACACGGCAGGTGCCGTCCTCAAACATCCGCTGGAACGGGATGCTCTCCTGTGCCGTGCAGGGTACCGTGGACTTGGGTGGCTTTTTGCCGTCCTTATTCTTTTTCAGAAACAGAATCATGGGCGTCATCTCCCTTCATGAGCAGTGCATAGTAATTGTGAGTCTGGTACGGACGCACCTTCGGACGAACAAAACGCGCCTGAAGGTAGTACCGCAGGATCTTTTCAGCCGGCTGACCGTTCTTCTGGTACATGGCCAGAAAAAACATGGGCAGCATCACCGCCATCATGCCGAGGGTAGCACCGGAATTGCCAGCGGTGTCCCGCAGAACAAAGAACAGCGGCACGCCTACGACTGCCGCTGCACCAAAACAGATAAGCTGCCGGGCGGTCAGGTTGAAGGCTACTTTGGACTTCACCTTGCTGAAATCGCGCGGCACGGAAATATAAGCTGCCAAAATCCCACCTCCTTAGTGTGCGCCCAGAATACTCCGGGCGACAGAACCAGTCTTGAACAGCGTAAAGCACAGCAGCACCGTGTACCCCACGATGCTCCAGATCGAGTTGATGGCATCCCCGGATATGGCAACATTCTGGAGCAGAACAGCGTAGATTGCCACGCAGATCAGGATCAGGAAGCCCTGAAATCCCAGCGCAAACAGAGAACGAAGATAGTTCTGTCCAACATGGGATTGCTCGTGGTTGCCCCATGTTGCCATGGGGATGGGCGCAAGGCTTACCATGCAGTAGATTTCAATCATTCTTCCGTAGACGATGACAAAAATCACGATGGACAGGATGCGCATGGTGATGCCGATGAAGAAGGACTGCAAGAACAGCCCGAACAAAGGGCCAACGTCCATCTGCATCATGCTGGATTGCAGCATGGAAAGCCCGATGTCGTTCACCCGCGTGTTGCCAGAAATAATGCCGCTGGAATTTGCCACCACCTGCTGCGTCACATCGAACACTGCCATGATGATGTCGAAGGTGTTGGAGATCATCCACACCGAAATGGCAGTTTTGAAGATCCATTTCATCAGCAGCGCAGGTTCAAATTGTGCCATGTTGTTGTGCTGGGTGATTATCTCGATCAGCTCATAACAGGCAATAAAGGTCAAAATTACGCCAGCAATGGGCAGCACCACATTCCGGGACAACGCCTCGATCATAGCGAAAACGCGCGGTTCAAAACTGGATGGTTTGGTGCCTACCTGCTGGGCGATACTGCCCACTTGGGTGTTCACATCATCGAACAGGCCGGAGAGATTGGACATGATCGCCGCTGTCAGCAGCGACTTTATCCAATCTGAGATTGCTTTGAGAACGGTTTCCACTCAGCGCCACCACCCATCAAGAAAAATGGTTGATCAGGGTCTTGAGCAGGTTGAGCAAAAAAATAAGGTGAGTCAAAATCTGCATAAAAATCGCCTTCCTTTCAGGTAACAGTGAATATTCGTTTTGCAATGCGCTTCCTTTATAATAATAAATCCGTTTGCCACGGAGGGGCTGGAAATGCTTGCAAGTAAATATGTACGGGGCGGCAATCGCCGCCCGGAAAAGATCAGCCGAACAGACCGCTCAGCAGGGGGATCAGGGTGATGCCAATCAGGGCAACACCGCCGCCAGCCATGAGCTGCTTCATACCCTGACTCTTTGCTAATGTGCGATAAAGAAGTAATAGAAGTGTAAAAAATTTTGCCGTTCCTATCCGGCACTTGCGCATTGTGTCGGACAGGTCGGGCGGTTATTCGGGCAAGTCCACCTTGCCAACAAAAGAATAATAAATCTCAATGTCCTGCCTACGGGTCTTGTTCTCGTCATAGCTGCACTCATGCACAACGATTTTCTCTACAAACTCCCGCAACAGAGTAGGGGTAAGTTCTTCAAAGCTGGTATGCCGCCGGACAACATTCATAAACTTTTCTGCGTTCACGGTGGCTTCCTGTGCTTTGGAAAGCTCCGCTTGGATAGCAGCGGCTCTTTCTTTCAGCTCCCGTTGTTCTGCTTCATAGTCTGCCGACAGCTCTGTGAAACGCTCGTCTGATATGCGCCCGGTCACGCTGTCCTCATACAGCCGCTTGAAGATAGCGGATAACTCGGCTATGCGTTTCTCGGCGGCTTCCAGTTCCTTTTTCTTGGCGGCGTTCCTGCGCTTGCCCCCGTCCTCGTTCTGCTCAATCAAGAGCTTCATAAACCGGGCTTCATGCTTTGCCGCATAGCTTGTCACTTTCCGCAGATTGGAGAGTACACCAGCGGTCAAGAGGTCGGTGCGGATAAAGTGCGCCGTACAGTCATGGGTGCGTTTCTTGTAGTTGCCGCAGATATAACAGTCCTGCTTGCGCTTGTCCGTCTGGTATCGCTGCTGATACATCACACTGCCGCAGTCCGCACAGAACAGTATGCCGGAGAACAAGCCCACTTCATCATAGCGGTTGGGGCGTTTGCGCTGCTTGCGAAGCTCCTGCACCCGTTCCCATGTCTGGGTGTCTATGATAGGCTCGTGGTGGTTCTCGAAAATCACTTGCTTTTCCAGGGGATTTTCTACGCTGTGCTTGACTTTGTAAGAGAGCTTTTCCGTCTTGAAGTTTACCAGACAGCCTGTGTATTCCCGGTTTTCAAGGATATGCACAACGGTATTGGTCGCCCACTTGCACTCATAGCCGGGGTGGTAGCGGCGGGTGCTGCCCGTCCTACGGTATTCCAGCGTCCCCGGCGTGGGGATTTGCTGCTCTGTGAGCATACGGGCTATCTTAGTCGGACCGTTCCCGGCAAGGCAGAGGTTGTATATCTGCTTGACTACGGGTGCAGCTTCCTCGTCAATAATGAAATTTTCGTCCTCGTCCATGAGGTAGCCATACACAGGCTTGCTTGTGATAGGCTTGCCACTCATACCTTTTGAGCGTTTCACTGCTTTGATTTTCTTGCTCGTATCTCTCACCAGCCATTCGTTAAAGATATTCCGCAGCGGGGCAAAATCATTGTCGCCCTGTGCGCTGTCCACTCCGTCATTGATAGCGATGAAGCGGACACCTTTCTGTGGGAAAATCATTTCCGTGTACATTCCCACTTGCAGGTAGTTTCGCCCTAACCTCGACATATCCTTTACGATAACTGTCCCGACTTTTCCGGCTTCAATGTCCGCAAGCATGGCTTGAAAACCGGGTCTTTGAAAGTTCGCACCAGAATAACCGTCGTCCGTGTACCAGCGCAGATTGGAAAAGCCGTTCTGCTTTGCATAGGTTTCAAGGATACGCTTCTGATTGGAAATGGAATTGCTTTCGCCTTGCAGCTCGTCCTCATGGGAAAGTCTTGGGTAAAGGGCGGTAATTGGTTGTTGGTTGGTCTGTCTTAACATAAAATCCTCCGTTTCCGACAGCCAGCCCCACTATTCCGTACCTTGATTGTACCACATGGGGCGGCTGTCTGTATAGCGGCAAAAGCGTCAAATCTGCTTCTTTATGGTCGGTCAAATCGCCGTTTTTTGTGTAGCAGCTTCCGCTTCCAGCACTTTCATCATCTTGTCGGCTGCGGTGTCGGTTGCGCCCTGCTTGAAGAAGCCGGAAACGGTAAGGACGGAGTTGCCCATGCGGATTTCCGTTACACAGTCCGGGCGGCGGTCTGTTTTGGTGGTGCTTGTCTGTTTGATTTCTGTCATAGGCTCTCCTTTCGCTGCTTCATCAGTTGCTTTAAGCGTTCCAGCTTTTCCTGTGCGGTTTCCTTTCGGAAGTTGCTGCCCGTGAAGCGGACGGGGGCGCACATGGAAGTCAGCCTGTCATAGATACGGGCGTGGGGCGTGTCCTGCGGGTGCTGCAATTCCTCCAGCGTGAGGTTGGTCGTGGCGATCAGCGGCTTGCCGCTTCGGTAACGGCTGTCAATCACGCTGTAAACCTGTTCCAGCCCGTATTCTGTCCCTCGCTCCATACCGAAATCATCAAGTATCAGCAGGGGGTAGCTGCAAAGGCGGGAAATATACTCGTTCCTGCCCTCAAAGCTGGCGGCAAGGTCACCGAGTATCGTTGCAAAGTTTGTCATGCACACCGGGACTTCCTGCTCCATAAGGGCGTTGGCGATACAGGCGGCAAGGTAGCTTTTTCCCGTCCCCACGCCTCCCCAAAACAGGTAGCCGATATTTTCAGCCTGCATGGTTTCCCAGCTCTCCACATAAAAACGGGCGGTTGCGGTCTGCGGGTTTCTGCCGTTGTCATGCTCAAATGTCCAGTTCCGCATAGCAGGGTCGGTAAAGCCCCGGCGTTTCAAGTTCTCCACTGTTTCAAGGTGCTTCTGTCGGCTTTCAGCGGCTTCCCGTTTTTCACGGGCTGCCCGCTGGCAGTCGCACTCTGACGGGTGTCGGTCATGCCCTAACCATTGGGCGGTTTCTTTTGAAAAATAGGCTTCTTTGGGCGTATGGCACTTGCCGCAGTATAAAAGCCCGTCCTCGCCTGTGTAGTCCTCCGCTTCGGCGGTAGTGGCTGTAATATCTGTAATCATAGCTTCAATCCCGTTTTTCATAAGCTCTCGCCCTCCTTGCATGAATAATCGGGTATGCCCTGTTTCGGGGCAGCCTTGCCTTTGGCAGCGTCCTCCTGCGCCCACTTGTAAATGGTGGCTGCATGGCTGTGGTACTGCTTCCCGGTGGAAGCGATATGGCAGGAAAGCCGGTCAATATAATACTCCCACTTGCCGGGCAGCTCTGTTTTCAGCCCGGAAAGTTCTGTATCGGTCAGTATCACATTGTTGTATCTGCCATAAGCGGCGAGGGCGGGGTGTCCCGTTTCTCCCTCTCTCTCTTTTTCTATCTCTATCTCTTTCTCTAACTCTATCTCTTTCTCTAACTCTATCTCTGGTGGACGAATGTCGGACAAATGTCCGCCTTTTGTCCGGGGCGGTAAAAGTGCCTTGTTTTCCAGCCTTGCAGCCCGTTTCCTCTCGGCTTCGGTAGAGGACTGTCCTATCATCAGTTCAATGTCGGTCATATAGAAAGCCCCGCTGTCAAGCTGCTCCACAAGCCCCAACTGCCGGAAAATCTCCAAAGCCCTTTCAACCGTCCCTATCTGGTGGCGGGTCAGTGTCGCTATCATCTGTGCTGTGTAGGGGATATGCTCGTCAAGCTGCAACTTCCCGCCGTTTTTCAGCGATTTTAAGTACAGCTTCAAGAGGATATTGGAATATAAAATTCCGTCTTTCATATCTTCCAGCAGCACAATGGAGTCGCTGTCAAAAAAGTTTTCTTTCAGCTTGAGGTAGTAATACTTGCGGTTATCTGCCATTGTCCTTGTCCTCCTTTTTCCGGCGTTTGGAGTAGTAGCGGGGGCAGAGTATGATAACCGCCCGGAAGCTCTGCTTGCAGCTATGGGTACAGCCCCGGCAGAGGTCGTTGTATGTGATACGGTCGCAGGTGGTATTTCCGACTTTTACTTGCCGCAGGAAAAAAGACCATTCCAGCCGCCGTTTCTTGCTCATTCTTGGCATGGGTGCGCTCCTTTCTGCCGTTTCCGCTGGTGTGGCGGTATCGGCGGTAATTCTGTATCATCTCGGTATCATTTTCGGGGTTTTTCTGCCCTGTAAGCCCGTTAAAAAATCCTTTGGTATTGCGGATAGGGTACGGGGCAGCCCCCTTGTTCTGTATGGGTTCGGGTACATTTTGGGGTGGTTTTTATCGCTCCTGTTCCTGCCTTTTCACAGGCTTGCGCTCCCGGCGTAAAATCTGGTCGATATTGCCCTTGACAGTCTGTAAGCGGCGGTATTCCTCCCGTTTTACCCGGTAATCGTTGTAGCCGCTGTTTTTCTCTTTGATAAGGCTTTCAATCTCTGCTTGCAGGGCTTTATAGCTCGGCAGCTTGGAAATGCCGTTCTCCCTAAAATAACGGGCGGCTGCGTCTGCTATGATAAAGTCGCTTTCGTGCTTCTGACGGTAGGCTGCTTTTGCTTTGGCGTTTTTCTGCTGTTTCAGCCCGTCCCGGACAGGGCGGGTCTTGGAATAGGCAAGTACCTGCCGTTGCAGCTCCTTTTTCCCGTTCAGCGTCTTTTCCACCTGCTTCAGCTCTGTAAGGCTTTCCTGCATGGCGGTATAAGCGGCAGAACAGGCTTCGTCCAGTTCCTCCGGGGAAGAAAAGCCATACTGCTGATAGGCGGTAACGGTAGCTGCCATTTGCTTTAGGTTGTGCTTTGCCGCCCAACGGTCATAGCCCACGCCCTTGCCCTCGGCTCGCTTGGCTTCCCGGTCAACCATGCGCTGCAAGGTGTTGTCTGCCGGGGTGGTTTTTGTGGCTTTTTCCTCCCGCAAGCGTTCCTTTCGGATCTGTAACTACGAATGATACCGGAAAATTCTTGGAATCACATTGCAGCAGATTCGGCTTGATAAAGAACCTTGTCTTACCGCTGCCGGAGCCGCCGACTACCAGCACATTTTTGTTTCGGGCATTCTTGGGGTCCGGCGGGCGGTTGGACATCATTAGGCGTTCCGTTTTGGTCAGTATGATGTTATCCTCAAATTTCGGAGCCATGAACGGCTCGATATCTTTGGGTCCGCCCCACCGGGCAGAGCCGTACTCCATGCCGTGACGGTACTTCTTGGCGTTTTTGCTTTTTAGATACACCGCCAGCCGCATTCCAGCGCCACAGCACAGACCAATGAACAAGTCAAATGGGTGCAGGCTGGGCAGCGGATTGGCAAACGCTGCCGGGATAGTTCCCATCAGCGATACGATTTTATCGCCCAGTTCCTTACCCACGGCCAGCCGCCACGCCTCGCCCAGATTAGTGGCTAGCAAGCCAATTACCACATAGGGCAGATAGAGCGCCAGCAGCTTGGAAAGCTTCTTTTTGCTCATAGGCCGCGCTCCTCCTGCTTGTGCCGCACTTTGTCTGGCAGATTTGCAACGGACTGCGCCAGATCATGCAGCTTTGCCAGCACGGAAGGACGCTTGGTTTTATCCAGCACCGATGCCGAATATTCCTTGAAAGCTGCATTCAAGGCATCCGTGTCCTGTGCCTTGAAGTAGATTAGATACCGGGGCGGCTTGCAGGACAGGTCTTTCTGGATGGAGTAGTCGATGTGATACCGCTTGGCATAGCGGTCAAAATCCTTGATACCGGTTTTCTGAATCTCCACATTGGTCACGCCACGGTTCTGCCGTACCAACCGCTTCATGGACTGCTTGCCCTGCGAAGCGTGCTTGTCGTACTGCCGCAACAGAAACTGCATCCCGCGCAGCAGGGTGCGGGCGGACAGTTTTGTGGTCGAGATGGCAAGGTTGACCGTCTTATGCTCGATTTCTTCCTGCATCGTTACCACCTCCTGTGCAGAAAATCGTCTTAGCGGTCATGTTCCACCGGGGGCTTGTTTACGGCCTTCTCTGCGTCATTCTGAACCGATTCATCCGGAACCGGAATGACCATCAGGCGACGCCCCAGAGGAAGAAAGGCTTCGGGTTGATGAAATTCTTCTTCATACTTCTGCGCCAGCTCCGGGGAGAGCGATACAAAATCCTCCTCACCCAGACCTACCACCAAAAAGGTTCCGGCAATAACATCGTACATCAGCCCGTCCTCGTCCCATAAGGCACGGTTCAACGGCAGTCCCATGAGCTTGCCGTCATCGTTATAGACGATGGCAACCGGATCTTCAAAAGGGTAGCTTGCGCCGATGGAGCCGCCGACAGCCTGCTGCAATGCTTTCAGGTCGTTATCGATCTCGACCTGCTGCGGATACTGCCCCGGCGCAATTTTCAGCACCGACAAGGTGTTCTCGGTCTGTTCCATTATCTTCCTCCTCGAATTTGATAGTGATTTCCTGCCCAGCACGGGCGGCGTTCAACAGAGCTGCCACAAAGAAGCCGAAAAAGGCACCAGCTTCAAAAATGATAAACGAATAAATATAATTCATAGCGAACCCCCTGCATTGACTGAACTGTGAGAAGAATCCTCTCAGGGAGGACGGGGAGCGCAAGACGCGGTGACGGTATGCTTAGTGGAAACATTGGCATGAGTATGCGGTGCGGCATCGGTAGAAAAATAGTCGTACAGTGCATCCCGCAGAGAATGGAAGCAACGAGCATGGTAGTCGTGCAGACGGAGAACCAGAATCTTCAAAACATCAACGGCGGAACAGTAAAAGTCCTCCGTGACTTCTGCGAAACTCTCATAGCAGGTCATTTCAGTATCCATGCTGCACCTCTCAGTCAATGCAGATGCAGACCATCTTCTCGCGGCTAGCCATCAGAGGGACGCTGTTCTCGGCCAGATAGCACTGGATCAGATACAGGTCACTGGTGGTAAGGGCAACAAAGCTGCCATTGGTGTCGTAGCGGACAAAGACAACGGCACCGGACAGATACCGCTTGCCAGCCAGTGTGATGACCTGACGAGGGTCGTAACAGAGAGCCAGCGGCACATCTTCGCTGATGCTGTAGCAGGAATCTGCTTCATCGAAGCAAGGCAGGTAACTGCGAACGTTCGCCAGCGGAGTGATAGTCAGTTCGATCTCCGGGGCAATCACGGCGGCGTAAACTTCATCATCACCGAACTGCCGCTCCAGCACATCGCTCATCTTATTGAAGAAGTCGGTCACAGCATTGTCCATGTGGTTGATTTTCTGGTTCATAGCTTCGATGGTCTTTGCGGTCTTGAGATCAATGGTAGTATTCATAGTGGGTTTCCTCCAAATTTTTGCAAAAAAGAAAGACCCGGTCGGGTCTTACGTTCAAAAGGTGTATCAGCGTTCATTCTGCCGCTGCTGTTTACGCTGCCACTGATCCAGCAGCTTGATGATGGTGTCCTCCATCTGTTTCGGGGTGTAGCTGCGCGGGAAATATTTCCGCAGGGTGTCGTTTTTGATGACCACCTTGTCCAGTTCGTCCTCGTTTTTTCTCTTCTCCCATGACAGCAAAGGCAACGTCATACGAGAAGTGTCCTTCCTGCGCCAGCCTTTTGAGCCGCTGCGCTTGGGAAAGGGACGGCGCATTCTGGGTGTCGTTCATCGCCTCTAAAAAATCCCGCTGTTGGCTTTCGTCCAGATAGGACAATTCCACAGCAGGATTGAAGGCAATTTTCTTTTCGTCCACCATGTCCAGCAGTTCAGGGATGAGGTTGGTCAGACGGATAAACCTTTGGACATTTCGAGCGTTGTCACCTGATTCATCAGCGACAATATCTCGCGCTTTTGCACCATTTAACTTGTGGCCAAATTGGCCACAAGTTAAATCTGACCTAGCACCTTGATTTTTTAGAGCTTCCAGCTTCATTTTGTAAGCGAAGGCCCTTTCACTGGGCAGAATGTTCTCACGTTGGAGATTGCTGTCCACCATGAGCAAAACGGCGGCATCATCATCCATCTGACGGACAATGACCGGCAGGGCATCCAGCCCGGCAAGCTGTGCAGCGTGCTGACGGCGATGCCCGGAGATGATCTCGTAGCCACCTTCCGGGCGTGGGCGTGCAATCAGCGGAGAAAGCACACCGTACTGCTCCACGCTTTCCACCGTGCGCTGCATGGACTCATCATCCAAGACCTTAAAGGGGTGGTTTTTGAAAGGGAACAGCTCTCCGATGGGAATCTGCTGCACCTGTTCCCCGCTGCTGCTCCTGCCGGGACTCCTCGGTGGAGAAGATGTCATCTGCCCCTTTCAGCGACACGTTTAAGCTGCCTTTCGGCATTCGCCATCACCTCCTTCGTCAGAGAGCGGTAGGCTTCTGCCACCTTGCCCTTGGGGTCGTGCTGGAAAATACTCTTACCCACGGCACTGATTTCCGCAGCACGGACAGACCGGGGAATGGTCTGGTCGAACACCTTGATCTTGCTGCCGTAAGCACCCCGAATCAGATTGTCGATCTGCTGTCCGTAGTTGGTGCGGCTGTCGGTCATAGTCAGCAGGATGCCCTCGATTTTCAGCTTGGGGTTGATCTGCCGCCGGACTTTCTGCACAGTCTGCAAAAGCTGTTCCAGACCCTTTGCAGACAGGTACTGCGCCTGCACCGGAATCAGGGCAGCGTCTGCTGCTGCCAGTGCGTTCACGGTCAGCATCCCAAGGGAAGGAGTGCAGTCCAGCAGAATGAAATCGTACTCATGCTTTGCACCCTCCAACACCTGCTTCAGCATCTTTTCCCGGTTCATGCAGTTGACGAGAGACACTTCCAGCCCTGCCAGTTCAATGTTTGCCGGAATCAGGTCAACGCCCTCCGCATGGTGCAGGATACTTTCGCCGGGCGGAATACTTTGGTCATTCATGGCTTTTGCCATCAGGGTGGAAAGGGTGGTGGGCAATTCATCGGGCTGCTGCCAGCCCATGCTGATGGTCAAGCTGCCCTGCGGGTCAGCGTCCACCAACAGGACTTTTTTGCCCTCCATCGCCAGCCCAATGCCCAGATTCTCACAGGTGGTGGTCTTGCCGGTGCCGCCTTTCTGGTTGACGATGGCTATCGTGGTTGCTTTCTTTGAAATTCTCATCACCTCCGTATCGCTAAGTCGTGATTGGTTTGGTTCTGGTAGGAAAGCTGCATGGTGGTGGGTGCGTTGTACAGAGAAGCGAGCAGATATTGTTTCATGTTTCGAATCGGGCTGCTGTTCTCTGCAAGGCACTTCAGCACAAAGCGGATATGGTCGGCGTTCAGCTTCATAAACCGGCTGCGTACCACCTCGGCGGGCTTATCGTCCCCGGCAATGTGCAGCAGTTTGCGGTTGGTGGCACAGGTGTCCACCAGCAAATCTACGATCTGATAGATGGTATCCTCATCGTCCGGGCAGAGCCGGAGCAGAAGGTCTACCTCCAAAGACTGAGAAAAATATTCTTCCAGTTGGGCGCGTTTGCTCATCCAGTCGTTTTCATCGGAATAGATAGGATCAGTATCGCTTACCTCTGTATTATTTCTCTCAGTCTTATTACATCGTAGTTTGGCTGGATCTTGAAGCGTATTCTGGACGGTTCCAGAATCGTCATTATCACGATTCACGTAGGGCGTTTTTGACGATTCTGACGAAAAATTCTTTACATAGATGAGGTCGGGCTTGCCCAGCCCCCTCCGTTTGCGTTCGATCAGGCCATACTCTTCCAGTTCTCGCAGCAGCTTGGTGGCCTTTTTATCGGCACAGCCCAGTGAATCCTGCACCTCCTGCACAGTATAGATGATGAACACCCGCCCAGCCTTGTCCAACCAACCATTCCGGGCTGAAAGGCTCATGCGGTCCAGCAGGATACCGTACAGTGTTTTGGCATCTGTGGAAAGCGGTTGGAAGCGGCTATCCTGAAACAACAGCTTGGGAATCCGGTAGAAGGAGAACAGCTCGCTGGACTGCCCATAGAAGTAATCAAGGTCTGCGGTTCTTGTCGGCTTTTTTTCGGGCATAGAGAATATCCCATTTTTCAGGTGTGGAACGGAATACATTGATCTGCTTCTTATAAGGGCAGTGGGCATACAGGCAGGTGCGGAACTTGAAATCGGGTCGATAGTACGGGCACAGCTTGCAGCTGTCCGGGGCACGATCGGAACCTTCGCCAGCGGCGATCACATGGTGCATGGAGTGCTGAACATGGCGCAGAGCTTCGTTTCGCTTGTGGCTCACTTGGCATCACCTCGTTTCTCCAGCGGTGCCATCAGGTCTTTGTAGCAGGGAACCAGCACACAGGGCTTTGCCCGCTTGTAGGGGCATCCTTCGCACTTGCTGGGGCCTTTGGGCGGCTCGATCAGATAGTAGCAGTTCTCTTTGCCGAGAACGCAGCCCTTCTTTCGGTTCTTCCAGAAGAAGCAGTGCCGGCAATCTGCCGGGCGGGAAGCATGGTAGCGGATACCGTCCATCGTGACGGTCAGAACTTTTTTCATTGGTAAACCCTCCTTTGATGGATTCGGGAAGTTCAGCCCGAAAACAAAAAAGCGCGTTCCTCTTTCTGTTCCGAGAGAACAGCGAGTGAACGCGCTATGTATAGAGAAAAGTGTTTTGCACGGTTTTGGGCAGGAATGTGGAAAATAGATTTACACAAATTATCTTGTATTTACATGGATTTACAGGAAAGCGGCTACCAATATTAGCAGAGAGCCGGAAAGCAGAGTTCAAAAGGTGCTTTATGGGGCTTCATTAGCTGGAACTGAAAAATTCTGCTAATGGCATTAGCTGGCTAATTTTGGTGATCGATTCAAAATGAAAAATGCGAAGATCGTCTTTCACATGGAAAAATGACCTTCGCATTTTCTTAAAGGGATACCCCAGACAGGATTCGAACCTGCGGTCTCCTCCTTAGGAGGGAGGCGCTTTCTCCAGCTAAGCTACTGAGGCATATTATGTATTATCGTTGATTTTTTGAAATTCAACGCGCTTGGAAACGAATATGCAGAATGATTTTCACACCGAAGTGACCGACTGCGTTGCAACCGGAACGGTGTTAAACTTGTTGCATCAAAATTTGTTGAGAAAACCGTGATTCTCGGTTTTGCTTTTGAATAGAGCAATCACTTCTGCACCCAAGGTATCAGGTTGACCGAATTCTTAGGAGGCGGACGCTCTATCCAGCTGAGCTACGGAGACACAGTTCTGCATCCTCGGGGCACAGGAAAGCCCCCAAAAACACAGTACCTTATTATAATACCGCAACCGGGCTGTAAAATCAAGTTGAACCTGCGGGCAAAATGGTGTATGCTATAAAGGAATGCAAAGCGGCTGCGTGTGCTGCGCAGGGAGGATGCTATGGAAAAGATAAAAAATATCCGCAAAAAGCTGCGGCACCAGAGGTCGGTCCGGCGGAGAAAGCTGGGACTGAGCACCCCGACCCAGATCATCTGCGTCAGTTTTATTATTGTGATCGCGCTGGGCACGCTGCTGCTCACCCTGCCTATTGCCAGCAGGCACGGACGGCTGGATGTGCTCAACGCCATGTTCACAGCCACCAGCGCCACCTGCGTCACCGGTCTGGTGGTGCGGGATACGTGGACGCAGTTCACATGGTTCGGGCAGGCAGGTGGTGGTGCTGCTGCTTATTCAGGTGGGCGGCCTTGGTCTTGTTACCCTTACCAGCTTTTTTGCGCTGGCCATGCGCCGGCGCATGGGCTTCCGGGATCTGCGCTTGCTGGGCGAAAGCGTTTCGGCGGACGGCTACGATCAGGCCAAAAGTGTGCTGAAGATCGTGGTGGGGCTGGCAGCGATGTTTGAAGGCATCGGCATTCTGCTGCTGATGTTCGCCTTTGTGCCGCAGTTCGGGCTGGAGGGCGTCTGGATCAGCGTGTTTACCGCCATTTCGGCCTTCTGCAATGCGGGCTTTGACCTGTTCGGCCGGTTCGGAGCGTACTCCTCGCTGGCCCCCTATGTCAACAACTACTATGTGCAGGCAGTGATCATGTTCATGATCATCTCCGGCGGTCTGGGCTTTATGGTCTGGGTGGAGCTGTGCCAGTGGTACCAGAAACGCCGCCTGTCCCTGCACGCCAAGGTGGTGCTGTCCTTCTCGGTGATCCTGTGGCTGGGCGGTGCACTGGGGCTGGGACTGATGGAGTGGAACAACCCCGCCACGCTGGGCGGACTGTCGGTGCCCGGCAAGGTGATGGCTTCACTGTTCCAGTCGGTATCCACCCGTACCGCCGGCATGAACACCGTGGATCTGGCCTCCTGCGGCACCCTGAGCAAGCTGCTCATGAGCGTGCTGCAATTCATCGGCGCAGCGCCCGGCTCTACCGGCGGCGGTGTGAAGGTGACCACTTTCGCAGTCATCATCCTGACCATCCGCAGCGTGGCGCAGGGGCGCGATGACTGTGTGATCGCGGACCATCATATCGAGTCCAAGACCGTCTACCGCGCCCTGACCATTATCGTGCTGGGCGCTGTGGCGGTCATCGGCTCGGCCATTGTGGTGTACTACAACACCTCGGACGCCGTGTCCGTGGTGGATGCCATCTTCGAGTCCTGCTCGGCCTTTGGTACGGTGGGCCTTTCCGTAGGCGTAACCAGCCAGCTGAACAACGGGGCAAAGATCCTGTATATGCTGGTCATGTTCATGGGCCGTGTAGGCCCGGTGGCCTTTGCCATGAGCCTGACCGCCAAACCGGACGACAACAAGCGCAAGATCATGCCGGTGGGGCATATCAACGTAGGTTAAATGAAAACAGGCGGCTGCACAAAGCACTGTGCAGCCGCCGCTTTTATGTTGAACGATAGGGACAGACCGTTTTCACGCTGAAAGTTTTTTCGCAGAAAAAGCAGATCACTCTGCGTACAGGGAGATAATATTCAGCACGATCTCGGTGCAGCGGTCCATCCGCTCCACGGTGGTGCACTCGCATACGCCGTGGAAGTTGAAGCCGCCGGTGCCCAGATTGGGGCAGGGCAGACCCATCCAGCTCAGGGTAGCGCCATCGGTGCCGCCGCGCACGGGCACCTCCACCGGCTCCAGACCGGCCATGCGCACAGCCTTGCGGGCAGTCTCGATGAGGTGGAAGTGGGGTTTGATCTTTTCCAGCATATTGCGGTAGCTGTCCTTGATCTCCACTTCCACGGTGCCTGCGCCGTACTTGCCGTTCAGGTAATCAGCAATGTCCTGCATATTGTCCTTTTTGAACTGCAGCTTGGCGGCATCGTGGTCGCGCAGGATGTAGCCCAGCTTTGCGGTGGTAACGTCGCCGTACATCTGGCACAGGTGATAGAAGCCCTGACGCCCCTCGGTGGTCTCGGGACGCGCCATCACGGGCAGAGCGCCGTGGAACTCCATGGCAACGTTGGAAGCGTTGATCATGGTGTCTTTGGCAGAGCCGGGGTGCACCGAGAAGCCGTGGATGGTCACGGTGGCGGCAGCAGCGTTGAAGTTCTCGTACTCGATGTCGCCGGCATCGCCGCCGTCCACCGTGTAGGCAAAGTCTGCGCCAAAGCCGGGGATATCGAACAGGTCGGCACCCTCGCCGATCTCCTCGTCCGGGGTAAAGCCGATGCACAGCTTGCCGTGGGGGCGACCCTCGCGGATGACGGTCTCCACCGCGGTCATGATCTCAGCCACACCGGCTTTGTCGTCTGCACCCAGCAGGGTGGTGCCGTCGGTGGTGATCAGGGTCTCGCCCTTCATGGAGGCAAGGAAGGGGAAGGCGGAGACCTTCATCACCTTGCCGGTGGCGGGCAGCACCACGTCGCCGCCGTCGTAGTTCTCGTGCAGGATGGGGTTCACGTTCTCGCCGCTGGCATCCGGGGCGGTGTCCATGTGGGCGATCAGACCCAGCGCGGGCTTTTCCTCGCAGCCGGGGGTGGCGGGCAGGGAACCGTAGACGTAGCAGTGCTCGTCCACACGGGCATCCTCCACGCCCAGAGCCTTCAGCTCCTCCACCAGCTTGTGAGCCAGATCAAACTCCCGCGCAGCGGAAGGATGGGTGCCGGACTCCGGGTCCGAGGTGGTGTAGACCTTGACGTAATCAAGCAGTCGTTCATAGGCGCGCATAATAAAGCACACTCCTTTAGCAGTATTCAAGGATCACAGGCAGTGATCCACCTCCTATCATACCCTGTTTTTCGTGTTTTGACAACCTTTTTTGCGCACATGGGGCAGAAAGCACTGCTTCAACAACAAAATGAACAAAATTCACCTTGAAAAAGCTGTCCTCCATCTGTAAACGTGCTACAATAAAGGCATACTTACAAAGGTGCAGGCGCGCGGTGCAGGACGCGCCGCACAGGCACGCATTCCGGTAAAAAAGGACCAGGAGGAGAATTTTATGGCAGTCAAAGTATTTTTCTATACTCTGCGCCCCTACGATGAGCAGGGCATCTTGGAGGATCTGGCAAAGCAGCGGGGCATCGAGTACGGCTATACCGAGGCGTATCCTACCATGGAAAACGCCCAGCTGGCCGCAGGCTACGATGCGGTATCGCTGACCCCCTGTGATATGAGCGCACCCATGCTGCAGCGCTTTCACGACCTTGGGGTAAAGGCGGTCTGCTGTCGCTCCATCGGCTACGACCATGTGGATCTGGAAAAGGCCCGGGAGCTGGGCATGAAGGTGTCCAACGTGGATTATCCCCCCAATGGCGTGGCGAACTTTGCCATTATGCTGATGCTGATGAGCCTGCGCAAGGCGGGGCACATCCTCAAGCGGGGCGAGCTGCAGGACTACTCCCTGAAGGGCAAGATCGGCCGGGATATCTCCAACTGCACCGTGGGCGTTATCGGCACGGGGCGCATCGGGCAGACCGTGCTGAAGCACCTGTCCGGCTTTGGCTGCGAGCTGCTGGCCTACGACCTGTACCAGAACGACGAGGTGAAGAAGATCGCAAAGTATGTGCCGCTGGAGACCCTGCTTGCCGAGAGCGATGTTATCACCCTGCACACCAACGCTACCGAAGAGAACCACCACCTACTCAACGCCGAGGCCTTTGCCAAGATGAAGCCCGGCGTGACCATCGTGAACACCGCCCGCGGCAAGCTGATCGACAGCGACGCTCTGCTGGCTGCGTTGGAAAGCGGGCAGGTGGGTGCTGCCGGTCTGGACGTGCTGGAAAACGAGAACGGCCTGTACTACTACGACCGCATGGGCGATGTGATCCCCAATCCGGAGCTGGCTGCTCTGCGCGCCATGCCCAACGTGATCCTGACCGACCACACAGCCTTTTACACCTACGAGGACGTAAAGAGCATGGTACGCGGCGTGCTGGAAAGCGCCGCCGCCTTTGCCGAAGGCTCGCCCACTCGGCATGATCTGACCAACCGCTGAGAAAGCATAATGCAAAAATCGGACAGACCACAGTCTGTCCGATTTTTGTTTGCAATGATTCTGCCTTAAAAGATGCCAAAAGCGGCAGCTTACTCAGCCAGAGCGGCGGTGACGGCGTCCTTCACGCCGTTGGTGGTCAGGGTAGCACCGGACACGCCGTCGATCTCGGCACCGTTTGCAGCTACGACCTGCTTTGCCAGCTCTTCCAGAGCAGCACCGCCGATGGACTCGGTCTCGCTTGCGCCCTCCAGCTTGCAGTCGGACACAGTGCCGTCAGATTCCACGGTCAGGGTGGCAACGATATCGCCGCCAAAGCCCTTGCCGGTGCCGGTCTTGGTCACGCTTGCAGCGGCGGCGGTGGAAGTGCTCTTGCCGCCGCAGGCGACCAGAGAGGCACCAACGATCAGGCTCATGGCAACAGCGGCGCTCAGGCTGCGGATGGTCTGCTTCTTCATTCTTCATATCCTCCAAAATATACTCTGCTTCACTTTTTCGCAGTGAAAGATGATACTCTTTCAATACCGGTATACAATACCATACGAAAGCGGGTGCTGTCAATAGAAATTTAGCCTAGCTTTGTACATATTTTTGAGAATAATAGTTTTTTTGCCAGCTTCAGGAAAAACTGCCGTTCCCAACCTGTAAAAATAAGACACCGGGGCAACAGTGCTGCTCCGGTGTCCTGAACATATCAATAAGAAAAAATCAGCCCAGACAGACGCCCATGCGGCGGGCCACGTTCAGCAGCTCGCAGTTTTCAGGCACGTTGCGGGTCTTACCGGCAATGTCTGCCAGACGGTTCTCGGTCACCCGGCGGTTCACCATGGCCACGGTCACGCCGTAGCGTTCCACCTCCACCAGCTGTGCGGCATAGCTGCCGAACTGGGTGGCCAGCACACGGTCGTAGGCGCTGGGGCTGCCGCCGCGCTGCATATGACCCGGGATGCACACGCGGGTCTCCATGCCGGTCTTTTTCTGCACGGCCTGTGCAATGCGGTTGGTGGCGGTGGTGCCAAGGCCGGCCTCGGCACGCTTGGCCATCCAGTCCTTGCGCTTCATGCGGGCTTCCTCGGTGTTGATGGCACCCTCGGCCACGGCAAGGATAGAGAAGTTGGAACCCTTCTTGGCACGGCGCTCCACGGCCTCGCACACGCGGTCGATATCGTAGGGCAGCTCCGGCAGCAGAATGATGTCCGCACCACCGGCAATGCCAGAGTACAGGGTAAGCCAACCCGCCTTGTTGCCCATGATCTCAATGCACATCACGCGGCTGTGGCTGCCGGCGGTGGTGTGGATGCGGTCGATGACGTCCGTGGCAATGTCCACAGCGGTGTGGAAGCCGAAAGTCACATCGGTGCCGTAGATATCGTTGTCAATGGTCTTGGGCAGGCCGATGATGTTCAGCCCCTCCTGCGAGAGCAGGTTGGCGGTCTTGTGGGTGCCGTTGCCGCCCAGACACAGCAGGCAGTCCAGCTTTGCCGCCTTGTAGGTCTTTTTTCATGGCGGCGACCTTATCAATGTTGTCGTCCTCCACCACACGCATCAGCTTGAAGGGGTGCGCTTGGTGCCCAGAATGGTGCCGCCTAAGGTCAGGATGCCGCGGAAGTCGTCCTCGTTCATTTCACGGTAGTCGCCGTTGATCAGGCCGCTGTAACCGTTGGCGATGCCCACGATCTCCACGTTATCTCCCATGCGGGCGTACAGTGCTTTTGCAACGCCGCGGATGGTGGCGTTCAGGCCCGGACAATCGCCGCCGGAGGTCAGGATACCAACACGTTTTTTCATTCAAATACCCTCTTTCATTATCATTCAGGCAAAGCCGAACGGTCCGGCAAAGGGTGCCGGGCTGACCGGGGTCCTACCTTTTTATAGTATTAGAGTATTCCGAAAGGGAAGTGCTGTCAAGAGAAAAACCAAAAATTTACAAGCCTGTGTGCACCGGAAAGCCGCTGCGAAAACTTTTGCAGAAAAACTGAAAAAATGGTTGACAAGCAGCCCGTCGGCGTGTATAATATCCCTTGTCAGCAACGCACGGCGCGGCTGACACAACCGAATACTGGGGATTTGCATAGTGGTAGTGCGGTAGACTCTGACTCTACTTGTGGGAGTTCGATTCTCTCATCCCCAACCAGTTACCGCAGCCGAATAAGCTGCGGTATTTTCGGGGCATAGCGCAGTTGGTAGCGCGCCTCGTTCGGGACGAGGAGGCCGTGGGTTCAAATCCCGCTGCTCCGACCAAAAAGACCAGTACACATTTGTGTACTGGTCTTTTTTTGCTTTTGCGCGAACAGGCTGTAAAAACAAGTGGCTCGGAAACACCGACAGGTGTTTCTGAGCCACTAATATCATATCGTTTCCAGCAGTGCGGGCAGCTGGGCAAGGTCGTCGATGACGTAGGGACTGGCCTTTTCCAGCCGGGCGCGGGACTGATGCCCGCCGGTGTACAGCACACAAGGTGCACCGATGGCCGCAGCCACTGCGGCATCGTGGTCGGTGTCGCCGACCATCACACAGGCCGCCGGGTCGATGCCGGTGCGGCGCAGATAGTCGGTGCCAAGCTGTACCTTGCTTACGCCGTAAATGTCCGCAAGGCCGAGCAACTCGGTAAAAAAGCCTTGCAGACCCCGGGCGGATACCTGCTCGATCAGGTAATCACGGCGGGAGGCGGAAAGCACAGCCTGCTGCCAGCCCATGCGGGCCAGCGTTTGCAGGGTGTCAACGGCGTGTGACGTTACAGCGCAGCCGGGCACACCGGCGTTGTAGTGCTCCATAAAGCGGGCGGCAAGCTCCGGGTAGGGGTGCCGCGCAAAATCGAACCCGGCGCAGCGGTAGTAGTCCTCAATGGGAAAGCCGAACAGCTCCCGGTAGGCAGCCAGATCGTACCGCTGGGGGTAGCCGTGGGCCTCCAGCATCCAGTTCAGGCAGCTGTGGGTAAAATCCACATCGTCCATCAGGGTACCGTTCCAGTCCCAGAAGATCATGCCGTTTGGCTGCATGGAAACCTCCTTGCGTTATTCCGTCACAAACACCTTGCGTAGCGCGGCGTTGCTCTCGATCAGCTTTACCAGCACAACGCCCAGCACCGTGCAGCTGATCAGCTCACCGATGCCAACCGAGATGCCGTTGGTGATGCAGGCCAGCCAGATGGGGGCGCTGGACGTGGGGTCCGGGAACATCACAGCGATCTCAATACCGATGATCACCGCATTGAACAGCACCGGGGGCAGGCTGGCGGCAATGGCCAGACCCTTGAAGCGCACATTGCGCAGCTTGTAGGTGACAAGGCAGGCCAGCAGGGTAGCCAGTGTGCCAAAGATCACATCCACGATGGTGGAACCCAGCAGGTTTGCCAGGAAGCAGCCCAGCACCACGCCTACGATGTACTCGGCACCGAACACGGGCAGTAGGCACAGAGCCTCGGCCACACGCACCTGCACAGCACCATAGGAAAGGGGCTGCAGTGCCAGACACAGCACCACATAGATGGCTGCCACTACACCGCAGTGCACCAGCTTACGGACGGAAGAATTCTGATTCATGATAATACTCCAGCGGTTTGATTTTGACCGCACAGGAACCGCCAGCTCCTGTGGGTTTTGCCCGGCACCGCTCGAGTGGCACCGGGGAGCCTAAAATCCTAAGTTGCTCTTTGAGGATACTGTACAAAAAAGCACAGCAGTAGGGAGTATATCACAAAATCGGACGGAATGCAACGGGAATCGGACGATTGAAAATGCCTGCCGCACTGCTCTGGGCAGATTCGGCAGAAAGAAAGCTTTTATTATAGAGCCGAAGCTGCTGCCTGCAAAAATGGAAAAAGCTGAGCACCTGACTTTCTCGGATGCTCAGCCTTGCTGTACTTGTTTTTGCGGAGTTGCTTTTACTGTTTCTTGTGTTTTGCGGGCTTTTTCTTCCGCACGCTGTAACCGAAGGTGCCCAGCTTTTTGCCAAGGGCCAGATACTCGCCGTGGCTGTACACGATGAGGTTTGCCTTGTCCAAGCACAGCTTGCCTTTTTCGTCCAGCAGGCTCTCGTCCACATCGCAGGCCACCACCTCGGCCAAAAACAGGTCGTGGCTGCCCAGCGGGATGCGCTGGGTGATGCGGCACTCCAGATTGACCGGGCTTTCCTCCAGCACCGGGCAGTCGGTCAGCACGCTGCCGGGGGCGGCGTGCAGGCCGCAGGCGGCAAACTTGTCCACCTCGCGGCCGCTCTTCACGCCGCACCAGTCGATGGCGCGCACCAGCTTTTCGGTGGGCAGATTGATGGCGAACTGCCCGCTCTCGCACAGCAGCTGATGGCTGTACCGCTCCGGGCGCACGCTGATGGATACCATGCTGGGCTGTGTGCAGATGGTACCTGTCCAGCCGATGGTGATAAGGTTGGGCTTATCCAGCCCGCCGCAGGATACCAGTACCGGCGGCTCCGGGTTCAAAAGAGTGCTGCCCTTCCAACTTTGTTTGCTCATCCGTGATATTTCCTTTCGTAGGGAGCCCATGTGCGCTCCGAGATGATATAGCGCGGGCGGGCCTTTGTTTCCATATAGATCTTGCCGATATACTCACCGATCACGCCCAGACACACCAGCTGCACGCCGCCCATAAAGCAGACGATGCAGACGGTGGAGGCCCAGCCTGCCACGCTGCTGCCCATGGCAGCGCACACGATGGCCCAGATGACCCCGATAAAGCTGACAAGGCTCACCACGATGCCCGCTCCGGTGATGATGCGGATAGGCTTGTTGGAAAGGCTGGTAATGCCGTCAAAAGCCAGCGCCAGCATCTTGCTCAGGGGGTAGTGGCTCTCGCCGGCCAGACGCTCGTGGCGCTCGTAGGTGACCACATCGTGGGCAAAGCCCACCAGCGGCACCATGCCCCGCAAAAAGATGTTGACCTCTTTGTAATCCGCAAAGCTTTCCAGCACGCGGGTGCTGATCAGGCGGTAGTCTGCGTGATTGAACACGATATCCGCGCCCAAGGCGTTCATCACATGATAAAAGCCCTCGGCGGTGAACCGCTTGAAGAAGGTGTCGGTGTCCCGGCGGCTGCGCACACCGTACACCACCTCGGCACCGTCCAGATACTTTTTCACCATCTCGTCCATGGCGTTGATATCGTCCTGACCGTCGCAGTCGATGGAGATGGTGATATCGCAGCTGTCGCTGTGCAGCGCCTCCATCAGCCCCGCCAGCACGGCGTTCTGGTGGCCGCGGTTGCGGCTCTGGGAAATGCCGATATAGTGCTCGTCCTGTGCGGCAAAGCCTTGGATCAGTTCCCACGTTTTGTCGCGGGAGCCATCGTTGACAAAGAGCACCCGGCTTTTATCGCTGACCAGCCCCTGTGCGGTCAGACTGTGGATCTTTTCCAGAAACATGGGTGCTGTAATGGGCAGCACCTGCTCCTCGTTGTAGCAGGGAATCACGATCCAGAGTACGGGTTTGGACATTGTTTTATCGCTCCTTATTGATAAAAGTAGTCAGAGGGTCACTGCACCATCTGCTGCAAGGCATCCGGCTCCAGCAGCTTGAAGCTGCTGCGGTAGGTGTCGATGAGCCCTTCCTTCTGCATGGTGCTCAACTCCCGGGAAAGGGCGCTGCGGTCGCAGTTGAGGTAATCCGCCAGCTGGATGCGGGAGAAGGGGATGCTGAAGGTCAGGCTGTGGGCGCGGGCGGCCTCGCTGAGCAGATAGGCCGCCACCTTGGCGCGTAGGCTCTTCATCACCAGCAGGTCGATGCGGCGGGAGAGGGAAAAATATTTATCGCTGATGGTGCGCACAAGGTTCTGCACCACCCGCTGGTGGGCGGGGCTGCCGTCCGAGAGCAGCAGCCGCTCGTAGGGCAGCAGCAGCACCTCACAGGGGGCGGCAGCCAGCACGGTGACCGGGCTGGACAGGCTGGAGCCTCCCAGCACGTCCCCGAACACCCCGCCCGGCTCTACCTGGGCGATGGGAATGCGCACCCCGCCCGGTGCCGGGCGGTAGGCCTCCAGCTCGCCGGACAGCACGATGCCCACCCGGCGGCTGGGCTCCCCCGCCAGCACAAGGGCTTCGCCCTTGCCGTAGCTGCGCACACTGCCCCCCAGCCTGGACAGCAGCGTGCTGAGCTCCGCAGCGGAAAGCCCCGCGAACAGCGTGGTGGTTTGTAACAGCGGCAGATAATTATTCATCGCAACTCCGCAGAGAAAATAGCGTTCTCCGCAGCCTCCTGCAATTACGTTGCGCACGCAACGGTATTTTTACCCCTATTATAGTAAACTGGAACGCGCAAAGCAAATGATTTTGCAAAATTTTCAAAAAAAGACCGGTTTCCGCTTCCCGTACTGGGGCGTGCCGGGTGTGAAAAGGAGTATTTCATGAAAAAGATCCTGTCCTTACTGCTGGCGTTCAGCCTTGCACTGAGCCTTGCAGCCTGCGGCGGCAGCGCAAGCTCTGCCGTTTCCAGCGCAGCGGTGTCCGAGGCTGCTTCCTCAGCGGCTGCTTCCGAGGAAGAGGCCGCAGCGCCGCTGTCTGCTACCGAGCCGCTGCGCATCGCCGGGCTGAAGGGCCCCACCACCATGGGGCTTGTCAACCTGCTGTCGATGGAGCAGGCCGGTACTGCCGCCATGGACTACGATCTGCAGCTTTACGGCGCTGCGGATGAGATCGTGCCGCTGCTCATCAAGGGCGAGCTGGACATGGCTGCTATCCCGGCCAATCTGGCTGCGACCCTGTACCAGAAAACCAGCGGCGGCATTCAGGCCGTGGCAGTGAACACCTTGGGCGTTTTGTATGTGGTGGAGCAGGGCGACACCGTCCACAGCATGGCCGACCTCAAGGGACGCACCATCCTGTCCACCGGCAAGGGCACTACCCCGGAGTATGTGCTGCGCTATCTGCTTACCGCCAACGGCCTTGACCCGGACAAGGATGTGGACATCCAGTATTACAGCGAGGCTACCGAGGTGACCGCCCAGATGGCAACCACGCAGGATGCCATTGCCGTTTTGCCCCAGCCCTATGTGACCGCTGCCGGACTGAAGGACGACACCCTGCGGGTAGCCCTTGACCTGACCGCCGAGTGGGATAAGGTGGCAGACACCCAGCTGATCACCGGTGTGACCGTGGTGCGCAAGGCCTACGCCGAGGAGCACCCGGACGTGGTAGCCGCCTTTCTGGCAGACTACGCCCAGAGCGTGAACGCCGCCAACACCGATCTGGACGGCACCGCCGCCCTGTGCGAGGAGCAGGGGGTGGTGGCAAAAGCCGCCATTGCCAAAAAAGGCACTGCCCAACTGCAACATCGTCTGCCTGACCGGCGAGGAACTGAAGGCGGACGTCTCCGGTTACCTGCAGGTGCTCTACGATGCCGACCCTGCCGCCGTGGGCGGCACGTTGCCCGGCGAGGACTTCTACTGGACAGCCCAGTAACAGCCTGAAAAAAGCATTCCATCTCCCGCCGCTCTGCCGTGGTACGCAGCGCGGCGGTTTTTGTTTCCCGGTTGCAATTCCGCTGCAAAAGTTCTACAATAGAGACACATTATAGAATATGGAGGGAAAACCTATGGCTTGCACTACCATTCTGGTCGGCAAGGCAGCATCGTACGATGGCTCTACCATGATCGCCCGCAACGATGACTCCGGCTCCGGCCATTTCACCGCTAAAAAATTTACCGTGATCCACCCGGAGGATCTGCCCAAGACCTACCGCAGCGTCCTCTCCCATGTGGAAATCCCCCTGCCGGAAGGCGCACTGCGGTTTACCGCCATGCCCAACGCCGTGGAGGGCAAGGGCATCTGGGCGGCTTCCGGTGTCAACGCCGCCAATGTGGGCATGACCGCCACCGAGACCATCACCTCCAACCCCCGCGTGCTGGGCGCAGACCCGCTGGTGGAGTATCAGCCTGCCAAGGGCGAAAAGCCCGAGGTGCCCGGTGGCATTGGCGAGGAGGATATCGTCTATCTGGTGCTGCCCTACATCCACTCTGCCCGTGAGGGCGTGCTGCGTCTGGGCAGCCTGCTGGAGCAGTACGGTACTTACGAGATGAACGGCATCGCTTTTCAGGATGTAAACGAGATCTGGTGGCTGGAGACCATCGGCGGTCACCACTGGATTGCCCGCCGCGTGCCGGACGATGTGTATGTGGTCATGCCCAACCAGCTGGGCATCGACACCTTTGATCTGGAAGATGCCTTCGGTGCACAGGAAAACTACCTCTGCTCTGCCGACCTGCGGGAGTTCATCGCCAAGAACCACCTCGACCTTTCTCTGGACGGCGCACTGAACCCCCGGGACGCCTTTGGCAGCCACGATGACGCCGACCACGTTTACAACACCCCCCGCGCATGGTATATGCTGCGCTACCTCAACCCCCGCACATGGGTGTGGGAGGGTGCCGACGCCGACTACACCCCCATGTCCGACGACCTGCCGTGGTGCATGGTGCCGGAGCGCAAGGTGACCCCGGAGGACATCAAGTATATGCTGTCCAGCCACTATCAGGGCACCCCCTATGATCCCTACCTGAGCTACGGCGACAAGTCCGCAAAGGGCGCATACCGCTCCATCGGCATCAACCGCAACGACTTTATGGCGCTGTTGCAGATGCGCCCCGACCAGCCGGAGGAATCCCGCGCTGTGGAGTGGGTGGCCTATGCCTCCAACGCCTTCAACACCATGGTGCCCTTCTACGCCAACGTGGAGCGTACCCCGGAGTATCTGGCCAACACCACCGGCACCGTGTCCACCGATAACTTCTACTGGACCAGCCGTATGATTGCCGCCATGGCAGACGCCTCCTATAACAAATCCCTGTTCCACCTCGAGCGCTATGAGGAGGCCGTGCTCTCCGCTGCCCGCGCACTGGTGAACCAGTACGACGCAAAGCTTGCCGCCGAGCCGGACGCTGCCCGCCGCGCCGCCCTGCGGGAGGAAGCCAACACAGCTATTGCCGCCATGCTGCAGGAGAAGGCCGCCGACACGCTGGACAAGGTTCTGTTTGAGCTGAGCAGCCAGATGAAGAATGCTTATTCCCGCTCGGATGCCTGATGTAAACCAGCCGGAGCACCAAAACCGGTCACGACCGGTCACAGAAACGCAGAAAAGACCACCGCATACACAAGTGCGGTGGTCTTTTTGCGTGCAAAAAGCTCTTGTATCCAAGGCGTTGGAAATTCTGCACAAAAATGATGAAAATTCTTTGTGATCGAAAATGACCGAATCTGATTGATTTTGACAAGATTTTTGCTATAATAAAGATGTAAACAACCAAAACACGCCAAGACCGTGCGGAAATGGTCAGGCGTGGGAAGGAAAGAAGGGGAGAGACACTATGCTGGCGGAGGAACGTTTTGTGCTGATCCTAGAGCAGCTGAACGAGCAGCGCACCGTGACGGTGCAGCAGCTGTGTGAGGCGCTGCACACCAGCGAATCCACGATCCGGCGTGACCTGACCGAGTTGGACCGGCAGGGCAGGCTGACCAAGGTACACGGAGGGGCCACCCTGCCGGACAGCCGCTTTCTGGCAGACGAGCCTACCATGGAGGCTAAGGAGACGCTGGCGGTAGCCGAAAAGCGCAGCATTGCCGCAGCCGCCGCAGCGCTCATTGCTGCCGAGGATTTTGTATTCATTGATGCAGGCACTACCACGCTGGAGCTGGTGCGGGCGTTGACGGGTGCGGCGCTCAAAGCCACCTATGTGACCAACGGCGTGGCGCACGCCCGGCTGCTGGCGCAAAAGGGCTGCCGGGTGTATCTTCCCGGCGGGCTGCTGCGCCCCCAGACCGAAGCCATCGTGGGCGCTCCGGCGGTCAGCAGCATCCAGCAGTATAACTTCACCAAAGCATTCATGGGTGCCAACGGCGTGGCGCTGGAGGCGGGCTTTACCACCCCGGCCCCCGAGGAAGCGGCGGTAAAGGCCGCAGCCGTCCGCCGCGCCCGGGAAAGCTGGTTCCTTGTGGATGACGCTAAATTTGCTAAAATTTACCCGGCGGTCATCACGGGCCTGCACGGCGGTGCCATCCTGACCAACCGCTGCCCGAACCCGAAATATAAGCAGTATACGTTCGTAAAGGAGGCAGAAGCATGATCTACACCGTTACTTTTAACCCGGCTATTGATTACGTTGTGCGTCTGGACGCACCGCTGGAGGTGGGTGAAGTGAACCGCGCCCAAGGCGAGGATTGCGTGCTGGGCGGCAAGGGCATCAACGTGTCCGGCGTGCTGGCGCAGCTGGGCTGCGAGAGCGTGGCACTGGGCTTTGTGGCCGGGGAGACCGGCGCATGGCTGGAGCGCGGTCTGGCGGCACAGGGGCTCAAGACCGACTTTGTGCATCTGGAAAACGGCATGACCCGCATCAACGTCAAGATCAAGGCCGGGCAGGAGACTGAGCTGAACGGCGCAGGCCCTGCCATCCCGGAAAGCGCTTTGCAGCAGCTGGAAGCCCAGCTGGACAAGCTGGCCGAGGGCGATATCCTTATTCTGGCAGGCAGCATCCCGGCAAGCCTGCCGCAAAGCGTCTACGAGCGGCTGCTGGCGCGGCTGCAGGGCAGGGGCGTGCGCGCCGTGGTAGATGCCACCCGCGACCTTCTGGTAAACGTGCTGCCCTACCACCCCTTCCTCATCAAGCCCAACAACCATGAGCTGGGCGAGATCGTGGGCAAGGTACTGACCACTGACGCAGAGATCGTGGCAGCTGCCCGCACTTTGCAGGAAAAGGGCGCGCGCAACGTGCTGGTAAGCATGGCCGGAGACGGAGCGCTGCTGCTGGACGAGCAGGGACAGGTGCACCGCATCGGTTGCCCCAAGGGCAAGGTGGTCAACAGTGTAGGCGCAGGCGACAGCATGGTGGCCGGTTTTGTGGCCGGGTATCTGCAAAGCCGCAGCTACGCGCAGGCACTGCGACTGGGCACAGCCTGCGGCAGCGCCACGGCCTTCAGCCTTGGGCTTGCCACAAAGGAAAAGATCGACGAGCTGCTGGCGCAGCTTTGATAGGATAAAAGGAACAAAGGAGGAACGTTTATGCGCATTACCGAGTTATTTACCGCACAGTCCATTGCGCTGGACGAAGCGCTGCAGACGCAGGAGCAGATCCTGAGCCGTCTGGTGGAGCTGCAGGCTACCCATGGCAACATCACCGACAAAGAGGCTTACAAAAAGGCACTCTACGCCCGCGAGGCCGAGGGCTCTACCTATGTGGACAACGGCATCACCGTGCCCCACGCCAAGACCAATGTGGTCACCCGCCCCAGTCTGGCCGCCCTGCGGCTGAGCACCCCGGTACAGTACAACGCTGAGGATGACGGCACCACCGACCTGCTGTTTGCCATTGCCGCCCCGGAGGACGGCGGCCTGCACGTGGATATGCTGGCCCGCATGATGCAGATGCTGATGAACGAGGACTTTGTGGAAAAGCTTAAAGCCGCCAAGACCCCCAAGGAGTTCTTGGAGTGCATCGACGCGCAGGAAGAAGCACAGTTTGGCGCAGAGAGCTTTACCCAGCAGGCTATCCCGCAGGACGGCTACCGCATTCTGGCTGTGACCGCCTGCGTCAACGGCATTGCCCACACCTATATGGCAGCGGAAGCCCTGACCAAGGCCGGTGACAAGCTGGGCCTGCCCACCAAGGTGGAGACCAACGGCTCGGACGGCGCAAAGAATATCCTGACCCGCGCCGAGATCGCCGCCTGCGATGGTATTATCGTAGCAGCGGAGAAAAAGGTGGACACCGCCCGTTTCGACGGCAAACCGGTGCTGTTCACCCGCGTGGACGACGGCATCCATAAGCCGGAGGAGCTCATCAAGAAGATTGCCCATGGCGAGGTGCCTGTGTTCCACGCCGAGGGCGGCGCAGCAGCCGAGGACGACACCGCCGGTAAGGACAGCTTCGGCCGCAGCCTGTACAAGAACCTGATGAACGGCGTTTCCCACATGCTGCCCTTCGTGGTAGGCGGCGGCATCATGATCGCGCTGGCCTTCCTGCTGGATGATTACAGCATCAACCCCGCAAACTTCGGCATGAACACCCCCGTTGCCGCCTTCTTCAAGACGGTGGGCAACGCAGCCTTCGGCTATATGCTGCCCATTCTGGCAGGATTCATTGCCATGTCCATTGCCGACCGCCCGGGCTTGGCCGTAGGCTTTGCCGGCGGTGTGCTGGCCATGAACGGCACCAACTTCACCGACCTTGCCGCAGGCAGCACCACCGGCATCTCCGGCGGCTTCCTTGCAGCGCTGCTGGCCGGTTTTGCAGCAGGCTACATCGTGCAGTTCCTTAAAAAAATCACCGAAAAGCTGCCCGCCAGCCTGAACGGTATCCGCCCCATGCTCATCTACCCGCTGGGCGGCATTCTCATCGTAGGTGCGATGATGTGCGCCGTGAACCCGGTCATGGGCATGATCAACACCGCCACGACCGACTGGCTGAACGCACTGGGCGGCAGCTCCAAGGTGCTGCTGGGCGCCATCGTGGCCGGTATGATGAGCGTGGATATGGGCGGCCCGGTCAACAAGGCAGCCTACGTCTTTGGCACCGCAGCCCTTGCCTCCGGCAACTACGAGGTAATGGCCGCCGTCATGGTGGGCGGCATGGTTCCTCCCATTGCCATTGCCCTGTCCACCACCTTCTGCCCCCGCAAGTGGACGCTTGACGAGCGCCGCAACGGCATTGTGAACTACGTCATGGGCCTGTGCTTCGTGTCTGAGGGCGCTATCCCTATGCAGCAGCCGACCCGCTGCGCGTCCTGCCCAGCTGCGTTGTCGGCTCTGCGGTCGCCGGTGCGCTCTCCATGACCTTCGGCTGCGCACTGCGCGCACCCCACGGCGGCATCTTCGTATTCCCGGTGGTGGATCACGCTGCGCTGTACTGTGTGGCGCTGGCTGTGGGCAGTGTGCTGGGCGCAGTGATCCTGAGCCTTGTCAAAAGACCCAGCCCGCCGAGGCGAAGTAACAAGCCATTTTCTTTCTCCATACGGATAGTTCTTCATAAGAGCAAAGGGGACTGCCGCACACCGCGGCAGTCCCCTTTGCGTTTTGCACAGGCACCATTTTCACAAAAAACAGGACAATATACCGCCCAAAACGGCCTATCCTGCCGGAATTGCGTTCAGCGCTTTGTTTTGCATTGCACCCCACCACGGGCTGTGGTATACTTATATTCGTGATTTTAAAGCCCGGGTATGGTGTGCCGGGCCACCAGAGAGGAAACGAACGATGAAAATAGGATTTGACAACGACAAATATCTTGCGATGCAGTCCGAGCATATCCGCGAGCGCATCAAGAAGTTTGACAATAAGCTGTATCTGGAATTCGGCGGCAAGCTGTTCGACGATTACCACGCTTCCCGCGTGCTGCCCGGCTTTCAGCCGGACTCCAAGCTGCAGATGCTTTTGCAGCTCAAGGAGCAGGCTGAGATCGTCATCGTCATCAGCGCCGAGGACATCATCAGCAGCAAGGTGCGCGGCGACTACGGCATCACCTACGATCTGGACGTGCTGCGTCTCATCGACGCTTTCCAGGAGATGGGGCTGTATGTGGGCAGTGTGTGCGTGACCAAGTACACCGCCGCCGCCGAGGTGGAAGCCTTTGAAAAGCGGCTGAACAGTCTGGGCATCCGCACCTTCCGCCACTACAAGATCCCCGGCTACCCCAACGATGTGGCCCGCATTGTCAGCGACGAGGGCTACGGCCGCAACGAGTACATTGAGACCGAGCGCCCGCTGGTGGTCATCACCGCGCCCGGCCCCGGCAGCGGAAAGATGGCCGTCTGCCTGTCCCAGCTGTATCATGAATATAAGCGGGGCGTCAAGGCCGGTTACGCCAAGTTCGAGACCTTCCCCATCTGGAACATTCCCCTGAAGCACCCGGTCAATTTGGCCTACGAGGCTGCTACCGCCGACCTGAACGATGTGAACATGATCGACCCCTTCCATCTGGAAGCCTACGGCGTGACCACCGTGAACTACAACCGCGACATCGAGATCTTCCCGGTGGTGAATGCGATGTTCGAGTTAATTGCAGGGCAGAGCCCCTATAAGTCCCCCACGGACATGGGTGTGAACATGGCCGGCAACTGCATCGTGGACGACGCAGTCTGCTGCGAGGCCTCCCGCAAGGAGATCGTGCGCCGGTACTACAAGTGCCTGTGCGAGCAGAAGATCACCGGCACCGCCAAGGAGAGCGAGCGCTACAAGCTGGAGCTGCTGATGAATCAGGCCGGGCTGACCATGGGGGCCCGGGAAGTGGAAAAGCAGGCACACGCCCGCAGCGAGGCCACCGGCGGCGCACCGGCTGCTGCCATTGAGCTGAGCGACGGCACTGTCATCACCGGCAAGACCGGCCCGCTGCTGGGCGCTACCGCAAGCGCCCTGATCAACGCGCTCAAGTATCTGGCGGGCATCCCGCAGGAGACGGATCTGGTCAGCGCCGCTGCCATCGAGCCCATCCAGACCCTCAAGACCAACTATCTGGGTGGCAAGAACCCCCGTCTGCATACCGACGAGATCCTGATCGCCCTGTCCAGCTCTGCCGCTTCCAGCGAGCTTGCCGCAGCAGCCATGCACCAGCTGCCCAACCTCAAGGGCTGCGATGTGCACTCTACCGTTCTGCTTTCCAGCGTGGACAGCAGCACCCTGAGCCGGCTGGGCATGTACCTGACCTGCGACCCCGTCTACGAGGAAGAGGATCGCAAGTACCATAAGCTGTAAAAATAAAAAGAAACTGGTAAACACCCCGGTCAGCGCCGTCAGGCGCTGACCGGGGTGTTATTGCTTGCCAGTTGTACGCAGTTGTGGTACACTTGTTCTGCTTAATTTTTATAGCAGATAGGAAAAGAGGAACAACAACATGGAACAACAACACAAGCGCAGCGCATTCTCCGGTAAGATCGGGTTCGTGCTGTCTGCCGCAGGCGCTTCGGTGGGTCTGGGCAACATCTGGCGCTTCCCGTATCTGGCAGCCAAATACGGCGGCGGCATTTTTCTGCTGGTATACATTCTGCTGGCAGTCACCTTTGGCTATACCATGATCGTGGCCGAGACCGCGCTGGGCCGTATGACCCACAAAAGCCCGGTCAGCGCCTACGCCCACTTCGGTAAGGGCAAGGGAATCCGGTTCGGTGGTTGGATCAACGCCATCATCCCCATTTTGATCGTGCCGTATTATTCGGTCATCGGCGGCTGGGTCATCCACTATCTGGCCGAGTATCTGTGCGGCCGCGGCAGTAATTTGGCAGCAGACGGCTACTTCTCCGCCTTTATCACCAACGGCTTGCAGGCAGAACTGGCCTTTTTGCTGTTCAGCCTGTTCACGCTGGGCATTATCTTTGCCGGTGTGCGCAACGGCGTAGAGCGCGTCTCCAAGGTGATGATGCCGGTGCTGGTGGTGCTGTCGCTGGTCATTGCGGGCTACTCTGTCACCCGTCCCGGTGCACTGGCGGGTGTGAAGTATTTTCTGGTGCCCAACCCCAAAAACTTCTCTTGGATGACCGTGGTCACCGCCATGGGGCAGATGTTCTACTCTCTGTCCATCGCCATGGGCATCCTGGTCACCTTCGGCTCCTATATGAAGAAGGATGTCTCCATTGAGGAGTCCACCGAGAACGTGGAGGTCTTTGATACCGCCATTGCCATCATGGCGGGTCTGATGATCATCCCGGCGGTCTTCGCCTTCTCCGGCGGCGACCCGGACACCCTGCAGGCCGGCCCGGCCCTCATGTTCATCACCATCCCGAAGGTCTTTGAGAGCATGGGTCTCGGCACCGCTGTGGGTGTGCTGTTCTTTGTGCTGGTGCTGTTTGCAGCCATTACCAGCTCCATCGCCCTGACCGAGAGCGCTGTCTCCACCTTTGAGGACGAGCTGGGCTGGGACCGTCACCCGCTCCACCGTGCTCATCGGTGCCATCATGCTGGTGCTGGGCAGCCTGTCGGCACTGGGCTACGGCCCGCTGGCCGGGGTGACCGTGTTCGGGATGCAGTTCCTTGACTTCTTCGATTTTTTGACCAACTCGGTCATGATGCCTATTGCAGCCATTGCCACCTGCCTGCTGGTGTCCCGCGTCATCGGCGTGGAGCAGATCGCACAGGAGGTGGAGCAGGACGGTCAGCGCTTCCGCCGCAAGCCTGTGTTCAATTTTATGATCCGCTGGCTGTGCCCCATTTTTGCAGCCATCATTCTGGCAAGCTCGGTGGCAAACGCCTTTGGCTGGATCGCCATGTAAACTCAAAACAGTATTTCCGGCAGCAGAACGCAAGTTTTTAACAGTGAAAGCAGGACAAGGGGGCCCTTATGAAAATGGAAACCTTGAAGCAGCAGATCCTGACAGCAAAGGGTGACGTGCGGGCAGAGCTGGTGCTGAAAAATGCCCGGGTCATCAACGTGTTCACAAACGAGATCGAGCAGGCCGATGTAGCCATCCGTCAGGGGGTCATCCTTGGCGTGGGACACTATACCGGCGAGACTGAGCTGGACTTGCAGGGCAAGTATGTCTGCCCGGGGCTTGTGGATGGGCACATCCACATTGAAAGCTCCATGCTCTGCGGCCCGGCCTTTGAACAGGCGGTGCTGCCCCACGGCACCACGGCGGTGGTCACCGACCCGCACGAGATCTCCAATGTAGCCGGTACGGCAGGGCTGGACTTTATGCTGGAGACTACAAAAGATCTGGCACTTTCGGTCTACTTCATGCTCCCCTCCTGCGTGCCTGCCACCGGGCTGGACGAGTCCGGCGCGGTGCTGGAAGCAGAGCAGCTGCGCCCCTACTATCAGCAGCCCCGGGTACTGGGGCTGGCTGAGCTGATGAACTCCTACGGCACGGTGCGCGCGGACGAAAAGATCCTGCAGAAGATCTGCGACTGCACCGCCGCTGGCAAAAAGATCGACGGGCACGCCCCCTTCCTCAGCGGGGAGGAGCTGAACGCCTATGTCGTTGCCGGGGTGCAGTCCGACCATGAGTGCTCGGACATCCATGAAGCCATGGAAAAGCTGCGGCGCGGACAGTACATCATGGTGCGGGAGGGTACCGCAGCCCAGAACATGGAAAGCCTGCTGCCTCTGTTCCGGGAGCCCTATTGCAGCCGCTGTATGCTGGTGACCGACGATAAGCACCCCGGAGACCTGTTGCAGGGCGGGCATATCGACTATATCATCCGCAAGGCCATTACTGCCGGGGTAGACCCGGTGGTGGCGGTGCGGATGGGCACCCTTGTCCCGTGCCAGTACTTCGGTCTTGCGCACAGCGGCGCAGTAGCCCCGGGCTATACCGCCGATTTGATCGTGCTGTCGGATCTGGAAAAGTTCACGGTGGAGCAGGTGTACAAAAAGGGCAAACTGGTGGCGCAGCAGGGCAGAATGCTGCACCCCGCCGCCCTTGCGGTGGACAAAGCACGCTTTGCGAGGGTGTTCGATTCCTTCAACATGGATGAGGTCACCCCGGAGCAATTGCAGCTGAAGCAGACCGGCACCCGGCAGCGGGTGATCTGCCTGACTCCGCACGCCCTGCTGACCACTGAAAAAATCGTTCCGTTCTGCCAGCACCCGGGCACAGCGCCCGGCGTGGACGTGGCGCAGAAGATCGTCAAGCTGGCGGTGTTCGAGCGGCATCACCGCTCCGGTCATGTGGGATTGGGCTTTTTGGGCAACTACGGCCTGCAATGCGGCGCAGTGGCTTCCAGTATCGCCCACGACTCCCACAACCTCATCGTGGCGGGCACCAACGATGCCGACATGGTGCTGGCGGGCAACACGGTGCGCAAAAATAAGGGCGGCCTTGCCTTTGCACTGAACGGACAGGTGGTAGGGGAGCTGCCGCTGCCGGTGGCAGGGCTTATGAGCACCGAGAGCGCCGAGACTGTGGAGGAAAAGCTGCAAGCGCTCAAGGCGGCACTGAAAGCCCACGGCATCTCGGAGGACATCGACGCCTTTATGACCCTTGCCTTCGTCAGCCTGCCGGTCATCCCGAAGCTGCGGCTGAACACCTACGGTATCGTGGATGTGGATGCCCAGCGGATCGTCCCGGCCGTGTTCTGAGAACGCTGCCTGAGAGGAACGGCCTTTAAACCTGATGTTTTTATCGCAATGCCGGACAGTCTGCGGGCTGTCCGGCATTGCGTTTTATGGCAAGATGACTCTTGACTTTTTGCCACAGAACCGGTATGTTGATACTGTCCGTCTGACACACAGCATTGCTTTTATAATATAAGGAAACTTTATGGAAAAACGCAGTACACCCTCTTTGCAGATCACTGACCGCTTTGGCGCACAGGCGGCCTATGCCAGCCTGCGTCTGCCGGACGGCACCGAAGCCACCGTACCGGCAGAGCACGCCGCCGCTATCTATGTGAACGAGCAGCCCGCCTTCCGGGTGGTATGCACCCCGGCGCTGCTGCCGCAGCTGGCCTTGGGGCGGCTGCTTACCGAAGGATGGATCGCGTCTGCGGACGAGGTGGAGCAGATCGCCGTCTGTGCCGAGGGCGCAAAGGTGCAGGTATATCTGCACCACCCGCTGCCCACTCGCCGCGCCGCCGCGCAGGAGGTTGCCAGCTGCTGCACCGATAATATCGCGCTGGGCAGTCCGGTGGAGCAGCAGCCCCTGCGCCCTGTGCCGGGGCTGGCCTTGCAGCCGGAATGGGTGCAGACCCTGACCGCCGCCATGCACGCCGGTCTGCCGCTGTACCGCGCCACCCGGGCGGTGCACAGCTGCTTTGTGCTGCACAAAGGGGAAATTGTTTTTGCCTGCGAGGATCTGGGGCGGCACAACGCGCTGGATAAGGCGGTGGGCTGCGCGGTGCTGGCAGGGCTTCCGCTGGCAGAATGCGTGCTGTACACCAGCGGCCGGGTGCCGCTGGATATGGTGCGCAAGGCCATCCGCGCCGGGGTGCCGGTGCTGGTAAGCAAAAGCATGCCCACCGTGCAATCCGCAGAACTTGCTGCGGAATACGGCCTGCAGCTGGTGTGCGGACGCAAATTCCCTAAAGTTTAAGCAAATATTACAAAAACAATAGTTACAAAACGGAAAAGCCTGTCTGTTTCTGTTGACATACTCCGCGCACGCATGTTAATATATTATCGAAGAGACCGCTCCGCTGTTGCAGCAGCCAGAGCGGCCTCAATTGCTGTCCGGGGTTACCCGGCAAAATAAAAAACAGGCAGGTGATAACATGAAGCAGGCAACCAACCCGTTTGCGCCCGTACCGCTGTGGCGTAAGCGGCTGCCGGGCTATGCAGCCATGGGCGTTGCGACCATCGCCTTGGCGGTCGGTCTGACCACCTTGCAAAGCGCACGCACCACGGTTGCCGGTACCCTGCTGCCGGTGTCGGAGGCGGATGCAGCCGCCTACGGCATCAGCGCAGTGTACCAGCTCGACGATGGCAGCTACCGCGTGGAGGGCTCTCAGAAGGGCTTCCAGAGCGATGTGCAGGCTGCCGTGACCATTGACGCCGAGGGCAATGTTTCCGCAGTAGAGATCCTCTCTCAGGACGAAACGGAAAGCCTTGGCGGCCAGTGCGTCAACCCGGAGTTCACGTCCCAGTATCAAGGCGCAGCTCCCTTCACGCTGGCAGGCAAAAGCTACACCGTAACGGACCCCGTTACCGGTGCCGCCTATGCCGCTGCCGGTGCAGCGGAGGAGCAGCCCGCTGCTGCCGGGGATTTTGACCCCGCACAGTGGCGCACCTTCGATACCTCTCCCGAGGCCGAGGCTACCCGCAAGATGTATGCTGCGGGGCTTACCCTCTCGGCTTTGAAGGGCGAGGCACTGGGCGATGAGCTGGCTCCGCCGCTGGATTCCAGCGCAGAGGCCGTAGCACGGCGCAAGCTGTACGCAGCCATGCTCAGCAAGAGCGCACTGGACGGCGAGCCGATGGCGATCCCCTTTGCGGATCTCTCGGCAGAAGAGCAGTCCAAGGCGCGTCTGGAGCAGGCCAGCCTGACCACCGCCGGCAATGCGTCCGGTGCCGTCAGCGCAGACCTGACCGAGGTGGACGCCCTTTCCGGCGCAACCATCACCTCTTCGGCTGTGACGACCATCGTCAACAACTCGTATTTCTATGTGACCGGGGTACTCTGCGCAGAGTGACCTCAACGGAGGAATGGAACCTATGGCAAAAACTGATTTCCTGACGGCTGACATGACCCGCCGTCAATTCATGAAGATCTCGGGCAAGAGCCTTGCAGGGCTCACCCTGTCCGCTTCCATGCTGTCCCTGTTCGGCTGCTCTCAGCAGCAGGTGGATTCCGGCGCAGTGGCCACTTGGGCACTGCCGCAGGGCCTGCTGGTGGTCAACGCAGACCTGTGCACCGGCTGCCAGCGCTGCGAGATCAACTGCACCCTGACCAACGATGGCGTGTGCTCCTCTTACATCAGCCGCGTCAAGATCCAGCGCCGTCTGAATCTGGACGGCGCAGGCAACGGCCTGCTGTCCGGCACCGATAACTGCTTTGTCTACTTCCCGGATACCTGCCGCCAGTGCGAGGACCCCGCCTGCGGCAATGCCTGCCCGCAGAAGGCCATCACCACCGACGACCGCGGCATCCGCGTAGTGGATACCGACAAGTGCATCGGCTGCGGTGCCTGCCATGATGCCTGCCCGTGGCACATGCCCACCGTCAACCCCGAGACCGGCAAGTCCTCCAAGTGCATCGCCTGCGGTGCCTGCGTGGCAGGCTGCCCGTCCGGCGCTCTGTCCATCGTGGATTGGGATGCCGTTACCAGCGCAGCACAGGCTGCATACTTGGATCTGTAAGGAGGAACTACAATGGCTGAAAGTTATGGCTGGGCAGGCAAGATCCTGCGCGTCAACCTGACCACCGGCGAGATCACCACGCAGGATGACGAAAAGTACCATAAGTATATCGGCGGTATGGGCATGGCCTACCGCATTATGTATGAGGAAGCTCCCATGGAGCTGGACCCCTATGACGAGAAGGCTCTGGTCATCTTTGGTGTCGGCCCCCTGACCGGCGCAGGCGTGCCCTGCTCCGGCCGTATGAACGTGACCTTCCGCTCTACCTGGTCCAAGGGTCACTCTATTATCGATGCACACATGGGCGGCCACATCGGCTCTATGCTGAAGTATGCCGGTTACGATGGCATCGTGGTCAGCGGCATCTCTGAGAAGCCCGTCTATCTGCGCATCGAGGACGGCGAAGTCTCTCTGGAGGACGCAACCGAGATCTGGGGCAAGGGCACCTTTGCTGCCAACAAGTGGATGGTAGAGCAGAACGGCCGCGAGTTCGAGACCGCTTCCATCGGCCCTGCCGGCGAGAATCTGGTGGACTACTCCACCCTGAACACCAGCTTCGGCAACTCCGGCGGTGCCGGTCTGGGCGCTGCCATGGGCAACAAGAAGCTGAAGGGCCTGGCCATCCGCGGCACCGGCAGCGTCAAGGTCGCTGACCCCAAGAAGGTGCTGGAGCTCTCCAACTACATGATGGGCAACCTGATCGGCGGCAACAACAACCACAACGTGCCCGCACAGCCCCAGAGCTGGGCAGAGTACAGCGCTACCTCCGGCAAGAACCGCTGGTCCGGCGCCCCCGGCCGTATGTGGAAGAAGGCTCCCGGCGGCCCCGTGGATACCGGCGAGCAGCCCTACAACGATATCAACAAGGTGGCTCTGCGCTGCTTCAAGGGCTACTTCGACTTCGGCGCTCCCGCTGCCGAGTACACCGTGAAGAACGGCGGCTGCTCCTCCTGCCCCATCCGCTGCTACACCGAGTATGACGTAGATCCGCTGGCAGATTACGATCTGCCCACCCACAACTCCAACACCTGTATGCCCGTGCTGTACGGCACCCGCGTCTACCCGGACGGCGTGCACGACTTCAAGTACGAGGGCGATGGCACCATGGTCATCAATCTGGCATGGTCTCATGCGGTGGACGATATGGGCCTGTGGGACAACTACGGCAACCTGAACCGCGACCTGCTGTGGATCCTGCGGATGCCCCGCGAGGAGGCCACCAAGTACATCAGCGAGGCCGAGTACGACTCTCTGCCCTGGGAGTGGGAGAAGGCCGGCGATCCCCGCTGGGAGGTCGAGCTGATCCGCCGCATGGCTTACGGCGAGGGCGACCTGTCCGTTATCGCCAAGGGCACGCTGGCCATGATGGAAAAGTTCGGCCTGCCCAAGAGCTGGCTGGACCGCGACGACGGTGCTACCAACTCCAACCTGATCTACAACGGCTTCCCCAACCACCACGGCCCTGCTGAGGCATGGCAGGTTGGTATGCTGTACAACCTCGTCTACAACCGTGACTGCATGATCCACGAGATCGTCTGCGAGACCGGTTCCGGCGCACCCTACGAGGTGACTAAGAAGGTCATGGAGGACTTCTTCGGCGAGGGCTGCTACGATAAGGCCAAGGCCTACACTCCCATCAACGAGAACAAGGCAAAGCTGGCTGCCTACTGCGTCAACGATAAGAACTTCCACGACTCCGCTACCCTGTGCAACTGGATGTGGCCCATGACCCAGTCTCCCTCCAAGGAGCGCGACTACCACGGCGATCTGGACCTGCAGGCAGACTTTATGACTGCTGTTACCGGCGAGACCTATACCCAGGCCGGTCTGCAGGAGGACGGCGCCCGCATCACCCAGATGCTGCGCGCGATGACCGCCATCAGCTTCCAGCAGAACTGCGGCAGCGCAAACCTGCGTCAGGAGCACGATGCCATCTGCGATTGGGTGTTCGATAAGGACCCCGACTTCAAGGCATTTGAGGAAGGCACCACCAAGCTGGACCGCGCCGACATGGAGAAGGCAAAGGATCTGTTCTACGACATCTTCGGCTGGGACCGCACCACCGGTGTGCCCACCCGCGAGACACTGGAAAAGTATGATCTGGCTGACATGGCCGATGATCTGGAAAAGCGCGGCATCTACGCCCAGAACACCGCAGCAGTTGAATAAATCCCATAGAAAGAGGAAAGACCGTCATGTTGTTTGGCAGACGTAAACCCGGCTACACCACCACGGTGGATGGCAGCGTAGACCCGGAGCAGGCCGTTCTGGAACTGCAAAAGGCAGAGCTGGCCGCCAAGAAAAAGCCCAAGGCAGAGGTGTTCGACATCGACGCCGCAAGCGAGACTGCCCGCCGCCTGAAGGAGACCGGCAGCACCTTTGACGGCAGCGCCGCCAAGACCGGTGAAGATGTGATCGCCGCAGTGGAGCGAGAGACCGCCGAGCTTGCCGCAAAGCAGGCTGCCGAGGCCGCACCCGAAGCCGCCGAAGCTGCGCAGCCCGATGCTGCAAAGCCGGAACTGCTGGATTTTCTGGCCAGTGAACCGGAGGCAGAAAACGATCCCTTTGCGGATCAGCCCACCAAGACCGCCCCGGAGCTGCCGGAGCTGACCCCCGCACAGGAGCTGGCCGGTTACATCCGTGCCCGCTCTGCGGCTGCGCTGATTACCCCCCACGCTTTGCTGCTGGAGGAAGTGGAAAACGCCGACGAGCTGCTGGCGCAGATGCCCGCAGACCCCCAGTGCACCGATATCGTCACTCGCGCGGGTGCAAAGGACACCTACTACTACTCCAACGCCAACATGAGCGATAACTACGCCATGATCGCGCAGCTCATCGAGGACAAGGATCTGTGTGTGATGTTCGCCGAGATGGTGCGGTTCAACGCCCGCATCTACCCCAGTGCCACCCCGCTCAAGTACTTCCAGCGCTCCCCCTACGGCCTTGCGCCGGAGGTCATCGAGCAGACTTGGAAGGCCATGCAGGAGAACCCCGCCTATGCCGATATCGAGGAGCTGACCAACAACCAGAACGAGCGGTTCCTCTTTTCCACCAAGCACCTCACCCGCCGCTACGCCAAGGCTATCAGCGACGTGGACGATTTCTGCGATTAAACCAACCTACAATTGAATCAGGGTATAAGAGCTTCTTTGAGCAAAGGCGTCTAAACTCTCACAAAGAGCAGGACACCGCGCCGCAATGCTGCACCCGCAAGGGCGGGCATTCAAGGGTGGCGGGGGAAACCCCACCGCCTTCCCGCAGAAGAAACGCTGCAATTTGAAAAAAAGAACTCCTCCCATCTTCACAGGTGCTTTTTGGCTGTGTGCTGCCGCTGCAAGGGCGGCGCATAGCCAAAGGCTGCCACCGGCGTAGCAGACTGCAAACTGCCGCAGCCGGTTTTGTGGGGATATTCTGCGGAGGCGTTTTGATTTTCCGGTCAAGACGTCTCCGCTTCTTTTTCACCTGCCTTTTTGAAAAAAGAATACCCCCGCCGGTGTCCCTGCCTGAGCCATAGCAGAAGGGGAGAGCGGCGGGTCTATGGAGGAAGTTACAATGAACCAGCCTTTCTGCTCCCCTGTTCAGGCGCTGCGCAGCGTGCTGGACGCGGCAGATCTTCTGCCTTCTCCGTCCCCGGAGACCATCCCGCTGGAAGCCGCCTGCGGGCGTATTGCTGCCGCCGACCTCTGCGCCCGGATGGACCAGCCCCCCTTTGACCGCAGCCCGCTGGACGGCTACGCCCTGCACAGCGCGGATACTGCCGGTGCAAGCCGGGAGACCCCGGTCACCCTGCCGGTGGTGATGAAGCTTTACGCGGGCGATGCTCCAGCTGCGGCGCTGCCCGCAGGCTGCGCTGCCCGCATCATGACCGGAGCCCCCCTGCCAGAGGGCGCAGACTGCATCCTGATGCAGGAGCTGACCGACAGCGGCGAAGAGACCGTACAGCTCTATGCTGCCGTAAAACCGCTGCAAAACGTCGTGTTCCGGGGGGAAGATGTAGCTGCCGGTGCGGTCATCGCGCCCGCTGGGACGGTGCTCACCCCCGCCCATCTGGGCGTGCTGGCAGGGCAGGGCTACGCCGAAGTAGCCGTCTGCCGACCGCTGACCGTGGGCATCCTTTCCACCGGCAGCGAGCTGCTGGCACCCGGCGCACCGTGGGCACCCGGTAAAATTTACGATGCCAACGGCATCCAGAACGCCGCCCGGCTGCGTCAGCTGGGCTTTGCCGTGGAACGGCAGCAGTGCTCCGACGACCCGGAGGTCATCACCGGTAAAATGCAGGAGCTGCTGACCCGCTGCGATGCCGTCATCACCAGCGGCGGCGTCTCCGTAGGGCAGAAGGATTATCTGCCCCTTGTGCTGGAAAAGCTGGGTGCACAGCTTGTGGTGGAGGGGGTAGCCCAGAAGCCCGGCAGCCCCATGCTGGCGGCAACGCTGGGCGGCAAGCTGGTATTCTGCCTGTCCGGCAACCCCTTTGCCGCCGCCGCTACGCTGGAGCAGTACGCTATCCCCGCGCTGCTGCGCGCCGCCGGGCGGCGGGAGGAGAGCTGCATCCCCGCCCGCGCCGTCTGCACCCTGACCAATGGCTTTTCCAAACCCAGCAAGGGCAACCGCTACCTGCGGGCGACTGCCTGCGGCGGCAAGGTGACCCTGCCCGGCGCGGGCAACACCGAGGCGCACTCCTCCGGTGCGCTGTCCGCCATGATGGGCTGCAACTGTCTGGTGGAGATCCCCGCCGGCAGCGGGCCGGTAGAACCCGGTACAGAAGTGGAGGTGCTTTGCTTTGTACAGTGAACAAAAACAGGCACTGGCCGAAACGCAGGCGCTCAAGCGCCCGGCGGTGCTGGCCGTCAGTGGGGTGCACAACAGCGGTAAGACCACTCTGCTGGAAAAACTGCTGCCCGTGCTGCGCAGCCGTGGGCTGAAGGTAGGAGTCATCAAGCACGACGGCCACGATTTTACCCCGGACGTGCCCGGCACCGACAGCTACCGTCTGCGGGAAGCAGGTGCCGAGGGCGTGGCGGTCTACTCCGGCACGCGCTACCTGCTGGCCGAGGAATTCCGCCTGACCGAGCAGGACCTGCTGGCCCTGTTCGAGCGTCACGGCTACGACCTTGTGCTGTTGGAGGGGTTCAAATCCAGCGGCTGGCCGAAGATCGAGGTGGTACGCAGCGCCATCTCGGATGCGCCCGTCTCCTTCCAGCCGCTGGCGGTGGTGGGGGATATCCCCGGCGCAGATTTTGACCTGAACGATATTCCGGCACTGGCAGACTGGATCGAAGCCCAGATGCCTGCGCTGTAAGGAGAATGCCATCATGAAACTGATCCGTACTGTTGACGCTGCAGGGCAGGTGCTCTGCCATGATATCACCCAGATCATCCCGGGCGAGTACAAGGATGCCCGCTTCCGCAAGGGGCACGTCATCCAGCCCGAGGACATCCCTGTGCTGCTTTCCATCGGCAAGGAAAACCTCTACGTCTGGGAAAAGCACCCCGGCATCCTCCACGAGGACGAGGCAGCCGCCCTGCTGTACAAGGCCGCTGCGGGCAAAAATATCCACGGCACCGAGCCGAAGGAGGGCAAGATCGAGCTGATCGCGGACTGCGACGGCCTGTTGAAGATCAACCGCAAGGCGCTGATGGCTGTGAACAGCACCCCGCAGATGATGATCGCCACCATCCACGGCGACCTGCCGGTGAAAAAGGGACAGAAGCTGGCCGGTACCCGCATCATCCCGCTGGTGATCGAGCAGGAGAAAATGGACGCCATGCAGGCCGCCGCCGGGGCAGAGCCCATCCTGAACGTGCTGCCCATGCAGGCCAAGAAGGTAGGCATCATCACCACCGGCAGCGAGGTGTTCAAGGGACGCATCGAAGATAAATTTACCCCCATCCTGCAAAGCAAGCTGGCGGTCTACGGCTGCGAGATGGTCTTCCACAAGGTCTGCGATGATGACCCCGCCGGGATCACCGCTGCCATTCTGGAGGCCAAGGCCGCAGGGTGCGAGCTGATCTTTACCACCGGCGGCATGAGCGTGGACCCCGATGACCGCACCCCGCTGGCCATCAAGAACACCGGGGCGGACATCATTACCTACGGCGCGCCGGTGCTGCCGGGAGCCATGTTCCTTGTCAGCTATCTGGACGGTGTGCCGGTGTGCGGCCTGCCCGGCTGCGTGATGTACGCCAAGCGTACCATTTTTGACCTGCTGCTGCCCCGTCTGCTGGCGGATGACCTCATCACCGCCGAGGATATCGCCCGCTTGGGCGAGGGCGGCCTGTGCCTGAACTGCGAGGTGTGCCACTGGCCGAACTGCGGCTTTGGACACTGCTAAGAAAGTCATTCCACCAAAGTTTCGAAATACGTTGAAAACTGCGGGAGTTAAAATAGATTTATGAACGAAAATAATCTGACACATTTTGATGCCGCCGGGAACGCCGTGATGGTGGATGTGAGCGCAAAGCCCGTCACCACCCGGGAAGCCACTGCCCACGGCATTATTACCATGAACGCCGAGGCCTTTGCCGCCGTGCAGAGCGGCACCGTGAAAAAAGGCGATGTGCTGGGCGTGGCACGCATTGCGGGCATCATGGCCACCAAGCGCACCAGCGAGCTGATCCCTCTGTGCCATCCGCTGCCCCTGACCAAGGCTGGCATCGAGTTCCGTCTGCTGCCCGAGCGGCAGGCGGTAGAAGCCCTGTGCACCGTAAAAACCAGTGGTGTGACCGGCGTGGAGATGGAAGCCCTGACCGGCGTTTCCACCGCGCTGCTGACCATCTACGATATGTGCAAGGCCGTGGACAAGGGCATGGAGCTGGGCGAGATCCATCTGGTGGAAAAGACCGGCGGCAAGAGTGGCCACTACATCCGGGCGGAGGGCGGCTATGTTTGATCGTTACCAGCGCGAGATCCATTACCTGCGCTTGTCGGTGACCGACCTGTGCAACCTGCGCTGCCGCTACTGTATGCCGGACGGCGTGGAAAAGCTGGAGCGGGAAGCCGTGCTGACCTACGAAGAATTTCTGCGTCTGGCCGCGCTGTTTGCCCAGTGCGGCATCGACACCGTGCGGGTGACCGGCGGCGAGCCGCTGGTGCGCAAGAACGTGGCGCAGCTGGTGGCAGGACTTAAAGCGACCCCGGGCATCCGGCGGGTCACCCTGACCACCAACGCGGTGCTGCTGGCAGAGCAGCTGCCCGCATTGCTGGACGCCGGGCTGGACAGCGTGAACATCAGTCTGGACACCCTGCGCCCGGAGGTGTTCCGGCAGATCACCGCCCGGGACGATTTTGCCGCCGTGCAGGCGGGCTTGCAGGCGGCGCTGGAAAGCGGCCTGCCCGTCAAGCTGAACTGTGTGCCGCAGGCGGGCGTCAATGAGGACGAGCTGGAGCAGCTCGCCGCACTGGCAAAGGATAACGCCCTGCAGGTGCGGTTCATCGAGATGATGCCCATCGGCTACGGCGCTGCCATGCCCTGCATCTCCGGCCCGGAGCTGCGGGCGCGGTTTGCCCAGCGCTGGCCGGAGCTTGCGCCCCTTTCCGCTGCGCAGGAGCACGCTTTAGGCGACGGCCCGGCAGTGTACTACACCGTGCCGGGCTGGCAGGGCAGCATCGGCTTTATTGCAGCGGTGCACGGCAAGTTCTGCGCCTCCTGCAACCGGGTGCGGCTGACAAGCCAGGGCTTTTTGCGCCCCTGCCTTGCCAGCGAGACCGGCTGCGACCTGCGCGCCCTGCTGCGCAGCGGCGCGGACGACGCACAGCTGCTGGCCGCTATCCGGGAGACCATCTGGGCAAAGCCCCGGGAACACCATTTTAACGATAGTTCCATGCCCGCTACCCGCGGGATGTATCGCATTGGAGGATAAAGAACTATGGGTAAGCTTCTGGCAATCTGCACCAGCCCCAAGCGGGGCACCGTAAAAACTGAGGTGCCCAGCGCCGTCCTGACCCCGGAATGGGGCATCGTGGAGGACGCCCACGGCGGCAACTGGCACCGTCAGGTCAGTATGCTCAGCGCAGAAAAAATCGAGGCCTTCCGCAAGAAGATCTGGGTGGACTACGGTGCCTTCGGCGAAAATCTGGTCATCGAGGGCTTCGATTTCCGCAATCTGCCGGTGACCAGCCGGTTTGCCATCGGGGATGTGGTGCTGGAAATGACTCAGATCGGCAAAGAATGCCACAACGACTGTGTCATCAAGCAGCAGACCGGCGAGTGCATCATGCCCCACGAGGGCGTGTTTGCTCGGGTACTCACCGGCGGCGAGATCCATGTAGGGGACGAGGTGACCCTGCTGCCCGCACTGGAAAACCCGCCCCTGCGCGCTGCCGTCATCACCCTTTCCGATAAGGGCAGCCGTGGTGAGCGGGAGGATAAAAGCGGCCCGCTGATTGTGGAAATGCTCACCGCCGCAGGCTATGTGGTGGAAGAAACCATGATCCTGCCGGACGAGGCAAAGGCGCTGAAAGCGCAGCTCATCCGCATGGCAGACGGCCGTCAGGTGAACCTTGTGCTCACCACCGGCGGCACCGGCTTCTCCCCCCGGGACATCACCCCGGAAGCCACCTGCGCCGTTGCCGACCGCAACGCCCCCGGCATTGCCGAAGCTATGCGCTACCACAGCCTGAGCATCACCCCGCGCGGGATGCTGAGCCGTGGCGTCAGCGTGCTGCGCGGCAAGACTTTGATCGTCAACCTGCCGGGCAGCCCCAAGGCGGTGCAGGAGAATTTGGAGTACATCCTGCCCAGCTTGGAGCACGGAGTACGCATCGCCGCCGGTCTGGACGGCGAGTGCGCCCGTAAGTAAGGTCTCTTGCCCTGTTTTCCTTGATGGGGCGTAGAAATAGAATATTTTTTTACTTGAAGGAGAAAAACAGATATGAACGACCATCGCATTTCCCGCCGGAGCTTTCTGGCTGCTGCCGGCATTGCCGGTGCAGCCGCTGCCCTCACTGCCTGCGGCGGTGCTGCTTCCAGCGCAGCATCGTCCGTGGCTTCCTCTGCCGCCGCTTCCTCGGAAGCAGCCCAGAGCGTGGAGCTGATCGTGTTTGCCGCCGCCTCCCTCACCGAGACGCTGAACGCTATCGGTGAGAGCTACACGGCAGAGCACCCGGAGGTGACCTTCCGGTTCAACTTCGACTCTTCCGGCACCCTCAAGACCCAGATCCAGGAGGGCGCGGATTGCGATCTGTTCATCTCTGCCGGTCAGAAGCAGATGAACCAGCTGGACATCACCGCTTCTGCCGATGTGAACAAGGACGGCCTTGACTTTGTGGATGCCGACAGCCGTGTGAACCTGCTGGAAAACAAGGTAGTGCTCTGCGTGCCGGAGGGCAGCGACAAGGGCATTGACAGCTTTGACGCACTGGCCGAGCACCTGAAGGCACAGGATATCCTGTTCTGCATGGGCAACAGCGATGTGCCCGTGGGACAGTATACCCAGAAGATCCTTACCTACTACCAGTTGGACGAGGCTGCACTGGCGGCTGCGGGCGTGATCACCTACGGTTCCAACGTCAAGGAGGTGACCACGCAGGTCACCGAGGGCAGTGTGGATGCAGGTGTCGTTTACTGCACCGATGCATACAGCGCCGGTCTGACCCCCGTGGACGAGGCCACCAAGGAGATGTGCGGTCAGGTCATCTACCCCGCCGCCGTACTGAAGGCCGCCCCCAACGCCGAGACTGCCAAGGAGTTTTTGGCCTACTTGCAGACCGACAAGGCCATGACCGTATTCGAGGGTGTGGGCTTCAGCGCCGTATAAAGGAGCAGGCATGGACTGGTATCCGTTGTGGAACAGCCTGCGCATTGCTTTGATCAGCTGCGCGGCGGTGTTCTTTCTTGGCATTTTTGCGGCCTATTATATTGCCCGGCTGCCCCGGGTGATCAAGGGTGTGCTGGATGTGCTGCTCACCCTGCCCATGGTGCTGCCGCCCACGGTGGTGGGCTACTTTCTGCTGCTGCTCTTCGGCGCAAAGCGGCCGCTGGGCATCTTTTTCATGCAGCATTTCGGGGTAAAGCTGGTCATGAACTGGTACAGCGCCATCTTTGCCTCCATCGTGGTGGCTTTTCCGCTGATGTACCGCACCGCGCGCGGCGCGTTTGAAAGCTTTGACGAAACGCTGGCGTGGTCGGCGCAGACGCTGGGACAGTCCGATCCATGGATCTTCTGGCGGGTGCGGATGCCCGCCTGCCGTCAGGGCATTCTGGCGGGCACAGTGCTGGCCTTTGCCCGGGCACTGGGCGAATACGGCGCTACCAGCATGATCGCGGGCTACACCCCCGGCAAGACTGCCACCATTGCCACCACGGTGTACCAGCTGTGGCGCACCAACGATGAACTGGGTGCCATGCGGTGGGTGCTGGTGGATATCGCTATCTCGGCGGTGGTGCTGCTGGCGGTGAACCTGCTGGAGAAAAAACAGAAAGCGGGTGGCCGGAAATGAGCCTTGAAGTCAACATTGAAAAAAAGCTGGACGGCTTCACCCTCCGTCTTTGCCTTTACCGCCGGCAACACCTCCACCGCCCTGCTGGGCGCTTCCGGCTGCGGCAAAAGCATGACATTGCGGTGCATTGCAGGCATTGTAAAGCCGGATCGCGGACGCATCGTGCTGGACGGGCGGGTGCTGTTTGACAGTGCGCAGCACATCGACCTGCCGCCGCAGCAGCGGGGCGTGGGACTGCTGTTCCAGAACTATGCGTTGTTCCCCAATATGACCGTAGAACAGAATATCCTTTGCGGCCTGAAGACGGAAAAAGACCCCGCTGCCCGCCGCGCTGCCTGCGCCGAGATGCTGCGCGCCATGCGGCTGGAGACACTTGCCAAACGCTACCCCGCCCAGCTTTCCGGCGGGCAGCAGCAGCGCGCCGCGCTGGCACGCATTCTGGTGGGCAAGCCCCGCATCCTGATGCTGGACGAGCCCTTCAGTGCACTGGACAGCTACCTGCGGGAGGAGGTAGAGGGCGAGGTAGGCAGCCTGCTGGCAAACTTTGCGGGCACCGCTCTGCTGGTGACCCACAACCGGGACGAGGCCTACCGCCTGTGCAAAGAGATGATCGTGCTGAACGAGGGGCAGGTGCTGTGTGCCGGTACCACCAAGGCCGTTTTTGCCGACCCGCAGAGCATCGCTGCCGCGCGGCTGACCGGCTGCAAGAACATTTTGCCCTGCACCCCGCTGGACAGCCGCACCGTCCGGCTGGACGGCTGGGGCACCACCTTGCGGCTGACGCTGCCCGTCCCGGCGGGCTGCACCGCCGTGGGCATCCGCGCCCACGACTTTACGCCCTGCGCTGCGGATGCGCCCAACGCCATCCCGGTAAAAGCCGTTTCCACCAGTGAAAACCCCTTTGACTGGAACCTCATCTGCACCTCGCCGGAGGGTACGGCGCAGCTGTGGTGGAAGGTGGGCAAAACCAGCCTTTCTGCCGCCGCCCCGGAGCCGCCCCAGTATCTGTGTGCCGCCCCGGAGAGCATCATGCCGCTGAAAGGTTGAGAAAACGAATGGCCTGCACTGCGTTCCGGCTATATTCAGCGGAAACAATCATTTGAAAATAGGGGATTTCCCCACACGCAAAGCAGCCGCTGCACGGTAAGATGCAGCGGCTGCTTTGCTTATTTGTGTAAAAAGGGGAGTACTTATGCCATATCACGGCAGGTCACAATGTCTGCCCCGGTGCCGCAGACGTCGGTCAGCACCACATCGCCCACATGGATGGGAGCGTGCAGCACCACGCTGTCCAGCGCTGCGACTACCTCGGCCATCTGTCCCTTGGGCACAGGCTTGGAAGTCTTGACCGGGCAGCGGGAGTGCAGGCAGCCCTCGGCGCGCACGGTGCTGGTGATGATGCGGGTGGGGTGGGTCAGCTCTTCCTTGCCGTAGGCGATGCCGTTGGGGCAGCCATTGCCGGTCACTTTATAGTCGTTGGCTTCATCCACCTGCAGATGGCAGCCCTGCGGGCAGCAGGTGCAAATTACTTCTTTCATCTCGCTTATGCCTCCTCGATCTCAATGGTCACTTCGTCCATGGGGGCTCTGTCCAGCAGCACTCTGGGCAGGGCAATGTGTTCCATCTCGCCGGGGGCAAGGCGGTCACGCTTGAAGCGTGCGATCACCGTATCACCGCTCTTGACAAGGATGGTGCTCTTGCCGCAGATGCGGCGGACGCGGAAGGACACGTTGGTGCTCTTTCCCACGCCTTCCAGACGGATGCGCTGCGGCAGGGTGTAGCCAAGGTCTGCGCCGGGCTTCACGGTCAGCACACGCCCCACGGCCACAGGGCCGTTCTGGATATAGTTGGCAGCGGCTGCGCCGGCCAGCTCGCTCTCGCCGGAAACAAAGTCCACCAGATCATGCACCTGCACCACGTTGCCGCAGGCAAACACGCCGGGGATGCTGGTCTCCATGTTTTCGTACACGATGGCGCCCTTGGTGCGGGGGTCCATCTCGATACCGGCCTGTTTGGTCAACTCGTTTTCGGGGATCAGACCCACGCTCAGCAGAATGGTGTCCACATCAAACTCCATCTCGGTGCCGGGGATGGGCTTGCGGTCGGGGCCAATCTCAGCCACGATGGCCTTTTCCACGCGGTCCTTGCCCTGAATATCCACGATGGTGTGGGAGAGGTACAGGGGGATGTCGAAGTCGTTCAGGCACTGCACGATATTGCGGGTCAAGCCGCCGGAGTAGGGCATCACTTCTACGCAGGCCAGCACCTTTGCACCCTCAAGGGTCATGCGGCGGGCCATGATCAGGCCGATATCGCCGCTGCCGAGGATCAGCACCCGCTTGCCCACCAGATAGCCTTCCATGTTCACATAGCGCTGTGCGGCACCGGCGGTGTACACACCGGCAGGGCGGGTGCCCGGGGTACCAATGGCACCGCGGGTGCGCTCGCGGCAGCCCATGCCCAGCACGATGCTTTTTGCCTCGATGATCTGGTAGCCGTGCTCCTTGGAGACGCAGTGCACCTTTTTGTCCGGGGTCACTTCCAGCACCATGGTGTCCAGCTGCACCTTTACGCCGGTGTCCTTGAGCATCTCAATAAAGCGCCCGGCATACTCCGGGCCGGTGAGTTGCTCGCCAAAGCGGTGCAAACCAAAGCCGTTATGGATGCACTGGTTCAGAATGCCGCCCAGTTCCTTGTCGCGCTCCAGAATAAGGATGTCGCGCAGACCGCTTTCCCATGCCTTGCAGGCAGCAGCAAGGCCCGCAGGGCCGCCGCCAATAATGACCAGATCAACCATTGTTCTTTCCTCCTACCTTCGTTTCGCTGAGCAGAACGTTCGAGCCGTTCTTGTCCTGCAGGATGTCCAAGGGGTCTATGCCCAGCTCGCGGCTGATCAGTTCCAGCACGCGGGGGCCGCAGAAGCCGCCCTGGCACCGCCCCATGCCTGCACCGGCGCGGCGCTTGACGCCGTCGATGGTGTTGGCGGGCACCTCGCTGTGGAGGGCTGCCAGGATCTCGCCCTCAGTGATGGTCTCGCAGCGGCAGATCACGCGGCCGTAGGCGGGCTGCTCCTTGACCAGTGCTGCCTTTTCCTCTGCGGAAAGCTCCTTGAAGCGGATGTGGCGGCGGCCGTCCTTGTAGTCGGCCTTTTCTGCGCCCAGCACACCGCGCTGCTGCAGGATGGCAACAGCTTCCTCCGCAACCGCCGGGGCGGCGGACAGGCCGGGGCTCTTCATGCCGGCCAGATCGATCCAGCCGGGTGCCTCCGGCTCCTCGCCAATGATAAAATCGTCCACGTCCAGATTGGCGCGTACACCCGCAAAGCTGCGGATGGACTCGCCGAAGTTGATACTGGGCACACTGCGCTGGGCAGTGGCCTTGACAAATTCCAGACCGCTGCTGGTGCAGGAGGTGTCGTTGCCCTCCACAGGCTCTGCGTTGGGGCCGACGAGCAGGTTGCCGTGCACGGTGGGGGCCACCAGCACGCCCTTGCCCAGCTCGTTGGGGCACTGGAAGATGACGTGGCTCACACGGGTGCCCTCGCTCTTGTCCAGCAGATAGTACTCGCCCCGGGTTGGAATGATGTGGAAGTTGGCGGGCTCCACCATGGAGTGTACTTTGTCTGCCCAGATACCGGCAGCGTTGATGACGCAGCGGGTCTCCACCGTGCCGCCGGGCACGGTCAGACGGTAGCCGCCCTCGATGGCTTCGGCATTGGTCACTTTGCAGCTGCGGCGCAGCTCCACGCCGTTGCGTACCGCCACCTCGGTCATGGCCAGTGCATACTCCCACGGGTTCACGATGGCGGCGCTGGGTGCCCACAGTGCACCGCAGACCTTTTCAGAAAGGTTCGGCTCCATGGCAAGGGTCTCTTCCCGGGAAAGAATCTTCATGTCGGGCACGCCGTTGACGGTGCCGTTCTCAAACAGATGCTGCAAATGGGGCAGTTCCTTCTCGTCCAGTGCCAGCACCAGCGAGCCGCACTGCTTATAGGAGACATCCAGCTTTGCGCAGATCTCCTTTGCCAGAGCCACGCCGCGCACGTTCAGCCGTGCCATGCGGGTGCCGGGGGCGGGGTCGTAGCCTGCGTGGAGAATGGCGCTGTTGGCCTTGGTGGTGCAGTCTGCCACATCGTTCTCGGCCTCAAGAATGACCACCTTGTTGTCGTAGCGCGACAGTGCGTAGGCGGCAGCGGCACCGATGACGCCACAGCCGATGATTGCTACATCATACATTGTTCTTTTCCTCCTGTCCGTTCTGCCTTGGCCCGTCGGGAGCTGGGCAGCTGTTGATGGTACAAAAAAAGAGCGAACCGAAACAAAGGCAACTGCCCTTGTCCGTTTCGCTCATATCTCTTGAAACAAACAGCACTTGTTTACTCTTATGATACCCCGTCCCTGCACAAAAAGCAAGGTGTTTTGCACTTTTTGTGAAACCCTTACAAAAAACACCGGTTGCTTTTGCGCAGAATGCGGGTCACATATCCCATACCGCCTGATTGGTGGTGGAAATGGCAGTGATTCCGGCTTCCAGCGCGGCCATCACGTCCTCTTTATCAGCAATAAGGCCGCCGGCGAGCACCGGCACTTTGGCGGTAGCGCACACCCGGCGCAGGATCTTGGGCATGGTGCCGGGCAGCAGGTCCAGACAGTCCGGCAGATTTGGCGGAATCTTATCCAAGCTTTCCAGTGCGATGGAATCCAGCAGGAATACCCGCAGAATGGCGGCCAGCCCAAGCTCCTTGGCACGGCGGATGAAGGACTGCCGGGTGGAGATGATGCCGTCGGCCTCGGTGGTATTGCGGATAAAGTCCACCGCCACCTCCTTACCGGCAAGCCCTGCGATAAGGTCTACATGCACCGCGGCAAAGCGCCCGGCTTCGTGGATGCGGCGCACAATGGAGGCAATATTGCAGATATCTCCGTATAATACGAATACCACCCGGATGTTCTCGTTGGTCAGCGCATTGCAAAGCCCGGCATCGTCCTTGACGGCTGCAATGACCGGCGTTTCCTGAATGGCATCCATCAGCTCCTGTTTCATGCTTTTCCTCCTGCCCGGCGTTCTGTGGGGCAATTTTACTGGTGCTCTGCCAGCCAGCGCAGCGCCATATAGGTGTAGGCTGCCGTGCCGCGGTACAGGATGCTGTCATCAAAGCGCACCTTGGGGTGATGCTGACCGTAGGTGTAGCCCTCGTTGGCGTTGCCCGCCGTCAGGAACATGCTCACGGTGGGCACCTCGTGGCTGACGAACGCGAAATCCTCGCTGCCGCCGCCGGGCTTGCCGCCGGTGAGCGGGGTCATATCCATAGCGCCCTTGCCCAGCAACTCGGTCATATAGGTCAGGGCGTTACCCGCCAGCGGGGTGTCCACCACCATGCAGGGGCAGTAATCGCTGAACTCCACCTCGGCGGTGCAGCGGTAGGCGGTGGCCACGCCCTGCGCGATTTCGGTCATGCGCTGGTGGATGAGGGCGCTGACCTTCTGCTCCGGGTCCACGGTGCGGATGGTGCCCCACATATCGGCAGTATCCGGGATGACGTTGGAAGCCTTGCCTGCCTCGAACCGGCCGGTGGTGAACACGCCAAAGCCTGCGGGGTCCAGCTCGCGGCTGTTGATCTCCTGCAGGGCAATGTGGATGTGCGCCGCTGCGGTGATGGGGTCGATGCAGGCGTTGGGCATGGAGCCGTGGCCGCCCTTGCCGTGCACAACGATGTGATACTGCTCGCAGCTGGCCATGGTAATGCCGCCGCCCGGCACCAGCACCATACCGGCGGGCAGGGGCATCCCGGCCAGCACATGGAACATGACCGCTGCGTCTACCTTGGGATTCTCCAGCAGGCCGCTGCTGATCATATCCAGCGAGCCCTGAAAGATCTCCTCTGCGGGCTGGAACTCCAGCTTTACCGTGCCTTCGATCTCGTCCTCATGCTCCTTGAGCAGCTTGGCTGCGCCCAGCACCATGGCAGTGTGCATATCGTGGCCGCAGCCGTGCATCTTGCCGGGCAGCTCAGAGGAAAACTCCTCGCCGGATTCCTCCTGCAAGGGCAGCGCGTCCATGTCGCCCCGCAGCAGGATCACCTTGCCGGGGCGTTTGCCCCCTGCGAGCGCCACCACGCCGCACTTGCCGCAGTCCTGCGGGGTGTAGCCCATCTCGGTCAGCGCTTTTTTGACCAGTGCCTTGGTCTGGGGCAGGTCAAAGCCCACCTCCGGGTGACGGTGCAGTGTGCGCCGCCATTCCTGCAGCTGCGGTTCCAGCGCCTTGGCGGTTTCCAACAGTTTTTCCGGTGCGATCATTGTAAAATCAACTCCCTCTGAATTTATGCGGAAAGCCCTCTCGGCCACGGCAGGGAGGGCTTTGCCTTACGGTTATTCTTCCCCGCCGTTATTGCCAGTCGGGTGGTACTGGGCGCAGGTGCACTTTTTGAACTTCAGGCCGCTGCCGCAGGGGCAAGGGTCGTTGCGGCCAATTTTGACCACACGCACCGGCTGACCCTTGGGGCTGCCCTTGACGCCGGGTGCGCCGTTGCCGGGCACAAAACCCTCGCCGGTGGGCTTTGCCACCTGCTCCCGCTTGGGTGCGGAACCGGCGGCGCGCACCTCGATGGTCAGCAGCATCTTGACGCTGGACTCCCGGATGGAATCGACCATCTGGTCGAACATATCAAAGCCCTCGATACGGTACTCGACGACGGGGTCTTTCTGGCCGTAGCCGCGCAGAACAATGCCCTGACGCAGCTGATCCATATTATCAATATGGTCCATCCACTGGCGGTCTACACACTTGAGCAGGCAGATACGCTCCAGCTCACGCATGAGGGGTGCACCGTAGCGCACCTCCTTGGCCTGCAGGATCTGCATCCCGCGGTCGTACAGCATATCGGCAATGCCCTGCTGGGAAAGGTTATCAAAGTCCGCCACAGTGTAGTGGAAGTCGGCATCGGTGGTCAGCCAGCCCTGATAGTGGCGGCGGAGAGCGCCAAAGTCCCACTCGTCCTTCACATCGCCGGAAAGGAACTGGGCGCAGGAAGAGTCGATGTTCTCCCGCAGCATCTTGTGCATCTCGGTGGTGATGTCTTCGCCGTCCAGCACTTTGCGGCGCTGCCCGTAGATGATCTCGCGCTGCTGGTTCATCACGTCATCGTACTTCAGCACGTTCTTACGGATCTCAAAGTTGCGGCCCTCCAGCTTTTTCTGGGCGCTTTCCAGCGTGTTGGTGATCATTCGATTCTCGATGGGGGTGTCCTCGTCGATCTTGAGGGTGTTCATCAGGCTGGACACCCGGTCGCCGCCAAACAGGCGCATCAGGTCGTCCTCCAGGCTCAGGTAGAAGCGGGAAGCGCCCGGGTCGCCCTGACGGCCGGCACGGCCGCGCAGCTGGTTGTCGATACGGCGGCTCTCGTGGCGCTCGGTGCCAATGATGAACAGGCCGCCTGCGGCGCGCACCTCGTCGGCCTCTGCGTCAATGGCGGGCTTGTACTGGGCGTACAGCTGGTCAAAGCGCTGACGTGCGGCCAGAATGTTGGCATCGGTGGTCTCACCGTGGCCGTTGGCTTCGGTCAGCAGCAGCTCCACAGCTGCCGGGTCGGCGTCCTGCGGGGTGTCGGGGTTGAGCAGGTTCTCGCAGAAGTGTTCTTTACGCATCTGGGCCTTTGCCATGAACTCGGCGTTGCCGCCCAGCATGATATCGGTACCACGGCCTGCCATGTTGGTGGCGATGGTGATGGCACCCTTTTTACCGGCCTGCGCTACGATCTCGGCTTCGCGCTCGTGGTTCTTGGCGTTCAGCACGTTGAAATCCCGGGTGTGGCGCTGTAACATTTTGGCGAGCGTCTCGCTCTTTTCCACGCTGACAGTACCCACCAGCACGGGCTGACCGTTCTTGTGGCACTCCATCACCTGTTCGATGACGGCGCGGTACTTGCCCTCCACGGTCTTGTAGATGGCGTCCGGGTAGTCCTTGCGCTGCACCGGGCGGTTGGTGGGCACGCTGACGATGTTCAGACCGTAGATCTCGGTAAACTCGGTGGCCTCGGTGCGGGCGGTACCGGTCATACCGGACAGCTTTTTGTACATACGGAAGTAGTTCTGGAAGGTGATGGTAGCCAGCGTCTTGCTCTCGGCGGCGACCTTCACGCCCTCCTTGGCCTCGATGGCCTGATGCAGGCCCTCGTTGTACCGGCGGCCGATCATCAGACGGCCGGTGAACTCGTCCACGATGATGACCTGACCATCCTTGACCACGTAGTCGATATCCCGCTGCATCACGCCGTAAGCCTTGATGGCCTGATCGATGTGGTGGGCAAGGGTCATGTTCTCGGCGGCGGCAAGGTTTTCTACCTTAAAATAGGCCTCAGCCTTTTTGATGCCGGCGGCGGTCAGGGTACAGGTCTTGTGCTTTTCGTCCACAACGTAATCGCCATCGGCCTGCTCGTCGGTGGAGACCTTATCTTCCAGTTCCACCACCACGCTCTTGCGCAGGGTGCGCACAAAGCGGTCCACCTGCGTATACAGGCTGGAGGAGTCCTCGCCGCGGCCGGAGATGATCAAAGGCGTGCGGGCCTCATCGATCAGAATGGAGTCCACCTCGTCCACGATGGCGTAGGCGTGGCCGCGCTGCACCATGTTGGCCTTGTAGGTCACCATGTTGTCGCGCAGGTAGTCAAAGCCGAACTCATTGTTGGTGCCGTAGGTGATATCGGCATTGTAGGCGGCCCGGCGGGCGTCGCCGTCCATGCCCTGTACGATCAGGCCAACGGTCAGCCCCAGCCAGCGGTAGAGCTTGCCCATCCACTCGCTGTCGCGCTTTGCCAGATAGTCGTTGACGGTAACGATGTGCACACCCTCACCGGTCAGTGCATTCAGATAGGCAGGCAGCGTTGCCACAAGGGTCTTGCCTTCACCGGTCTGCATCTCGGCAATGTCGCCCCGGTGCAGAGCGATGCCGCCGGTGACCTGCACCGGGAAATGCTTCATGCCCAGCACACGCCATGCAGCCTCGCGGCAGACAGCGAAGGCATCGGGCAGAAGGTCGTCCAGCGTTTTGCCCTCGGCCAGCTGCTGCTTGAACATGGCAGTCTGCGCCTGTAAGTCGGCATCGGACATGGCCTGATACTTGGGCTCCAGTGCCAGCACCTGTTTGGTGATGGGGTTTACCTTTTTCAGCTCCCGGTCAGAGAAGCTTCCAAAAAGTTTTTCAACAAGGGACATAGATCACACCTCATAAATCTTAAAAATCGGGCCGTGATGCGCCCGGAATCGCGCATAACAATACAAGTATATGATACACCAAAGCAGCAGACACGTCAAACCTGCAAGGCTATTTTAGCCCGTTTTTACATGAACTTTCTGTAAAAAGATGCTGCAAGCCGTTCACAGATCCCCGATCTCCCGGCAGCACACTTTATTTTCGCCCTATCGCTTTGGGGAGAATCGTGGTAGAATAGGGCTATCATTGATAGGGAGGGCTGTACTTATGCTCAAACGGCTGCGCACTGCGCACCCCATTCTTTATTGTATCCTGTCCGAGGTGCTGTTCCTTGGCAGCATGGTTTTGTTCAGCCTGCTGGCTACCATCGGGCTGGCAGCGGCAGGCGCGGATTTTGACACCATGGACGGCTATCTGCTGGGTTCTGTGCAGGAGGCTGTGGGGCTGGCGGTGGCGCTTTTGCTGCTGGCCCGCACCGGCAGACTTGATCTGTTGCACTGGCGCGGCTGCGGCTTTCTGAACGGAATGCTGGTGGGCATGTACCCGCTGTTCTTCATCGGGTATACGACCGTTGGGACGCTGGCCTTTGACCGCCCGGACACGCCGCTGCTGCCGCTGCCCCGCATCCTGACCTTTATGCTGAACATGATCCTTGTGGGCGTGGCTGAGGAGCTGGTGTTCCGTGGCATCATTGCCCAGACCCTGCTGGAGCGCTACGGCACCGCCCGCGCCGGGGTGTGGAAGGCCTGCCTTGTGTCCGGCGTACTGTTTGGCGCGGCGCACCTGAGCAACCTGCTCGGCTCGGCACCCTTTGGCGTGCTGATGCAGTGCGTATTTGCGGCTTCGCTGGGCGTGATGCTGGCCGCTATCTACTTCCGCACCGGCAATTTGTGGGTGACGGTATTCCTGCACAGCGCCATGGACATTGCCGCCATGCTCATCGGCGGGCTGTACGGCACCACCAGCGTGGCCGAGAGCGTGAGCGGCTACGATGCCTCGCGGCTGCTGTCGGTGGCGGTGTACCTGATCCCCACCGTGTTTCTGCTACGCAAAAAGAAGCTGCCGGAGGTGCAGCTGTACTGGGGCGGCATTGTAAAAAATTAAGGCTTGCGGACAAAAATCTTCTTGCAATCTGCTGTGCAATCTGTATACTGTATCTGTTACCGTGGTACGGGGCTGGGAGTATGCCCGCTTTTGGGAGAACCGTTTCCCGCCGCTGTGCCATAGGCAGATAAATTACTTGAAAGAGGTACTGTATTATGAATAAGCAGGAAGTTATGGCCAAAGTCGCTCTGACCGAGAAGGACACTGGCTCCCCCGAGGTTCAGGTCGCTCTGCTGACCGCTCACATCAACGAGCTGAACGAGCACCTGAAGAAGAACCCTAACGATCACCACAGCCGCCGCGGTCTGCTGAAGATGGTTGGCCGTCGCCGCAATCTGCTGGCTTATCTCCAGAAGAAGGACATCGAGCGTTACCGTGCTCTGATCGCAACTCTGGGTCTGCGTAAGTAATTTTAACAGAGGGCAGGTACCGCAAAGGTACCTGCCCTTTGCTTTATGTATAACTCCATGTATCCCATGCGCACAAAATAGCGGTGGCAGCGTATTGCAGCAGTAAATCGAACGCCTGTGCCTGCGGGCAGGGACGCTGGATTTATTGCTATAATGCGCACGCCACGGCTTTTTTGGATAGAACGATCCGAAAAACAAGGAGGCAAAAACAATGGCAATTGAATTTGGTTCCCGCAAAGAGACCTTTGACAACTTCAAGGTCTACGAGACCATGCTGGCCGGCCGCCCGTTCAAGGTTGAAATGGGCAAGATGTGTGGCCTGTCCAATGCCAGCGCACTGATCCGCTACGGCGAGACCTGTGTGATGTGCAACGTGGTCATGAGCCCCAAGCCCCGCGAGGGCGTGGATTTCTTCCCGCTGAACGTGGAGTACGAGGAAAAGCTCTACGCCGCAGGCCGCATTCCCGGCAGCTTTATGCGCCGTGAGGGCCGCCCCGGTGAGCGCGCTATCCTGACCAGCCGCGTGGTGGACCGCCCCATGCGTCCGCTGTTCCCCAAGGAAATGCGGAACGACGTGTGCATCACCATGACCGTCATGAGCCTGGACCCGGACTGCAGCCCGGAGATCGCCGGTATGATCGGCGCTTCTCTGGTGACCGCCGTGTCCGACATCCCCTGGAACGGCCCCATCGGCGGCGTGCAGGTGGGTCTGGTGGACGGCGAGATCGTGCTGAACCCCACCCAGGAGCAGCGCAAGGTGAGCGACCTTGCTCTGACCGTTGCCGCCACTATGGATAAGATCGTGATGATCGAGGCCGGCGCCAACGAGGTGGACGAGGACACTATGCTGAACGCCATCAAGGCCGCACACGTTGAGATCAAGAAGATCATCGAGTTCATCAACAAGATCGTGGCCGAGCGCGGCAAGCCGAAGATCGACTTCCAGGTGGTGGGTCTGGACATGGACGTGTTCCACGCCATCCAGAACAAGTACCTGGACGATTTCAAGGCCGCTATGGACACCGACGACAAGAACGTGCGTGACACTGCTCTGCTGCCCATTATGGACAAGATCGCCGAGGAATACCCCGACCTGTCTGCTGCCGATCTGGATCTGGTGAGCTACAAGATGCAGAAGTTCGTGGTGCGCCGCTGGCTGCTGGACGAGGGCAAGCGTGTGGACGGCCGCGGCATCAACGAGATCCGCCCGCTGGCGGCCGAAGTGGGCTTGCTGCCCCGCGTACACGGTTCCGGCATGTTCACCCGCGGTCAGACGCAGGTGCTGACCACCTGCACTCTGGGCGGCACCAAGGACAACCAGCTGATGGACGATCTGACCGACGAGCAGACCAAGCGCTATATCCACCACTACAACTTCCCGCCGTACTCTGTGGGCGAGGCACGCGCACCGCGCAGCCCCGGCCGTCGCGAGATCGGCCACGGCGCATTGGCCGAGCGTGCTCTGGTGCCGGTGCTGCCCTCCTGGAGGAGTTCCCCTACACCATCCGCTGCGTGTCCGAGGTGCTTAGCTCTAACGGCTCTACCTCTCAGGCTTCCATCTGCGGCTCTACGCTGGCACTGATGGACGCAGGCGTGCCCATCAAGGCTCCGGTTGCCGGTATCTCCTGCGGCCTGATCACCGAGGGCGAGCGCTGGATGACCATGCTGGACATCCAGGGCGTGGAGGACTTCCACGGCGATATGGACTTTAAGGTCGGCGGCACCCGCAAGGGCATCACCGCCATCCAGATGGATATCAAGATCGACGGCCTGACCTACGACATCATTGCCGAGGCCTTCGAGAAGTGCCGCAAGGGCCGCCTGTATATTCTGGACGAGATCATCAAGCCGGTGATCGCAGAGCCCCGCCACGAGCTGAGCCGCTACGCACCCAAGATGTTCAGCATGATGATCCCCACCGACAAGATCAAGGACGTGATCGGTAAGGGCGGCAAGGTCATTCAGGATATCTGCGCCACCTGCAACTGCAAGATCGACGTGCAGGAGGACGGCCATGTGTTCGTCTCCGCCGTGGATCAGGAGGACGCAAAGCGCGCCATCTTTACCATCAAGACCATTGTGGAGGACCCCGAGATCGGTGCCATCTACAAGGGCAAGGTGACCCGCCTGATGAACTTTGGTGCTTTCGTGGAGATCGCACCGGGCAAGGAAGGCCTTGTGCATATCTCCAAGCTGGACACCAAGCGCGTGGAGCGGGTAGAGGACGTGGTTGCCGTGGGCGATGCCATCGTGGTCAAGGTGACCGACATCGACCAGCAGGGCCGCATCAACCTGAGCCGCCGCGACGCCATTCTGGCTCTGGAAGCCAAAAGGGCCGCCCAGCAGCAGTAAAAACCTAATACAGATTGCATAAAATAAGAGCCGCTGTACAAAAAGTACAGCGGCTCTTTTGCGTGTACCCCCTCAGGCTCACTGCGTTCGCCAGCTCCACCCAAAAAGCTCCCCCTTCGGGGGAGCTGGCATCGAGCAAAGTGAGATGCCTGAGAGGGTTCGTGCCCAAACCCCACCCGTGAAAAGGCAATTCTGGAAAATCCGCAGATTTTCCAGAATTGCAAATTAAAAAATATATTTTCCGCTGATTATGCGCAGAGCAATGCGGAGCGCATTCAAAATCGTGCTGCGCCCGGCAGGGAAGGGCACAAAAATGCTCCCCCTTGCGGGGGAGCAAATTCGGTACACAACGCCACGCTGTGCCGAAAAGAAAGGAGTGCAAAGTCAGTTTTCCTTTTTGCCCTGACGGTTCAGCACCCAGCCTGCGGCAAACAGCAACACGCCGCTGCAGGCCAGCACCGGCACGGGCCAGTTCAACTGGCCGGTCTGGGGCAGAACAGGCTTATCGGGGGTGGAAGGGGAGACCGGGTTATCCGGATTTTCGGGGCTTACCGGGTTGTCCGGGGTGCCGGGACTTACCGGGTTATCCGGTGTGCCGGGACTTACCGGGTTATCCGGTGTGCCGGGGCTCACCGGCGTATCCGGGTTATCCGGCTGCTCCGGGAGATCGGGGGTGTCCGGTGTGTCGGGCGTATCCGGCACATCCGGGGTGTCGGGGGTGTCCGGCGTTTCCGGGATGGTAGCGCCTACCTTGGGGGTGGCGTCCACATCGTAGATCCAGTTGTCGCCATCGGGCAGCGGGATGGACACAAGGAAGGGCTTGATGGCCTCGTAGCCGTGGGAGGCCTCGGTCTGCACGACCAAGTACAGACCCTGCGGCAGCTTGGTAATGTTGGCATAGCCCTCTTCGTTCACGTCCTGCTGGGCGGCAATGGCGGGCACAGCGGGCAGGTACTTTACCAGCTGGTCTGCCAGCGTGCTGTCGGAAAGATCGCCCAGCACGACACCGCAGCCCGTAAAATCGCCGGTATAGTCAAAGTACAGGTTGCCGTTGGTGCGCTTGACGGAGGCCACCTGATACAGGGTAAGCTCGCCGCCGCGCAGGGGCACATCGTTGTGGGTGTCGTACAGACGGACGTGGAGCGAGCCCAGACGCCCCAGTACAATGTTGGCACTGGTGGCAAACGCCGGCAGGGCGCAGCATACCACAAGGCACATAGCCAGCAGCACAGCCGCCAGACGATGACGCAAATCAATGCTTTTCATGTTCTTCACCTCTCGTTTTCTTGGGTTTGCGTGTAGAAATCAGCATACCGATCAGTAAGATCAGCAGCATGGGCAGCGCCATAATGGGCGCAACAATAATGGGTTCAATTTTAAGCGCTTCGGCGGTAACGCGGAGGTGCTTGTACTGATCCGGGGTCTCCACGCGGCGACCGCGTACCAGCAGGCGGTGGGTGTTGATGCCGTAGGGGGTGCAGGTCATCAGGGTGACGTAGTCCTTGCCTTCGGCGATCTTCAGCTCATCGGTCTCGGTGGGCAGCACGATGGAAATTTTGTCCACCTCGTAGGTGAGCACCCGATCCAGCACGGTGATGGTAAAGGTATCGCCCACTTCCAGCTGGTCGAGGTTGGTAAACAGCTTTGCGCTGGGCAGGCCGCGGTGCGCCGAGATGACCGCGTGGGTGGACGCGCCGCCCACCGGCAGGCTGGTGCCCTCCAAGTGGCCTGCGGCGATCTGCAATACGCCGTCGCTGGTGCCGTGGTAGATGGGCAGCTCCACGCCGATTTTGGAAATGGTGATGTAACCCATAATGCCGGTGCCGGTAATATCCAGCGTGTCGTTGTAGCCGGTAAGCTGATCCGGGCGGTAAAGGGCGTTTTCGTTGGCGGCCACCTGTGCGTTAAAGGCATCGGCGGCGTCAAAGTAGGCGCTGTAATCCGCATCGGTCAGATTGTCCACATCCTCGGCATAGGTGGCCACAGCACGGGACTGATGCAGTTGGTTGACGTAATCGCTGAGGGTGGGGTATAACATCACGGATAGACCCACGAAAAAGACGAGGATCAGGATGATGGTGCTTTTGTTCTTTTTCATGGGCTACTCCCTAATGTTATAAGGATAGGAGCGGGGGCCTTGCAGCCCCTTTGCTCCGGGTTCTTGGGGAAATGGAGCTTACTTGTTCTCCATGCGCTTCTTGGTGACCAGCAGAACGATGGCCGCAACCATCAGGCCGCTGCCGACCACATAGAACAGGGTAGTGCCGATGCCGCCGGTGGAGGGCAGGGTAATGCCGCCGGCTTTTTTGTTGATGATTTTATTATTCAGGTTGGATTCACCGGACAGATTAACATTGTGTTCGTCGTGCGTTGCAGAAATGACGATTGGAGTATCGGTACAGGCACTGTAACCGTCAGGAGTTTTGGTCTCCTTCAGGTAGTAGGTGCCAGCGTCCAGACCTTTAACGTTGAACGTACCATCATCGGCGGATTTCATTTCAACAGCGGTTTTATCGGTTGCGTTCTTGATGGGGTAGTAGAATTTGCCGTCTTGGTAGAGCTCCACTTCATTCGTACAATCCGCATCGCTGTACAGACGGAAGCCAGCGCCCTCCAGCTTGTTGTTCTCGTTAACTTCATCGCGGTACTTGGTGTTGTTCAGCTGGTAGGTGTACACACGGACTTCGCTTTCGGGAGTGAAGCCCCAGTATGCGCTGTTTCTGGGGTTATTAGAGTACTGGAGCCGTACGCTGTTTTTGTTATCGGTAGAGCCACTTGTAGTATTGACAGCGGCTTTGTCGTTCAGGTGTGCAGTATAGGTGACCGTAATAGTCGCGCCGTTATTCAAATTGAACCTTGAATCTTCAACACAGGTTTTGACATCAGGAATGCCTACCACAAAATAGTTATGACTTTCAAGATCGGTAGTATCAATGGTATACTTCGAAGAATCGCCGGTGATATCATAGGGAATGCCATTGGATTCAATGACTACACTATCGAGTCTGTCATAAGTAATGCCCTTGGACAAGGTATCATTGAACAAAACAGCGTACTCGTCATAGTAATCGTAAGCACGGCCATTGTCTCTGCTTGCGGGCAAGGTAGCAATCAGCTTGAACTGGAACTCTTCGTTGATCGCATGGTCAGCGCTGGAACCAAAACCTGCTTCGTTGGTGCCATCCTGATTGTCATAAACTTCCTTCTCAACATAGGGCTTTACAACCTTATGATTAACTAAAACGACATAGGGTGCTTGGGGAACATTCAGCAGGAAGAAGGAATTGTAGGCATGATAGAAATCGCGAAGGTTAAAGTAGGTAGTATCAACGATCAGATAATAACCTGACTCTGGAATGTTGATGCCACCGGTGTGATCTGTAATGACGGGTTTCGGGTTTGCATTGGCATCCGGGTAGAGATAGTGGCATACAACGCGCGCAAAAGCGATGCTGTAATCATCGGAATTATGCCATTTGCTGATAACCGCAAGAACGTCCTGAGCAGTGAAATTAGTTTTAAACTCACCGCCGATGGTAGGATCTGCCGTCAACTGCGCCAGAAACTCGTCAGGCTTAGTGATGCTGCTGCCCCACCCAACGTTGGAAAGCGTCTCATTGTCCTTACTAATAACACCCTTGAAGATCTGGAAAGCGCTGTAACCGTGGAGTTGGTTGAGGTCCTCCTCAGTCTCCCAAGTGTCGTATGCAAACGCCGGGATCGCCATGGCGCACACCATGGCAACTGCCAGCAGAGCAGCCATGAGTTTCTTCATTGCTTTTTTCATGGAAAAAGCCCCTTTCTTTTCTGCCCCTTGCCGCCCCCTGCGTTTTGCACAGGGGGTAGGGGTGTAGTTTTTGTTCGGTCTATCGCGTAAACTTTGCGCTGGGCGGGCCGCGGTGCGCCGAGATGACCGCGTGGGTGGACGCGCCGCCCACCGGCAGGCTGGTGCCCTCCAAGTGGCCTGCGGCGATCTGCAATACGCTGTCGCCGGTGCCGTGGTAGATGGGCAGCTCCACGCCGATTTTGGAAATGGTGATGTAACCCATAATGCCCGTGCCGGTAATATCCAGCGTGTCGTTGTAGCCGGTAAGCTGATCCGGGCGGTAAAGGGCGTTTTCGTTGGCGGCCACCTGTGCGTTAAAGGCATCGGCGACGTCAAAGTAGGCGCTGTAATCCGCATCGGTCATGTTGTCCACGTCCTGCGCGTAGCTTGCCACCGCGCGGGACTGGCTGCGCTGGTTGACGTAATCGCTGATAGTGGGGTATAACATCACGGATAGACCCACGAAAAAGATGTGGATCAATATAATGGTGCTTTTGTTCTTTTTCGTGGGCTACTCCCTAACGTTATAGTTTCAGGATCAGAGCAGGGGGCCTTGCGGCCCCGCTCTGTGCCGGGGAAAAGGAGAGCTTAGCGGTTCTCCATGCGCTTTTTGGTAATGAGCAGGATGGCTGCTGCAACCATCAGGCCGCCGCCGATGACATAGAACAGGGTGGTGCCGATGCCGCCGGTGCTGGGCAGGGTAGTGCCGGTCTTGTTCTCGACCTTCACAGTAGTACCATCAGCTGCTTCCACAAAAGTAGCACCCTCTGCTGTGCTGGTTTTGTACTCGATCTTTGCAGACGGCGTTCCCGAAGTCGTCCAGCTCTCAGCAGTGATCATAATTTCAATGGGGTTCTCCAGCGGGTTGTAACCCTGCGGGGCTTCGGTTTCCTTCAGGTAGTAAGTACCGTTTGCCAGACCGCTCATGGTGAGCTTGCCGCCTTCAGGAGAGGTGAGAACGGTAGCGTTGTTTTCGCCACTGCTCCAATTCTTGATTTTACCGTTGGCGTCCATCACAGCATATTCGTTTTCGCTCTCAGAGTTGGTGCTTGCTTTACGGTACAGAATGAACTTTGCACCTTCCAGACCTTTTTCTTTATTGCCATCCATGAAGTACTTGAAGATGTTGAAGCTCCAAGTGTAGGTCTTGGTAGGCTCGGCAGTAACTCTACCGCTGTCACCATAGGTCAAAACGGTCTCGTTCTTGTTGCCGTCAGTGCCGACCTTGGCTTTCTCATTCAAGGCAGCAGAGTATGTGACGGTGAAAACATCGTTGGTGTTCACGTGATTGAACTTGATATCAAAGGTATCACCGTCTGCGGGAGAAGTGTTGAGCTCGTAATCAGTGCCTTTTACCAGAATGTCCTCGCCGCGCTTAACGGTAACGCTACTAGAATCGAAGGTCAGACCTTCGTCCATCTTATCGTGCATGACGTAGTTCTCAGGCTTGCCATCAATAGCATTGATCGTAACATAGAACTTTACAGTATCGCCGACCGTTGCATCATTAGCAGAAGCAGGAGAACCGGCGGCGTGCTCTACCTGCTTGGTGATGGTGGGCTTGCCATTCTTTTCGTTAATGGTTACGTTCGGGTTGGTGGTACCCAGAGAGCACAGGGAGTTTGCAGACAGAGCAGGAGTAGAAACAACCAGATAATAGCCCAGTGGCAGGTTGCTTACAGTGGGGTTAGCAGCAGTTGCAGTGCCGTCAGCAGTCAGATTGTTGTCCTCTGCATACTTACCAGCGGCATTTGCAAGGGCTTGAACTTCGGCACTATTGCTGGTAGCGGTAGAGGTAACAATGCCATTTTTGACAGTGAATACATCAGTGTGTTCATTAACAAAGTCTGCCCAAACATCATTGATGGTGTACTTATAGGCGGTAAAGCCCTCGTTGGCTTCAGATTCAGGATACGATAAATCTTATAGGTCTGGCCCGCGATGGCACCATTGATGGTAATGCTACCAGTACCGGCAGTAGTACCACCCTCAGCTGCAAACGCCGGGATGGCCATGGCGCAAACCATAGCAACTGCCAGCAGTACAGCCATGAGTTTCTTCATTGCTTTTTTCATGGAAAAAGCCCCTTTCTTTTCTGCCCCTTGCCGCCCCCTGTGTTTTTGTACAGGGGGGGTAGGGGTGTAGTTTTGTTCGGACTATCGCGTAAACTTTGCGCTGGGCGGGCGGGGGCTCAGCCCCGGCACGCCAGCAGAGAAGTGCAGTTTAGTCATCTGCCCTCCCTTCGCGTCTGCGCTTGCGGTGGATAAAACTATATGCCAGCGCAGACAGCATCATTGTGCCGCCCACGGCTGTGTACGGGAGTGTACCGGTGCCGCCGGTAGAGGGGAGCTCGTAACCGACGATCTTCTTGTTGGTCAGCGTAAGCAGACCGCCGTTTTCCACACCGGTCTTGTTGCTTTCGCTGTAAGTCACATCGTACTTGTCGCCGGTAGAAGCTTCCTCGATATAGTAGACATAACCGTCTTTCACATCCTCGTAAACATAGGTCCATTTGTTATTTGTGTTAAGCTTAATGGGAACTTTGAAGGTGTTGTCACGGTTATCTTTGCTGCCACCGTCTTTATCATAACGATACAGATACACGATGACCTCTTTCTCCGGCGCATTGTCACCGGGGATCGTGCGGCCATCCTCATCCTGCCAGAACTTCTGGATGGTCAGCCAGGTACGGGTATTCTTCACGGTGTAGTTCTTTTGCTGACCGCCGGTTACGATCACAACATCGCTTCGATCCAAATCATTAGGTTTATTAGTATTCTTCCAAGCATCATCAGCGGTTTCGGCTGCACTCGAGTTTGCAAAGATGACATACACCGTGGTTTCGGCCGGGGTGCCCTTTTGGTAGCCAGCAGGTGCATCGGTCTCGACAAGCTTGTAGAGCTTATCATACTCGATGTTGAAGTGCCCGCCGCTATGATCGTCTTTCAAGTTATCACCGAGGTGAAGGACGATCTCGCCTTTTTCATCGGTGATGTGCTCAGACTGACCCTTGTGATCGACGAATTCTGTCCCGTTGTAGTAAGAGAGATTGAACGTTGCACCCTGTAAGCGCGTCAACGGATTCAGGCTATCGACCTTATACAGCGTGAACATACTGCTGGAAACAGAACCGTGGGCATCCAGCATTTTGGTCTTTGTTTCCTCCTTGGCGTGGTGATCGCCTGTAAGCACTGCTTCATTCGAAAGCGTCACTTTATCGTTAGAATCCAGTACGTAATCATACTTTAATACATAACCGTGAGAATCGTCCAGCGTAAACGTCATGGTGTGGGTGTCATGACCAGTGCTGCTGTCTGTTGTACGCTTGTAGATCATGCCGTAGCTTGTAGTCGGCAGCGGCTGGCTAGTACCCTCTTTATAGGGATAATCGTACAGCTTTACGCTGTCCATATCCAGATGCGCCGTAGCATTCTGGTCCTGCACAGCCAGCGTATCGGTCAGGGTCACCGTGTTGCCGCCCTCCAGCAGGTCGGCGCCAGCCGGGTTGATATCCAGACTGTAATGCACCACAAGCTTACCTTCAGCTTTAACTGCTTCAGCCTTTGCACTCTTGGTCAGGTATTCGAGGCTGCGGTTTAAGGTAATGGTAGCCTCAGCATCGTTGCCATCCCACTTTGCCGTATTGGTATAGGTTCCGGTTGTGGTTTTCGGGTTATCCCACTTGGGGTCCGTAACGGTTGCCGCGTAGCGGACAAGGAGGTGCGTCGCTCGCTTGGCATCATTCTTGTCAACAATTTCATGTTGAGCTTTTCGATCATTGAGGTTTTTAAACTTAAAAGTAATGGTCTGACCCTTGCAGGTGACTTCAAAGTTGGACGTATTGGCAAAAGTAAATCCGGTGTCTGATGAATTCTGCTGGCACCAATTACCCCAACCAAAGAAGCCCTTGGCACTGCCTTCCTCAAAAGTAAGTCCGTCTTGGAGAGTATCAGTTACTGTAACGGTTCCATCTTCAGGGAACTTACTCCAGCTGGAGATATCCAGAACAAGCTCGTAGTATACTTTCATGCCGGACTTATAGTCCTCGGTTGCAGTAGGCTTGTAGTTCGTGCTGGCACTGCCGTAGTAAGGACTAGTACCGCTGTCGTTTTTGGATACACCCTTAGTCAGACTGGTTTTATCGATGTTCTTTTTATAATAATATTTGGCTTCATTATTACAGATGTTGATCTCTGCACCTGCCTGAACCTTCGTGGTGTCCACATGCGTATAATAGCTGCTGACGTACATGCTCTTGACAGGGGAAGTGCCGTTGTACTTGCCGGTATTTTCCAGATGGATGATAAAGGCGCGTACCGGGGTCTTGTTATCAGTGACATCAAGCTTCTGGTTAGGATCAGCATACTTCAGATTAACGATGTCCTTATCATAGTAGTCAATCGTGACTTTAATACCGGCCTGCTCAGCAGTAAGCGTTTGGTTGTCTGCGTTTGTAAAGGTCAGGTGATCACGGATCTCCTTCTCCAGCTCCGAAGCAATACCGTAGTGCTCAACATTCTCAGAAACTATGATCCGGTCAAGATAATCATACGTCTTCCAGTAATTAGGCACTTCGGAAGAAAGCTTCCATCCCGCGGTGTACTGATTATCACTGGTAGAGGTAAAGCTGCCGGTGGTTTCTTTCCAAATGCCCCATTTACGGTCGTGCGGCGTAACATCCTTTCCGGCAGTGTAATCCTTACCGTCTATCTTGATGGTGGAATCGTTATGCACCTTTAGGAACTTGCCGTCAGTGTCTTTCGGCGCGGACGTTACATAGGTAAACTGATACTCCTTGCCATCGGCATCCCCAAAGGTATACTCAAACCAGGTTTTATCCTCGTAAGGAGTAATGGAGTTTGTAATAAGCTGATTGCTCCAGCCGCCCTCTGAGGTGCTGGTTTGGGTCAGCGTGACATTGCCTACGATCGTGGCGCCAGGGGGAGTGACTGTGTCTTCGACCTTAGAACCCTTCAGGTTTTGACCATAAGGGTTCTTGACGGTCACAGTCCATGTGATTTTGTCGGTGTCGGCGTTATAAGAACCGTCTTTCGAGATGCGAGCCTCAAATTTGGTTTTCACCGTCTTCCATCCGGTGTCATTGGAACGCGCTTTATTCAGGAATTCAATGGAACCGTCACCGGTGGCATTGTTTTTGGTTATCTTAACACGATAGGTCAGCTTATATTTCTCGCCAGCCTTCAATGCTTCCAAATTAGTAATATGGAAGGTGGGTTTGCCATCGGTGGGGGTTGTAAATTGGTTGGTGTAACTGTTTACAGGGATCTCTTTTTTGCTTTTATCGATCTTGACCAACTCAAAGCTGCTTTGGTCATATTCACCGGCGATCGTGGCGTTGTTTTGGAGCTCGTCCAGAATTTCAATTGGTTTGCTCCAGCCATCCTCAGAAGAGACGGTGATCGTGTATTTAATGTAGGTGATGCCGTTCTCCACAACGGGAGTAGCGCCTTCCTTTTTAATGGTAAGATCGCGCGGCAGCTTGACAACAAGATCCAGGTTGGTGGGGAAATGGATCTTAGAGCTTTCCCCGCTGCCGGTTGCGGAAGCTTCTGCCTGAAAATCGAATTGCCCGGTAAAAGACATCTCGATATTATAATTCTCGTTGAAATTAAGCTTGACCGTACCATCTGTCTGAATTACACCGGTACCAACTTGCTCATCAGTATTGTTATCGGTCAGCGGGAACCGTTTCTCTTCATCCAATTGAATGCCTTTAGGAAGGTGATAGGTCAGGGTTTTGGAGGTAAGATGAGAAAGGGCACCTTCAGGGATTTTGAAATAGTAAGTCAGATGAAGCTTATCTCCGTCCTTCAGTTCAATAGGCTTTCCCGGCGTGAGGGTTTCTGTACCCTTCTTTACAGTGATACCGGTAATACCACCATTCTGGGTATCCTTGGTTTCATCAAAGTGGTCAACATATTTAACGGATGTAAGGGTGTCGGAACCCTCACCCGCCAGCGTAAGCATATCGGGGGCTTTCAGTGCGCCGTCAACGGCAGAGGAGAGCATCTCGTCTGCGTACTGGGCGGCGGCAACATCCACCACGGCCAGAACCTCAGCATCGAAAAGCGTGACCTCAGCCACCTTGCCGTCCACGTCGCCGGAAATAACGGTCAGCGTGCCGGCGTCGCTGTCCACACTGCTCACGATGCCCACGGTCTCCACCGGTTCAGCATCGGTCACGGTGGTGGTCTGCGGCTCGGCAGCGGGGGAGACCACGCTGGGGATAAGGGTGTCCGCGCCGGATGCAGAGGTGCCGGTGCTGTCCACCGGCTTTGCGGCGGGCTGCTCCGGGTTGGCAGTGTCGGGGAGATCGGGGGTGATCACGCTGTCGGCGGCAGGGGTGTCCTCGGCAGCAGGGGTGTCCTCGGCAGCAGGGGCTGCATCCAACGCAGAAGCGCCGGAAGTTTCAAGCTCTGCGCCGTTCTCACCCTCAGCGTCCATGCTGAACTGGTCGTCCAGATCGTCCGCTGCACCATCGGCGCTGCTGTCCACAGCCACGGTGCGGGTGACGTACTTATTATAAATAACGATGTCGCCCACATTGGCGGCGCTGCCGTCCTCGCCGTCCAGCAGCCAGTCCATGTCGCTCATGGAGCTGCGCAGGGCAAGCACGCTGGCCTCCTGCGGGATGGCGCTCTGGGGGATACCGGCGTACTTCAGGCAGTAGGAGAGGAACATCACGTCCCACTCGCCGTAGGGGTTGCCGTAAGACTGGCCGTAGCGGGAGTAGTAGCGCAGGGTCACGCCGTCCGCGGGGTCGATCTCGAAGTTTTTCTCGCTCTGCTCGTAGCCCAGCTGGGTCTTTGCCACGCTGAGCAGGTCCTCGTCCCAGTTGCCGGTCATCACGGCCTCGTCGTTGGCGGCCTGCCACTCCTCGGGGGTCTCAACGTCGGCGGAGGTGTCGCTCAGGCAGGCTACGGTGTGGTGATGCTCCGGCAGGGGGCAGGTAAGCACTTCCTCGTAGCAGGCGTCAGTGTGGTGGTGGTAGATGGGCTCCACGGTGTCCACCATAGGCTCCAGTGCCACAGGCTCGGCCACAGCCATAGCCGCCAGCTCGGCGCTCTGGGTGGGCTCCACCACCTGCTCCACAAGCTCGCCCTCTTCCAGTCCGCAGGTCAGCTCGTACTCGGTGGTGTAGCAGTTTTCATCGTGGGTATGCTCAAATTTCTCGCAGATCAGGGTGCCGTCCTCGGGGTCGAAGCAGTCGTCATCGTGGACGTGCTCTTCTTCCATGCAGGTCAGGGTCTGCACCTCGGTGTAGCAGTCCTCGGTATGCTCGTGGGGCACAAACTCGATCTGCGGCTCCAGCGACAGCGGCGCGGGCTCAGACTCAACGGTGGGCTGGCTGGTGGCAGCAGCGGCGGCCACCTCGTCCGCATTTTCAAGCTCGCCTTCCTCGTAACCGCAGGTGAGCACCTTGGTGTAGCAATCCGCGGTGTGGATGTGCTCCTCCTCGCCGCACTGGTACTGCGCGGTCATCGAGATGCCCACGCCATGCAGCTGCCAGTTGACGAACAGGGTGGTGATCATGGCAAGTGCCAGCACAAATGCGGTGTAGCGCCGCAGGGTGTGCCGGTTCTCACGGAACCGCTCCATGTACGTTTTAAGAATGTCGTTCATAACGAAATACCTCCTCCCGGGGTCAATGGATCAACGAGAAACTGGACAAGGGCCATATCCGCAGGAAAACCCTGCCCACGATCTGGCTTTTTTCAACGCAGCCTATCACGCTGCTGCGGCTGTCGATGGAGGTGGCACGGTGGTCGCCCAGCACGAAGTAGCGGTTTTCCGGCACCTGATAGGGGAACCGGATGTCGCATTCGCCCACGGTCAGCGCGTCCACATAGGGTTCGTCCAGCGCCACGCCGTTTACCGAGACTACGCCGTTCACGTCCATATCGATCACATCACCGGGCTGCCCGATGATGCGTTTGAGCAGCAGCTTGTTCTGCCAGTAAAACCCGCACAGCTCGCCGTTTTCAATGTGGTTGGATTTTACCAGCAGGATAATGTCTTTATCATTTAATGTAGGGTACATGCTGTCGCCGGAGACCTGAAGCACCGGCAGAAACAGCGTAGCCAGCAGCACAGCTACTGCGGCTACCACCACCAGAATATAGATCGTACTGCGCAGCACCCGCTGGTAGCGGCTCTGGTACGCAAGACGCTCACGTTCTGCGGCCACTTCCTCGGTGGAAGGGATGGAAGCGAACCGGATATCGCGTTTTTTCATGTTTCCTCCGAAGGCAGGCCGTCTGTGCTGCGATACTGGTCCAGCAGCTCGTTGGCCTTGTGGTCAAATGCCTGCCAGCGCTGCTGCACCTCCTGCTCGGCGCGCTCTACCATGGCCTTGCAGTCGGCCTCGGTCTGGGTGCGTTTTTGCGCGGCGGCGGCGGTCATGGCGTCGCATTCCTGCTGCGCCTGCGCTTTCAGGCTGTCGGCGTCTGCCTGTGCCTGCTCCAGAATGCGCTTGGCCTCGCTGCGCGCCTGCGAAAGGGTATTGGCGGCGGTGGCGTTGGTGTCCGCAAGACTGGCCTGCACCGAGTGCAGATAGTCATCGGCGGCGGCCTGCGCGGCGGCGAACACATTGTTCAGCTCCAGCGCGGCCTGCGCGATGGAACCGGCGCTTTCCAGCCGGAGCTGCCGGTCCTGCAGCTGCGCGGTAAGCGCGGCGTTCTGCGCCTTGAGCTGGTCCTCGCTCTGCTTCAGCGCATAGATGATCTCTATCAGTTCAGCGCGGTGCATCCGCCGCAGTTCACGATCTGCCATTTGTGTACAAACTCCCGAATGTAAAGATAACGAAATTTTTTTCGAAAATATCGAAACAACTTAACGGAAATGCCTGAAAACTCACTTGTTGCCACGCAACTTGCGCAGCTGGAGAGACCTTTTATAAACTATCTTATTTTAGCACATTCCATGTAACAACAATATAACAAATCAGACACAAAATCAAGAGATAAAGCCAAAAAAATATCGCATTTTTTTGCTTTTTATATAGAAAAAGCCCAAAAAACGGCCACTGACCCCCAAAAAACTTAAAAAGGTTGTTCACAATTCTGGAACGTGAAGTTCTGCGCAGTAATGCACTGAATTACAGTGTGTACGAAAAACGGGAGCCGCACTTTTCGAAAAAAGCGCGGCTCCCGGATCTGAACTTTGGGGTGATGCTTTTACTTGCCGAAGCTGCCCAGCAGGCTGTTCAGCGATACAAAGGACTGGTAGATGACGTTAACGTTGTTGATGATGGAGCTTGCACCGGAGAAGATGCGGGCAATGTAGTTGAACACCTTGCCGATGTCCAGGAAGGACTGATAAGCGTTGCTGGCGCCGCCGTCCAGATAGGTCATCTCCTCGGCTTCGATGGTGGAATAGCTGGCGGGCATTTTCATGGTAGAAGTAGTCATGGTAAGATCCCTTTCTTCAATGGTGTCATTGTGTTTACAGCAGTGTTCAGAACATGGTGGCGACCAGCAGGGTAGTAAGCAGGGCACCGGCCACAAGTGCAGGCCCTACATACTTTTGCCACTGGGTGGCGGCAGGCTGGGTGGTGGGCTGCGGCACGGTAGAAGTACCGACCTTGGCAGTCCAGTGGGCGTAGATGGTGGCGTCGGAGGTGAACACGGTGGAGGTGGTCACCTTGCTGCCGCCCACCGGCTCAGTGTACCAGCCGTCAAAGGTGTAGCCCGTCATGGTAGGCTGCTCGGGCGTGCTCTCCAGTTTGCCGGACAGGTTCGTGTAGGTTACCACGGTGGAGCAGATGCCGCCCTGGGCATCCATACCAATGGCGTACACGTTCTCTTCCTTTTTGCTCCCTGAAGTTTTGTCGGCGGCAAATGCAGCCGGCAGTGCGCAGCACAGCAGCGTGAACAGGCAAAGCCCGACCACCAGCGTTTTCAGGAATTTTTTCATGAGATCCCTCGCTTTCCTTCACAAAGATGGAGACACTGCCCCGCCCGGGGACAGCCCGGACATCGGCGTAGTTTCTTCAACTTATTTTTATCACATCCAGTGTACCAGAACCGCAACAAAAAATACAGTCTTTTGAGAAAATAATAAGAAAAATCAGGAAAAAAATAAATTTCACCTTTGCAATATGAATCTTGTGCCCCCTGCGGACTGTGTTTTTTGAAAAACGCATCCCGCAAAACTTGCCTTTCGTAAAAACATGGAAGGATATGGAAAACGCAGGGTCCCGGCCGCAAAGCCCAAAAACCGACCCAAACCGCCGCAAGTGCGGCAGACAGCGCACAGAAAAAGCCGCAAAAATGCGGCGCACCTCTTGTGGAACAGCGGAAAATATGCTATACTGTTTTGCATGATGCGCCATCGCCAAGCGGTAAGGCAGGGGACTTTGACTCCCCATCGTAGGTTCGACTCCTGCTGGCGCAACCAGAAGAAGGCCGCTGCACAGTTTCCTGTGCAGCGGCCTTCTTTATTTTTGTTCTCCGGCAGCTTGAAGTAGCCGCGGTATTCGTCCGAGTAGATCTTGCTGCCCATACGGCTCACACCGCCGTACAGGTGGGTGCGCATCAGCGGCTCGATGGCGTCCAGATCCTTCTCACGCAGGATGCGCAGCATCTCGGCGTGCTCGCTGACGACGCTGGACACGTTGCGTGCACCCACGATGTCCAGACGGATAAAGCGGGAGTAGTCTGCCTGCGGGCGGGTCATCTGCTCCCAAAGGTACTCCTTGCTGGTCTTGTGGAACCAGTACTCGTGCATGGCAAGGTCGCAGCTGAGGAAGTGGTTGAAATCAAAGTTCTCCGGGTCGCTGCGCCCCGCAGCGGCTTCCAGCAGCATATTATAAAGGTGTTCTACCGCAAGGATCTCCATGGGCGAGCAGCTCTGCACAAAATCCCGGAACACCATGCCCTCCACTGCAACACGCTGGAAGATGAGCTGGTCCACCACGCCGGTGTCGATGGCGGTAACGATGGTGCCCTTGCAGGGAATGATCTGCACAAAGCGGTTCTGCTCCAGCCGCTGCAAAACGCTGCGGATAGGAGTGCGGGAAACGCCGAACCGCTTGCACAGCTGGTTTTCGCTCAGTGCTTCCCCGGGCAGGATCTTCAGTGCGCAGATCTCGTCCTCGAGAATATGATAGAGCTCATCAGTGTGCTGTAATGTAGCCATAGTTGTTCTCCATTTATCCGGTAAATATAAGCTTATTATCATTGTACCGTTCCGGCGGCAGAATGTCAATGCTTGAATAGAAGTTTATGACAGTTCTTGTATACAGGAACTTGCAATCGAGCAAAACACGAATCTTGCAGCGATAAAACTGGTATATCAGATGAAAACACCAGAAAAAAGTTGAATAAATGCTGAAAAAATGTGAATATTGTGCCAAATGCACAAAGAAACCTCAATAAGTTCAGTGAATATTGCTCTTGTGGAAATATGTATTTTTTGTTGCGATAGCAGCACGAAGTAAATGCTGTATACAGGTTGACCGGCAAAGAGACAAGCACGAGGCAGTTTCCCGGCGGCCTGACACAAGTTGGAGGACAATCGTATGAAAAAGATCTCTCGTCGCAGCTTTCTGAAGGTATCCGGCGCAGTGGCCGCAGCAGGTGCAATGGCAGCCTGCGGTGGTTCTGCCTCTTCCACAACCACCGCAGCACCTGCAGCCAGCTCCGCAGCCAGCTCTGCAGCCGGCGGTGATGACAAGTTTGCCTCTCTGGGCAGCTTTACCATGACCGTGGGTCATGCACAGCCCGAGGGCAACCCCCGCTTTGTCTCCATGGAAAAGTTTGCCGAGGATGTGGCTGCTGCCACCAACGGCCATGTGAAGATCGAGGTTTACGGCAACGGCCAGCTGGGCACCGAGAAGGAGATGCTGGAGCAGGTGGTCGCAGGTACCATTCAGGGTATGCGCGGCGGCCAGTTCGACTTCAGCCCTCGTCTGCTGATGTTCACCCTGCCCTTCCTGACCAACACGCTCATGTACGGTAAGGAAGCAAGCAACCGAAAACAATAGATAGACCGCCAGCACTACACTATTCCGAACCAAAGACCAAAAGATAAGCATTTTGAGAAAATCTAAACTTTTGGATTTTCCTACAATGCCGACTACGGCGGAATCCCTCCCACTCCTTATATATTTCTTTCTGTATACATTGAATTTGTATTTAGTAAAATGCAGACAACACCACGGATCGGCTTTTGGCTGGACAATTCCAACCAAACACCGCAGCAGACAGTAGAAACCATTCTGAACGTTAGGAAGCCGGTATGATTGTTACATATAAGGGGAAGAAAAATTTCTTTTAGATACTTGTTTTCCTAAAACTGATGTGATATAATAATTCAATTCCAGAAAAGGAGTAAAAAATATGCGGCAAGGTATTCTTAAATAAAACTATAATCAAATAGTGGGAACAAAGGATTATGATAGCTCCTTTTGTAGGGGCTTAGTTTTTTGTACCCAATTTAAGAATACTTTTGCCTTATCAATTTTGACATATCCCCAAAAACAGCACTCACAAACAGGTGTATGCTGTATATGTGTATGTCCGCAACTTATCATCCCCAGTGGTAAAAGTATTTTACTGCTGGGGATTTATGCCCTTCGGGGCTGTAAAGGGAGGACAATCACATGAAAATAATCAATATTGGAATTCTTGCCCATGTAGACGCTGGAAAGACGACCTTGACGGAGAGCCTGCTATATGCCAGCGGAGCCATTTCAGAACCGGGGAGCGTCGAAAAAGGGACAACGAGGACGGACACCATGTTTTTGGAGCGGCAGCGTGGGATTACCATTCAAGCGGCAGTCACTTCCTTCCAGTGGCACAGATGTAAAGTCAACATTGTGGATACGCCCGGCCACATGGATTTTTTGGCGGAGGTGTACCGCTCTTTGGCTGTTTTAGATGGGGCCATCTTGGTGATCTCCGCTAAAGATGGCGTGCAGGCCCAGACCCGTATTCTGTTCCATGCCCTGCGGAAAATGAACATTCCCACCGTTATCTTTATCAACAAGATCGACCAGGCTGGCGTTGATTTGCAGAGCGTGGTTCAGTCTGTTCGGGATAAGCTCTCCGCCGATATTATCATCAAGCAGACGGTGTCGCTGTCCCCGGAAATAGTCCTGGAGGAAAATACCGACATAGAAGCATGGGATGCGGTCATCGAAAATAACGATAAATTATTGGAAAAGTATATCGCAGGAGAACCAATCAGCCGGGAAAAACTTGTGCGGGAGGAACAGCGGCGGGTTCAAGACGCCTCCCTGTTCCCGGTCTATCATGGCAGCGCCAAAATGGCCTTGGCATTCAACCGTTGATGGATGCGGTGACAGGGCTGTTCCAACCGATTGGGGAACAGGGGGCGCCGCCCTATGCGGCAGCGTTTTCAAGGTTGAGTACACCGATTGCGGCCAGCGGCGTGTCTATCTGCGGCTATACAGCGGAACGCTGCGCCTGCGGGATACGGTGGCCCTGGCCGGGAGAGAAAAGCTGAAAATCACAGAGATGCGTATTCCATCCAAAGGGGAAATTGTTCGGACAGACACCGCTTATCAGGGTGAAATTGTTATCCTTCCCAGCGACAGCGTGAGGTTAAACGATGTATTAGGGGACCAAACCCGGCTCCCTCGTAAAAGGTGGCGCGAGGACCCCCTCCATGCTGCGGACGACGATTGCGCCGAAAACGGCAGCGCAAAGAGAACGGCTGCTGGACGCTCTTACGCAACTTGCGGATACTGACCCGCTTTTGCGTTGCGAAGTGGATTCCATCACCCATGAGATCATTCTTTCTTTTTTGGGCCGGGTGCAGTTGGAGGTTGTTTCCGCTTTGCTGTCGGAAAAATACAAGCTTGAAACAGTGGTAAAGGAACCCTCCGTCATTTATATGGAGCGGCCGCTCAAAGCAGCCAGCCACACCATCCATATCGAGGTGCCGCCCAACCCGTTTTGGGCATCCATAGGACTGTCTGTTACACCACTCTCGCTTGGCTCCGGTGTACAATACGAGAGCCGGGTTTCGCTGGGATACTTGAACCAGAGTTTTCAAAACGCTGTCAGGGATGGTATCCGTTACGGGCTGGAGCAGGGCTTGTTCGGCTGGAACGTAACGGACTGTAAGATTTGCTTTGAATACGGGCTTTATTACAGTCCGGTCAGTTGTCTTTACTGGCGAGATTCCCGCCCGCTGTATACAGGCATACCGTACTGATCTGGCCTTTTACACCAACGGGCGGAGCGTATGCCTTACAGAGCTGAAAGGATATCAGGCCGCTGTCGGTCAGCCGGTCATCCAGCCCCGCCGTCCAAACAGCCGCCTGGACAAGGTTCGCCATATGTTTCAGAAGATAATGTAAAGATACATAATCGTCAAGACGGCAAAAATCAGAAGTGATGGAGGGTAACAATGGAATATAGTAAGGAAGAATTAATGGAAGCAAAAAAGCAAATTTTGGGAGTGGGAGAGAACATGGAACAGAGGAAAGTAAAAAAATCTGGGAGGAGAACGCACAATTTTGGGATAATGCAATGGGTGACGAATCTAATGAATTTCACAGAGAGGTAGTGCGTCCCAAAGTAACGGAACTTCTATCTCCTAATCCTGCGGATTACATTTTGGATATTGCGTGTGGCAATGGAAATTATTCTTCGTATCTTGCACAAAGAGGCGCTTCGGTTGTCGCTTTTGATTACAGCAAAAAAATGATAGAATTGGCTAAAAGACGGCAATCACAATATGCAAAACAAATTGAATTTTGTGTGGCGGATGCGACCGATAGAAAAAGTATATTAGAATTAAAAAGAAATCGAGCCTTTACGAAAGCAGTTTCTAATATGGCAATTATGGATATTACGGATATTGAACCACTTCTTATGGCTGTTTATGAACTGTTGCAGGAAAGCGGAATTTTTGTCTTTGCAACGCAACACCCTTGTTTTGTCACGTTGACTGAAAAATATATGACACCGCACAGTTACTATGATATAGCGATTGAAGGGCAACCGAAAGAGCAGATTTATTATCATCGTTCCATACAAGATATTTTTAACCTTTGTTTTAGAGCTGGATTTGTCATTGATGGATTTTATGAAGAATGTTTTTAAAACCAACAAAGAAATTCCTATGGTAATGATAGTAAGGCTTAAGAAGGTAAAACGTGATAGCTTAAAATAAATTCAAGTTTGTCGGGTAAATAGCAAACCCAGCCGAGCCAGTCAACGGTAAAATGAACGCGGCTTGCGCCGCCGTTGACAGCCCCGTCTGTCCTTGCTGGTGGGTAATCAAGGGGCGACAGCAAAAGTACTGCCGCCCCGCACTATTATTCAGAAAGGGGATTTTCCATGACTGAATACGAAGCCTATCAAGGTGCATATCCAGTACACATTCAATGCCTTTTGCAAGGTTGTTATTCGTCATGCGCCATAGATAAAATCTTGAAGCTGGCCGGAGATGGAACGGGAAGTTTCCCTTGATTATCTGATGAGTGAAAAGTTTGTCCAGCTTGCCGAGCCGGAGTATTTTGAAGAATATCTTTTTACCGCCTGCGGCCAGACCGCCGTTCTGTATCATGCGGAGCTTGCCGCCGCCCTTGCCCTTTGCCGGAACAGACGCAGGAAGAAATTTTTCGTTACTATTTTCTGCGCCAGCCGCAGCGAGTGATCGGCGTACATATTGGCCGGACACGCAGCACAGCGGGGCGGCATATCCGGCTTGCCTTGCAGCGGCTACGCGAAGAAATGGGGGTGAGCCGGTATGAGTAGACTTCTCCCCTATGAAACAATCCTCAAAGCCCGTGAGGGCGACCCCAAGCCGTGAACGCTGTCCTGCTCCACTACGCCGGATATATCCGCTATTTCTCAAAAGTGAACGGGCAGGTCAACGCCGAGGTGGAGGACTATGTAAAGCAGCGGTTAATTGACTGTCAATTCAAGTTCCGGCTTGACGAACCACCGGACAAGTCATAAAAACTGAATACCAGCCGCCACCGACGCGGCCAGCGAAAGCAGTAAGTCTTGAAAAAGATTTACTGCTTTTTTTGTTGTCCGGCTCCGCTCCCGGCCATTTTGCCCCCTGCCGGTTGTAGTAGTAAGCGAGGAGGGAATTTTTCTGCCCTGGTGTTTGGCATTTGGAGCATTTACCCGTAGTAGAGGGCAAAGAGAAAGGATTTCTCCAACACCGGGTAGAAACCACTGCGTCCGGTGTCATTTTAGCGAAAGCGGGCAGGAATGCCCTTTACAGGATTAGTAGTAGCAGAAAAAGAGAAACAAACTTTTGTGGTTGCAGTTTTCCAAAAAAGTGGCGGACGGAAGTGAGAGAAAGTTTGCAGTCACGGAGAGCAAGATTCTACCGCAGTACCAAAATTCGCTTTTCGCTCATTTTGCCCCTGCGGGAATCTTGTTGGGGAGTGCCTTCCCCAAACCCTGCCATGCGGCTTGCGCCGCTTAAAAATCCCTCAAAATATTTTTTCGGATTTTTCAAAAACAGTTCCGCTTCACACCCCTGTTTTTCTCCTATTAGTGAGAGGACACCACGCACAGAAAGGAGGTTTTACCATGCGAAAACGATACAACACACCGCACCGCAGCCGGGTAGTCAAAACACGCATGACCGAGGAAGAATACGCCGAGTTTGCCCAGCGGCTTTCTGCTTACCACATGAGCCAAGCCGAGTTTATCCGGCAAGCCATAATCGGGGCAGCCATACGCCCCATCATAACAGTTTCCTCCCGTCAACGACGAGCTGCTTGCCGCTGTCGGGAAGCTGACCGCCGAATACGGCAGGATCGGCGGCAACTTAAACCAGATAGCCCGGACGCTGAACGAGTGGCACAGTCCCTATCCGCAGCTTGCCGGGGAAGTACGGGCGGCGGTTTCCGACCTTGCTGCCCTAAAGTTTGAAGTCTTACAGAAAGTAGGTGACGCTGTTGGCAACATTCAAGCATATCAGCTCTAAAAATGCGGACTATGGCGCAGCGGAAGCCTACCTCACATTTGAGCATGACGAGTTTACCATGAAGCCCACCCTTGATGAAAACGGGCGGCTGATACCGAGGGAGGATTACCGCATTTCTTCCCTTAACTGCGGGGGCGGGGATTTCGCCGTTGCCTGTATGCGGGCGAATCTCCGCTATGAGAAAAACCAAAAACGGGAAGATGTGAAAAGCCACCACTATATCATCAGCTTTGACCCACGGGACGGGACAGACAACGGCTTGACCGTAGACCGGGCGCAGGAGCTGGGCGAGCAGTTCTGCAAGGAGCATTTTCCCGGACACCAAGCCCTTGTATGCACCCACCCGGACGGGCATAATCACAGCGGCAATATCCATGTGCATATCGTCATCAACTCCCTGCGGATTTATGAAGTCCCGCTTCTGCCCTACATGGACAGACCAGCCGACACACGGAGGGAGGGCTGCAAGCACCGCTGCACCAACGCCGCTATGGAATATTTCAAGAGTGAAGTCATGGAGATGTGCCACCGGGAGGGGCTTTACCAAATCGACCTCTTGAACGGCAGCAAGGAACGGATAACGGAACGAGAATACTGGGCGGCAAAGAAAGGGCAGCTTGCCCTTGATAAAGAGAACGCTGTCAGAGAAGCCGCGGGACAGCCCACCAAGCCCACCAAGTTTGAAACGGACAAGGCGAAGCTGCGCCGGACGATACGGCAGGCACTTTCCCAAGCTGCCAGCTTTGACGAGTTTTCTTCCCTTTTGCTGCGGGAGGGCGTGACCGTCAAGGAGAGCCGGGGGCGGCTTTCCTACCTCACGCCGGACAGGACAAAGCCTATCACAGCCCGGAAGCTGGGGGACGATTTTGACAAGGCTGCTGTCCTTGCCCTGCTCACGCAGAACGCCCACAGAGCCGCCGAACAGACCACAGCCATACCTGAATACCCTGCCGCAGTTAAAAAGCCGTCACAAGGGGAAAAAACCACAAAAACCACCCCGGCAGACAACACCTTGCAGCGCATGGTTGACCGGGAAGCAAAGCGAGCCGAGGGCAAGGGCGTGGGCTATGACCGCTGGGCGGCAAAGCACAACCTAAAGCAAATGGCGGCTACCGTTACCGCCTACCAGCAGTACGGCTTTTCTTCCCCGGAGGAACTGGACGAAGCCTGTTCTGCCGCCTATACCGCCATGCGGAAAAGCCTTACGGAGCTGAAGCAGGTGGAAAAGACACTGAACGGGAAAAAGGAGCTGCAACGGCAGGTGCTTGCCTATTCCAAGACCCGCCCTGTCCGGGACGGGCTGAAACAGCAGAAAAACGCCAAAGCAAAAGCAGCCTACCGTCAGAAGCACGAAAGCGACTTTATCATAGCAGACGCAGCCGCCCGCTATTTCAGGGAGAACGGCATTTCCAAGCTGCCGGGCTATAAAGCCCTGCAAGCAGAGATTGAAACCCTTATCAAAGAGAAAAACAGCGGCTACAACGATTACCGGGCAAAACGGGAGGAATACCGCCGCTTGCAGACTGTCAAGGGCAATATCGACCAGATTTTACGCCGGAGCGAGCCGCAGCGCAGAAAGGAGCAGAGCCATGAACGGTAATATCCCCCGCATGGACTACCGCCAGTACCGGGCAGCCCGCCGCCTTGTGCATGAGTGCTGCAACTATGACAGCGGGAATTGCCTGCTGTTGGAGGACGGCGAGCCTTGCGTGTGTGTACAGAGTATCAGCTATTCGCTGCTCTGCCGCTGGTTTACCGCCGCTGTCCTGCCCCTTGATGAAGCACTGGAAGCCGCCCTCTTGCGCCGGGGAAGCCGGAAACGCTGCGCTGTCTGCAGGGCGTTCTTCTCCCCAAAATCCAACCGGGGGAAATACTGCCCGGACTGCGCCGGACGCATGAAGCGGATAAACGCCGCCAAACGGAAGCGGAAACAAAGGGAGAAATGTCACGCTTTAGGGCATTTCAAACCCGCATAAATCAAGGCTTTTTTGGAGGGTGTCAAAGGGTGCGTGATACATTTATCCTTTTCAACCGAAAACGCCCCTAAAAGCGTAACAGAACCCATAGACAGACACCACAAGGAGGTGAACCCTATCGCTGATTATATGACCGCAGGAACGGAGCTGCCCGCTTACCTGCCTTACCCCCGTTTCCTGCTGAAAATGGACATATCCCACACCGCCAAGCTGCTGTATGCGCTGCTGTTAGACCGTTCCACCCTTTCGCAGAAGAACGGCTGGCAGGACAGCGAGGGACGGACATACATTGTCTACCCCATAGCAGAGATAGCGGAAATGCTGGATAAAGGCTGCACCACCATAAAGGGCGCACTGAACGAACTGGACGCTGCCGGGCTGCTGGAACGCAGACGGACGGGCTTTTCTGCCGCCAACCGTCTGTATGTGAAAGTGCCGCCTATTCCAGTGGTACAGTTTTCCGACCAACTGACGGACGGAAAACCGACCCTCATAAGGGCGGGAAACCGACCAACTGACAGCCGGAAAACTGACCTTATGACGGTCGGAAAACCGTCCCCTAACCAAACTAATATAAACAACCTAATAGAGAGCCAAACAAAAGGAGCGAGTGAGGGGCAGCCCCCCGCCGCTTATGGCAGATATAAAAATGTATTTCTTTCTGACACAGAACTTTTGGAGCTGGAACAGGACTTCCCCGGCAAGTGGGAGTATTACCTTGACCGCCTTTCCTGCCACATCGCTTCCACCGGGAAGCAGTACCAGAGCCATGCAGCCACCATTTACAAGTGGGCGCAGGAGGACGCTGCCAAAGAGAAGCCAAAGAAAGGCATACCGGACTATTCATTCAAGGAGGGAGAAAGCCTATGACCGATACAATCCACAACACCATACTGCCTATGACCGACACCACAGCCGAGCCGGAGGATTACACCGGGGAGGACGGGCTTTTATACTGCGGCAAATGCCGGAAACCCAAAGAAGCCTATTTCCCGGAGGGCAAGACCTTTTTCGGGCGTGACCGCCACCCGTCAGAGTGCGACTGCCAGCGGGCAGCCCGTAAGGAACGGGAAGCCGCCGAGAAGCAGCGCAGCCACCTTGAAACGGTGGAACGGCTGAAACGGCAGGGCTTTACAGACAAGACCATGCAGGACTGGACATTTGCCAACGATAACGGCAGCTGCCCGCAGATGAAGAACGCCGCCGGATATGTGGAACGCTGGGAACAGATAAAGGACGGGAACTACGGGCTGCTCTTGTGGGGCAGGGTAGGCACTGGAAAAAGCTATTTTGCCGGGTGTATTGCAAACGCCCTCATGGAGCAGGAAGTCCCGGTGTGCATGACAAACTTTGCAGCAATATTAAACGACCTTGCCGCCAGCTTTGCGGGCAGGAACGAATATATTTCCCGCCTTTGCAGCTTCCCCCTGCTCATCATTGACGATTTTGGAATGGAGCGTGGCACAGAATACGGTCTGGAACAGGTCTACAATGTGATTGACAGCCGCTACCGGAGCAGGAAGCCGCTGATTGTGACGACCAACCTCACGCTGGAGGAATTGCAGCACCCGGAGGACACCGCCCACGCCCGGATTTATGACCGCCTGCTTGAAATGTGTTCCCCCTCTCTGCTTTACCGGGGAGAATTTGAGGAAAGCCGCCGCACAGGGAAAAATGGAACAGCTGAAACGGCTGCTTGCCGGAAAGGAGATTTGCCTATGACCGACACCCAGAGAAACAAACGCCCTGCCCGCCGCCCGGACTGCGTGACCGAAACGAGGATAGGCAACACAATCCTTGTGGTGTCTGGCTTTTTCAAGGAGGGGGCGACCGACACCGCCGCTGACAAGATGATGAAAGTGCTGGAAGCAGAAGCCGCCGCCGGATATTTGACCTGTGATAAGCCTGATTGAAAAACCGTCATTTTTACCGACCGTAAAGAAGCAGATTTGACGCTTTTGCCGCTATACAGACAGCCGCCCCATGTGGTACAATCAAGGTACGGAATAGTGGGGCTGGCTGTCGGAAACGGAGGAATTTATGTTAAGACAGACCACCCAGCAACTCATTACCGCCCTTTACCCAAGACTGTCCCATGAGGACGAGCTGCAAGGCGAGAGCAATTCCATTTCCAACCAAAAGAGGATTTTGGAAACCTATGCCAAACAGAATGGATTTTCCAATCTGCGCTGGTACACCGACGACGGTTATTCCGGTGCAAACTTTCAAAGACCCGGATTTCAAGCCATGCTTGCAGACATTGAAGCCGGGAAAGTCGGGACAGTTATCGTCAAGGATATGTCGAGGTTAGGGCGAAACTACTTACAAGTGGGAATGTACACCGAAATGATTTTCCCCAGAAAAACGTCCGTTTTATTGCTATCAATGACGGAGTGGACAGCGCACAGGGGGAAAATGATTTTGCCCCGCTGCGGAACATTTTTAACGAATGGCTGGTGAGAGATACGAGCAAGAAAATCAAGGCAGTAAAACGCTCTAAGGGCATGAGCGGCAAGCCCATCACAAGCAAGCCTGTCTATGCTACCTCATGGACGAGGACGAAAACTTTATCATTGACGAGGAAGCCGCCCCGGTGGTACGGCAGATTTACAGCCTCTGCCTTGCCGGGAACGGTCCGACCAAGATAGCCCGTATGCTCACAGAGCAGCAAATCCCCACGCCGGGGACACTGGAATACCGCAGGACGGGAAGCACCCGCCGCTACCACCCCGGCTATGAGTGCAAGTGGGCGACAAACACAGTGGTTCATCTGCTGGAAAACCGGGAATATACGGGCTGTCTGGTAAACTTTAAGACCGAGAAACCGTCCTACAAGCTGAAACACAGCATAGAAAATCCCCCGGAAAAGCAGGCGGTTTTTGAGAACCACCATGAGCCTATCATTGACCGGGAAACGTGGGAACGGGTGCAGGAGTTACGCAAGCAGCGCAAACGCCCCAACCGTTATGACGAAGTGGGCTTGTTCTCCGGCATACTCTTTTGTGCCGACTGCGGCAGCGTCATGTACCAGCAGCGGTATCAGACGGACAAGCGCAAGCAGGACTGTTATATCTGCGGCAGCTACAAGAAGCGCACCGCCGACTGTACGGCGCACTTTATCCGCACCGACCTCTTGACTGCCGGCGTACTCTCCAATCTGCGGAAAGTTACCAGCTATGCGGCAAAGCATGAAGCCCGGTTTATGAAGCTCTTGATTGAACAGAATGAGGACGGGGACAGACGCAGGAACGCCGCCAAGAAAAAGGAACTGGAAACGGCTGAAAAGCGTATCAGCGAACTTTCTGCTATCTTCAAACGGCTGTATGAGGACAGCGTGACCGGGCGCATATCGGACGAGCGTTTCACAGAGCTGTCGGCAGACTATGAAGCCGAGCAGAAAGAACTGAAAGAACGTGCCGCCAGACTGCGGGAAGAACTTTCCAAAGCGCAGGAAGCCACCGCAAACGCTGAAAAGTTTATGAATGTGGTACGCAGGCACACTACCATTGAAGAACTTACCCCTACTCTGCTGCGGGAGTTTGTGGAGAAAATCGTTGTCCATGAAAGCGTTGCCCTTGACGGGAAACGCCGGGGCAAGTTACGCAGACAGGAAATCGAAATCTATTATTCTTTTGTCGGCAAGGTAGAACTGCCCGACACCTAACCGCCCGACCTATCCGACATACCTCATGTGCCGGATAGGAACGGCAAAATTTTTTACACTTCTTTTACTTCTTTATCACACCTAAGCAAACGTGGAAGGCATGAAGTTCTACGAGGTGCAGAAGTACTTCACCGAAGTGAACTACCAGTTCCATCCGGATCCCTTCTATGTGAACGCTGCATGGTGGAACGCTCTGCCCGAGGAGTTCCGCGATGCCATCACCGAGTGCGCTACCGCTATGGGCGAGTACAACGACCAGCTGATCGACCAGAACTCCAGCGCTGCAAAGCAGACTATCGTGGACTACGGCTGCGAGGTGTACGAGCCCTCCGCAGATGAGCTGAAGGCTTTCCAGCAGGCTGTGCAGTCCGTGTACGACAAGTGCATCAGCGAGGGCATCTGCTCCGCAGACGAGCTGAAGGAGATGCAGGATATCGTTGCAAAGGCATAACCGCTTGCGCGTATATCGTTTTATTGAGGCACGGGGGCAGCCTTCGGGCTGCCCTTTCTCAATGATAAACCACCCACAACATCACAGGAAAGGGGCTGAGCACAATAGAAGCGCTCAAAAAATTCGGGAAAAAGCTGTTTGACCTGTACTTTTTCATCGGGATCGTCGCTATGGCACTGCTTGCCGCGCTGGTCATTTTTACGGTCATTGCACGCTACTGCTTCTCCCTGAGCTGGAAGCAGCTGGCAGAGTTCAACACCACCCTGTTTGCCTTTACCACCTTCTGGGGCATGGGCATCAACGTCATCAAGGATGAGCACGTCATGATCGACATCATCTACGACGGCGTCAAGCCCGCCCGCAAGCGCTGGCTGGCCATCGTCAACTACCTCATCGTACTGGCCGTGGATCTGGTATTCACCTATCAGGGCTTCAAGTACGTTGGCGTTGCAGGCAAGCAGATCAGTCAGGGTATGGAGATCCCCATGATGTATATGTACGGCATCATGCCGGTTTGCGGCATCATTTGCGCCATCTGCGTCGTGATCAAGATCATCACCCTGTACAAGGCCGACATTTCCTTCTTTGCGCCCAAGAACAAGGCGCTGACCAAGGAAGACGCATAAGGGAAAGGAGAGAAAAACTTATGGCAATGCTCATCCTTCTGGTGCTGCTGATCTTCTTTGCTGCGCTGGGCGTGCCGCTGGCCTTTGCAATCGGCGCTTCCTGCGTGAGCTATATCCTGATCTACGCACCCAACTTTATCGCCATGCTGCCCCAGCGCGTATGGAACGGCGCTTACAGCGAGCTGATGATCGCCATGCCGCTGTTCATGCTGGCCGGTGAGCTGATGAATACCGGCGGTATCACCCAGCGCATCATCAACTTCTGCATGGAGCTGCTGCGCCCGGTGCGCGGCGGTCTGGGCGAAGTGAACATCGTGGCGTCCATGATCTTCGGCGGCATCTCCGGTTCCTCTGTGGCAGATACCTCGGCTCTGGGTTCCATCCTGATCCCCGCCATGGAAAAGAAGGAAGGCTACCCGCCGGAAGCTTCTGCCGGTATCACGGTGGCTTCCTCCACCATGGGCATGATCATCCCGCCCTCCACCCCCATGATCGTTTACTCCATGATCTCCGGCGCATCGGTGGGTGCGCTGTTCGTGGCAGGTGCCGTGCCCGGCATCCTGATCGGTCTGACCCAGCTGGTCCTCGTGTACATCATCAGCGCAAAGAAGGGCTGGCATCCGGAAAAGGCCAAGTTTGACGCAAAGCGCGCCGCCAAGAGCCTGCTGAGCGGCATTCCCGCCCTGATCATGCCGGTGTTCATTATCATCTGCGTTTCCTTTGGCGTCTGCACCGCCTCCGAGAGCGCAGGTGTCGCTGTGCTGTACTCCATTCTGGTGGGCTTCTTCGTTTACAAGGAGCTGACCTGGAAGGGTGTCTGGGAGGCACTGAAAAAGACCCTGATCTCTTCCTCCTCCATCATGCTCATCATCGGCTTTACCACCATCTTTACATGGGTGCTCACCATGCAGAAGGTGCCGCAGACCGTGGGCGCATTCTTCATGTCCCTCAACCTGCCCGCGTGGGCCATTGCGCTGATCTTTGATGTGCTGATCCTGATGATCGGCACCTTCATCGACGTCAGCCCGGCCATCCTGCTGCTCACCCCCATCCTGCTGCCGGTCATGGTGCAGTACGGCTTCTCGCCGCTGCAGTTCGGCGCTATGATGATTACCGGCCTTGCTATCGGTCTGGTCACGCCTCCCGTTGGCATGTGCCTGAACGCCTGCAACAAGATCAACCGTATGCCCATCATTGAGATCTTCAAGGGCGCTGCACCTTATGTTATCTGCAACGTGATCGTTCTGATCTCCATCAGCCTGTGGGGCCCGCTTACCACCGCCCTGCCGCAGCTGCTGGGTTACAGCATTTTCTGAGCATAGGTCTGTACGCAGCCGCACCCGCCGCAAAGCGGGTGCGGTTTATAATAGGAACCCGAGAAAAAGAGAAGGTGTAAGAATTGACTCTGAAGGAAAAGATGAAAAAGGGCCCGGTTTTCGGTATGGCGTGCTTTACCGGCACGACCTGCGTGATCGAAAACATTGCCATGTCCGGTCTGGATTTTATCTATCTGGATCTGGAGCACACCAACTATATGCTGGATGAAGCATTCGAAAAGCAGATCATGGCTGCAAAGCTGCATGATATTTCGGTGCTGGTGCGCATGGCAGACGACAACGAAGTGGCCATCCGTAAGGTACTGGAATGGGGCGCAGACGGCGTTGTGATCCCCCACTGCAAGACGGCCGAAATGGCACGCCGCAGTGTGGAGGGCGCAAAGTTTGCACCGCTGGGCCGTCGCGGCGGCGAGACCAATGTGCGCGCTGCCGGCTTTGGCTACCACAACTTTGACTGGAACGCCTACATCGAGCAGCAGAACCGGGATACGCTGGTCATCCCTATGGACGAGGACTTTGAGTTTACCGACAACATCGACGAGATCCTTGACGTGCCCGGCATTGATGCCGTAAACTTCGGACCCATCGACTACGCTGTTTCCAAGCAGCTGAAGATCGGCTACTCCATGGGCGAGGAGGTCCACGAGGCCTACAAGACGCTGGTGGCAAAGTGCCGCGCCAAGGGTCTGGGCGTTCTGGGCCCGGTGGTGCCTCCCACGCAGGAGAACCTGAAGCAGGCTATTGCAGACGGCTACAACATGATCATTCTCGGCAATGATATGTGGCACTTCCAGAAGGCTCTGAAGGAGCTTGTGAACGATCAGGTCGCACCGGTGCGCAAGGAGCTGCTGGGCGAGTAACCGCTGACCACTGAAAAAAGCTGAAAGGCACATACCCCCGCAGACGCGGCAGGGTATGTGCCTTTTTGTGTATCGGCTTGCTTTGCCGCACAAAAGGCGGTAAACTGGGTACAGACAAAATGCCCAAAAAGGAGAAACGACATGGCATATACAAAGGCTGACCTCAAGCACGACCTTGCAGCAATGGGGCTGACAGGCAACGAGACCATCCTGATCCATTCCTCCATGAAGTCCATCGGCCCAGTGGAGGGCGGCGCAGACACGGTTCTGGACGCATGGATGGAGTTTTTTGCGGAGGGCTTGCTGCTGCTGCCCACCCACACATGGCGGTTCATCAACGAGGAAAACCGGGTGTTCGATGTGCGCCGCAGCCCGTGCTGTGTGGGCATTCTGCCGGAGCTGTTCCGGCATCGCCCCGGGGTGGTGCGCTCGCTGCACCCCACCCACAGCATGGCGGCTTACGGCAAGGGGGCGGCTGCGTATCTGGAAGGGGAGCTGGACGCCAACACCCCCTGCACTCCCGGCGGCTGCTACGACCGGCTGCGGGCAGCCCACGGCAAAGTGCTGCTGCTGGGGGTCACCCACGCCCGCAACACCTTTATCCATAGCGTGGAGGAGGTACTGAACGTGCCGAACCGCCTGACCGACAAGCCCATGCAGATGACCGTGGTGGACGAAGCCGGGGCGCAGCACACCGTCTATATGCGCCGCCACTACAACGCACAGCAGCCGCACATCGTCTCGGAGGATTTCGTCAAGCTGGAACAGGCGTATCTGGACTGCGGCGCAGCTCGGAACACGAAATTTGGCGATGCAAGATGCATTTTGTGCGACGCCGAGGGGCTTTTCCGGGTCACCCGCCATGTTCTTGCCCCGAACCCCGAGGCCTTTGTCACCGAGCCGGTCATCCCGCCGGAGCGCTGGCAGGGGGGAATTTTATAATGCAATGCCGGGCAGCTTGCAGCTGCCCGGCATTTTTTACTTTTTGCTCAGCAGAAGTGGATACGGTACTCCCGAGGGGTGCAGTGCTTGATCTCCCGGAAGGTCTTGATAAAGTAGCTGGCGTCCGAAAAACCGCATTCCAGCCCCACCTCGCCGGTCTTGAGCCGGGTGGAGCGCAGCAGCTCGGCGGCTTTTTCCACCCGGAACTGCTTGACGTACTGGATGGGCGTGATACCCAAAAACTGCCGGAAACTGCGCAGACAGGCACTTTCGCTCAGGGCAACGCAGTCGGCCAGTTTTTCCACGGTCAGCTCCTCAGCGTAGTGCTCCTCTACATAGCGCAGCATCTGCTTCATCCGCTCCGAGGCAATCTGCTCCTGCTCCGATACCTTTACTTTGCCGCTGACGCATTGGGTAATGAGCAGCCGCAGGGCGGCAGTAAGGTGGTAACGCACCCGGTTCTCGTAGTCGAAAGGCTCGTCCGCCACGCCCTTCCACGCCTCCCGCAGGCAGAGCAGCACCTGCCGCTGCCATGGTACGGCCTCGTCCAGCAAAAAGAAGGGCGGCGTGCCCGGCTGCAAAAGCGGCCGGATGAGTTTTTGCCAGAATACGGTGTCCATGCCGCCGACAAGTCTGGGCTGGAACACGCCGGAGTGCAGCAGCGCCCTGCCCTCGGCAGGCTCTACCGCGTGCAGCGCCCCGGAGTTGATAAACACCCCCTGCCCGGTCTGCAGGGTCAGCCGGGTCTTGTTCACATCTACATGGATAGGTCCCAGCGCCGCCAGAATAAACTCGAACTCCTCGTGCCAGTGCCACGCCACCGAAAAGCAGGAAAGATCCTCGGCATAGCAGGCGATAGGGAACAGCGGGCTGCCGTGCTGGGCCTGCTCCCGCCCGGCGGCATCGGCCACCACGGCAGTAGCGCTGGACAGCCCCACCCGCCCGCTGGTATAAGAGGCACAGCTTGTCTGATATGCCATATTCACCAAATCCTTTCCGCAATACTTTGAATGTTTTTTGTCAATGCCGGTTTTGTTGCATATACTATGCGGTTCTGTTCTATAATTTGCGATTGTTTTGTGGTATTATCCTATCAGAGCTTCCAAGCTCAGTATAGCACCAAGGCAGCTGGGACGCAAGCTGTGCAAGCGTTTCCACTGCCGGGCAAAACTGCCATTCTCCCGCCGTCTGTCCAAAGAGGACTGGACGGCAAGTGTAACATAAACCATTTCATCAAGGAGGTATTCCTATGCTTCGTATCGAGTATTTTGATAAGGAACGTTTCATGCGCCAGCTTTCTGCCAGCCACGGCAGCGTGCTGCTGCATCTGGACAACGGCAAGACCTGCGACCTGAAAAAGGACACTACCGCACGCTCCATGCTGCAGATGATGGACACTGCCCCCCAAAAGGGCTTTGACCTCACCGTGACCGACCCTGCCGACGTGACCGGCTTCCTGCGCTATATGCTGGAGGCAGGCCGCACCGAGCGCGTGGCCGGCTGAGTAATGCCAATCTCTTATCCCAATAAGTGTCACAGCAAATGCAAAGCGCCCGTCCCGGTCATGCCGGGGCGGGCGTTTTGCTCATTTTACCGGAAAGCTTGCGCGGGCGGGCAGTCTGTGGTAAGCTGAAAGCAGAAAAAACAAGATGGAGGGAACGACTATGAACCTGAAGGAAGCATTCCGCTACCAGAACAAGCTCCAGTCTCTGCTGGACGAGGCGCAGGGCATTCTGGACTGCGATGCCAACGTGACCAAGGTGGCCAACACCTATCTGCGCCATAAGGTGATGCCCGAGGCCGAGGACGAGACCGTTATGGACGTGGCACAGACCGAATATGCAGAGCAGATCACCGACGTTGCCCGGTTCATGCTCTATCTGCTGGAGGAGAAGAGCCGCCTGTTTGCCGCCATCCGCAAGGCAAAGGATGCGCTGGACATGGATATGGACAGCGAGGTCAGCCTGAATGCCGCGCGGCAGAGCATTGCCCGCACCTTCAAACGGATGAACGACCTGCGCAGTTCTGAGCAGCTGCTCTCCGGCGGAGGCACCGGCTACCGCTTCAACGCCGAGGGCAACCAGATCTCCTACTGCTGCGATGTGAAGCGGGTGACCACCATCAACTACGACCGCAAGGTCATCCATGCCGCGCTGGGCAAGCTGAACCGGCAGGCAGACGAAACCTCCAACCGGCTGGATCTCTGCCTTGTGACCTCCAAGGTAGACTACACTGTCCCCTTTGATGTGAACGCCAGCTTTGCCGAGGCATTTGAGACCTATCTGGAAAATGTCCAAAACTAGATAAACGTTCCACCGGCTATTTTGGATGCGGCAAGCGCCGGGTGCACAGCTGCCGGTTCAGGTGCAGATGAACTATAACGCTGCACATTTCCGCAAGGAAGTTTTGGTACGGCTCACCTTACGAGCCAGCTATTATGAAAAAATCTTGCGTTCGGCTTTTCCGCCACCGCCAGACGCTTTTTCGCCGAAACCGTCCCTTGCTCCTTCCCGCATTCCTGCTTTTGCGCTTACGTCTCCATGGGCAGGCAGGCAAGCCACCCTTCATGAATTTGCCCCGCAGACTGCTGCGGGCACACACTTTCTGCGTGCCGGGTGGGCGCTCTGCGCCCCTTTGCACGCGGAGTAAAATGACAGCCGCCCCTGCGCTTGCCGTATCCAAAATAGCCGGTGAAAAAACCAAGACCGGAGGTATGAGCTATGAAAAGGTGTAAGCTGTTTTATCTCATCGGGCTGCTGTTTTTTCTTGCTGCGGCGCTGAACTTTGTTACCGGAGGGGATCACGCTACGGCAGTGGTATGGCGCTGCCTTGGCGCTACCTTTTTGTTGCTAGGGTGTTCGCAGCAGAAAAAATAAAGCAGCAAGCCGGCCCCGGCGGGAAAAGAACTACCGGGGCTGCAATTCTTTGCGGGGCTCGTTCGTATTCCAGACAGAACGACCAAATTTCGACAAAGACGAGGTATGTGTATGTCAACCAAACCGATCGATTCCACTGCCGCGACCCGCTTTGACCTGAGCGCAGCGGCGCTTCATATCCTTGCTATGGCGCTGATGCTGATGGACCACCTGTGGGCGACGTTGCTGCCGGCGCAGGAATGGCTGACCTGTGCCGGGCGGGTGGCGTTTCCCATCTTTGCCTTTATGGCGGTGGAGGGCTATTTTCACACCCACGACCTGAAAAAATACACCCTGCGTCTGCTGCTGTTTGCCCTGCTTTCGGAAGTGCCCTTCGACCTGATGTACGGCGGCACATGGTTCTACCCGGTGCACCAGAACGTCATCTGGACGCTGCTTTTGGGCATTCTGGGTATCCACTTGATGGAAACGGTGCGCAAAAAGCAAAAAACAGGACTGTACCTGCTGGTATCCGCCCTTGTGGTGGTGGCGGGCGCGGTGCTGGGCACGCTGGGCATGGTGGACTACTACGGTGCAGGGGTGCTGACTGTGTTCATCTTCTACTTTTTTCACGGGCACGGGCGCAAGTGGTGGTGTCTGCTGGGGCAGCTGGTAGCGCTGTACTGGGTCAACGTGGAGCTGCTGGGCGGGCTTATGTACCCCATTCAGCTCTTCGGCATGGACTTTGAGCTTTGCCAGCAGGGGCTGGCGCTGCTGGCACTGGTGCCCATCTGGCTGTACCGCGGTCGGCAGGGCTACCACAGCAAGCCTTTCCAGTATGCCTGCTACGCCTTTTACCCCGTGCACATGCTGCTGCTGGTTCTGGTGCTGAATTTCGTGAATCAGTAAGGAGAATGGAGCACTCAAAAACATTTTTACGCGTGGGGCGTAGAGAGGAACTTCCGCTGAAAATAGCCAAAGCGTATGCGGAGCCATTCGAAATCGTTCCGCCGGTATAAGGCCGCTGCACAAAGCGCTGTGCGGCGGCTTTTTTTGCGGGAAAACCGACACATGTTCACAAAAAGTTCAGCCTTTTGAGCAAAAAATACTATTTTTTTCGTGTAAAATAGACAACATGGATTGAATGCCGCCCGCGATTGGATTATAATAATGTATGCAAAAGTGCATTTGCTGTGTTTTTTATAACGCGTACTGTTTGAAAATGACGTAGATGCGCAATGCGGGAAGCTAAAAAGAAAAAACGCCGTTGCGGGTCTTTGCCGCAAACGACTTGTTTGCCATAGCAGCCGGGGCGTTATGTTCCGGTTATTTGTCCTTAGGAGGAAAAACAAGGTGAGAGTAGGTCTTGACATCGGTAGCACCACCATCAAGTGCGTGGTGCTGGGCGAGCATGATGAACTGCTGTATTCTACATACGAACGACATTATAGTCATATTCTGGAAAAGGCGCAGGAGCTGCTGCGGCGCATTGATGCCGAGCATCTGCATGGCCGCAAGGCGCTGCTCAGCATCTCCGGCTCTGCCGGTATGGGCTTAGCCGACAGCTGCGGTGTGCCCTTTGTGCAGGAGGTATTCTCCACCCGCGTGGCGGTCAAGCGCTTTATGCCAAAGACTGATTGTGTCATTGAGCTGGGCGGCGAGGATGCCAAGATCCTGTTTTTGACCAACGGCACCGAGGTGCGCATGAACGGCAGCTGTGCCGGCGGCACCGGTGCCTTCATCGACCAGATGGCCACCCTGCTGAAGATGAGCGCCGAGGAGATGAACAAGGCTGCCGAGCAGGCACAGCGCACCTACACCATCGCCTCCCGCTGCGGCGTGTTCGCCAAAAGTGACGTGCAGCCGCTGATCAATCAGGGCGCCCGCACCGAGGACATTGCTGCCAGCATTTATAAAGCTGTGGTCAACCAGACCATCGCCGGTCTGGCACAGGGACGTCCCATCAAGGGCAATATCCTTTATCTGGGCGGCCCGCTCACCTTCAGCACCGTGCTGCGCAAGAGCTTTGACGAAGCGCTGAACGTGACCGGCACCTGCCCGGAAAACAGCCTGCTGTATGTGGCGCTGGGCGCGGCTCTGTATGCCGACAAGGAGTTTGTGCTCACCGAGGTGGCCGCTGCGCTGGACAAGTACGCCGCCACTGCTACCTATGCCAGCGAGCCGCCGCTGTTCGCCAGCAAGGAGGAGTACGAGGCTTTCCACGCACGGCACATGTCCCACAGTGTGCCCCGCGTGGCTTTTAGTGCCCACTGCGGGCCGGTGCATATCGGCATCGACTCCGGTTCTACCACCGTCAAGCTGGTGGTGGTGGACGAAAAGAGCCAGATTTTGTACACCAACTATCAGCCCAACCTCGGCAACCCGCTGCCCCTCATCCGGGAGCAGCTGCTCAAAATTTACAAGGAGCATCCGGGCCTGCAGGTGGCCAGTGTTACCACCACTGGCTACGGCGAGGAGCTGGTAAAGAACGCTTTCCGCTGTGATTACGGTCTGGTGGAAACGGTGGCACATTTTACCGCTGCCAAGTACTTTATGCCGGACGTGGACTTCATCATTGATATCGGCGGGCAGGACATGAAGTGCTTCAAGATCGAGGACGGCGCCATCAGCAACATCTTCCTGAACGAGGCCTGCTCCTCCGGCTGCGGCAGCTTTTTGCAGACCTTTGCGCAGGCGCTGGGCTACGACGTCAAGAAGTTTGCCGCCCTGGGCCTGTTCGCAGACCGCCCGGTGGATTTGGGCAGCCGCTGCACCGTGTTCATGAACAGCTCGGTCAAGCAGGCGCAGAAGGACGGTGCCAGCATCGAGAATATCTCCGCAGGCCTGTCCATCAGCGTGGTCAAGAACGCGCTGTACAAGGTGATCCGCGCTTCCAGCCCGGAAGAGCTGGGCCGCAAGATCGTGGTACAGGGCGGTACCTTCTATAATGAAGCCGTGCTCCGCGCCTTTGAAAAAGAGATGGGCGTGGAGGTCATTCGGCCGGACATTGCCGGTCTGATGGGCGCTTACGGCGCTGCTTTGTACGGCCTGCGCCAGAGTCATAAAAACAACCAGACCACCTCTGCCATGATGGACGAGCAGGAGCTGGAAAAGTTTGCACAGCAGGTGGTCAGCGTCAAGTGCGGCGGCTGCGGCAACCATTGCCAGCTGACCGTCAATACCTTTGCCGATGGCCGCAAGTTCATCTCCGGCAACCGCTGCGATAAGCCCGTTACCGGCAAGAGCGAGGACAACAGCCTGAACCTGTACGCCTACAAGCAGGAGCTGCTGGCCAGCTACAAGCCGGTGCCCGGCAAGCGCGGCTCCATCGGCATCCCGCTGTGTCTGGGCTTCTACGAGCTGCTGCCCTTCTGGTGGGCCTTCTGGACCAAGCTTGGCTTTGCGGTGCACACCAGCCCGGTGTCCAGCCGCGGGCTGTATCTGGCCGGACAGGCCACCATCCCCAGCGATACCGCCTGCTTCCCGGCAAAGCTGATGCACGGCCACATCAAGGCGCTGAGCCAGATGCAGCTGGACGCCATCTTCTACCCCTGCCTGACCTACAATGTGGACGAGGGCTTGGGCGATAACCACTATAACTGCCCGGTGGTGGCCTACTACCCGGAGGTTCTGGCCGGCAACTGCCCGGAGCTGGAAGGCAAAAAGTTCATCTATGATTATGTGGGCATCCACCGTCCCAAGGATTTTGTGCACAAGATGGCCAAGAACGTGCTGCCCAAGTACTTTGGCGGCATCTCCGAGAAGGAAGTGCAGGCCGCAGCCGATGCCGCCTACGCGGAGTATGAGGCGCACATGGCAAAGATCCGGGTAAAGGGCAGCGAGATCATCGACGAGGCGCGCCGTCAGGGCAAGCGCATCATCGTGCTGGCAGGCCGCCCCTACCATGTGGACCCGGAGGTCAACCACGGCATCGACCATCTGATCACCCGCCACGGGGCTGCGGTGGTTACCGAGGACAGCATCTCCAACCGGGTGCAGAAGTTCCCCACCAGCGTGCTGAACCAGTGGACCTACCACAGCCGCCTGTATGCTGCCGCCAAGTACTGCACCACCCAGACGGATATGGATCTGGTGCAGCTGGTGTCCTTCGGCTGTGGCGTGGATGCCATTACCACCGACGAGACCCGCGAGATTTTGCAGCGGGGCAACAAGCTGTACACCCAGTTGAAGATCGACGAGATCACGAACCTCGGTGCCGTGAACATCCGTCTGCGCAGCCTGTTTGCCGCACTGGACGAGCGGGACGAGGCCGCCGCAGAAAAGTCAGAATAAAAGAAACCCTGATAGGCTGAAGGGCTTCCCCCGGCGAGGGGAAGCTTTTGCGGGGACTACCTTGTTTAGAGCAACATAGGAGGAACCTATGGAATATCAATATCCCAAATTCACGCCGGAGATGAAAAAGACCCACAAGATCCTGATCCCCAACATGGCCGTTACCCAGTTCCGGCTTATGGAGTACGCACTGCGCTGCGAGGGCTACAAGTGTGAGCTGCTGGGCAACTGCGGCAGTGCCGTGGCACAGCTGGGGCTGAAGTATGTCCACAACGATACCTGCTACCCGGCGCTGCTGGTCATCGGCCAGTTGCTGGATGCGCTGAACAGCGGCAAATATGATCTGGAACATACCGCGCTGCTGATCACCCAGACCGGCGGCGGCTGCCGTGCTTCCAACTACATCCATCTGCTGCGCAAGGCACTGGTCAAGGCCGGTTACCCGCAGATCCCGGTGGCCAGCCTGAACTTTTCCGGCCTGGAAAAGGACAGCGGCTTCCAGATGACCCTCCCGCTGGCGCGCAAGTGCATCGCCTGCATCTTCTACGGCGATATGCTGTGTGCGCTGCGCAATCAGGTAGCCCCCTACGAGAACGAAAAGGGTGCCGCTGACCGCATGGTGGATCGCTGGATCGCCCGTCTGGGCCGTGCCTTGCTGGCCGGTAAAGGCTTTACTTCCCGGGAAATGAAGCACACCTTCCCGCTCATCGCAAAGGAATTTGCCACCATTCCGGTCACCCGGGTGCCCAAGGTCAAGGTGGGTGTTGTGGGCGAGATCTACGTCAAGTACAGCCCGCTGGGCAACAATGACCTGCAAAAATTTCTGGAAAGTCAGGACTGCGAGGTGAACTTCCCCGGTCTGATGGGCTTTGTGCAGTACTGCGCCTTCAACATGGGCGAGGACCACATCCTGTACGGCGGCAAGCTGGCCGTGAAGGTAGGCATCGACCAGTTCCTGAACTGGCTGGACAGCGTGGAACGCGTCATGCTCAAGGCAGAGACGGACGCCGGGTTCTATGCGCCGGGCCCCTTCAAGGAGCTGGTGGAAAAGCCCAAGGGTGTTATCTCGCTGGGCGCAAAAATGGGCGAGGGCTGGCTGCTGACCGCCGAGATGATCGAGCTGGTGCAGGGCGGCTACGGCAACATCGTGTGTGCGCAGCCCTTTGGCTGCCTGCCCAACCATATCGTGGGCAAGGGCATGGTGAACAAGATCCGTGCGCTTTACCCCAGTGCCAACATCACCCCCATCGACTACGACCCCAGTGCTACCCGGGTCAATCAGGAAAACCGCATCAAGCTGATGCTGGCGGTGGCCAAGGAGCGGCTGAACGCCCCCGCAGAAGCCCAGCCGCTTACGGCGGAGCAGCTTGCCGGTGGTGCCCCTCAGGTCGGCGCTACCGTGTAACAAAAGCAAATACGATAAAACAGGGGAGCCGCTGCACGGCATTTTTACGCAGCAGCTCCCTTTTTGCAGGAAAGGAACCGCTATGGAAAAGCCCGCAGCTGCCTGTTATCATCTGCCCGGACTGTTTGAGTTTTACGAGCTGTACCGCCGGTTCCTGCCGCTGTTCCGGGCGCACCGGGAATATTTTTACGAGTGGTGCACCATTGGCTCTATCTACGGCGCCCCGGCGGGCTGCATCTGGGGCGGGGGACGCATTTCCTGCGGCGGGGCAGCTGCGCACGAGGTGCTGGCGCTGCTGCGGGAATACGGCATCTCGGCCCGGCTGACCTTCAGTAACTCCCTGCTGCGGGCTGAGCACCTTGCCGACCCGCAGTGCAACGCCCTGTGTGACCAGTTTGCAAAAAGCGGCAGTGTGCCAAACGGCGTCATCGTCCATTCTGATTTGCTGGCGGACTATCTGCAACAGCGCTGGCCGGAGTTGTATCTGGTGTCCTCCACCACCAAGGTGCTCACGGAGTTTGCGGAGCTGCGGCAGGAATTGGCAAAGCCGCAGTTCCGGTATGTGGTGCCGGATTTCCGGCTGAACCCGGCATTGGAGCAGCTGCGCACCCTGCCGCCGGAGCAAAAGGCGAAGGTGGAATTTTTGTGCAACGAGTGCTGCTGGTTCGGCTGCACCGAGCGCAGGCGCTGCTATGAGACAGTCAGCCGTCAGAATCTGGGCGAGGACTGCCCGGACCACCGTTGCGCCGCCCCGGATGCCGCCGGGGGCTACCGCTTTTCCAAGGCGATGCGCAGCCCCGGATTTATTGGGGTGGAGGACATCCGGCAGCGGTACCTGCCCGCAGGCTTTTCCCAGTTTAAGATAGAGGGCAGGGGGCTTGGCAGCGCACTGGTGCTGGAATTTCTGCTTTACTATATGACAAAGCCGGAATACCAGCTGCAGGTGCGGGAGGCAATCTATCTGGACAATATGCTGGATCTTTTTTAAGAAAATTGCACCGGGCAGACCACTTTCTGTCCGGTGCTGCTTTTTGCCTGCGGGATTTGCGTCCGAAAACTTTCTTTTCCCCGCAAAGCGTGTTACAATAAACAGGAAATTATTTTTAGAAGCCGTTTTATAAGCGGGTGCGATGCTTATAAAACGGCTTATAGGAGCAGTGCATGGAAACAACGCAAAAACAGATCGTACTGGGCATTCTGGCCCATGTGGACTCCGGCAAGACCACCCTCTCCGAGGCCATGCTCTACCGCGCCGGCACCATCCGCAAACTGGGCCGGGTGGACCACAAAGATGCCTTTCTCGACACCGACGCGCCTGGAAAAGGCGCGTGGCATCACCATCTTTTCCAAGCAGGCCCTGCTCACGGCGGGCAATACCGATTTTACCCTGCTGGACACCCCGGGCCATGTGGATTTTTCCACGGAGACGGAGCGGACGCTGCAGGTGCTGGATTATGCGGTGCTGGTTATCAGCGGCACCGACGGCGTGCAGAGCCATACCGAGACGCTCTGGCGGCTGCTGCGGCGCTACCATGTGCCCACCTTTGTGTTCGTGAACAAGATGGACCTGCCCGGCATGACCCGGGAACAGTTACTCAGCCAGCTGAACCACCGCCTTGGCGAGGGTTTTGTGGATTTTGGCGCAGAACCTGCCGCCCGTAACGAGGCACTGGCGCTGTGCGATGAGCAGCTGATGGAAAAAATGCTGGACGCGGGAACCCTGACCGATGCAGACATTATCCCCGCAGTTGCACGGCGGCACGTTTTTCCGTGCTGGTTCGGGGCGGCGCTGCGGCTGGACGGGGTGGATGCACTTCTGGAGGGGCTGGACCGCTACACCCGCCCCGCTCCGGCGCTGCACGCCTTTGGTGCAAGGGTGTTCAAGGTATCGCAGGACGAGCAGGGCACCCGCCTGACCTGGCTGCGGGTCACCGGCGGGGAGCTGAAGGTAAAAGCCCAGCTTACCGGCGAAGCGGACGGCGAGCCCTGGGCCGAAAAAGCCAACCAGCTGCGGCTGTACTCCGGCGCAAAATATACGCTGGCAGAGGCCATCGGCCCGGGGCAGGTGTGCGCCGTCACCGGACTGACCCGGGCGAAGCCCGGCACCGGCCTCGGGGCCGAGCGGGACAGTGACCTCCCGGTGCTGGAGCCGGTGCTGAGCTATCAGGTGCTGCTGCCCGAGGGGGCGGATGTGCACGCTGCGCTGGGCAAGCTCCACCGGCTGGAAGAGGAGGAGCCCCAGCTCCATGTGGTCTGGAACGAGACGCTGGGCGAGATCCATGTCCAGCTCATGGGCGAGGTCCAGCTGGAAGTGCTGAAAAGCCTGCTGGCCGAGCGGTACGGTCTGGAAGTATCCTTCGGCCCCGGCGGCATCTTATATAAGGAAACCATCACCGAGGCCATCGAGGGCGTAGGCCATTATGAGCCTCTGCGCCACTATGCCGAGGTGCATCTGAAGCTCGAGCCGCTGCCCCGGGGCAGCGGGATGCAGTTTGCCGCCAACTGCCGGGAGGAAGAGCTGGACAAAAACTGGCAGCGCCTCGTGCTGACCCATCTGGAAGAAAAGCAGCACCTCGGCGTCCTCATCGGGGCGCCGCTGACGGATGTGAAGATCACCCTCATTGCCGCGCCCACCTCAAGCACACCGAGGGCGGCGACTTCCGGCAGGCGACCTACCGCGCTGTGCGGCAGGGCCTGATGATGGCCAAAAGCCAGCTGCTAGAGCCGTGGTATGCCTTCCGGCTGGAAGTGCCAGTGGAGAACATCGGCCGCGCCATGAGCGATATCCAGCGCATGGAGGGCAGCTTTGACCCGCCGGAAAGCAGCGCGGAGACCGCAACTCTGACCGGCTTTGCGCCGGTATCCACCATGCGCAGCTACCCCATGGAGGTGGTCAGCTACACCCGGGGCAGGGGACACCTGAGCCTGACGCTGGACGGCTACCGCCCCTGCCACAATGCACAGGAGGTCATCGCAGAGAGCGGCTACGAGCCGGAGCATGATCTGGACAACCCCGCGGACTCGGTGTTCTGCGCCCACGGGGCGGGCTTTGTGGTGCCGTGGGAGCGAGGTGCGCAGCCATATGCACGTGGACAGCGGCTGGGGCAAGGCAAAGCCCGCCCGCCCGGAGACGCAGGCTGCGCCCCAGCGCCGCGCCATGGCCTACCGCGCCACGCTGGAAGAGGATGCGGAACTGCTGAAAATTTTTGAGCGCACCTACGGCCCCATCAAACGGGACCCGCTGGCGGCGTTCCGCCCGGTGCAGAAGCGGGAGCGGCCCGATTTCGCCGCCGAGCAGTGGGAGATCGCCCCCGAATACCTGCTGGTGGACGGCTACAACATCATCTTTGCGTGGGACGAGCTGAACGCCCTCTCCAAGGAGAGCCTCGACGCCGCCCGCCACCGGCTGATGGACATTCTCTGCAACTATCAGGGCTTCAAGAAGTGCGTCCTCATCCTTGTGTTTGATGCCTACCGTGTGCCGGGCAGCCCCGGCAGCATAGAGCAGTACCACAACATCCATGTGGTCTACACCAAGGAGGCCGAGACCGCCGATATGTTCATCGAGCGCGTCACCCACGAGATCGGCAAAAGCCGCCGGGTCCGCGTGGCGACCTCCGACGGCATGGAGCAGGTCATCATCCTGGGCCATGGTGCTCTCCGCGTGTCTGCCCGGATGTTCCACGAGGAAGTGCAGAACGTGGAAAAGCAGATCCGTGCCCTTGTGCAGGGGCAGGCGTAAATGCTATCCCTCCAAATTTCCTCTCTTGTGAAAAAGTCGGTTTGGAAAATCCGCAGATTTTCCAAATCGACAATCTTAAAATAATGATTCCGCTAGAAATGCCCAGCAACGACTACGACCGCCGCCAGTGGCGGAAACAGGGAGGAGTTGTTGGGGCAGCGGCCAGCAAGACGCAAGTGCCGTCCAAGGCACGATGCGGATGCTGGGTGCCGCAACCCGATAAGCGGAGGGCATTCAAATCATTCCATTGGAGGTGTACCCATGGCTGTGGAAATTACCGAAGAATTTGTCTGGCAAAGCATCCCGCGCCGTGCCCGGGACAGCCATAAGGGCACCTTTGGCAGTGTGCTGGCGGTGGCGGGCAGCGCCTTTTACCGAGGCGCTGCTCTGCTGGCAGCCGAGGGTGCACTGCGCACCGGGGCGGGCATCGTCACCCTTGCCAGTGTGGAGCCGGTGGTTAGCGCCGCCGTCACCCGCCTGCCGGAGTGCTGCCTGTGCCCCTGTAAGGAGGGCGCACAGGGCGGCATTGCGCCGGAAAATGTGCCGCTGCTCCGGCGGCAGAAGGCTACCGTATTGCTGCTGGGCCCCGGTCTTGGCGGCACAGCGCAAAGCGCCGCCCGGGCCACCGAGACCTGCACGCTGGTGCGGCAGCTGCTGCCCGGCTTTGCGGGGGCTGCGGTGCTGGACGCAGACGGTTTGAACGCCGCCGCCCAGCTGCTGGCCGAGGGCAAGCCCTTTCCGCACCCGGCGGGAGAACTGGTAGTTACCCCGCACCACGGCGAAATGGCGCGCCTGACCGGCCTTTCGGCAGCAGAGCTTGCCGCCGACCGGGAGGGTATCGCCCTGCGGTATGCCAAGGCGTGGAATGCCGTGGTGGTGCTGAAGGGTGCACGCACCGTGGTGGCAAGCCCGGATGGGCGGGTGTGCGTGAACCCCACCGGCAATCCGGGACTTGCCCGGGGCGGCAGCGGGGATGTACTGGCTGGGATGCTTGCGGCGCTGCTGGCCTGTGGTCTGCCCGCCTACCAAGCTGCTGCCTGTGCGGTATATCTGCACGGTGCCGCCGCCGACCGCGCCGCCGCAAAGCGCGGTGAGTACGGGATGCTGCCGCATGATATCCTGCCGGAGTTGGGCGCACTGTTTGCGGAAAACCAAAGATAAACGAGAAAAGCGGCAGCTGCACAAAAAACACCGTGCAGCTGCCGCTTTTTTTGGGTGAAACGATTGGAATGCCCTCCGCGTTGCTCTGGGCATAGTCAGAGGAATGATTATTACAACTTGTGGTTCAGAAACGTCTGCGGACGTTTCTAAACCACTTTTTCATGATAGGAATCGTGATGGGAAACGGCAGTTACAGCGCTCGTTTCCTGCGGAAACAGTTGCGCTGTAATAAAACTGCGCGGATTCAACCCGGTGAAAATGGGGTGCAGAATGCTCGCCGGATTTAGCGGAACTGGTTCAGGTACTCCTCCACCGAGCGGGTCATCTCTTTGGAGAAATCGGAGTTATACTTGCGGTTGCAAAAGGCGGTGCACCACTGGTCAAAGGGGGCGTTGCCAGCCTTGTAGCCAAAGGTATCCCGCAGCTCTGCGCCGTCCATGGTGCGGTAGCCGTTTTCGTGCACGATATGCTCCATGGCGCAGCGCTGGGGTTTTACGCGGTCCTTCTGTTGCTGGGTGGGCCAGCCGAACACCAGCATCACCGCCGGGAACACATAGTCCGGCAGGTGCAGCAGACTGCGCTGGGTGTCGCAGTTCTCCATGATATCCCCGATGTAGCACGAGCCGATGCCAAAGCTTTCGGCGGCGACTACGGCGTTCTGGGCGGCAATGGCGGTATCGGTGACTGCCAGCATCAAATCGCCCACACCCGGGGTGCGGGGCGTGCAGCCGGCCTCTAAGTAGGCGTCGTACCACTTTTTGCAGTCGGCGCAGAACACCAGCACCAGCGGAGCTTTGGCAATAAAGGGCTGGTGGTCGCAGCTTTCGGCCAGCGCTTCCTTCAGCGCCGGGTCGGTGATGTCTAAAATGGTATACAGCTGCTGACAGCCCGCGGAGGGCGCCTGTGCGGCAGCTTCCAAAATGGCCTGCTTCATCTCGGCAGGGATGGGCTTTTCTTCATACACCCGCACCGACTTGCGGTCGAACAGGCTTTGCAGGATAGGGTTATGCTCAGTCATGGGAACACCTCCGGTGTTGTGTTTATTCGTAGTCGATGGGCAGGGTGGGCAGGCCGTTCAGTTCCAGCCCGGCGGTATGCCCGGCAATGTACTGGTAGTAGCCCTGCGCGGCGATCATCGCGCCGTTGTCGCCGCAGAACTTCAGTTCCGGCAGGTAGACCTTGGCACCCAGCTTCTGGGCACCGTCATTTACCAGTTGGCGCAGACGTCCGTTGGCGGCTACGCCGCCGGCAAGGCACACCTGCTTTGCCCCAGTATCGGCAGCGGCAAGCAGCAGCTTTTCGGCCAGAATGCCTGCAATGCGCTCCTGAAAGCTGGCAGCAAGGTCGGGCACGTTCACTTCCTCGCCCTTCATCTGCGCCTTGTTCACCTCGTTGAGCACGGCGGTCTTTAAGCCGGAAAAGCTCACGTTGTACTTGCCCTCCACATGGGGCACTGGCAGGCGGTAGGCCTTGGGGTCGCCGGTCTTTGCGGCGGCGGCTACGCTGGGGCCGCCGGGGTAAGGCAGACCCAGTGTGCGGGCCACCTTGTCAAAGGCTTCGCCCGCAGCATCGTCTACGGTATGACCCAGAATGTGGTAGTGGGTGTAGTCCTGCACCTCCACGATGTGACTGTGCCCGCCGGAGGCCACCAGACACAAAAAGGGCGGCTTGAGCTCCGGGTGGGTCAGGTAGAGCGCAGCGATGTGTCCCCGCAGATGGTGCACCGGCACCAGCGGCTTGCCCGCCGAGTAGGCCAGACCCTTGGCAAAGTTTACGCCCACCAGCACCGCACCGATGAGCCCCGGCGCAAAGGTGACAGCCACAGCGTCCACATCGTCTATGGTCTTGCCTGCGTCCAGCAGGGCTTTTTTGACCGTAGCACTGATAAACTCGCAGTGGCGGCGGCTGGCGATCTCCGGCACAACGCCGCCGTACAGCGCCTGCTCCTTGACGCTGGTGGAGATGACGTTGCTCAGCAGGTGCCGTCCGTCCTCCACCAGTGCAGCGGCAGTTTCGTCACAGGTAGACTCGATTCCGAGAATGATCATTTTAGTGTGCCTCCAGCCAGTTTTTGCCTGCGTGCACATCGGTGCTCAGGGGCACCGCGTACTGCACGCAGCCTTCCATTTCCTCCCGCAGGATGCGGGCAGCCTGCTCGGCCTCCGCCTCCGGGGCCTCTACGATCAGTTCGTCGTGGACGGTCAGAATCAGGCGGCTGGCCATTTTTTCGTCCCGCAGGCGCTTCCACACCCGCACCATGGCCAGCTTGATCACGTCCGCAGCGGTGCCCTGAATGGGGGTGTTGCGGGCCATGCGCTCGCCGCTGGCGCGCACGTTGAAGTTGGTGCTGGCCAGCTCGGGCAGGGTGCGGCGGCGGCCGAACAGGGTGGACACATAGCCGTTTGCCTTGGCGTCCGCGATGGTCTTGTCCATATAGCCGCTCACGCTGGGAAAAGCCGCCAGATAGTTTTTAAGGAAGGCGTCTGCCTCCTTCACGGTCACGCCGATATCCTTGGAAAGGCTGTACGCGCCCTTGCCGTACATGATGCCAAAGTTGATGGCCTTGGCAGAAGAGCGCAGCCGGGAGGTGACTTCTTCCTGCGGGATGCCGTAAATTTTTGCGGCGGTGCTGCGGTGGATGTCCTCGCCGTTCAAAAACGCCTGCTGCATGTGCTCATCGCCGGTAATGTGCGCAAGAAGGCGCAGTTCGATCTGGCTGTAGTCGGCATCCACCAGCACACAGCCCGGCTTTGCCACAAAGTAGGCGCGCAGCTGACTGCCCAGCTCGGTGCGGATGGGGATGTTCTGCAGGTTGGGATTATCGGAGGAGAGCCGTCCGGTGCGGGCTTCGGTCTGGTTGAAGGTGGAGTGGATGCGCCCGTCCTCACCAATGACCTTGAGCAGACCCTCCACATAGGTGGAGTTCAGTTTCTGGTAGGCGCGGTACTGCAAAACGTCCTCCACCAGCGGGTACTCGCGCAGACTTTCCAGCGTTTCGGCATCGGTAGACCAGCCGCGCTGGGTCTTTTTACCGTGGGGCAGACCCATGGTGTCGAACAGCATCTCGCCCAGTTGCTTGGGACTGTTGGGGTTGAAGGTGGCGCTGCCGGTCTCCATGTGGATGCGGGTCAGCACCTGTTCCAGTTCCTCCCGCAGCTTTACGCCGAACTGCTCGATGCCGTCCTTATCCACTAGCACGCCGGTGCGGGTCATATCGGCCAGCACCTGGGCCAGCGGGAACTCGATGTCATGGTACAGGTCGTCCTCGCCGCAGGCCGTGATCTCGGCTTTCATCTTGGCAAACAGGTCGGCCAGCCGCCCGGCGTCCGGGTAATCGGTGCAGGTAAAGGCGGCAGCGGCCTTGTAGGCGGGAATCAGCTCGCTGATCTGATATTTGGAGGCAGAGGCGTCCAGCAGATAGGCGGCCAGTTTGCCGTCCCAGACGATGCTGCTGCCCCAGCCGCCGGCGGCCATGGCCTTGGCGTACAGGGGCGCGGAATTGAACACATCCAGCGTCACATCGGCGTTGTCCAGCAGCCGCAGCAGCTCAGCATCCTCCAGCGGATAGACGGTGGTGTCCTGCACGGCGTACCAGCTTTCCGGCTGCAATACCACGTTGCGGGTGCCCTGCTTGCCGGTAACGGCGGGGCGGGCAGCCACCAGATAATGCCCGGCGGGGGTCAGGGGCAGGGGAGTGAGCTCTGCTTCTGGCAGCTCCACAGTCTCTTCCTCAGCGGCGGCTTCCGGCGCTACGCCGTCCAGCCCGAACCGGGGGATCAGGGAGTGGATCTCCAATTCCTGCAAAAGCCGCACGGCGGCAGGCTTGTTGCCCTCGCCCACGGTGTAAGAACCCTCGGCGGTGTCGATGGGGGCATCGGTGCGGATGGTGCCCAGCGTGTGGCTCAGCTCAGCCATGGGCTTATCTTCCAACAAGTGCTCCCGCTGCTTGGGCTTGATGCGCTTGTCGTCAATGTTCTGGTACACGCCCTCCAGCGAGCCGAAGGCCTGCACCAGAGAAAGCGCGGTCTTTTCGCCGATGCCCTTCACGCCGGGGATGTTATCCGAGGTATCGCCCATCAGGCTCTTCACCTCGATAAGCTGCTTAGGCGCAAGGCCGTATTTTTCCTGAATGGCATCCTCGTCCATCACCACGGTCTTGCTGCGCCCCATTACGGTGGCAGCAAGCAACACGGTGGTGCTCTCGCTCACCAGCTGCAGACTGTCCCGGTCTCCGGTGGCAAGGAAGCAGTCGTCCTTCCGGGCGGCGCAGGCAGCAGCCAGTGTGCCCAGAATATCGTCCGCTTCCCAGCCCTCGGCGGTAACGGTGCGGTAGCCAAGGTCTGCCAGCAGCTGCTTGAGCACCGGCATCTGCTGCGCCAGCTCCTCAGGCATGGCGTGGCGGGTGGCCTTGTAGCCATCGTACATTTTATGCCGGAAGGTGGGGGCTTTCAGGTCAAAAGCCACGGCCACCTCATCCGGCTGGCACTCCTTGAGCAGGGAGAGCAGAATGTTCAAAAAGCCATAGATGGCGTTGGTGTAACGTCCGTCCTTGGTGGTCAGCAGCTTGATGCCGAAAAAGGCGCGGTTGGCAATGCTGTTGCCGTCAATGACCAGTAAACGCATAATGCAGTTCCTCCGTTGCGTAATTTCACACCTTATAGTATAGCACAAAACTGTACCGCGCGGGAACTTTTTGCGTAAAAAGGGAATGCTCCGCATTTTATTGTGCATTCACGCGTGAAAATGGTCTGGTGGAACGCCGACAGGCGTTCCACCAGACCGAAATCATAAATTCCTGTGCCCGGAGCAGCGCGGAGGGCATTTCAAATCGTCCTGCCGCAAAAAAAGCTGCCGCACAAGCTCTGTGCAGCAGCCTTACCGATGCCGGGCTTATTCCTCGATGCGGATGGCGCTTACCGGGCAGCTCTGGGCTGCGGTGACGGCCTGCGGCACCTCCTCCGGCGGGATGGGGCCGGGCTCTGCCACAGCCAGAACTCCCTCCATGCGGAACACTGCGGGGCACAGCCCGGCGCACTGGGTACAGCCGATGCACAACTCAGGGTCTACGAATGCGTTCATGCAAACACCTCCTTGCGGAAAGAGCATTGCCCGTTTTGCCGCAAATTATGCCTATGCAAGCGGTTTGCGGTGTGGTACAATAAGACCGCCGGGAACCGGCAGGAGGAGATAAGATGAATATCCAGATCTTTGGCACGAGCAAGTGCTTTGATACCAAAAAGGCGCAGCGCTATTTCAAGGAGCGCGGCATAAAATTCCAGATGATCGACCTGAAGGAAAAGGGCATGAGCCGGGGCGAGTTTGATAACGTGGCGCGCGCCTTGGGCGGCTGGGAAGCGCTGGTAAATCCGGCAGCAAAGGACAAGCAGACCCTTGCGCTGCTGGATGCACTGGTGGACTGGCAGAAAGAGGATAAGCTGTTTGAAAATCAGCAGCTGTTCAAGACCCACATCGTGCGCAACGGCCGCAAGGCCACTGTGGGCTACCAGCCCGAAATATGGAAGGACTGGGAATAAAAACCTGCTTTCACAAAAAAACCACCGGTACAGGTTTTGCACTCTGCGGCCGGATGTGGTATACTGTTGGGTAGACAAAAAACTTTGGGAGACTCAGATCAATGAAAAATACGATCACCCCGGAAGAACACGCCCGGATCAAGCGCCGCCGCTGGCGGCAGACCTTGGGTCTGCTGATCACGGTGCTGGTGCTCATCGGGTTTATCACGGTGCTGCGGGCCGGTGTGGGCCTTGTGGCAAACCTGTTTGACGATACCGCACAAAAGCAGGAATACGAGGACAAGCTGGAGGGGCTGGTATTGTTCGACCCCATGCCCTTTGACGGCATTGAGAACATCGACGACCTGACCCTGCGGGAAGCAGCCGTGTGGGGCTGTGTGTACAGCATTCAGGAGACGCAGGGCGGCTTTGAGAATTACAATACCGACCCCGAGACCGAGCAGCTGCTGCTGCCCTCGGTGGAAGTGGATGCCTATCTGGCAAAGCTGCTGGGCCCCGGCTTCAAGCTGACCCACCGCAGCTTTGACATGGAGGATATGACCGTCGAGTTTGACGAGACCACCCAGTGCTACAAGATCCCCATCACCGGCACGGTGGGCTACTACCGCGCCACTGTGGTCAAGCTGTTCAAGCGCAGCGGCAAGCTGCATGTTACCGTGGGCTATATCCCCACCGCCAGCGCGGATGACAGCATCATCAATCCCTCCTCGGACACCCCCACCAAATATATGGACTACCTGTTCGAGCGCCAGAGCGGCAGCTGGTATCTGACCGGCCTGACCGAGAGCGAGACGAAACCCGAAAGCGCCGCAAGCTCTGCGGCCGCGCAGTCGGAGCCCATGGCGGAAAGCGATGTGCAGGACGCCATTCTGGCCACTGCCGGAGACTCTGCTGCGGCAGATTCGGCTGCTGCCTCGGCTGTGCAGCCGGAAGCGCAGGCAGAAACGGGCGCTGACAGCGCCGTGGCAGAAGCCCCCGCCGCTGAGGATGCCGCCAGTACCGCAGCGTAAAATGTAAATGAAAACACCCGACTGTGCGTTTGCTTTCACAGTCGGGTGTTTTTTGTACGTTTTATTTTAAATCAAACCTGACCACCACCAGCCGATACCACAGGTATGGCACCATGTTCCAGATCATCCACAGTTCCATCAGGATGTAGTTGGGCAGGTCTTTCAGGCGGAAGGGGCGCTTGCCCAGCTTGCCCGCTTTGAGCAGAGCAAAGGCCTCGTGCATGCCCTTATCCCAAGCCTCGCCAAAGCCCTGCTTGTGGAACTTGTAGCACTTGAGCAGATAGCCCAGCGCCAGCGGAATAAAGTTGAGCACCAGCATCAGCAGCGGCTCGTTTTTGAGCGGCAGCAGAATGCTGTTGCGGCCGCTCTGCTGGCTTTTAAAGGCGTTGTAGCGCACTGCGCCGGTGCTGGCACCGCAGATGTGGTAGCACTTGGCAGTGGGGCAGAGCACGTTTTTGTAACCGGCATTGTTGGCGCGCCAGCTCAGGTCTACGTCCTCAAAGTAGGCAAAAAAATTCTCGTCAAAACCGCCGATCTCGTCCAGAATGCTTTTGCGGTACAGCGCTGCGCCGCCGCAGGCCGAGAAGATTCGCTTTTGCTTGGTGTAGCGGCTGACGCGGCGGCCATCGCCGGTTTTGCAGGCAAAGCCCATCCATGTCACATAGTCCCCGGCGTCATCGGCCAGTTCCCGCTCAAAGTGCCGGATCATCAAACTCTGCACCGCAAAGATCTTGGGGTCCGCATCGGCGGTGCGCAAAAGCTCGGCCAGCCACTGCGGCTCGGCAAAGGCGTCGTTGTTGAACAGCACCACATACTTGCTCTGCGCCCGAGCAATGCCCTGATTCACTGCGTAGGAAAAGCCGGTGTTGCGTCCGTTTTCGATCAGGGTGAAGTTGGGGCGGGTACAGTAGCTGCGGGCTTGTTCCAGACTTTCATCGGTGGAACCGTTGTCCACCACGATCAGGTCAAAATCCTGCTCAGTCTGGGCGTAGATGGACTCGATGGAGTCCTTCAGCCAGCCCTTGCCGTTGATATTTGGGATGACGATGGTTGCTTTGCTCATAGTTTTTCTCCTGCGGATGTATGGATCCAAGGGGTATTATAGCATAACCCGCCGCAAAAAGAAACCGCACCCTGTACAGAGTGCGGTTTCAAAAACTTTTTACGCGGCCAAAGCCTTTTCAATGTTGGCCAGAATAGTGTCGTGATCCTCGGCGCAAACCAGAACCACCTCGCCGGTGGGAGCTACGGTGACGGTAGCGGCCTTGGCAACAAGGTATTGGTCCTCCAGATAATGCTCCATGGACTGCTGCTCGCTGGCAACATAGGCCTCCAGTGCGGCCTTTACCTCATCGGTCTTGCCCTCGGCAGGCTTCACGATGGCAACGGCGTAGCTGCGCACCATCATGCTGGAAATGCTGGCGGCAAAGGCGGTGTACTGGCCGTCCTCCAGATTCAGCAGGGGCATCAGGATGTCCCGGATCTCCTCGTTCAGCTGGTCGGCCTTGTACTCGGCGCTGTAACCGTCAATGGCGGTAAACTTGCCGTCCTCGCCCTTGGTAAAGATCATATCGTACTCGTTGTCCTCGTCGCTGCGGGCGTCGTGGATGATCTGGGAGTAGTCCTTGGGGGTGGAGCTGTTGGCCTTGCTTCCGCCGGAGCAGCCCACCAAAGTAAACAGAGTCAGCCCTGCCAGCAGGGCAGCGATGAATTTTTTCATAGTATTGCATTTCCTTTCATAGTGCTGTGTGTGGAAGGCGCAGCCGGGCGCACACGTTACAGGTAGTGTGTGCCGGTTTTGGGCTGCTATTCTGGATACGAACCACCGCACCGCAAAATTGCAGGGAAAAAGTAACAGTTTTATGAACAGCACTCGGTTATAGCATCAAAGCGTCCAGATCGCCATGGTTCACTGGGGTGGACAGGATGATCTGGGTGCTGGTGGTGCCCAGCTTCTGGAACTGCAAAATCAGGTGCTCCAGCTGTGCCATGCTGCCGCAGCTGACCTTGACCAGAAAGGTGTACGCACCGGTAACGTGGTAGCACTGCAGCACCTCGCGGCTGTTTTGCAGCAGTTCCAGAAAAGCATCCTGCTTGGAGGGGGCCACCGAAAGGCTGATGAGCGCATCCACATACATCCGGTCTGCCGGACGGTTCAGCGTGACGGTGTAGCCGCTGATGATGCCGTCCGTTTCCAGCTTATGGATACGGCTGGAGACTGCCGGGCTGGTAAGCGACACCTGCTCCGCAATTTCTTTGACGGGCATCCGTGCGTTTTTTGCCAGAAGAGTGAGGATTTTGCGGTCAAGATCGTCCATGAGAAGAGCCTCCTTCAAAAATATGTTGGATTGTATAAAATTTTCTGAAAGTAAAGTTTTTATGTTGTGCAAACCCACGGAAATGGAATAAAATTTCGTTTCTGAAATTCTATGTTAATTATATAAAGTTTTTGCAAAAAAGTAAAGTATTATTTTAAAGTAAAATCCGAAAATCCTGTTTGACAAGAAAAGAAAAACGGGTATAATACATCATGCAAGGCAGCGCAACACACAAAAACCTGCCAATGATATTGAGATTCACCACTTTATATACTTTCCCCCCCTCTATACACAAAAACCCGCTGCCAGGCGGGTTTTTGTGTTTGTTGGGGCTTTTATTTATGAAAAAAGCAGTGGCAGACAATGTACTCGACCCATAGAGCAGCTGCTTTCGGCTGCGACCCCGCCCGTGAAAATGCAAGCCCGGAAAGTCCGCAGACTTTCCGGGCTTGTTCTATCTCAAAATATTATTCCGCTGATGATAGCCAGAGCACAGCGGAGGCTATTTAAATTGGATGCGCCTATCAGACCAGATAGCCCTCAAAGCAGTGCAGATCCTCGGTTTTGACGATGCCTTCCAGATACAGCCCATCCTCCCGGTATTCCTCCACCTGTACGCTGCCGCGCTCCCGCATGGGGGCGGCAAGCCCCAGCTTGTCGTAGGGCAGTAGCACCCGGATGGTGTGCACACGGTCGCTGAGCACCTCGTCCAGCTTTTGCAGCAGCTTGTCCAGCCCGTAGCCGGTTTTGGCGCTGGTCAGCAGGATGTCGGGGTCAAAGCTCAGGGTGTTGGGCTTATCGCACTTGTTGTAGACGGTCAGGCGGGGAATGTCGGTACAGTCCAGCCCGTCCAGTACCTCGTCGGTGACGGAAAGCTGTTCCTCGCGCTGTTCATCCCCGGCGTCTGCCACCCGGATGATCACATCAGACCATGCGGCCTCCTCCAAGGTGGATTTGAACGCCTCCACCAGATTGTGGGGCAGGCGGGACACAAAACCTACCGTGTCCACCAGCAGCACCGCCATGCCGCTGGGCAGCACCAGCTTGCGGCTGGTGGGATCCAGTGTGGCAAACAACATATCGGCTTCGGCTACGCTGGGGCCGCACAGGGCGTTCATCAGGCTGGATTTGCCCACGTTGGTGTAACCAACAAGGCTTACTACCGGCATCCCAGTCTTAGCGCGGGCCTTGCGGCTCTCGCCCCGGCGCTTTTCCATCTCGGCCAGCTTCTCGGCCAGCGCATCAATGCGGGCGTGCACATGGCGGCGATCCAGTTCCAGCTTGGTCTCACCGGCACCGCGGCGGGCACCGCCGCCGCCGCCACCGCCGCCGCCCTGACGGCTCAACGCCTCGCCCATGCCCTGCAGGCGGGGCAGACGGTAGCGCAGCAGCGCCAGTTCGGTCTGCAGCTTGCCCTCGTTGGTCACGGCGCGGCTGCGGAAAATTTCCAAGATCAGCATGGTGCGGTCGATGACTTCCAGCCCACCTAGCGCGTTGGAGATGTTGCGGATCTGGCTGCCGGTCAGTTCACCGTCAAACACGGCGCATTCCGCGCCCAGTGTCTGGGCGGCAAGGGAAGCCTCTTCCAGCTTGCCGCTGCCCAGCACGATGCCGGTCTCCGGGGTCTGGCGCTTCTGGGTGATCTGCGCCACGGCCTCCATGTGGTTGGCTTCGCACAGGGCAGAAAGTTCTGCCAGACTGCGCTCGCAGTCCCACAGCCCCTGATCTAGTGCCAGCAGCACTACCTTTGTGGGAGGGGTCTCGGTCAGAATATCATAAAGCTCGCTCAAAGTAAGTCCTTTCTGTTATCGTAGCGTTCTTTTGTCAGCAGATAGCACCGGCATTCCACCGGGGTGCCGTCAAATTTGTGGTAAACGTCGTTGTGATGGTACACAAAGCCGGCCTTTTCCATCACCCGGCCGCTGGCGGGGTTCTGCACCGCATGGCAGCAGGTGAGGAAGGCACCGCCCACCTGATTGAACCAGAAATCCACCACAGCTTGCAGTGCTTCGGTGGTAAGGCCCTTGCCCCACCACTTCTGCCCGATGCAGTAGCCCGGCTCCCAGATGCCGCCGGAGAGATCCAACTCCGCCCACTTGGCCTTTTGCTGCGGCTCACCCAGCAGGGCGTTGTATACGGAGATGGAGCCAAACACCTGTCCGGTGGCCTTTTCTACCATGGCCCACTGGTAATAATCCGGGTTCGGATATAACTCTGCCCACGCCGAAAGCAGTTCCCGGGTCTCGGCGGGGCTTTTTGTGCGGTTCCCAGCGCAAAAACCGGGTCACAGCCGGGTCATTTGCCCAGTTTTCGTACATCTGCGGGGCGTCCTGCGGCAGCAGACGGCGCAGCAGCAGACGGTCGGTCTCCAGTTCAGGTGTGCCGGTGTGGCGCATGATCCATCCTCTCCCTTTTCTCAAAAGTTATCCCTAAGATAGCACAAAAACGGCCACGCTGCAAGCGAAATCAAGAAAACCGCTTGACCGGATGGGTGAACTACGATAAACTGAAAGATGAAGTCTTTTTATAGGAAAGGGAAAGTATCGATGTTAGATGTGCGCAAACTGTTAGCCCAGCGGCCGCTGCTGTTCGATGGCGGTATGGGTACCTATTATAAAGCAAAGCCGGGGCAGGAGTGCGAGCAGGCAAACCTGACTGACCCCGAGGGCATTCTGGCGGTGCACCGGGCGTATCTTGCCGCCGGAGCGGACGCCATCAAGACCAATACCTTCAGCCTGCCGCGTCTGGTAGCGGCACAGCAGCCGGGCTGGGAGCAGCTGGCGGATGCAGGCTGGCAGTTGGCAGCAAAGGCCGCCGGGGAGACCGGCGCGGCAGTGTTTGCCGACCTTGGCCCTGCGCCGGACACCGAAAATCTCCCGGCGGAGCAGGTGTATCTTGCTGTGGCAAAGCGCTTTGCCCTGCTGGGAGCACGGAATTTTCTGTTCGAGACCCTGAGCGCCGAGGACGGTGTGCTGGAAGCGATTCGTGCGCTGAAGCAGACCGTGCCGGAGGCCTTTGTACTGGTATCCTTTGCGGTGCTGCCGGACGGCTACACCCGCGAGGGCCGTTACTGCGCCGAACTTGTGCGCCGCGTGGCGCAGAGCGGCGTGGTGGATGCCGTAGGCCTGAACTGCGTATCTGCCCCGGGTGCGATGCGGGCACTGGTGCAGCAGCTGGGGGATGCGGGACTGCCCCTTTCGGTCATGCCCAATGCAGGCTACCCGGTGGTGGCGCGGGCACAGGTGCGCTATCAGGGCAAGCCGGAGTATTTTGCCCGGGAGCTGAGCCGCCTTGCCGCCGAGGGCGTGCGCATTCTGGGCGGCTGCTGCGGTACAACGCCGCAGCACATTGCTGCCCTGCGCGCCGCGCTGGATGCTCTGCCGGAAGCGCTGCCCGCCGCCCCGGCGGCAAAGCCCGCTGCAGCGGCAAAGCCTGCAGTGGAAACGGACGATGCCTTCTTGCGCAAGCTGCGCACCGGACAGCGGGTCATCGCGGTGGAGCTGGACTCCCCCAAGGACGCCGACCTGACCGCCTATCTCGAGGGTGCCCGCCGCCTGCAGGCCGCCGGTGCAGACCTTTTGACCATTGCGGACTGTCCTATTGCCCGGGCAAGGATGGATTCCTCGCTGGTGGCCTGCCGGGTGCACCGGGAGCTGGGGCTGAACGTGCTGCCCCACATGACCTGCCGCGACCGCAACCTGAATGCCACCAAGGCGCTGCTGCTGGGACTGTACGCCGAGGGTGTGCGGGAGGTACTGGCTATTACCGGCGACCCCATTCCCACCGCCGAGCGGGACGAGGTGAAAAATGTGTACCAGTTCAACTCCCGCAAGCTGGCACAGTATATCGTGTCGCTGGCCGGAGAGGGGCGGGAGATGCCCGCACCCATCACGGTTTTTGGTGCGCTGAACCTGAACGCCCGCAATTTTGAGGTAGAGCTGCGCCGCGCCGCAGAAAAGCTGGAAAACGGCATGAGCGGCTTCCTTACCCAGCCGGTGCTGTCGGCACAGGCGGTGGAAAACCTGAAAAAAGCCCGGGAGACGCTGGGTGAGCGCGCAAAAATTCTGGCGGGCATCCTGCCGGTGGTCAGCCAGCGCAATGCCATCTTTATGGAAAACGAGGTCAACGGCATCCATGTGGATGATGCCATCATCCAGAAGTTTGAAGGGCTGGACCGCGCCGCAGGCGAGGAGCTGGGATTGGAAGTCTCAGTGCAGGCTGCCAAAGCGGCTGCGCCCTATGCAGACGGCTTTTACCTGATGACCCCCTTCAACCGGGTGGCGCTGATGGAACGGCTCATTGCCCGCCTGCGCACCGAGGTGACGGGCTGAAAAGATAAAACGGGAGGAACACGCTGTGCCCTGCGAAAAACCATTGCTCAGCATCATTGTGCCGGTGTACAAGGTGGAAAACTATCTGCAAAAATGCATCGATTCCATTCTGGCACAGACCTTTACGGACTTTGAGCTGATCCTTGTGGAGGACGGTTCGCCGGACGGTTGCCCTGCGCTGTGCGATGCCGCTGCCGCGAAAGATGCCCGCATCCGGGTGCTTCACCAGAAAAACGGCGGGCTTTCTGCTGCCCGCAATGCCGGGCTGGATGTGGCAAGGGGCGAGTGGATCGGCTTTGTGGATTCCGACGACTATATTGCACCGGAAATGTACGAAACACTGTACAAGGCCGTGCAAAGCACCGGGGCAGACCTTGCCCTGTGCGATTACGCTGCGGTGGACGAGGCAGGCATACCCTGCCTGCCGCCGTACACCGGGCTTGCACAGCGGATCTTTACCGGGCGGGAACTGCTGAAAAGAGCCACGAATACGATGGCGCAGCCTGCGGAACAAGCTGTACCGCCGCGCTATCTTTTGCGCAGCTGCGCTACCCGGAGGGTAAGCTGAACGAGGATATTTTTGTGCTCCCAGAAATCTGTCTGAACACCAAAAAGGCCGTGGTGGTGCCAAAGGAGCTGTATTATTATGTGCAGCGCGGCAGCAGCATTATGAACGGAAGTAAAACGCTGCGCCATTTTGATGCTGCCGAGGCCGCACAGCGGTATTGGAACTGCCTCGTGGAAAACGAGGTATACGATGCGCTGGCAAATGCGGCAAAGTTTACGATGGGCAGCGTGAGCCGGGTGTACCGGCAGCTGCCCACGGCACTGCGCAAGGCACCCCGCAGCCAGGAAATGCTGCGGATGCAGTTTGATGTGGTGGACCGGACGCGGCAGTATTGTACCGTTCCGGCGGGACTCTGGCTGCAAAGCCTGCTGTTGCGGCTATTTCCGCGGGAATATATGTGGCTGCGGAACATCAAAGGCAGGGGAGAATTAAAAATCGCATGAGAACACGTTATTCGATCATCAATATGCTGTTTAACATCGGCGGGCAGTTTTTGACGATGCTGCTGTCCTTCATCAACCGGATGGTGTTCATCCGCTGCCTTTCAGCGGAATATCTGGGGGTCAACGGCCTGTTTACCGATGTGCTCAGCATCCTTAATTTTGCGGAGCTGGGCATCGGTACGGCTATGGTGTTCAGCATGTATGAACCGGCAGCCCGGGATGACGAGCAGAAACTGGCGCGGCTGATGAACCTGTACAAGTGGATGTACCGGGCGGTGGCAGTCTCGGTGTTGCTGTTCGGGTTGGTGCTGCTGCCGTTTCTGCCCTACCTCATCAAGGGCGGCGAGGGCATTGAACATATCACCCTGATCTATATGATATATGTGCTCGGTTCAGCAAGTTCCTATCTGCTGAGTTATAAAAATTCCATCTATCAGGCCTACCAGAAAGGCTATATCTGCGCAGGATGGAGTATGGCGTGCGAGTGCATCAAGACTGTTTCGCAGATCACGGTGCTGCTGTTGACCCGGAACTTCATCCTGTATCTGGCGGTTCAGCAGGCGATACAGTTTTTACCCAACATTATGGTTTCCCGCATGGTGGACAAGGAGTTTCCATACCTGAAGGAATGCCATGAGCTGCCAGAAAGGGAGGAACGGAACGGCATCCTGAAAAATATCGGTGCCATGAGTATGCACAAGCTGTCAACCATCATCGTGCGCAATACGGACAGTCTGCTGATGTCCTCCTTTATTGGCCTTGCGACGGTGGGCCTTTACTCCAATTACCGGTTGGTGATCAATGCACTGAACAACCTGATGGGAAAATTTGCTGTGGCTTTTTCCGGCAGTATCGGCAATTTTGCAGTAATGGAAAATTCGGACCGGCTGTATAAAATCTACAAGGAAATGGATTTTATGTTCTTTGTCATGTCCGCTTACCTGACCGGCGGGCTGATGATGCTGTTTAACCCCTTTATCACGCTGTTGTTTGGCGGAAGATACTGTTTTCCGATGACCACCGTGATGGTCATTGTGGCAGAGTTTTACATTACACGAATGCGGCAGACGAATCTGCTGTTCCGGGAGGCCATGGGGCTGTTCTGGAACGACCGCTACAAAGCGGTGGCGGAATCCATCATCAATCTGGTGGCCTCGCTTGTACTGGTGCGGCAGTACGGCGTGACCGGCATTATCTGGGGCACCATCATCAGCACGCTGTGTACCTGTGCTTCTGGGTAGAACCCTACATCTTTTTGAAGTATGGCGTTCAGGATGCATGGCAGAAGAAACTTCGGGATTATTTTGCAGAGTATCTGAAGCGCACACTCCTTACAGCAGCGGTCTCTGCGGCAGCGGTGCTGTGGGTGCAGCGGTTCCCGGTGGGCAATTTCGGTATTTTTATTCTGGATGGGCTGCTTTACACAGCTGTGTTCGCAGGAGTGATCGTACTGTTCTACCGTGGCAGCGAAGAATATGATACGCTGAAGCAGCGCGGACTGAAGATATTGAAAAGGAGAGCGGAATGAACGCAAAGGAGCAGCCCTTGATCTCGGTGATCGTGCCAGTTTATAAGGTGGAAAAGTATCTGCCTGCATGTCTGGACAGCTTGTTGGCGCAGACGTATCAGAATTTTGAACTGCTCCTTGTGGATGACGGTTCGCCGGATAAATGCTGGGAAATTTTGCAGCAGTATGCGGCACAGGATGCCCGGGTGTGTATTTTCCGCAAGGAAAACGGCGGGGTGTCCTCGGCACGCAATTTTGGGCTGGAGCAGGCAAGGGGCGAGTATATCTGCTTTGTGGATTCCGACGACCTTGTGCTGCCGCAGTATCTGGAATGGCTGTACGATGCTTTGTGCAGCTGCGGTACCCGCATTGCCATGTGCCGCTACCGCAGCATACGGGAAAACGAGACTCTGTGGACGGTGACGGAGTGCCCGGCACCGCAGAAAATCACGACGGAAAACTACTCGTGGATGCAGGAATGGAGCGGCGCACTGCTGGCGGATGCTGACCCACCGGGAGGTGCTGCAGGATGTCCGCTTTGACCCGGCGCTGTTCTACGGGGAGGATGCCCTGTTCTTTGTAACGGAATTCCTCAAGGCAGGCAGTCTGGCATTTTTGAACTGCCCGCTGTATGCTTACCTTGAACGTCCAAGCTCTGCCGTGCGGCAGGAGCCGAGCCTGCGCTTTTACACGGCGGCACTGGCGTGGGAACAGATCTGGCAGCTGGTAAAGGGGCAGCCGGACCCCTTCCGCAGCACTACGGAACAGCGCTGCGTCATGTCCTGCGCCGAGGTATATTTCCGGCTGGTCAACCAGCCGGAGCGGGATTCCGAGAAGGAAAAAATGGTGCTGAAAACAGCAAAGCTGCACCGTCATGCTGCGTGGGAGATTCCGCCGGGAAATCAAAGCCAGAAGCTGCAGGCGCTGATGGTAAGCTACTGCCCGCATCTGGGCGCAAAGGCATGGAAGCTGGTGCGGTGGGTGAAAGGTTTGAAAAACTGATTGACAAATCCCACAAAAAACGTTATATTCTTTTTATAAATGCGTTGAAAAAAGAGTGTGCATCGTCTGGGACCGCACAGAGAGCCGGGGGCAGCTGAAAACCCGGCGGGATACCGGCGGGGCACTGTCACTTTGGAGCAGGAGCGGTGAGCCTTGCCGGTAAGCCGCTTTCGGGTCTGCCCTACGTTACAGGGGCATCAAGGGGCGCGGAACCTTCCGCGCAATTTGGGTGGTACCGCGGTCATGTATTTACAGCCGTCCCATGGAACGCTCCGTGGGGCGGCTTTTTGCGTCCCACTTCATCAAATTTTTGGGAGGACACTATGAAAGAGCTTGCAAAGCAGTACGATCCCAGTCAGGTGGAAGATCGTATCTACCAGTTCTGGCTGGACGGCGGCTACTTCCACACGAAGGCCGATCCGGACAAGAAACCTTATACCATCGTGATGCCGCCACCGAACGTTACCGGTCAGCTGCACATGGGCCATGCGGTGGATAACACCATGCAGGATATCCTCATCCGCACCAAGCGGATGCAGGGCTACGCCGCCTTGTGGGTGCCCGGCACCGACCACGCCTCCATTGCTACCGAGGCCAAGGTGGTGGAAGCTATGCGCGCCGAGGGTCTGACCAAGGAGATGGTCGGCCGCGACGGTTTTCTGGAGCGCGCATGGGCATGGAAGACCAAGTACGGCAACCGCATCGTCAGCCAGCTGAAGAAGCTGGGCAGCAGCTGCGACTGGGAGCGCGAGCGCTTTACCATGGACGAGGGCTGCTCTGAGGCTGTCAAGGAAGTGTTTGTCCGCCTGTACGACAAGGGCCTCATCTACCGCGGCAACCGCATGGTCAACTGGTGCCCCCACTGCAACACCTCCATTTCCGACGCCGAGGTGGAGTACGAGGAGAAGGACGGCAGCTTCTGGCATCTGCTGTACCCGGTCAAGGAGACCGGCGAGATGCTGGAACTGGCCACCACCCGCCCCGAGACCATGCTGGGCGATACTGCTGTGGCCATTAACGGTGAGGATCCCCGCTACGCCCATCTGCACGGCTGCCATGTGGTGCTGCCCCTGCTGAACAAGGAAATCCCCATCGTCTGCGATGAGCACGCCGATATGACCAAGGGCACCGGTGTTGTGAAGATCACCCCCGCCCACGACCCCAACGACTTTGAGGTGGGTCTGCGCCACGACCTGCCCATCGTGCGCGTGTTCACTTATGACGGCCACATGACCGGCGCTGCCGACAAGGCTGCCGCCGATGCCCTGTTTGCCGCCGGCAAGAACACCGTCAACGAGCCTGAGGTGCTGGACTGCGGCAAGTACGCCGGCATGACTACGCTGGAGGCACGCAAGGCCATTCTGGCCGACCTGAAAGAGGGCGGCTTCCTGAAGGAGATCGAGCCCCTGAAGCACGAGGTGGGCACCTGCTACCGCTGCCACTCCACCATCGAGCCCATGATCTCCAAGCAGTGGTTCGTCAAGATGGAGCCGCTGGCAAAGCCCGCCATCGAGAGCGTGGAGAAGGGCGAGATCAAGTTTGTGCCCGAGCGCTTTACCAAGAACTATATGAACTGGATGAAGAACACCCGTGACTGGTGCATCAGCCGCCAGCTGTGGTGGGGTCACCAGATCCCGGCCTGGTACTGCGACGACTGCGGCGAGACCGTGGTGGCAAAGTCCGCTCCCTGCGCCTGCCCCAAGTGCGGCAGCACAAAGCTGACCCGGGACCCCGACACGCTGGATACCTGGTTCTCCTCTGCGCTGTGGCCCTTCAGCACGCTGGGCTGGCCCAACGAGGACAGCGCCGACCTCAAGTATTTCTACCCCACCAACACCTTGGTCACCGGATACGACATCATCGGCTTCTGGGTCAGCCGCATGATCTTCTCCGGTCTGGCTTACACCGGCAAGGCTCCGTTTGATACCGTCTGCATCCACGGTATCGTCCGTGACAGTCAGGGCCGCAAGATGTCCAAGAGCCTTGGCAACGGCATCGACCCGCTGGAGGTCATTGCCCAGTATGGTGCAGACGCCCTGCGCTTTATGCTGGTGGACGGCTCCACCCCGGGCAACGATATGCGCTATATCGAAAAGAAGGTGGAGGCTGCCCGCAACTTTGCCAATAAGCTGTGGAACGCCACCCGCTTTGTGCTGATGAACCTGCCCGAGGACTTTGAGCCGGGTCTGCCCTGTGAAGAGCTGCTGGACATGAGCGACAAGTGGGTGCTGACCAAACTGAATCAGGTGGCCGGTGCTATGACCGACAATCTGGAGCACTATGAGATGGGTCTGGCTGCTGCCAAGATCAACAGCTTTATCTGGGATGTCTACTGCGACTGGTTCATCGAGATCGCAAAGCCCCGCCTGAACTCCGGCGACGCACAGCAGGCCGATACCGCCCGCCGTGTGCTGGTGTATGTGCTGGATAAGGCGCTCAAGCTGCTGCATCCCTTCATGCCCTTCATCACCGAGGAACTGTATCAGGCTCTGCCCGGCTCTGCCGAGACCATCATGACGCAGGCTTGGCCCACTTTTGACGCTGCTCACAACTGGGCCGCTGAAGAGGAAGCCTTTGAAAAGGTGATGGATTATATCAAGGCTGTGCGTACCATGCGCACCGAGATGAACGTGCACCCCGCTAAAAAGACCAGCATGATCATTGAAACTGCCGATGCAGCCCCCTTCCAGAACGCACAGGTCTATCTGGCCAAGTTCGCCTTTGCCACCGATGTGACCTTTACCGAAAAGTACGAGGGCAGCACCGATGGCATGGTGCAGGTGTCCACCCACGCTGCCCGCGGCTTCATCCCCATGATGGAGCTCATCGATCGTGAAAAGGAGCTGGCTCGCCTGAACAAGGAAAAGGCCAAGGCCGAAAAGGAAATGGCCATGTTCGGCAACCAGCTGAATAACCCCAAGTTTGTGGAGCGTGCCCCGGCGGCTCTGGTGGAGGAGATCCGCACAAAGTTCGCCAAGAGTCAGGACAAGCTGGCCAACATTGAGCAGAGCATCAAGGCTCTGGGCTGAAACAGTGGAAAACAATAACAGAGAACGCACCTCGCTGTGGGTCATTGCGGGACGTGTGGTCTTTACCGTTGCACTCATCGCCTGTATCTGGTTCATCTTTTCCAACTCCATGGCGGTGGCGACGGTCTCCTCTGGTTCCAGCGGCCGGGTGCTGGCGTGGATGCGCATCATCCTGCGCCGCTTGGGGCAGCCGGGGCTGGCAGAGCATCTGACCATGCACATCGTGCGCAAGCTGGCACACTTTTGCGAGTATACGCTGGAGGGCTTTCTGCTCATGCTCTGTATGCGGGTGTACAGCCGTCACCCGCTGCGGCATATCACCGTGCCCATGCTGGGTGGTGTGCTGACGGCGCTGACCGATGAGACCATTCAGCTCTTCTCGGAGGGACGCAGCAGTCAAGTCACCGATGTGTGGCTGGATTCTGCCGGTGTTCTGGCCGGCATCCTTGTTGCCATCGTACTGCTGCTGGCCTGCGAGGGACTGTATTATCACATAAAAAGGAGACACGAATGACCATCCAACAGGCAAATCAGTATTTTGCAGCTCTGCCGGACGGCTTTGCCGACCCGGCGCAGCTGGGTGCGCTGCTGCCCGCCTCGGTGCAGCAGGTGCAGTTCGTGGGTGTGGCAGGCACTGCCGGTAAAACGGCGGTGGCGCGTCTGCTGACGGCCATCCTGCAGGCACAGGGGATCCGTGCTGGTGTCTACCATGCCGGGTGCGAGCCCCTTGCTGCCCGCATCCGTGTGGATGGCAAGCCGGTGGACGAAGCACTGCTGTGCCGCGCCGCCGATGCCCTTGCCGCCCATGAGGAGCTGCCCTTGCAGGCGGCAGAGCTTGTCGCCGCTGCGTACTGCTTTGGCGAGGTGGGCTGCGCGCTGGCTGTGGTGGAGCTGCCGGACGCAGGGCTTGCTGCGGTGCTGCCCCAAATGCCGGTGTGCGCCGTCACAGCGGTGGGACCGGATGGCGTGAGCCGCTCGGTGGAACGTCTGGCTGCATTGGCAGGCGGCGTGATGCGCAAGGAAAGCATCTGCGTCACCGCGCCGGAGCAGCCCAAGGCGGTGCTCAGTGAGCTGGTTGTGGCTGCGGGCAAGTGCGGCTGTGAGCTGGTAGTGCCCGATCCGGAGGATATCACCTTTCTGGAAGCAGAACAGTTTGCCAGCCGGGTGGACTACGGCGGCTACACAGTGCCGCTGGCCTTTCTGGGGCGTCACGCCGCAGGCAACGCCGCCATGGCGGTGGAGCTGGCGCTGGCGCTCTGCCGCAAAGAGGTGGACATCTCCGATGAAGCCATTCTGGATGGCATTGCCGCTGTGGACAACCGTTGCAGCATCCGGGTGCTTTCCCAGCGCCCGCTGGTCATTCTGGATGCCTGCCGCACCCCGCAGCAGGCGGCTGCGCTGCTGCGCGTGTTGAACATGGCCAAGGTGCGCCACATGAGCGCCATCATCGGCCTGACCGAGGAGGAGGGCGCCGAGGCCTTCTTCTCCGCGCTGGAGACCGGCCTGAGCCCCGAGGAGCAGAAAAAGGATAAATCCACCATGCCCGGCATGAGCGAGAGCCCCTTTGATAAGGTGTATCTCGTCACGCCCGCCGGTGTGGAGGAGCAGCTGACCCGGCGTCTGACCGAGAAGGCAAAATATCACTTTGACGCCCAGCTCTGCACCAGTCTGGACGAGGCGGTGCAGCTGGCGCACGCCAACACCCGTCGCGGGCTGCTGGTCTGCGGCAGCGAGGCGGCAGCGCTGGAAGCTGCCGCTCTGCTGGCAAAGGCGTAAGCTGCCGACAGCTTTTTCTAAAAAATAACCCGAAGATCCCGTACACTGAAGCTATGTGTACGGGATCTTTTATTTTGCAAAAAAGGAGATGGACAAGCAATGGCAACGGTGACTTTCAGCGCGGCAGGGGAGACCCTGTATGCCTATCTGGCGGGCGAGATCGACCACGATGCTGCCCAGAGCCTGCGGATGCAGCTGGACGATGCACTGGTCAGCCGCAGTCCCCGCACCCTAATTATCGACCTTGGCGGGGTTGGGTTCATGGATTCCTCCGGGATCGGACTTATTCTGGGGCGGCAGCGCTGCGCCCGCGTTCTGGGTACGACCCTGCGGCTGCAGCACGCCCCCGCACAGCTGCAAAAAGTCCTGCGGCTGGCGGGCATCCCCTGTACGGAGAACACAGAAAAGGAGAATGCGCAATGAAAGCAGAGAACAGCACCCGCATCCAGTTCGATTCCCTTAGCAGCAACGAGGCCTACGCCCGCGGCGTCACGGCAGCCTTTTTGGCGCGATACGACCCAACCGTGCCGCAGCTGGCCGACCTGAAAACGGCAGTATCCGAGGCGGTGACCAACTGCATCGTCCACGCCTACCCGGAGCGGATCGGGCCGGTGGCCATGAGCATTGCAGTCTACCCCGACCGGGAGGTGCACATCACCATTACAGATAAGGGCATCGGCATCCCCAATGTGGAGCAGGCCATGCAGCCATTGTTCACCACCGGCAACCCGGAAGAGCGCTCCGGTCTGGGCTTTGCGGTGATGCAAAGTTTCATGGACAGAGTAAAAGTTACCTCAAAGCCCGGCAAAGGCACAAAGGTGCTGCTGGTCAAGCGTCTGTCCCGGCGGGAGCCTACATAAAAAGGAAAGGCGGTCCGGTATATGGTAACGGATAAGACCCGGCGGGAAGCATTCATCACACAGAATCTGGGACTGGTGCACGCCTGTGCGGGCAGATTCCGTGGGCGCGGCATGGAGTATGACGACCTGTACAGCGCGGGCTGCGTGGGGCTCATCAAAGCCTATGATAATTTTGACGAGAGCCGGGGCGTGTGCTTTTCTACCTATGCCGTGCCGGTGATTTTGGGTGAGATCAAAAAGCTGTTCCGGGATGGCGGTACAGTCAAAGTGAGCCGCTCTCTGAAAGAACTGGGAATGCGGGTGCAGGCAGCACGGGAGCATACTATGAAGCTGTGCGGCGCAGAGCCTACCTTGCAGCAGCTGGCAGAGCAGTTGGACGAACCGATAGAGAATGTAGCCCTTGCCATACAGGCCGCGCAGCCCGCCATGAGCCTGACCCCGGAGGGCGGCGAGGACGGAGACCGGCAGTTGGATATCCCAGTGGAATCCCCGGAGGAGGAACTGGCGGATAAGATCAGTCTGGCAGAGGTGATCGAAGCGCTCCCGGAGCAGGACAAGCAGCTGATTCGCCTGCGCTTTTATGGCAACCGCACCCAAAGCGAGACTGCAAAAGCATTGCATACTACACAGGTACAGATCTCCCGGCGGGAACGTAAGATCCTGATCCGGCTGCGCGCCCGGCTTTTGGAGGAATAAGGGAGGAAGTGTCTATAAAAAATGTAAAAAACTGGGCAAAAAGTCAAAACAATGATTTTTGCGTAGAAATTGTAAAAAAGTGCTTGCTTTTTGAAGGATGCTGTGCTAAAATATATTACTGTCAGGCGGACGTCCGACAGAATGAAATACTTCAAAAACGACGTCAAACGGAGAGATTCGACAGAATCAAAAATGAATCTCAAAAATCTTTCAAAAAAGTGCTTGACAACTTATCACGAAAGTGATAAAATAAATAAGCTCTCAGCCGATAAGGCTGCGGCGCACAGGACCTTGAAAATTGAACAATATCGAAAGAACTTGTAACGGAACCTATTTTCGTGTTGGAAAAACACGGTAAACAATTCCAAACAAAAGTAATTCACACAGGACGCAAGCGATTGCGTGCTGAGCGAAACAAGATTCAACGCTTTTAAGTGATAAATATCATTTATAAAGAGTTTGATCCTGGCTCAGGACGAACGCTGGCGGCGCGCCTAACACATGCAAGTCGAACGAGAGAGAGGGAGCTTGCTTCCTCAATCGAGTGGCGAACGGGTGAGTAACGCGTGAGGAACCTGCCTCAAAGAGGGGGACAACAGTTGGAAACGACTGCTAATACCGCATAAGCCCACGACCCGGCATCGGGTAGAGGGAAAAGGAGCAATCCGCTTTGAGATGGCCTCGCGTCCGATTAGCTAGTTGGTGAGGTAATGGCCCACCAAGGCGACGATCGGTAGCCGGACTGAGAGGTTGAACGGCCACATTGGGACTGAGACACGGCCCAGACTCCTACGGGGGAGGCAGCAGTGGGGAATATTGCACAATGGGGGAAACCCTGATGCAGCGACGCCGCGTGGAGGAAGAAGGTCTTCGGATTGTAAACTCCTGTTGTTGAGGAAGATAATGACGGTACTCAACAAGGAAGTGACGGCTAACTACGTGCCAGCAGCCGCGGTAAAACGTAGGTCACAAGCGTTGTCCGGAATTACTGGGTGTAAAGGGAGCGCAGGCGGGAGGACAAGTTGGAAGTGAAATCCATGGGCTCAACCCATGAACTGCTTTCAAAACTGTTTTTCTTGAGTAGTGCAGAGGTAGGCGGAATTCCCGGTGTAGCGGTGGAATGCGTAGATATCGGGAGGAACACCAGTGGCGAAGGCGGCCTACTGGGCACCAACTGACGCTGAGGCTCGAAAGTGTGGGTAGCAAACAGGATTAGATACCCTGGTAGTCCACACTGTAAACGATGATTACTAGGTGTTGGAGGATTGACCCCTTCAGTGCCGCAGTTAACACAATAAGTAATCCACCTGGGGAGTACGACCGCAAGGTTGAAACTCAAAGGAATTGACGGGGGCCCGCACAAGCAGTGGAGTATGTGGTTTAATTCGACGCAACGCGAAGAACCTTACCAAGTCTTGACATCCTGCGACGCACATAGAAATATGTGTTTCCTTCGGGACGCAGAGACAGGTGGTGCATGGTTGTCGTCAGCTCGTGTCGTGAGATGTTGGGTTAAGTCCCGCAACGAGCGCAACCCTTATGGTCAGTTACTACGCAAGAGGACTCTGGCCAGACTGCCGTTGACAAAACGGAGGAAGGTGGGGATGACGTCAAATCATCATGCCCTTTATGACTTGGGCTACACACGTACTACAATGGCGTTAAACAAAGAGAAGCAAGACCGCGAGGTGGAGCAAAACTCAGAAACAACGTCCCAGTTCGGACTGCAGGCTGCAACTCGCCTGCACGAAGTCGGAATTGCTAGTAATCGCAGATCAGCATGCTGCGGTGAATACGTTCCCGGGCCTTGTACACACCGCCCGTCACACCATGAGAGCCGGGGGGACCCGAAGTCGGTAGTCTAACCGCAAGGAGGACGCCGCCGAAGGTAAAACTGGTGATTGGGGTGAAGTCGTAACAAGGTAGCCGTAGGAGAACCTGCGGCTGGATCACCTCCTTTCTAAGGAGTCAGGCAATGACAGAGCATCTAAGATGGTCAGTCATTGGAACAGGTGACAAGTTAAAGTTTAAGTAGATATTGTTCGATTTTGAGGGCCCTGTTACTCAAAAAAGGACACTCAAAGACGTAATCTCCACCACATGGGCCAATAGCTCAGCTGGCTAGAGCACACGACTGATAATCGTGAAATCAGAGTTTCGGGAAACTTGAAAACTGAATAATAACTGCGAAACAAAGATTATAGTAAGTTCTTTTTTAAGAAATATTACAATTTCAAAAGGAAGGGTAACAATAATCTTCGTTGGCAAGAGAGAATCAAGAGGATACCAAATGTTCTTAAAGAACGTTTGAAAGGTCAAGCGAACAAGGGCGCAGGGCGAATGCCTTGGCACTGGGAGCCGATGAAAGACGTGATAAGCTGCGATAAGCTTCGGGGAGCTGCAAATAAGCATTGATCCGGAGATTTCTGAATGAGGAAACTCACCTGGGTTCATACTCAGGTACGTTATACTGAACTTAAAAATAGGTATATCGAGGGAACCGCCTGAACTGAAACATCTAAGTAGGGCGAGGAAGAGACATCAAACGAGATTCCGTAAGTAGTGGCGAGCGAACGCGGAAGAGGGCAAACCGGGAGTAGAAATACTCCCGGGGTACGGACTGCTTTTAGGACTCGATCTGTTAACCGAACGGCATGGGAAGGCCGGTCAGAGAGTGTGAGAACCACGTAGGTGAAAACGGAGAGAGCTGCGCAGGATCCAGAGTACGGCCAGACACGTGAAACCTGGTCGGAATACGGGGGGACCACCCTCCAACCCTAAATACTACCCAGTGACCGATAGCGTATAGTACTGTGAAGGAAAGGTGAAAAGCACCCCGGGAGGGGAGTGAAAAAGAACCTGAAACCCTGTGCCTACAAGCACCTAGAGCACGTCAATGTGTGATAGGGTACTTTTTGTAGAACGGTCCGGCGAGCGATTGTATGCAGCAAGGTTAAGGACTTAAGGTCTGGAGCCGAAGCGAAAGCGAGTTTGAAAAGGGCGTTAAGTTGCATACAATGGGCCCGAAACCGGGTGACCTACCCATGGTCAGGTTGAAGTGGAAGTAAAATTCCATGGAGGACCGAACCGACCTCCGTTGAAAGGCGGCGGATGAACTGTGGGTAGCGGAGAAATTCCAATCGAACCCGGAGATAGCTGGTTCTCCCCGAAATAGTTTTAGGACTAGCCTCAAGTTAGATACCTGGAGGTAAAGCACTGAATAGCCTAGCGGCCGAGAGGTTAGCGAAGCTTATCAAACTCAGAATGCCAGAGTATTGATGCTTGGGAGTCAGACAGTGTCAGATAAATGTCATTGTCAAAAGGGAAACAGACCAGATCTACAGCTAAGGTCCCAAAGTCAGGTTAAGTGGAAAACGATGTGAAGATACGTAGACAAACCAGGATGTTGGCTCAGAAGCAGCCACACATTCAAAGAGTGCGTAATAGCTCACTGGTCGAGCGTCTTTGCGCGGAGAATTTAACGGGGCTAAACCTGACACCGAAGCTTAGGCAATACAGCAATGTACATTGGGTAGGGGAGCGTTGTATACGCGGTGAAACAGTAGCGTAAGCGGCTGTGGAGTGTATAGAAGTGAGAATGCCGGAATGAGTAGCGCGAATGCAGTGAGAATCTGCATGGCCGAAAGCCTCAGGTTTCTGGAGGAAGGTTCGTCCGCTCCAGGTCAGTCGGGAGCTAAGGTGAGGCCTAACGGCGTAGCCGATGCACAGACGGTAGAGATTCCGTCACCACCAAAAGAGTTAAGCACAGGGACACATTTGAAGTCTCGGAGCCGGGTGTTGGTTCCGGTAGCGATCGAGGGAAATTAGTACCGAAGTTCGGGATGGAAGATGGCGAGAAAAGCTGTGTGTATTTCTGCGGTGCCCGTACCGCAAACCGACACAGGTAGGTAGGAAGAAGATTCTAAGGCCAACGGGAGAAGGGTTGTTAAGGAACTCGGCAAATTGACCCCGTAACTTCGGGAGAAGGGGTGCTCCAGAGATGGAGCCGCAGAGAATCGGCCCAAGCAACTGTTTACCAAAAACACAGGTTTGTGCTAAATCGAAAGATGACGTATACGAGCTGACGCCTGCCCGGTGCTGGAAGGTTAAGAGGAGATGTGCAAGCATTGAATCGAAGCCCCAGTGAACGGCGGCCGTAACTATAACGGTCCTAAGGTAGCGAAATTCCTTGTCAGGTAAGTTCTGACCCGCATGAAAGGCGTAATGATTTGGGCACTGTCTCAACAGCCCGCCCGGCGAAATTGTAGTACCGGTGAAGATGCCGGTTACCCGCGACAAGACGGAAAGACCCCATGGAGCTTTACTGTAGCCTAATATTGGGTTTCGATGTTGCATGCACAGGATAGATGGGACACTGGGAAGCAAGTGCTTTGGCATTTGTGGAGTGGCCGTTGGGATACCATCCTTGCGATATTGGAATTCTAACCTGCGCCTTTGAATCAAGGCGGGGGACATTGTTAGGTGGGCAGTTTGACTGGGGCGGTCGCCTCCTAAAGAGTAACGGAGGCGTTCAAAGGTTCGCTCAGCTTGAACGGAAATCAAGCAAAAGAGTGCAAACGCAGAAGCGAGCCTAACTGCGAGACTGACGGGTCGAGCAGTAACGAAAGTTGGAGTTAGTGATCCGGTGGTATGTGAGTGGAAATGCCATCGCTCAACGGATAAAAGTTACCCTGGGGATAACAGGCTGATCTCCCCCAAGAGTCCACATCGACGGGGAGGTTTGGCACCTCGATGTCGGCTCATCGCATCCTGGGGCTGTATTCGGTCCCAAGGGTTTGGCTGTTCGCCAATTAAAGCGGTACGCGAGCTGGGTTCAGAACGTCGTGAGACAGTTCGGTCCCTATCTGTCGTGGGCGCAGGATATTTGATGGGAGCCGTTCCTAGTACGAGAGGACCGGAGCGGACGTACCTCTGGCGCACCAGTTGTTCTGCCAAGGGCATAGCTGGGCAACTATGTACGGATCGGATAAACGCTGAAAGCATCTAAGCGTGAAGCCGACCCAAAGATAAGATATCCCATTGTTTCAAACAAGTAAGACCCCTTGAAGACTACAAGGTTGATAGGCACGATGTGTAAGTGGAGTGATCCATTCAGCAAGAGTGTACTAATAGATCGAGGGCTTGACCACAATTCGCTTGAGACTCTGAGAGTCAACGAAAAAATGTGAGCAGTGATTATTCAGTTTTGAAGGCACGTCCTTCTAAAAATACTGGACAGAACACAGAAATGTGATATACTGTTTCAGTCATATCGGTCGGTGACGATGACGGTAAGGTTCCACCTGTTCCCATTCCGAACACAGAAGTTAAGCTCACTCGTGCCCAAGATAGTTCGCTGGAAACGGCGCGTGAAAATAGGTAGTCGCCGACTTTTATATGGCCCGTTGGTCAAGCGGTTAAGACAGAGGCCTCTCACGCCTTTAACATCGGTTCGATTCCGGTACGGGTCACCATATGCACCTCTAGCTCAGTTGGTAGAGCAACTGACTCTTAATCAGTGGGCCCAGGGTTCGAGTCCCTGGAGGTGCACCAATAAAAGAGCGTTGAATCGTAAGATTTGACGCTCTTTTTCGTTATGTAACCCCGAAAAATCGGGGTTTGCACGGTCAATGCACGGTTTTTGCACGGTCGGCTTTTTCGTGGGAATCCTCTGCATAGGCTGGAATTGCTTTGAAATGCGTGGTAAATTTTGCATCAGGTCAGCAGTGCCAGACGGAGCTGCGCCTTTACTTCGGGGTCTGCGTTCTTCAGAAGTTCCAGCAGAGCAGTCATAGAGATGGTCGGTTCGCCTGCGGCGGGTACAGCCTGCGGGCTGGGGCTTTCGGATTTAGCATAGAACCTTTCCTCGAACTTCTTCCCCAGTTCAACACGAGAGGACTGCTGGATATGGGCGTAGGTGTTCACCAGCATATCTGCCGTAGCGTGTCCAGTGGTTCCCTGAACGGCCTTCACATCGCCGCCGGAGATCATCAGCTGATAAGTCGCACTGGAATGCCGCAGACCGTGGAACACAATACGAGGGAACTCCGGGTGTGCATCCTGCCATTTCAGGAACTTCTTGCGGATGAGCACAGGCTCTACCGCCAGACCGTTGGGCAGACGGAACAGCATTCCGCTGTCATGGTAGCGTGCCGGATCTTTCATCTCGTCTGCCGCCAGCTGATTCAGCCACTTCTTCAGTTCCTCTTTCAGAGCAGAGGTCATGAAGATGGTACGGCAGGAGGACGCCGTTTTGGTGCTTTTCAGGATGAGAGAAGTGGTGCTGCGTTCCAGCTTGTCCGGGAATACCTTGATGATGCAGCCGTCGTCTACCTGATTCAGGGCTTCTTTACGCACTCGCTGCATGGATTTGTTGATACGGAATGTTCCGATGCCGTCCGCAGCGTCAAAGTCAATATCCTCTGGGGTCAGACCTACGATCTCGCCCTCTCGCAGTGCGCCCACCAGTGTGAGGTGGACTGCCAGATGCAGGATAGGGTCCTCCATGCTGTCCAGAGCCGCCCGCATTTCCTCTACCGTCCAGATGGTGCGCTCCTGCGTGGACTTCTTGGGGCTGTCCACGGGAACAGGACTTTTGACGAGAATGCCCCATTCCACGGCATACTGGAACGCTGTTCCCAGCAGCCGATGCACTTCATGGATAGTCGTGCCGGAAAGAAACCGCTGCTTCTGCTTTTCGGTCAGTTCTTGCTTCTTTCCCTCGATATACGAACCGCAGGGCGTTTTGCTCAGGGTCGTATAGAGGTTTTCCATGTGGTAGGGCTTGAGTTTCTGCATCTCCATGCTGCCGATATAGGGGATAATAAGGTTCTGAATGGTGGAAAGGTTGGATTCGTAGGTTTTGGGTGCCCACTTGTGCTTGCTGCACTGCTTGGGCAGCCAATCCATGAGGAACTCTGCTACCGTCACAGAGGACGGAATCAGGAAAGTACCAGCCGCCAGTTCATGCTCGATTTGCTTTTTTCGGTTTGTTGCCTCCTCTTTTGTGGGAAAACTCTCCCATTTGTCGCAGCTCTTGCCGTGCTCATCTTCATAAGTGTATCGGACGCTGTAAGAGTTGCCGCGCTTCGTAATATATGCCATACTGTTTGCCTCCTTATCAAGCTGCCCGGTAGAGCCACGCATCGAAACTGTCTTTCGGGACACGGATGCTTCCGCCTACCCGCAGGACACGGAATTCGGTGGTGCTGTTGCACAGGTTGTAAGCAGAGCGCAGGCTGATGGCCAGCATTCGTGCGATCTCTTCCACCGTGTACACCAGCTTCGTGGTTGCCGGGCTGTCAGTCGGAGACTTGACGGCATTGGTTTGAGTGACCACCTCCATTGTAGTGAGATTCGAGTCCTTTTGCAAGAACTTATTCGTATAATCGGAAGATTGCACAGGGACGGTCATAGAATTACGGTCAAAATCCATAAGCATTGCTCCTTATATTGTCATATCATCTAAAAATTCAGCTTAAAGTTCTACATCCTGCCCACGCTTGCGGTTTCGCTGTGGCACATTCATGGTGCGCTCCTGCTTGGGAGCAAGAATCTTTTCCAGAAAACCGCGCACCAGTTCAGGCGCACGGTGGAGAGCATCCAGATAGGGCTTTACATCGTACCACAGGTCGTGGTACTTGTTGCTCCAATGAATGGCTTCCTTCTTGGCGGTGGAAAGTTCTTCTTTCAGGCGGCGGTTCTCCACATCCATCATATAGCCGTGGTCGGCTTGCTTTTTCAGCTTGGAAAACTCTTCTTCGGTCAGCGAATAGTTGCCGAGAAAGGTGCGCTTACCAATATAATCCAGATCGCGCGCATGAATGAGGGCTTCTTTTGTGAGCGTGACCTTTTTCTGCACAGCGGCAAGTTCCTTTTCGGTCTTGGAGAGGGTTTTGTTGGTTTGGGTGAGGTGCTGCTCTTTCTGGTCAATCTGGGCGGTCAGAGTGTCCAGTCGCTCCTGCTCCCGCTGGACTTTGAACTGGGTGACGGTCAGGTGTTCTTCAGTGCTGCCACGCTCACCGCGCTCTACATCCGTATACCCGGCGTTGCGCATATAGTGGAAGAAATCGTCTTGCAGGACACTGTACGACTTCTTCAGGACTGGCTTGCCGCTCTTTTGCAGGACAGGCTTTCCGGCATCGTCCAGCAGGGGCTTGGAAGCCCACTTCTTGCTTCGGCTGACCTGCATGACGGTCTCCTTGACTGTGCCGACCAGTGCCTTGTCCTTGCAGCGTTTCGACCAGAGGATCTGCTTTTCCACCACAGGCACATAGACCACATGGAGATGATAGTGGTAGACTTCACGGCCTAATGCTTCGGTCATGGCACGGTTGATCTCATCGGCGTGCATGACTGCCGAGAGGATATACTGCTCACCGCCCACGATTTGAACGGCAGCTTGGTAGGCATCCTCATAGAACTGCTTGGCGAACTCGTAGCCGCCGTGGTTGTCAAAGTAGGCCGAGTTGACATCAAAGACAAGCTCGCAGTAATGGGTGGCATCCGGCTTCAAGCCGCGCGTTGAAATCGTGCCAGCGGTTTCCAGTTGGGAGAACAGGTCGGTGTAGCTGGCGGTTGGCTTTTTGAAGTGGATGTTCCATGCAGTGCGCTGGGGGATGATGTCGGGGTTCCGGTAGCTGTCCTTTTCGCGCTCGTTGTGCTGCTGAGTGTTGCCAACGGCCTTGTCCGAAACGGCGAGATTTCGAACACTGGTGCGGTCAATGCCATCATTTCTTGCCAAAGGGCATCCCTCCTTTCAAGGTTCATCGAGAGGTGACGGGTAACGGAGATGCACTTCTGCGGAAGTGTAATAACCCACTATGACACTTTCATCCCTATGGGCTGCAAAGTGTAGTGGGCTCTCCGAGGGGGAACGTCTCCTGCGGGAGAGTTACAATCAAGTTCGCACAATGCGAACTTGATTGCTCCGTACGCATCCGAAAAAATCGCGTACGGAGTTCAAATAACCTGTACGGTTCGTACGGTGTACGGAAACCCGAAATATAAACGATAACACGCCTTAATTTATCTCGATTTGCCGTACGGGTGCGTACAAGTACAGACCGTACAGGTTGTACGAACTTCTTCCGTGAAAAAATGCACTTTTTACGGACAGGGGTGGACAAGCGGCTCGATGCCTACAAAACCCCGCACCCTGCGGCCACCGGGCGGGGCGGTGTTATGTGTTGCACCAGAGTACCCCAAAGTGGGAACTCTGGTGTTTTTTGCCTTGTGCCTGAATATACGGAAAATTTTGCAGGAAAGGCGAAAAAGCGGCAGAACTGCAACGGAAAAAGAAAAAAGCCCTTACTGGTTGCAGGATTGCAACAGCAAGGGCGGAGAGGAAACCGTATATTGAACAAAACGGCAGAGCGTATTATAATGAGGAAAAAGCTCAAAAAGGAGGGCCGACCACATGGCACAGGAATATCTGCCCGCACCGTCCAACGTCCGTCTTGCGGACTTGATGAAAGAGCACAACATCAGCCAACCGGAGCTTGCCAAGGAGATCGGCTGCTCCAAGAGCACCATCAACCGTTTTATCAGTGGGGCAAAAGGAACCCTGACCCATGAGCAGGCACTGAAGATCGCAAGGCTGTTCAACGTATCTACGGATTTCCTGCTGGGAGAAACCAACATCCCCGACCGCAAAAATTACGACATTGCCGAACTTGGCCTGTCCGTAGAAGCCGCAAAGAACCTCTACACGGGGCGTGTCAATACAGAGGTGGTCAACCTGCTGTTGGAAAACGCCCGGTTTGCAGAGCTTACTTACCGCATAGCGCAGTATTTTGATGACACCTTTGCGTCCGGCATCGCAGCACAGAATGCCATGCTCACGACATTGAGCACCCTGCTGCGCACAAAGGTCAAGACCCCGGAAGCAGCCAAAGCCGCAAAGGACATCAGCCTTCGGAGAAAGCCAGTGTATCAAGGCGACCTTGATGACATTGAAATGTACTTCATGGCGGCGGTCAAGGAAATCAAAAAGGGTATCGGGAGCCATTACGCCGAACAGGAAGCCATGAGCAAGAAAGCGGCAGAGAAAATGTTCACCGAATTGACCAAAGGGCAGGATGTGCAACACCCAACGATTACGGCAGAGCAGTTGACGGATGCAATGTTGGACAGTGTTTCGGGCATGGAAGGAGCCACGCCGGAGGCACTGGAACAGCTGCGGAACGGCCTGCTGGGAATCTTGCAGTCTGCCGCAGAGCAGGAAAACGCCCATGAAGCAGACGAATGAACGGCTTTGTGCGCTGGCACAGAAAGGCGATGCAACTGCGCTGGACAGCCTGATCGACAACAACAAGTCCTTTATCGGCAAGGTGGCGAATGACTTTTTTCGCAGCATGAATCTGGCACAGGCTGGCCTGAACCTTGACACGGACGATTTGAAACAGGCTGGCAATCTGGGCTTATGGAAAGCTGTGCCGAAGTTCGATGCAGCGCGCGGCATGAAGTTCCTGACCTATGCGGCTCCTGCCATCCGCAACGCCATGATGGACATGGTGCGGGATGCCTTTGCCGCTTTTGAACAGCGGATGGTAACGGAGGACAAGGACGGCGTCTGCTACCAGCGCGTTTCGCTGGACGATGTTCTGCCGGGAGAAGAGCAGCTGCGGCGCATCGAAGCCATAGCCGACCCCTATGCTATGCAGCCGCAGAGCATTATGGAAGAGCAGGAATCGCGCCGGGAACTGTACGATGGCCTGAAACGGCTGACCCAACGGGAGCAGACCTATCTGCTGTACCGCTATGGCTTTACTGATGGCAAGGAACATCCTTTGATTGGTACGGCGATATATTTCCACCTGACAAAAGGCCGCGCCCAAAAGACCGAGGAACAGGCTATGGATAACCTGTGGCTGGAATTGCCGTGGTGGTTTATCTGAGTGAAAAGAAAAAATCGTGATTGTGCTACAAGTTTTCTGGAAATTTATGTGCAGCTATACGATTTTGAGGAATTTTGTAGACGGATGAAACAAAATAGGATTAAATCTAAGTATCTAAGGAACGTTGATTTCACGAAGCTGCTGATTACCGACTGTAGGATTTGAGGAGGATGCCGTTTTATGAAAATTACACGAGATAAAATGTTTTTTTCAAAAGATCTTATTCATACACTGGCATATGTCGGAATGTTCGTGGCGGCAATTATATCGGTTGGAGCGTGTAAGTCTGGTATTTGGGTGGCTGCGATATTAGCATGGATTGTAGCAGGTATAATTATCGGATTGGCGATTATTTCCGACTATAAAAAGGCAGAACTTTTGAAAAATGGAACAAGAATCATCGGAAAGGTTACAGCAACAAAACGAGTACATATAAAATTTCATATGAGTACCTACCACCTTGCCGATGAAGATGTAATCTATCCATATGTGGTACATTATCAGTATAAAGTTAAGGGTGAAACCTATAATGGAAAGTCGCAGTGGTTTTGGTTCAATCCATGTATTCCGAAAGGGGCACCAATAAAAATTCTAGTAGACCCAAAGAATCCGGCCCGAAGTACAGTTCTCAAACCAGAAAGCTAAAGATGGCTTTCAATCGAGGTAAAACAAAAAATTTGTCCTTATAGCGTGTTTATTTAAAAGAAGATTGCGATTGTGCTACAAATTTCCAGGAAGTTTATGTGCATCTATACGATTTTGGGAAATTTTGTGGACAAACGAAATAAATCAGGCTTAAATTTCGTTATATAAACAAAAAGCAAGGAGGGAGTTTTGATGACTTGCAAAAATTGTGGTTATGAAAACAAGCTGGGTGTTCGATATTGCCAACGGTGTGGTCAATACATTGAGCCTAAACGAACATTGGCACAAGAAGTAAAATCGTGGGATTTTAGAAGTCTCGCTGGTGTTGGCCGTAGAGATGTGAATATTGCGCCGCTGTTTACTGCATCACCCGTTCAAACTCCAGCAAAAGCACACCAAACGCCCTCGCCTGTTGAACCGATGCCAGACGGAAGATGGTATTGCCCGGACTGCGGAACATTAAATGCTTCTTCTGAACGTTTTTGCAAAAACTGTGGAAAAGTCCGATAAATGTGAAGAAAAACATGGAAGGAGGAAACCGTATGAAAAACTATAATAGTTCTTTGCCTTGCGCTGGTATTTACATTGATTGGCTGTGGAAATAATGCTCAAAGTTCAGATGAGCACAAATGTGAGGATGGATTTTTGTTTAAGTAAACAAATTTGGAAAATCCTGCAACAAATGTATTGGTTGCTGCGTTGTCTAAGTAAAAGCTTCTGATGGAAACAAACGGGAGGTGTATGTTCTATATGAAAAGGAGCTTCATTGCAATTTCGGTTGCGACAATCATAGGATTGTCAGCTTGCTCAACAAAAGTATCCTCTTCAACTTCTATGAACTCTCCTATATCGACATCGGTGACAAGCGAGCAGGAATTTTTATCTAATCTTGAAAACGCCAGCACAAGCCAAATACTGCAAAAGCTTAAAGAATCGGATGGTGGGTATACAGAAGATTGCTTTTCGGTGTTGACAAATCGTCTTATCAAATTCCCTCAAGACACACTGTATGTGTTGAAATATGACAAACTGATGAATGATAAAGACTTTCAGCAGCTTGTTTTATCCGGCATAAAAACAGAGCTTCCCTATAGAGGATCGGATGAAGAAAGAAATACGCTTTATCAGTATCTGGAATCCATCACTACTGATAAAGAATATGGACAAATCGCATCAGATATTTTAGGAGAACAAGCTGAAAACAAGGAGAAACCAAATCGGCAAATTGAATTTCAAACTGAAGAATCAGGACAAGCGAGCAGTGTTATTTCAATCGAACTTCCGCAAGGGTGGAAAATTCAAAAGAGAGAACAAACGCAACGTGCTGAAAATAAACCACTTGCTCTTGCAAGCCTGAATCCGTCTTATCCAGTATATGATATTTATGACAAAAATCATGTGTTGGTTGGCGCGGTTGGATACAGTACCTATGAACCATATGAAGGTGATAGAGATTCCGTGCAGATTGTTTACTCTGCACTTCGGCTAGGATCGGTTTACAGGTTTGACACGGATAATAAATACGATGTGATACAAACCACGGAACGCGGAACGACTGCACTTACAACGGTAATTTTTCAAGATGGTGCAAATTCAGAACCAGTAAACAATTTAGGCGTTCTCGCTTATGATAACGAGAAAGAATGCTTTGTTGCAATTGAACTTGAAGCAAGTTCTGTGTCGGAAAGCCAGGCATTGGAAATTGCAAAATCAATTCGCTTTTAGACATGATGGGAATAACGGTGTATAGGTGCCAGCAGATTAAGGAGAACAACTGTGAACAAAGTACCGTACTTTATGTCATTGCGGTACAGTCCTTGAAACCGGCAACGCTCCGAGATACTTTGACAGCAAGCCAATGGAGCGGTATGTGGTTCTTTTCTCTGGCATTTTTCGCCGTCATTTTTATGGAAATGCTGTCTGATTTCTTGCTGGTTACAGAACGCTGCAATACATGGAAAGCGTTAAATGGAAATGTCAGCGAAGCCGAATTTCACAATCTTCAGCAAATTGTCTTGTGCGAAAATCAGAAAGTTTCCATTGAGAAAAAACTTGCAAGTACGATACTACTGGTTCTGATGATATGTGCAACTGCTGCATTTGTGTGGTTTACCTTTTTGGTATAAGGTTTTGTTATGAAAGAGATAATTATTATACCACATATTGGAATTGGACAATTAAAATTAGGTATGGCACCAGATGAGCTAGAAAAAACTCTTCTGCAAATGAAGAGACAATGGTCGAATTCTTCTAATGAAGCAATGCAAATGGAACGTTGTGCGGAAACCGATGACCCTAATTTGATAACCGGACGATATATGGATAATGATTCGTTCTTTCTAGTGCAGTATCGGAACGGAAAAGCTACTGAAATCGGCATCCAGAGAGATCTGTCTAAAGTTGCGTCAATAAAACTGTTCGGAATGGACATGTTTAATACAACCGCCGAGTGTATTATTGATAGCTTAATGAAAAAGGACAAAGTTATTTGCAACGAAAAGGACTTGCAACTTGGGACGGAATATATTTTTCCCAAAAGTGGAGTCCGACTCTGGAGAGAGCGAGCATTTCATCCCAAATTGTTGAAAGACCCATTATACATGGAAGAAATGCAGGCGGTATTAGAAGACGAATACCAGTATCAGTATTTTCAGATGGTCACCATAATAGATTGAACTACTAACTAGGAGCCCTCTATTTGTAACGACTGCAAGTAGAGGGCTGTTGATCTGTTTGGAATATTTCAATTAAAGGTCAATCTTCCAGTCTGCCATGGTCGCAGCCAAGTGAAAGGTAGTGTTCAATCTCACCACTCAGCACAAGCTGGGCGTACTCCAATGGCTTATTGTAGAGCAGCCAGTCCAGTTCTGCCCGCTGTGCCGGGGTGTTGCCGTACTCGTCCTCAATGGCAATGCAGTCGATGGCAACAGCAGAGCCGTCCGCAAACTGGGCTTCCACCCGGTTGGTGTCCATATTGTAATGGCAAGAAAGCAGTTTGTTCATAGTCGTGTCCTCCATGACTTGATTTTGATGTTCGGCCACTCAAACCAATGCCGTCAAGCCGGTGGGGGATAGAGCGATTTTATTTGTCGGGGAGTAAGTGCACGGTTTCTGCACGGATTTTGCACGGTTTCAAAACGTGCAGAAGGTGCTTTTCGGTGCAAAATCCGACAAAGGATGCAGAAATTACTGGGTGAAAAATCACGTTGCTTTGATTAAAAATAACGATGACTCGAAACTTCCAGAAATTGAGACGAACCGGCGGCTTGCTCTCTTAATCAGTGGGCCCAGGGTTCGAGTCCCTGGAGGTGCACCACAATAACAAAATCCGAACTTTTTTCCAATAGGAGAAGGGTTCGGATTTTTTGTGTTCTTCGGAAAACAGAATGAATCCCTTGCTTCCATCGAAAAACGTCCTAGACCTTATCACAAGAAAGCACGACAGACCACGGTAAGAGTGCCGTAAGGCAGAAAGGACACAAACATGAAGTACGATGCAAGAGCTTGTCATTTCAACATGGACACCAGCTGCGTGGAGCTGTTGCTCCGGGATGGCAGAAAGGTTTCTATCGACTGCACCGGGGTCGAGGATGCGCTGGATGTGACCATGGCGCAGCAGACGGAGCTGGATTACCTTATTTACAATGATCCACTGGGCTATGCGGATTTGATTCTGAACGGCAATCTAGAAGAATACTTGAAAAACGTAACCGGGAGCCATGGGCTAGAAGATTAAGGGCAAAACAAAAAACAGGGTGCGCCCCTGAATAGGACGCACCCTGCAAAAGACCACAGACGATAACGATATGTACAACAGGGCGTTCCCCGTAGCAGAGTTCCCATAAAACAGTATTTGCAAAAGTTCCCGAAATGGGGAAGATTTGGCGTGACTTCGGTCACGCCTTTTCTTTTGCTTCCAGTTCATCCAGAGGGATGTACCCCAGCCCGTCGTACTTGATATGGATGTGCTGCACCCGCTTTCCGCTGGACTTATCCGGGGCATCCACATAGATGGCCGACACCAGTTCACGGAGAGCATAAGGGAGTGAGTTCTTCAATATGAACGTACTTGTGCGCTTTCTGGACGAATTTTTCAATATTCTCGATTTGCTGTTCCTGTACTTCGATTTCCTGCTGGATAGAGAGGGCTTCCTCTTCCAGATGCTTCTGTTCGGCATCGTAGCTCTGGCTCATCATGTCAAAGCGTTCATCGCTCAGCTTTCCGCTGGCGTTATCCTCGTAGATTTTCATGAACAGCCGTTTGAGGTCTACAATCCGCTTCTCATTCCGGGCAAGCTGCTTCTTCAGGACGGTCAGCTTTTCGCTGCTTTCCACACGAAGCTGCTCCTCCATGACCTTGCGGAAGTAGTCTTCATGACGGAGAATGTAGTCCGTCACCCGCTGAACATGACTCAGTACACGTCCTTCCAGAACCTTTACCCGGATGAAGTGTCCCTTGCACTTGCTCCCGTTCTTCTTGTGCAGAGAGCAATCAAAGAAGTCTTGACTGAAGTCCCTGTTATTGGACGAACCATATTGCATCTTGGAACCGCAGTCAGCGCAGTAGACCATACCGGAGAAAATGCTGCTCTTGCCTGTTCGGGTCATACGGTGACGCTGGCTGCGAATCTCCTGAACCTTTTCAAACACATCATCGTCAATAATGCGCTCATGTGTATCCGGGAAGATAGCCTGATTTTCCACAGGATTCAGATGTCTCTTTTTATCCCAGATAGAGTTAGTATAGGTCTTGAAGTTGACTGTGCAGCCAGTGTACTCCCGGCGTTCCAGAATCAAACTTACTGCTCTTTTATCCCAGCGATAAGGGTCTTCCAGGGCAGGTGCGTTTGTGCTCCGGCCATGGCTCAACTTGTAGGCGGTAGGAGTCAGAACTTTATCTGCCCACAGTTGGTTCGCAATTTGGGTCGGCCCACGTCCCTCCATGCACATGGAGAAGATGCGCTTCACAATCGCAGCCGCTTCCGGGTCAACAAGCCAATGCTTCGGGTTCTCCGGGTCTTTTACATAGCCGTACGGAACATTAACCGTCAGCGGTACTCCACGCTCTCCCTTGGCCTTCTGAACGGCCCGAATCTTGCGGCTGGTATCGCGGGCGTAAAACTCGTTGAACCAGTTCTTAATGCCCGCAAAATCGTTGTTTACGCTGTTCGGGTCAATGGTGTCGTAGTTGTCGTTAATGGCGATGTAGCGAACGCCATACTGGGGAAAGGTGAAGTTGGTGTACAGACCAGTCAAGGCAGAATTGCGCCCCAGTCGGGACAAATCCTTCGTGATAACGATTCCTACACGCCCTGCTTCGATCTCGACCAGCATACTCTGAAAGCCGGGACGGTCATAGTTCGTGCCGGAGTAGCCATCATCCACAAAGAACACCGGGTTCGGGAAGTGGTTCTTTTTGGCGTATTCCAGAAGGATGACCTTCTGGTTCTCAATGGACAGGCTTTCGCCGAGCCGTGCGTCCTCTTGCGACAGTCGGCAGTAAAGTGCGGTGATTTTATTCGTTGCTCCAGACATTGTTGTGTCCTCCTTATTCTGTGGAGCAACTGTCAGTACAGGATTGGTTACCGGATCAAGTATAGCAGAATTGGACGCAGTTGTCATTCGTCTGCACCCTCATCTTCAAATTTTTGCTGGGCGTTCTTGGCAACAATGCGCTCCAGTTTCTTCAAAAAGGATTCCTTGCCCTCATAGCTGCCGGTCACGGTGTAGGTGGTGTGACCGACTTTCTCCGTGGTGGTCAGTTCAGGAATCCAGAATGCAGACAGGTTCTTGACATGGAGATTGCCGTTCTCATCTACATAGGAGCCGTGCTTCTTCTGCTCTTCGGTCAAGGGCTGCCGCTTGAAATAGATTTCGTTTTCGGAGATGCTCACGGTTTCGCTGGCTTGCTCCTTCGGGGCATCGTCATACAGCTGGGCAAAAAATGCCAGTGCATCTTCGGGTGAGTCTTCCTCCATGAGCTGCTCGAAAACTCGCTGTTCCTCTGCCGAGAGGTTATTCCATGCGGCTTCCAACTCCTGCTCGTTGGCTGCGTTGACGAAGGCTTCGATCTCTTTTTTCATGGTGCATCCTCCTTTGGCTGCGAAAAGCGGATTTTCAAAAAGTATGGGTTTTCGTGAGAGCAAGAATCGTCCCGTGGCCACAAATTTTCAATTCTTGAAAATTCTTGCCCTTTTGGGACAGCTTCTTGTTGGGGCGTGCCTGCCCCAAACCCTGCTTAGGAGTGAGTGCGATATACTAGGAATTTATTTATTGCTTGCATCGGTTTTGTCGTTTCCCTTTTTCTTACGAGACAAACCTAAACAAAGATGCGTCGAGCCAAGGCAAAGAAATGATGAACCAAGACACAACCATACAACAGCCATAGAATTATCATTTCCACTTATGAAGCTAATAAGTGAAGCCATATATAACAGAGCAGAAGCTGCATAGAATAAGATAGATTTCTTGGTTTCTTTTTTCATAAATAATCGCCTCCACAAATCGATTTGTTGAGTCAATTATACCACGTTCTTTATCGAAATTACACCCTCTACATGGGAGAACTTGGCCGATTTACTGCGTACGTGCGTACCCATCTTCCGTATACACGTATGCGGCGATTTGCCCGAAACGCACTCTATACAGCCGTTCCCCCTCGGAGAGCCCACTACACTTTGCAGACCACAGGGATGAAAGTGTCATAGTGGGTTATTACACTTCCGCAGAAGTGCCTTCTCCTCGCCGCAGACAGCCGGGTGTGCCTTTTGTGAGAGCTTTCTGTGCGGCGAATCTACATCGCCCACAGGCGATGTAAGCAGGGATTCCAAAGGGGCGCAGCACCCTTGGCACACGACTTTGGTACAAAGTCTAGTGTGTTACACCTTTCCAGAGGTGTATACGTTCCTGAAATGCAAAAAGCCCCATACCCAACACCTTAACGGTGCGGACATGGGACTTGATGCTTCCTCGGCCTAGCCGGGTACTCCGTAACCAATCCTGACAGGCAGTTGCCGTGTCATTTTTCGAAAACTGTTTTACGGATACCCAGATGGCCGGGTAGAATGCCCGTGCCAGACGGTCGATGACTTCATCGGGGTAAGGGGGAAGTGTTTGTGGACTTTTTCTTTTTGTTCAAACGCACGCTCCTTTGATCGTCCCACCGTGGCAAAGCCGGGCGAGAAAATCAAAGTTCCAATTTTTATCAGGCGCAAGGGCGCGGATGTTTTCCGCCCTGCACTTGCGGCTGGTGGCTCGTTGATGGCTTACAAGTGCCTGTCGTTATGCGATTTCTTTCATCGTTCAGCATTTCTTCAAACTGTGCCATATACGCTTTGTGCTGCTTGAGGATTTTTAGCGTTTCAGTTTTGGCGTAGGAATCGTCCGGTAGCTTAGGCAAGTATCTCATCAAAAAATCAAAGTCCTGCTGAATCCGCCGGACGGCGACTTCCAGCGCGGAGTAGTTGATTCCAGAGTAGTGTGAGTAGCTCGACTGCGGAGCGGGACGGTCTTCCGGGTGCAGAATCTCGTGCACGATCTGCTTACGGTTCGGAAAATCAGCTCTGGCGAGGCGGTGCATATCGGCATCACGGACTTTGAATTGCCCAGACAGGATCTTTTCTTTTGTACCGGGCATCATCTGCTCCATGATCTCTACGCCCCGCATGAACTTTTCAGAACGGGCAACGTAGGATTCGCTGACATTGTTTCGCTCTGCAATCTGCTTACGAACGCTTGCTTCCGCAGAGGTGGGAGGAATTGTGTCAATTTGACACAATTCCTCCGGGGCGTTTTCTTGGCAGCAGCCGTGTGCTGGTTGTTGCCGTTTCCACCGGGCTTTCGATGCTCCACACTGTACTGCTTTCCAATGAGGAACTTTTTCTGCTCCGGCGTTAGATTGCGCCGCCCCAGCTGATTCTTGCAGATCCAAGCGAGAGCTTCTTCACGATTTGCAAAGCGGAGCGGCATGGTAGAAAAGTAGATTTCGGGGTGTTTCTGAAGAATCGCATAACGATTGTGACCGTCAACAAGGGTGTTATTCCAAACAATCAAAGGAGAGATCAGCTTGCCTTCTTTGAAGATGTTTTCTTCAAGCTGCTTGAATTCATCATCGGTCAGAGGAGGAATCTGAGACTGGAACTCCGGATCGATTTTCAGATTGATCATACGCACACTCCTTTATCTCTCCTGCTGCGTCTGTTCTTCCTCCCGGAAAAAGGACGCAACATTCTGCTTTGCGGTTTTCAGTTTGAGCAGTTCCTCTTTAGCTTCCTTGTACTGCTCGTAGAACTTTGCCTTTTCGGATGCCAGCTGCGCATACTCGGCTTCCAGCTTTTTCGGGCTGGGCAGCTTGGTGATGTCATTTGCCTTGAAATAGGCTGCTGCCGCCCGGTATGCTGTCAGCTCTGCATGGTGCTGCTCCTCAAAGGCTGCGGGTCGCTTGGCAGTCTTTAGCTGCTGTGCGATTGTCTTGGTGCTGGCATAGGCTGCGATGTGATAGCGCAGCTCTTTGTTGGCCTTCATGCGACCTTCGAGGTCTTTCACCACTGCCAGCGAGTCGTGATACTTGGCTTCCAGTTCAGCGATGCGCTGGTTCAGGGCGTCCTCGTCGGTTAAGTTCTTTTCCTGCAGAAGCTTCACGGTCTGTGCCATAACTTTGAGATTGTGTTTCGTGAGCCAACGCTTATAGCCGATGCCCTTGCCCTCGGTCATCTTCGACTGGATGTCGATCAGTTTCCCGATGGTATCCTGCTTGAACTGCGCCTTGGGTTTGTGCTCGGTGTTTGCCTGCAACGTGGCAAGCACTGCTGCCTTATCGAACTTGTCCCCGAGATGTTTCGCTCGTATAAACTTCGTTCTGCCAGCGGGCAGATAGCTGAGCTGCCCACGGCTTTCCTTGACGGCAATGCCGTACTGCTGCAAGAGCTTGTCGGAAAATTCTTCAAAGCTCGTGGTGCGGTGCAGTACAGACGAAATCTGTCTCCGTAGGGTATCTTTTACAGTTTCAAACTTCTTCTGCCGGGGATGTTGTCCGGTTGCGGTAAGGGATGCGTTCTCGCGGTCAAGTTTCATCTGACCGCGCCTACGTGCCCAATACTCGGCTTCGCTGACACGCTCTTGGAGCCGTTGAGCAGGTCGATCTGGTACAGTCCGGCACTTTCGCACAACTCCATTACCTCGACACGGAGGTGCCGCATGGTCTGGGCTGTGCTGGAGTGCTTCATGCCCTCGCGCCAGTCGCGGGGCTTCTGCATATAGGGCTTGCGTTCCACCTCTCGTGTTCGGATGCTGCCAATCACGATGTGGACGTGGATATTTCCCGAACGGTTATGCCCATCCGGGTGAGTGCAGACGATGGCGGGATGACCGGGAAAGTTTTCTTCGCAGAATTTCAGGCCAAGGGCCTGTGCCTTTTCCATAGTCAAGCCGTTGTCGGCTGCATCGCGCGGGTCGAAGCTGATGATATATTGATGGCTCTTGATATCACCATGCTGGGTGTTCTTACCATACTTGCGGTTTGCCAGCAGACAGGCTGTTGCAAACGAGAAATCGCCACACTCAAGGGTGTCGAGTAGGTAGGATTCTCGCAGCATGGGTCGGCCTTGCTTGTCCAGAATTACCTTGCCGGAAAATTCATCGTGCTGGTAAACCAGATAGGATTCAATGGCGGTGTAGTCCGAGTTTTTAGAGGCGATATGCTTGAGCGTTGCCATACAGTTCACCCAGAACTTTCTCGGCGCTGAGCCGGAATGCAGTCAGGTCTGCAAGTTCGTCAAGGATTTTCGCCCGGATCTGCTCGGTGTCTGCACCGCCGGAATTGAAGTGCCTTGCAAGCTGGTTGAGGTTACTGCCCACCTTGCTGCACTGGGCAAGCAGGGTGGAAACAGCGGTCAGGGTTTCTTCGCCGCCGCCTGCAACGATGACTGTTTTCTCGATCTTGACGTTGTGGATGGCACGGCGGATGAAAGTGGAGAGGGAGAGATTCAGGAGTTTGCAAGTGAGCTCCAGTGACGCTTTTTCCTCCGCTGTCACACGGAATTTGATGATGTGCGTTTTGTTGTTCGGCGTGTCGTGGTGCTTGGAATTGCTAGGGGTCGGTTGAACATTCGTTTTGGTCATTGTACCTCCTGTCTGTTCGATAACTCCTCGGTGAAGTTATGTAAAGCACGACACGCCGTTGCTTTTCGCACCGTCAGGTGCGAATATGAGCAGGGTTTGGGGCAGGCACGCCCCAACAAGATCACTTCGGAAATGCAGACGCATTGCAGAAGTGAAGTCCCGGTGGAGCACAACATTTTCAAGAATTGAAAATTTGTGGCCACGGGACGGTTCTTGCCCTCTACCGCTGCGCTCAAAACGCATTTTCAACAAATGTTTCCGAATTGTTAAGGCGCAAAAATAAGTAGAGGTGGTACTGCTCATGTAATGGGATCACCGTTTGCTCCGAACGAAGTTCCTGCCCCTGTTTGTGCAGCGGCGTTGTCCGGATCACCCACAGAAAGTGTGAGGTCATGGCGCGATATCTCGTTCAGACGGCTTATGAAGGATTCAAGGTACGGTATGAAGAAAGCCGGGCGCAGTGCGGACACTACGTCTTACTTCTTTCAAGCACAAGAATAACACTTTGAAGTTGTGCAGTCAACAACTAAAAATGAATTTCGGAGATTTGTACAACTACATAAGATTTTATTTGTAAAAAAGAAAAATACCGCCCACGCAGCGCAGCGATGATTTTGTCGGGTGAATCGGCGGCAAAATAGAATCGGGTGTGTTGCGGGGCGGTAAATTCTTTCGTGGACTTTTCCTCACGGAAGTGGTGGGTCTCACGGTGATAACCAACCACTTTCTGTGGCTGTGTTCAAAATGAACACGACCACATCTTGTAGATTATTCTAAACCAATCCACAAGAACGGTGGGATTTACAAGAAAAATACCAGCAAATCCCTGCCTTACGCCTGATTGATCTGGCTCAGGATGCCGTTCAGCTGCTCCTCGGTCAGGACGTGGAAATCAATCAGCGTGTTGAGCTGGATTCCCATCATCATGGACAGAGAAGAATCATCATCGTCCTTTTTTCCGGTGGCGCTGCCTGCGGCTGCGGCCATATGCTGCAGGATCGGTCCGATGATGGCAGCACCCACCGGGTGGGTCATGACCTGCTTCAGAGTGGAGGCTGCGGTAAAGTGTACCGGCAGCGGCTGCGCTGCCTGCCATTCCAGCAAGCCGGTCAGGCGCAGATCCCGGCTGGATGCACCAACGCAGATCTGGTAAGTGCCGCTTTCTGCATAGAAATCATGCAGTTCCGGCTCATAATAGGCAAGGCTGCGCTTGTCCAGTGTGAACTGCACCTCCTTGCTCTCACCGGGCTGCAGGGACACCTTGGCAAAACCTTTCAGTTCCCGGACCGGACGGTGACGCTCACCCTTGGGCGGTGCTACATAGAGCTGCACCGTTTCCTTGCCGGCGACTGCGCCGGTATTTTTTACCGTGACGGTGACCTGCACTTCTTCACCCTCACGGACGGTGCTGCGGCTCAGCCGGAGTACGCTGTATTCAAAGGTCGTGTAGGAAAGGCCATGACCGAAGGGGAACAGAACATCTGCTTCCGTGGTGTCGTAGTAGCGGTAGCCGACAAATACGCCCTCAGAGTAAACGCTGGTCTCCCGCTCGCCGGGGAAGGAAAGATAAGCCGGGGTGTCGCTCAGCCTCCGGGGGAAGGTCTCTGCCAGCTTGCCGCTGGGGTTGACAGCGCCGTACAACAGATTCACGGCTGCTTCTCCGGCACCGTCACCGGCAAGGTACAGTTCCAGAACAGCCGGGACATCGTTGACCCACGGCATTTCGATGGCAGAGCCGTTGTGCAGGACGACCACGGTATTCGGCTGTACCGCAGCGACTGCGGCGATCAGATGATTCTGATTTTCCGGCATGGCAAGGGTGGTGCGGTCGTAGCCTTCGCTCTCGTACCGCTCCGGGAGTCCGGCAAAGATCACGGCGACCTCTGCGTCTGCAGCAGCAGCCACGGCGGCCTGTTCCAGCGCAGGATCAACGGTATCCTCATCGGTGCGGTAGCCCTGTGCATAGGCTACACCGGGGGCGTGTTCCAGCGCACAGCTGACCTTCGCACTGTTGACATGGCTGCTGCCGCCGCCCTGATACCGGGGGTGCTGCGCAAATTCGCCAAGGAACACCGCCTTGCAGCCCTTTGCCAGAGGAAGTACGCCCTTTTCGTTCTTCAGCAGAACCGCAGAGTTCTCTGCAACAGAAACTGCCATCCGGTAGTCTGCGTCCCGGTCAAATACGGCGCTCGCGTTTTCAGTTTTGGTCACAGAATCCACGAACCGCAGCAGGTTGCGGACGGCAGCGTTCAACTCCTCCTCCGAGAGCGTTCCTGCCTTGATGGCAGAAAGGATCGAGTTTGTGCCGCGGCCGCTTCCGCCGGGCATTTCCAGATCCTGTCCGGCGGCGATGCCCTTGGCGCGGTCTTTTACTGCGCCCCAGTCGGTGACCACCATGCCCTCATAGCCCCAGCGTTTGCGCAGGATGTCGGTCAGCAGTTCCTTGTTCTCCGAGCAGTGGGTGCCGTTGAGCTTGTTGTAGGCGGCCATCACGCCCAGCGGCTTTGCCTTTTTGACCACCGTTTCAAAGGCGGGAAGATAGATCTCGTGCAGGGTGCGCTCGTCCATCACGCTGTCGCTGACCATCCGGTCGGTCTCCTGATTGTTGGCGGCAAAATGCTTGATGCAGCTGCCCACACCATTGCTCTGGATGCCGTTGACCAGTGCCGCGCCCATCTCACCGCTGAGATAGGGGTCTTCGCTGAAATACTCAAAGTTACGTCCGCACAGCGGGCTGCGCTTGATGTTCAGACCGGGGCCAAGCAGCAGGGCCAGATTCTCGGCGCGGCACTCGTTGCCCAGCGTTTCGCCCAGCTTTTCTGCCAGAGCGGTGTCAAAGCTGGAAGCCACCGCCGCACTGGACGGGAAACAGACCGCAGGGATGCTTTCGTTGATGCCCAGATGGTCGCCCTGCTCGTCCTGTTTGCGCAGACCGCTGGGGCCGTCGCTCATCATCACGGCAGGCACACCGAGCCGCTCCACCGGCTGTGTATGCCAGAAATCCGAACCGGAGCAGAAGTCTGCTTTTTTCCTCCAGTGTCATCTGCTGGAGGATCTTTTCAATGTCCATTCTGTAATGCCTTCCTTTCGTTTGAGGGCAGTCCGCAGCCCTCTGATTTTCTTGCCCAAAGTATAACAGGAAAACCGGAGACAGTACGGATGAAAAGTCGTGAAGTAAGATGAAATTTTTGGATTATAATAAATGACACGATCTTTTTGACCGACAACACAAATTTTCGCACCCATACTCCGTGGGATTCCCTTTATAATAAGAGCAGAGATCAACCGGAAAAAGGAGATGTAGATGATGCAAGCAACAAATCTGAAAACGAACCATCTTTCTGCGCCGCTCGGCATGGATGCCGGGACGCTGTTTTTGTCGTGGCAGTGCGCCGGAGGTGTGCGCCAGACTGCCTACGAAATTGAAGTGACCGCCGGAGCCGGAACGCTGTGGACGAGCGGAAAGGTTTTGGGCAGTGGGATGCACACCGAAACGCCCGCCGCTGTACCGCCCAAGACGCAGGGACAGTGGCGCATCCGCCTGTGGGATGAAAATGACCAGCCCGGTGCATGGAGCACCGCTTCCTTCGAGACCGGGCTTGCACAGGCAGACTGGCAGGGCGTGTGGGTCTGCCCGGAGACAGAAGAGCCGGATATCGACTGCGCTGATGCCATCAACGCCTTTGCAAAGCCCAACTGGGAGCAGAAGCAGGCGGCGCTGGAAGCCTCCGGCAAAGGGCAGGCACAGCCTTATCAGCCCCACCGCCCGGCAAGTTATCTGCGCAAAACGTTCACCGCCCCGGCGGGGCAGTGCAAGCGGCTGTACATTACCGCCAAGGGGTTGTATGCGGCATGGCTGAACGGCAAGCGGGTCGGCGATATGGTGCTAGCCCCCGGCAGCTTTACTGCAGACAAGCACCTTGGGGCACAGACCTACAATGTGACCGCACTTGTCCGTGACGGTGAAAATGAACTGCTTATCGCATTGGGCGACGGCTGGTACCGCAGCACCTCCGGTGTGGATGGTGACCGTGACCTGTTCGGCAGCGAACTGGCTGTCCTGTTCCAGCTGGAAGTGGACGGCAAGGCGGTCTGCGTTTCGGATGACGACATGGAGGCCACCCAGTGCGGTCCGATTCGCCAAAATGATATGCAGCAGGGCGAAGTGTACGATGCCCGGCTGGAAGGGGATCTTTCCGGCTGGCATGGCGTAAAGACCCAGCCGAACTCCCTGCCCATCACCGGCATGAACACTGTGCCTATCCGGGAGCAAGAAGCCTTTGCGGGCAGGCTGTTGTGCACCCCCAACGGAGAGACCGTGCTGGACTTTGGCCAGAACATGGCTGGCTATGTGGAGATGAAGCTGACCGCCCACGCCGGGCAGAAAATCAAGCTGCTGTGCGGCGAAGCACTGGACGAGAACGGCAACTTTACGCAGGAGAACTTTCAGGACCGGAACCGCCACAAGGAGGGCGGCACGGCGCAGCTGCTGGAACTCGTTTGCAAAGAGGGCGAGAACCACTACAAGCCCAGCTTTACCATCATGGGCTTCCGGTACGCAAAGGTGGAAACGGACATCGACCTGACCGGCGCAGAGTTTACTGCCCACGCCGTCTATTCGGAGATGCCGGTCACCGGCAGCTTTGCGTGCGGCAACGCCCATGTGAACCAGCTGGTGAAAAACAGTGTGTGGAGCCAGAAGGGCAACTTCTGCGATATCCCCACCGACTGCCCCACCCGCGAGCGCGCCGGCTGGACTGGGGGACATGGGAGTGTTCATTGAGACCGGTCTGACCCTGATGGATTGCTACCCAGTGGTGGAAAAATGGCTGGCCGAGTGCCGCCTGAACCAGTACCCGGATGGACGCATGGCGAACATTGCGCCGCCTACCAGCCGCCCCGGCTATATGACCCCCATGCTCTGTATGTCGGCGGGCTGGGGCGATGCCGCCATTCTGGTGCCCTACGCCCTTTATAAGCGCACCGGCGACCGGAAAATTCTGGCGGACAACTACGAGATGATGCAAAAGTGGTATGGCTTCCTGCTGGGGCGTGCCCAGCAGACCACCGAGGAACAGCAGACCGGTGCATACGCCAAGTACACGGTGCTGAACGGTCTGGACTACGGCGAGTGGTGTGAGCCGGGCATTACCCCCATGCAGGCCATGATGAACCCGCGCAAAAGCGTGGGTACGGCCTATCTGGCTTATTCCGGGCGGCTTCTGGCGGAAATTGCACAGGCGCTGGGCAAGGCAGAGGACGCAGCGCAGTACCGCGACACGGCAGAAAAGGCGGTAAAGGCGTACCGCGCCGCCTTTACTGACAACGGGAAAATCACTTCTGACCGCCAGTGCGAATACGTCCGCGCCATTGCCTTTGCACTGCTGGGCGAGGAGGAGAGCCAAGCCGCTGCGGATACCCTGAACCGGATGGTGGCGGAAAACGGCTACCACCTGAACACCGGCTTCCTTTCTACACCCTTCCTCTGCGAGGTGCTGGCAAAGTACGGCTATGCCGACACCGCCTATAAGCTGCTGTTACAGGACACCGCTCCCAGCTGGCTCTATGAGGTCAAGCAGGGCGCTACCACCGTCTGGGAGACATGGACGGGCATTGACGCAAACGGCCACCCCAGCGAATCCCTGAACCATTACTCCTACGGTGCCATCTGCGGCTGGCTGTTCGGCGGCGTGTGCGGCATCCGTCTGGCAGGGGAGACCCTGACCATCGCCCCCACCCCGAACCCGGCTCTGGGATGGGCAAAAGCAGTGTACGATTCCCCGGTGGGGCGCATTGAAAGCGGCTGGCAGTATGCAGGCGATGCTGTGACCTACACCATCACCGTGCCCTGCAATCTGACCGCAGAAGTCACCCTCCCGGATGGCAGAAGCCTGACCTTGCAGCCGGGCACCCACACCCTGTAACGCAAAAAGATTCCCCCGCAACACAACGCCCCGCACCGGAAGGAGTAACCGGTGCGGGGCATTGCTTTTATGGGGATAATGAAGAAGAAAATAATGAGAGAATGGCAGGTCAGAATTTTTGCGCAAGGTATTTTGCACTGAGCTGGAAGCTCTTGATGGGGGAATTGTCCACCCAGTTGCGGTGGCTTTCCAGAATAACGGCATCCACATCCATGGCAAGGGCCTGCGCCATCAGGCTGTCCAGGTCCATGTTGCCGGTGCCCAGCTCCATGCTGTCGGTTTTCAGGATGGGCGTGATGGCGCTGCCGGTGATGCGGGTGCCCCGGTCGTTGATGTGCCACAGCTTCATGCGGGGACCAAGCCGCTGCATCCATGCCAGCGCGTTTGCACCGCCCTCGGTGAACCAGTAGCTGTCAAACTCAAAGTTGACAAAAGCGGGGTCGGTCTCTTCTAAGAGGATATCGTAGGCGCGCTTTTCCGCATTCACATGCCGCAGCTCGCAGTTGTGGTTGTGGTAGAGCAGATGGATGCCCTCGGCTGCCAAGGCTTCGCCGGCTTTGTTCAGCCGCTGCGCCAGTTCGTGCATGGCGGCTTCATCGCCGTAATCAAACCGGTACATCCCGGTGATGACCACATACGGTGTGCCGAAGCTCTTGGCTTCCTCGGCCACTGCGTGGGCATCCCGTTCCAAACTGCCAAGGTCGGTGTGCAGACTGACCACCCGAAGGCCGGCCTCCTGCACCAGCTTGTGCCAGTCCAAGATTGCCGCCCTTGCCCACCGGCATCCCGGCGGCCTTGGTCAGCAGCTTTACCACAAAGCCGATGGGGTGGATCATAAATCCACACAATTCAATGCCATCGTACCCGGCGGCTTTCATGGCAGCAAGGGTCTCTTTTGCCTGCTGCTCATTGCTTAGTACAGTGCCCAGCATAAATTGCTGCACAGCTTTGATGGGCATATTTTACCCCTCCAGTTTGAAAGTCTTACCCGGCGTGATGCCGTTTTCGTTAAAGCTGTCCACGCAGATGTAGTATTCCTGCCCGGCGGTCAGGGTGGAAAGGGTCACTTCGTCTGCATCGTACACCAGCCAGCTCAGATAGAGCTTATCAGGCGCAACGCCGTAGCGGACGTTGCAGCCCTGTGCATTTTCGATATGCTTCCAAGTGATCTTTGCATCCAGTGCATCCACGCGAGCCCCGGCGGCTTCGGCCTGTGCGGGCTTTGCGCCTTCGCCGTTACCGAACACCCGCAGGCCGCTGATGCGCAGCGCCTGTCCGTAGGGCAGTTCGCCGCCCGTCACCCGGACGTACCGGGCACGGATGCCGTCTGCATATTCGTAGTAGCCGTTGGAGCACTCGCGGGCAACATTTTCGCGCAGCGTCCAGCTCGCTCCGTTCACACTGGTCTCCACCGTGTAGTGGGAGATCTGGGGCCGGGTCTCGATGTGGCGGGTCTTGCGGTCATCGCCGTAGCTGTCGGCAGGGAAGTCCACCACCAGCTTTTCGTCCGCCATATTTACCTGAATGGCGCGGACATCACTCTCTTTGCCAAGATCCACACACAGCCATTCACCCGGCTCTGCACCGGCGGCGCTCCACCAGCTGCGGCAGTCCTCATTGACTGCCCATTCCGGGCTGCTGTTTTCTGCGGTGCTGGAGGCCGTGACCGGCTTTTTGTAGCTCAGCAGCATCCATTCCGGCTGCTGGCTGGCGGCATCGAATTTTCCAGACGGGATGCAGTGTGGGTAATCGGCAAAGTTCTGGTTGCAGTAGAGAACCCCGTCTTTGTCGAACCCGGCAGGGAACAGCCCCACCCGGCGCTCAAAGTCATAGTTGACGGAAATACGCATGGTGGAGGCGTGCCACCAGTTGCCATAGCGGTCGGCAATGGTACTGCCGTGGCCTGCGCCAGTGATGAATCCGCCGGGCTTTGCAGAGAACGGGTTGGATGCCTGCCGCACAAAGGGGCCCAGCGGAGAATGGGAGGTGTATACACCATCGGCGTAAGTGTTGTATTGGGTGCCGGGGCAGGCGTATTGTAGGTAATAGAGGCCGTTATGCTTTGTCATAAAGGCACCCTCAATGTAGGGTTTGCCGATGGCGTTGAACATGGCAGTCAGACTTTCGACACTCAGACCGGGGATATTTGCCATCTGCGGCGGCAGATTCAGCTTGCCGGTCTTGGGATCATAGAACTGCTTCATAGACTGGTACAGCACGCTGGCTTCCCGGTCCACGATGCCGTTGTTGCCGGGGCGCTCGTAGCCCAGTACGGTTTCATTGCCGAAGATCAGCTCCTGCTTTTCACCGATGGGGGTCATGGTGTCCGGGTTCAGCTCCACCCCGTAGATGGGGGAGATGTTGGAGCAGCCCCAGTAGAAGTACACCCGGCCATCGTCATCGCAGAACAGATCCGGGTCCCAGAAGGCAAAGGGGGCAGACACTTCGGTAAACGGCTCAGTCAGGGGGTCAGCGGTGCGCAAAATGGGGCAGTTGCGTCCCTTGCGGCTGGCGCAGAAATAGAGGTAATTGCCCACCTGCCGCACATCCGGTGCGTAGTCGTAGATCAGCAGGCCGGGGTCTGCATGGAAGTCCCAGTTCAGCAGATCCTCCGAATACCAGAAGCCTGCCGACATGGAAACAAAGAGATAATATTTGCCCTTGAAATAAACCAGCGTCAGGTCTGCACCCTCCCGGAAACCCGCCACGCGCGGGCCTTCCTTCATGTGCTGATAGCGGTAGCCCAGATCAAGGGGGTTGCAATAAGTCTGTCTCATCGAAACTCACTCCTTAGAAATGCCCTGCAATACACGGTTCAGCTGCTTGATGTCCTCCTCGGAAGCGCCTGCCTGCATCAGCATGGATTCAATGGTCATCCGCTGCATGGCGCGCTCCATCATGGCCACCAGAGCCGGGTTATCCTTCACGGCGGCGGCCACATCGCCGCGGGCAGCGGCGGCCTTATCGGAGATCTGCTTCAGGATGGGGCCAGCCTTGGGGTCTGCCATGGCTTTGGCCATGTTGTCCTGCACCGACCAGCAGCTGGCATCCAGCTCCCCGTCAAACCAGTTGGTCACATTCTTGCGGTTGTCCATGGCGTAGTCCGGGTTGGGGGTGTCCACCTTGTTCACCAGAATTACGCTGCTGTGTTCGCCGGAGCGCGCCTCAATGCTGTGCTTGCCGGTAATGGGCAGCTGGAAGGCGAACACCTTGTCGCCCTGCTTAGTCTCCACCAGCTGACCGTCCTTGTACAGCGAGACCTCTGGCAGATTGGAGTAGACCTTGATCTCGGTCACATCCTCGGCGCGGTCCACATAGCGGCTGCCGCACAGGTGCACGAAGGGCTCCTTGCTCCAGTAGGCCTTGTAGAGAAGCTTGCGGTCAAAGGTGACAAGACCCTTCTGGTTTTTCGCCGTGCTTGCCGCCCTCGTCCCGGCCATCGGCGGCAAAGTCGAACATATTCCACACATGGGTCGCCCACAGCCAAGGACGGTCGGCGATCATCTTTGCAATATGCTCGTGGTAAACGCACTGATAGCTTTCGGTGTAGTCGCCCTTTTCCGGGTGGCTGCTCTGATACTGGGGGTTGGCATCTGCGCCATACTCCGAAAAGCCGATGCAGCGGTCGGGGTAATCGGCGTGGTATTTGTCCATAGAAATGCTGTGCGTGCTGATAGTGGGCCAGCCGGATGGTGTTGGCCCCGATCTCCAGAATGAGGGCAATGTCCTCCTCCATCATTTCGTTGGTCAGGGCAATGCCCGCGTCTTTGCGGTCCTGATGGCGGGAAACGCCACGCAGCGGGTAGCTGCGTCCATTCAGGAAAAAGCCCCTTCTGGGGGTCAATCTCAAATTTCCGGCAGCCAAAGCGGGCAGATGCTTCCTCGCCGTTGTCCAGTTTCGCAGATACGGTATAGAGGAAGGGGTCATCAATACCATCCCACAGGTGGGCATGGTCCAGCGTGAAAACCGCCGTTGCGGTGCCGTTCTCTACCGGAGCAGTGAGGGCCTGTCCTTCCAGTGCAAAGGTTACGCTCTGTGCGCCCACCACGGCGGCTTCCACGGTGACCTCGGCGGTTTTAGCGGCAAGGTCGGTGACGATGGGGGTCACCTTCAGCGGGGTACCGTTGTCTGGCCTCACCCATAATGGCGGTGGGGATGCCGGTGTTCTCCTTGGTAAAATGCCAGTTGCTATGATTCAGCAGGATGGTTTTGCTCATGGTAAAAACTCCTTTGTAAAAAGATGGATCAAATCGGCAAAAACCGAAAGAGCGTATGAGCCCTTTCGGTCTTTGCAGGTTATTACTGCATGTTTTCTGCAATTACTTCATGGCGAAGGGCTTCTTTTTTGTCCGCGATGCGCTTCTGGACGTTGACCATTTCCTCCTTGGTCAGGGGGCAGCCGACCATGGCAAGCAGGGTGATGAGCCAGCCCAGCATCGGCAGACCGTATTTGATGGCAAGGGTCATCCAGAAGATGCCGGAGGTGTAGGCATCCGTGGGCTGGGGCATGGTTGTGGTGTAGCCCAAAATAGCCACGGCACCGGTGGCGACGACGGCAGCCACCGAGGTGATGAGCTTGTCGATCAGGCTGTAAGTGCCGGAGACCACAGCCGGGATGTAACGGCCG
>VOFB01000526.1_pt1 | contig 174965 bp, 269 predicted proteins | sample 5384141 | NCBI WGS metagenome assembly VOFB01 (sample SAMN12384721, study PRJNA508395) | human gut metagenome | isolation source: healthy gut A | host: Homo sapiens
AGGAGGATGAGAAACACAATGATACAGAGTGCACTGATATAGAGTCCGGCAGTGAGACCAGGCGCGTGGTATTTAAAATACACTGTATGTTCACCAGCAGGCATATCCAGGGCAGCGAAGCCATAGTCCCACCTGAGAAGGGGAACCTGCTTCCCGTCCAGGTAAGCGCTCCAGCCTTCCTCAAAGGGGATGCTGACCATCAGCACCCATCGGATTTGGCGCTGACTCTTCCCTCCACATGGGTATCTCTGACCGGCATGTCAAAGTCCACATCCGCCTCTGAGTTCCGGGAAAGAGGAACCTTTGAGCCATAGAAATATATGTTTTTCATTACTCCTTTGATGGCTCCGGAGGTGGAGGTGACTGTGATCTGATCACAGCCTTTGGGAAGGCGAAGACGCACATGCACGGTTTCCTTTCTTTTTCCAGACACATAATATATGGAAGAGTCACTTGATTTAATGGACACCACAGCGTCATTGTGAAATTTCAGGTCAAAGTCTATAAGACCCGCTCGTACCCGGAGATCCTTTCCAAGTCCAGGAGGAGGGAAAATCCGTCACACCTGAGAACTTATAGTTGCCAATTTCGTAGTCCAGCTTGTCAAGGGTGTATTCTCTGAGGGGGGACAAGATTTTCTTCTGTGCCGGTCCGTGCCTCTGACGAAGTGCTCCTCTGGCTGGAGTCCAGGATCAGTATATCACTTAAAAGCCGGTCCATATCCAGACCGGAGGTGTCCTCCGGGAGCTGGTCCTCTGACAGGGTTTTCGTGTAAAATTTTCCGATGGAATCTGTGTTTTTCGTTTTTGTAGATGCAGATACTGCCAAATTGCTCAGGAGAGTGAAGCCGTCCACATCCAGTGAGGGATTGTGCGACAGCAGATATTTTACATTCAGCAGGGATGCCATTCCGGAATCATACACAGTCTGACGGTAGCTGAACATGGACGGGCTCATGCGTATAGGCCCGGCCACAGCTATTTACAAATTCCTGGATGTTTTTGTTGGGGGCGGAATTGTAGGTACTGACTCCAAAGTAATTCTGGGTCAGAGCATCCATGCAATAGCTGCCCCCGTCAAAGTCCTTCTCAACACGGTAGAAGGAGGTGTCAATGGAGCGCAGATATTCAAGTGCAGCAGTTACGTCCTGGCCGTAGAGCTGTTCAAAGTAGTTTCCGTCATCCTTTTTCAAGGTGGCGCGGTTATTGCAGGTGTTATAGCTGTCGTAAGACATATTCACCATCACCAGGCCGAGCAGGAAAGCAGAGAGCAGTACAGGGGGCACTAGCTTTTTTTCCGGCAGCCCAGCACCAGCACTGCGGCCATCAGAACGCCCAGGATGCAGATAAACAGAGTGGAGGACTGGACTGTCCCGGGATTTTTTTCACGTAAAGGATTACAAAAAGCAGTCCGGAGACGCAAAGCCCCGTCCAGGAGAGCCTGCGCCGGCAAAAAATCTGGTCCAGGGTAAATGCCATGAGGAGGACGGCGAAAGGCATAAGCACAAAGGAATGCCTTGAAAATGCATAGAGCAAAGGCATTGTAGACCATGCTTCCGGCCTTTATAAACAGAACAAAAGGGCCAGGACAATACTGACGTACTGCAGAACCTTCCATTTTCGGGAGGTATCCTGCTTATGTATGGTAAAGAGGTACTGGACAAACAGTATTACAAACAGGACGGACACAAACAGGACAGGGGCCTCGTAGTAATTGATCACCCCTGTATAGTTATCCGATATTCCGCTGAGGTTGGATGAGAACAGGCGGTAGAAGGCAGTCTCATAGAACCGCGGGGAATAGGGCACTAGGTTTTCTAAGAAATGCGTCAGTATAGAACCGGAATTGTCCAGTCTGGAGGAGACATTCATGATATAGAAGGCGGAGGGAAGAAAAGACAGCCATAATCATGCCAATGCCCAGCAGTATGGAACCACAGTTCTGGAAAAACAGCTTCGCTCTTGTTTTGAAAGGTCCATCCATAGACAATCAGCAGATAGAATACAGCAGATCATATAAGACATATAGACACTGGCCAGCAAAAGCTCACAGCCAGAGCCAGGGAAAAGCTGAATTTCTTTTTCTTTAGCGCCTTCTCCACCAGCAGAAGTAGGAAGGGCAGCAAAAATGACATAGAGGCCGAATTGGTAATGCTGTCCCCAGACCAGCAGATATCCGTTAAAGCCGTACATGTAAGCGGAGATTACCCTGGTTTTTACGGTGATCGGAAACTCCTTTAAATAGAAATAAAATACAGTGACAGCCAGAAAGATCTGACCGATCTCCAGATAGACCATTAGGTAGGGCACGCGCATGGGTCCGATCACAGTACCTGCCAGATAGAGCAAAAACAATAGAGGATGAAAAAGGTTCAGCGCATACAGGCTGGTTCCCAGTCCGTTTGTAAAGTCCCACAGGGACAGGCTTTTGTCGCGCATGGCATTGATGATGGAATTGTACTGCATGAGGTACTGCTGAAGTGTGTCAGAGCCCACATCGGTGAAAACAAAAATTCGTCTCCAAACAGGAAACGGTGGAAAACGATCAGACAGCTTGCCAGAGTTACACCCCAGACCAGCAGTAACGCCCGTGTATTTTTATTCAATTTATTCATATTATCTCCTTAGAATAATATCGCAGCCCCTTGAGCCTGTATTTAATGGAATTATGCATGTTGTTGGTCATTAAGTGAACAATAACTCTAGACCGTGTATCGGAGCTATTATAGCATCTTGTGACTTGACATGCAATTTGATTTTTGACTATAGTGTAATAGGTAAACCTATGCATGTTACTGTGAACGTGTGAACAGTAATTTATGTGCTGCGGAAAGTAAGGAACAAAATGAAAAAAAATTGTAGGTAAAATCAAAATTACTATAGAGAACACGGGGTTGCAGGTGTGGCCCTGCGGACAGTGGAGAAGCTTACAGGCATACGCCCCGGGGCCATCTCCTATGAAAAGTGGTATCGCATCCACCAGCCGGATCTGCGGGAATTGGAGCGGCAGAGGGGGAAGTGTTTCCGCACAGCCGCTTTTTAGCATACTGGTCCCGCTTTTTTGGACTCCGGAAAACTATCTGAGGGAACTGATTGCCTCTGTGCAGGCACAGACTTATGCCCACTGGGAACTCTGTTTATCAGACGGAAGCGGGGTGGGGGAGAGCTGGAGGAAATACTTTCCCCTATCCTGAAGGCAGATTCCAGAATACATTATAGAAGAAGCCAGAGCAGTCTCGGAATCTCAGAGAATACCAACAATGCCATGGACATGGCTCAAGGGGATTTTCTGGTATTCGCGGATCATGATGATCTGCTTGCGCCGGATGCTTTGTATGAGTGCGCCCGCTGTATCCGAAATCATCCGGAAACGGACGTGATCTACACGGATGAGGATAAGATCTCCATGGATGGCAAAAAGCACTTTGACCCTCAGCTAAAGCCGGATTTCAATCCAGATCTGCTGCGCAGCATGAATTATATCTGCCATCTTTTTGTGGTAAAAGGACTCTGGGAACACAGGTGGGGGAACTAAACCCGGAATTTGACGGGGCACAGGACTATGACTATGTGTTCCGATGTGTGGAAAAAGCCAAGTGTATCCGGCACATTCCCAGGGTGCTCTACCACTGGAGATGTCATGAGGAATCCACCGCGGAAAATCCGGAGAGCAAGAAATATGCCTTTGAGGCCGGGAAGCGGGCAATACAGGCGCACTGTGACCGGATAAACTTGCCGGCAAAGGTTTCGCACGGCCCATATCTTGGACTGTACCGCACTCTCTATTATGTAAAGGGCAGGCCTCTCGTTTCCGTGATTATTCCCAACAAGGATCATACCAAGGATCTTGAGCGGTGCATCCGGGCAGTGGAGGAAAAGTCCACATACCGGAATGTGGAGTATATTATTATAGAAAATAACAGCCAGGATAAGGAGACCTTTGCATTCTATCAGGAGCTGATGCAGAGGAACCCAAAAGTAAAGGTAGTTACCTACCAGGGGCATTTCAACTACTCATCCATCAACAATTTTGGGGAAAGGTCTGCCAGGGAGAGTACCTGCTGTTTTTAAATAACGATACGGAAATCATTAATGAGGATTGTCTGGAGGAAATGCTTGGGATCTGCTGCCGCCCGGAGGTGGGGGCAGTGGGAGCAAGGCTTTACTACGGAGATGATACCATTCAGCACGCTGGTGTGATCGTGGGTCTGGGAGGGATCATGGGACATGCCTTTGCGGGAGAGAGGGCAGTGCCACGGGATACTGCCGCAGGATTATCTGCACCCAGGATCTGAGCGCTGTGACAGCGGCCTGTATGATGGTTAAGAAAAGGGATTTTGAGCGGGCAGGCGGCTTTGATGAAGAGCTGGAGGTGGCGTTCAACGATGTGGACCTCTGCCTGAAGCTGCGCAGCATGGGGCTTTTGGTGGTCTACACACCCTATGCCCAGCTTTATCACTACGAGTCCAAATCCAGGGGAGCGGAGGACACACCCGAAAAGGTGGAGCGGTTCCATCGGGAGATCGCTCTCTTTGAGCAAAAGTGGCCTGAGATTTTTAGGAACGGTGATCCCTACTACAATTCCAACCTGACGCTTAAGCGCCAGGATTTTACATTGAAACGTTTTGAGAAAGAATGAGGTCATTACAAATGATTCACTTTAATGTGCCCCCCTTTACGGGAAGGGAACTGGAATATATAAAGAAGCAATTGACAGCGGAAAAATCAGCGGTGACGGCATGTTTACCCAAAAAGTGCAGCCGGTGGCTGGGAGAGAGATGCAGCTTAAGCATGTTCTGCTCACCACTTCCTGTACGCATGCCCTGGAAATGGCGGCAGTGTTGTGCAAGGTACAACCCGGCGATGAGGTGATTCTGCCCTCCTACACCTTTGTCTCAACAGCGGATGCCTTTGTTCAGAGGGGAGCCAGACTGGTCTTTGTGGATATCCGTCCAGAGACTATGAATATGGACGAAAGGCTCATCGAGGACGCAGTCACGGAAAAGACAAAGGTGATTGTGCCCGTGCACTACGCAGGGGTTGGTTGTGCTATGGATGAAATCATGGAAATTGCGGAAAAATACCAACTAAAGGTGGTGGAGGATGCAGCCCAGGGCGTGGGAGCCAGCTATAAGGGAAGACCTCTGGGCAGCATTGGCCACTTTGGATGCTACAGCTTTCATGAGACAAAGAATTACTCCATGGGAGAGGGAGGCGCCATTGGATTTCAGAGGGATGAGATGGTGGATGAAGCTGAGATCCTCAGGGAGAAGGGCACAAATCGCAGCAAGTTTTTTAGGGGACAGATTGACAAATACCGCTGGGTGGATTACGGCTCCTCCTATCTCCCAAGCGATATGAATGCGGCCTATCTCTGGGCCCAGCTGGAAGTGGCCCAAAAATCAAAACAGACCGGATGGAGAGCTTTGATTATTATCAGGAGGCGCTTAAACCTCTGGCGGAGGCGGGATATATTGAGCAGCCCTTTATCCCGTCCTATGCCATGCACAACGCCCACATGTATTACATAAAGACAGCGGATCTTAAGACCAGGACTGCCCTGATCCAATACCTGAAAGAAAAGGAGATCAACACGGTATTCCACTATGTTCCCCTCCACTCTGCACCGGCTGGTCAGAAATTTGGAAGATTTCACGGGGAGGACCGATATACCACAAAAAGAGAGCGATCGGCTGCTGCGTCTGCCTATGTACTATGGGTTGAAAGAAGAGGACAGGAGAAGGTGACTTTGGCCATCACTTCCTTTTATAAAGGAAGATAGGGACTGGCTGTCTGCGAAAAGGAGAGTTCATGAATATTAAAGATCTGGCCAAACGGCTGACTTTCTACAATATAAAAAAGGGGCGCTTTATCTGAAACGCTACGGCATAAAAAAAGATTTCCTGGTACGTTTAACCGAGCGGTTTGCAGACCAGGAGGTGGAGTATCAGGTTTGGCTGGAAAAAGCCGCCCTCACGGAGGAGGAGCGTGAAACCCAGAGAAAAAAAAGAGTATGGGAGAACCCGCCGCTGATCAGCATTGCAGTACCGGTGTACCGGACACCAGAGCCTTTCCTGCGGCAGATGATGGATTCTGTCCTAGCCCAAACCTACCCCAACTGGGAACTTTGTATCGTGGATGGGAGTGGGGACGATGGAAAGACCGCAGAGATAATCCGGTCATACCAGAAGGAAGATGCACGCATTGTGCTGCGGATACTGAAGGAGAATCTGGGTATAGCCAGGAATACCAATGAGGCCTTTGCTTTGTGCAGGGAGAGTATGTGGCGCTCTTTGACCACGATGACCTGCTGGCGGAGGATGCCCTCTATGAGATCGCTCTTGCCGTACAGGAACAGGGAGAACCGGATATGATATACACGGATGAGGACAAGGTGAGCGCAGATTTGAACGAGTACTTTCAACCCCACTTTAAACCGGATTTCAACCTGGATCTGCTGCGGTGCAACAACTATATCTGCCATCTGCTGGTCATGAAGAGAAAACTGCTGGAACAGGCAGGCGGTGAGGACGAGGCCTTTGACGGCGCCCAGGACTATGACTTGATTTTCCGGTGTGCGGAGAAGGCGGAGAAAATCGTTCATATTCCCAGAGTACTCTATCACTGGAGGATACACAAGGCATCCACAGCGGACAATCCTCTTGGAAAGGACTATGCCCTGGAAGCGGGGAAGCGGGCGATTGAAGCACATCTGAGCAGGTGCGGGGAGCGGGCATTGGTGACTATGACGAAAGACCGGGGATTCTACAGGGTCAACTATCAGGTTCAGGGGGAACCGCTGGTGTCCATTGTGATTCCAAACAAAGATGAGACGGAAACCCTGAAACGCTGTCTGGACTCCATTCGGGAGAAGTCTACTTATGTGAACTATGAGATACTGGTGGTGGAGAACAACAGTACAGATGAGCAGACCTTTGCCTTTTACAAGTCGATTGACGGAAAAAATAAGGTGCGGGTGGTATACTGGGACAGAGCGTTTAATTACTCCGCGATTAATAATTTTGGGGTATCCCATGCAGAGGGGGATTATTTAATCTTGCTCAACAATGACGTGACGGTCATTACACCGGACTGGATTCAGGAACTGCTGGCCAACTGCCAGCGCAAAGAGGTGGGGATCGTGGGAGCCAGGCTCTACTTTCCGGATGACACCATTCAGCACGCGGGAATCGTGGTGGGAATCGGTGAGTGTGCGGGAAGCCTGTTTGTGGGCATGAAACGGGGAAGAACCGGCTATATGCACAAGGCCGTGCTGCAGCAGGATCTGAGCGCTGTGACCGCCGCCTGCCTTATGGTGAAAAAGAGAAGCATTTGAGGCAGTGGGAGGGCTGGAGGAGAGCCTTGCAGTGGCTTTCAATGACGTGGATTTCTGCCTGAAGGTGCGCAAAAAGGGATGGCTGGTAGTTTACAATCCCCAGGTTGAGATGTATCATTTTGAGTCAAAGACAAGAGGGTATGAGGATACGGAAGAAAAGAGACAGCGCTTTGAGCTGGAAAAGTGCCGGCTGCGGAAACGATGGAAGCAGATTTTCGAACAGGGAGATCCCTGCTACAATCCGAATCTCTCCCTGAAGACCTGCGACTATTCCATGGATTCCCAGCCCTATAAGAAAAATGAGGAGAACGATATGAGAGAACTATCGGTGGTGATACCGAACTGGAATGGTATGGCTTATCTGAAAGCATGTCTGGATTCCCTGGAGAATCAAAGTTTTCAGAACTTTGAAATTCTGATGGTTGACAACGGTTCTAAGGATGGAGGTACAGCTTTTGTGAGAAAGCATTACCCCCAGGTCCGCATCCTGGAGCTGGATCAAAACTATGGATTCTGCAGGGCAGTGAATCTGGGAATCCGCTCGGCCAGGGCTCCTATATCGTGCTGCTGAATAACGACGTGGAAGCGGACAGGGAATGTTTGGCAGAGCTGCTGCGTGGAATGAAAAAAAGCCCTCCTGCTTCTCCTGCGCCGCCAAAATGATCCGGATGGATGACAGAGAGCGGATGGACGACGGAGGAGACTACTACTGTGCCCTGGGCTGGGCGTTTGCCCTGGGCAAGGACGGACCTGTGGATGCCTGCGATGAAGAGCGGGAGATTTTCGCCTCCTGTGCGGGAGCAGCTATCTACCGCAGGGAGGTGTTTGAAGAGATCGGAATGTTTGACGAAAAACATTTTGCCTATCTGGAGGATATCGATATCGGGTATCGGTCCAAGATCTATGGATACCGCAACTGGTACCTGCCGGGGGCCAAAGTGTACCATGCGGGCAGCGGAAGCTCAGGCTCACGGTACAATGAATTTAAAGTCCGTCTCTCCTCCAGAAATAATGTGTATCTGATATACAAGAATATGCCTTTTTGCAGATACTATTGAATAGTCCCTTTTTGATTGCCGGATTTCTGGCAAAAAGCCCTGTTTTTGCGAGACAGGGATATGCCCGGATTTACTTAAAAGGACTGGTTAAGGGCGTGCGCATGGCCATTCAGGGAAGAAAGGTGGCTTTTCGGAGAGAACATCTGAAAAATTATGCAAAAATTCAGTGGGAACTTTGGGTGAATATGTTCCGCAGGATGGGATGGCGATGAGGAAGCTGTTTCCAGTAGGCGGGAGATGGTGCTACCCAGACGATTTTCTAACAAGCTTTAGGGAAGTCCTAGGTTCAGAAAACAGTCACCCGGGCGGCGTCCGGATGGAAACACCAGTAACAAACCGTTATGTGCTTAGTTTAAGAAAAAATTATGTTGCCCTTTAACGGGAGTTATTGTATTATTATACGGATAGAGTCAACAATTCCGCGAAAATAAAGAAAAAAGTACGAAGGAGGGATAGGGGTGATCAAAGACAATCAGCAGTTTTTGAACCGAATGCATGTGTTCATCGACGCAGCAGTCATTGCCGTCTCCTATCTGCTGGCGTGGCTGATTCAGTTTGGGCTGTTTGTGGATGATGAGATCGGTGTCCTGCCGTTTCAGACCTACATGTTTGCTCTCGTCTTTCTGATACCAGGCCTCTTGATTTTATACTACGCGTTTAACCTTTACACTCCAAAGCGCGTCCAGGGAGAAGACTGGAGGCAGGGAATATTGTAAAGGCGAATGTGGTTGCGCTTCTTGTATTTATTTTTATACTTTACAATATTCACCAGGATAATTTTTCCCGAAGCATGATCTGTATGTTTGCCGCTTTGAATGTTGCGCTGGAGACGGTTGTGCGCAATGCCATCCGCGTATTTTTAATGAATCTGCGCAAAAGGGCATGAACTTAAAGCATGTGCTTTTGGTGGGGTACAGCAGGGCTGCGGAGGAGTATATTGACCGTGTCAAAGAGAATCCCCAGTGGGGCTATTTGATCCGGGGTGTTCTGGATGACAATGTGGCAAGAGGCACCAGATACAAGGATATCAAGGTGATCGGCCGGATTGACAATCTGATGGTGATACTGCCGGAGAACAGACTGGATGAGATTGTCATTACATTGGGACTGAATAGTATTTTAAATTGGAACATATTGTATCCCTTTGTGAGAAATCAGGTGTTCATACCAAATTTATTCCGGATTATAATAAGATCATTCCTACGAAACCATATACGGAAGATATACTGGGACTTCCGGTGATCAACATCCGCCATGTGCCCCTACCAATACCTTCAACATGATGGTGAAGCGTATAACCGATGTGATCGGTTCCCTTTTGTGCATAATTTTGTTCTCTCCTGTTATGCTTTTTGCGGTGGTGATGATCAAGGTAACCTCACCGGGACCGCTGATCTTTAAACAGGAGCGCGTGGGGCTGCACAACCGTTCATTCTTTATGTACAAGTTCCGGTCCATGGAGGTTCAGAAGGAAACGGAGGAGAAATCCTGCTGGACCAAGAAGAATGATCCCAGGGTCACGGGTTTTGGTAAATTTATGCGTAAGACAAGCATAGATGAACTTCCGCAGCTATTCAATGTGCTGAAAGGGGACATGAGTTTGGTCGGCCCCAGGCCTGAAAGACCGCAGTTTGTAGAAAAGTTCAGAGAGGAAATTCCCCGCTATATGATAAAACATCAGGTTCGCCCGGGAATGACCGGCTGGGCCCAGGTGAATGGATACCGGGGGATACCTCCATTAAAAAACGAATTGAATATGATCTTTACTATATTGAAAACTGGACCATTGGGTTTGACTTTAAAATTTTGTTTTTAACCGTTTTCAAGGGATTTATTAATAAAAATGCATATTAGCAGATTCACGAGAGGAGGAAACTATGTCAGAGAGAAGGAACAGCAGGGGCGGCAGAGACGGCCGTCAGAATCCATATAACCAGGGACCGTATAATCAGGGACCTTATGGGCAAGGCCCATACAACCAGGGACCATATAACCAGGGGCCTTACAATCAGGGACCCTATGGGCAGGGAGGTCCGGATGGTTACTATGAGGATGAAAACAAAAGAGAAAACAGAAGCCAGAAGCGCAAAAGAGAAAAAAGAATCATTTTTGCCGTGGAAATTCTGGTTTTGGTGCTCCTGGCGGCAGGACTGTTTGTGTTTGCAAAGTTGAATAAGGTTCAGCGGCAGGAGATTTCAAAGGGAGATATCATCATCAATAAAGAGATTGACCCTGCGGAGGAGGAGGTGCTCTCCGGATATACCAACATTGCACTTTTTGGCCTGGATTCCCGTGAGGGCAAACTGGATATCGAGGCTCACAGCGATGCCCTGATGATTGCCAGCATCAATAATAAGACAAAGGACATGAAACTGGTCTCTGTATACAGAGATACCTACCTGGACAACACCAATGGAGAGTACCGCAAGGCCACGGAGTGCTACTATTTCGGAGGACCGGAGCGCTCTATGAATATGCTGAATAAAAACCTGGACTTGAATATTACGGACTTTGTCACCGTAGACTTTAATGTGGTGGCAGATGTCATTGACCTTTTGGGCGGTATTGAGATTGATGTCCAGGAGGACGAGATCCAGTGGATCAACGGATATCAGGAGGAGGGTCCCAGGTTACCGGCAAGGATATTGTTCCTGTGGGTATGCGGGAACACAGACCTTAAACGGTCTTCAGGCACTGTCCTACTGCCGTATCCGCTATACGACAGGAAGTGATTTCAAGCGTACGGAACGTCAGAGAACGGTATTGGAAAAGATGATGGAGAAGGCCAAGGGTATGGATCTGCTCACTTTGAACTCCATTATCGACCAGGTATTCCCGAACATTTTAACCAGTATGAGCAATGCAGAGCTCATAGGACTTGCCAAGGACGTGGCCTCCTACAATCTGGTGGATACCACAGGATTCCCGTTTGAACTTCAGGCGGCTAATATTAGCGCAGGGGGACTGTGTGGTTCCGGTGAACCTGTCACAGAACGTGCTGGAACTTCACCAGTGGCTTTTTCGGAAGCGACGGTTACACTCCCTTCCGCCACAGTACAGGAGATAAGCAATACGATTATCAATAATACAGGAATACAGTAGAGGATATGAGAGAATACAAGGTCGATGTCATAATACCCACCTTAGGGCCGGGTGAAAAATTTCATAAGCTGATGCAGATGCTCGGGCGGCAAACTTACCCTATAGAGCGCATACTGATCATGAATACAGAGAAGTCTCTATTCCCTGATCAGGGATACGGGAAACTGCCTGGTGCAGAGGTGCGTCATCTGAGCAGAGAGGAGTTCGACCATGGCGGCACTAGAGATAGGGCCGCCTCTCTTTGTGATGGAGAGCTTCTACTGTTCATGACGCAGGATGCAGTGCCTTTGGATACCTATCTGATAGAGCGGCGTGTGGCGGCCTTCGCTGACCCTGATGTGGCGGCGTCCTACGCCAGACAGCTTCCTGATGGAGACTGCGGCGTGGTAGAACAGTACACCAGAAGATTCAACTATCCGGACAGGAGCAGTGTGAAGTCTAAGGAGGATCTGCCTGTTTATGGGATTAAGACTTTTTCTGTTCAAACGTATGCGCCATGTACCGCAAAAAAGTGTGTATGACCGTCTGGGCGGCTTTGAGAAACATACCATTTTTAACGAGGACATGATCTTTGCAGGAAAAATCATACAGGACGGAGGAAGTATTGTCTACGTGGCCGAGGCCCAGGTGATCCACTCTCACAATTATGGAAATATGGAGCAGCTGCGCAGAAACTTTGACCTGGCTGTTTCCCAGGCTCAGCACCCGGAAATTTTCTCCATGGCAAAGTCTGAGAGTGAGGGCATGAAGCTTGTTAAACAGACAGCCGCCTATCTGGTCAAAAAAGCGCAGGCCATGGCTGATTGCAGGCTTAATAGTAAAGAGCGGTTTTAAACTGATCGGATACCGATTGGGAAAACATATAAGAAATTGCCGAGATGGCTAATCATGAAACTGACTATGAATCGAGCATACTGGAAATAAGAGGAGGTTTACTATGTGTGGAATTGTTGGTTACATTGGAACAGAACAGGCGGCTCCGATCCTGCTGGACGGACTGTCAAAGCTGGAATACCGGGGGTATGATTCCGCGGGAATCGCAGTGTACGACGGTGAAAACATTGAGATGAAAAAGTCTACCGGAAGATTGAAGGTGCTGACGGAGCTGACCCATGGGGAGCAACCATGCCTGGCACCATCGGTATTGGACATACAAGATGGGCGACCCATGGCTCACCATCTGATGTAAACGCACATCCCCATTTTAACAAGGATGCGTCCATTGTGGTTGTGCACAATGGAATCATTGAAAATTATTTGAAGCTGAAGAAAAAACTGGAGTCTAAGGGATATGAATTCCTCTCAGAGACAGACACAGAGGTGGTGGCCCACCTGTTAGATTACTATTACAAGGGAGATCCCCTGAGGCGATCACAAAGATCATGCACCGGGTGGAGGGGTCCTATGCCCTGGGAATTATGTTTAAAGCCCATCCGGGCGAAGTCTACGCAGTGCGCAAAGACAGCCCGCTGATTGTGGGACACAGCGAGAACGGCAACTTCATCGCCTCAGATGTCCCGGCGATCTTAAAATACACCAGGGATGTTTATTTTATCGAAAATGAGGAGATTGTAAAACTGTCAACAACGGATATGAAGTTTTACAATATCGACGAGGAAGAGATTGAGAAGGAATCTGTGACCATACAGTGGGATATCAGTGCTGCGGAGAGGGGTGGATATGAGCATTTTATGCTCAAGGAAATGTATGAGCAGCCCAAGGCAGTGGCGGACACCTTAAATCCCAGGATCAAGGACAATCGCATTGAAATTGAGGAGCTGGGGATGACCGATGAGGAGATCCGGGCAGTGAAAAAAGATTTATATCGTAGCCTGCGGCTCCGCCTATCATACAGGTGTCACAGCCAAGTATGTGTTTGAGGGCTGGCCAGAATTCCCGTGGAGGTGGACTTAGCCAGCGAGTTCCGATACCGTGATCCCATTTATGAGGAAAATACCATGGCCATCATTGTCAGCCAGTCTGGAGAGACGGCGGACTCCCCTGGCAGCCCTGAGGGATGCCAAGGCCCACGGGGTGAGGGTGCTGGGGATTGTCAATGTGGTGGGGAGTTCCATCGCCAGGGAAGCGGACAATGTCATGTACACCTGGGCAGGGCCTGAGATCGCGGTTGCCACCACAAAGGCCTACAGCACCCAGCTGATCGCTGAATATCTGCTGGCTCTGAAGTTTGCCCATGTGAGGGGACAAATAGACAATGCACAGCTTGCGGAGTACATCCGTGATTTGAAACGCCTGCCCCAGCAGATAGAGATGCTGTTGAACAACAAATCGAGGATACAGCGTTTTGCAAACCGCTATCTGGCTGCCAGGGACGTGTTTTTTATTGGAAGGGGCATAGACTATGCCATCTCCTGGAGGGCTCGCTCAAACTGAAGGAAATTTCATACATTCACTCCGAGGCCTACGCAGCAGGGGAACTGAAGCATGGAACCATCTCTCTGATCGAGGAGGGAACCCTGGTTGCTGCAGTGGCAACCCAGGACGCGCTGTACAAAAAAATGCTCAGTAACATGGTGGAGGTAAAGACAAGGGGGGCTTTTATCCTTGCAGTGACCAATACGGACAACACAGAAGTGGAAAAAAACGCGGACTATGTGGTATATATCCCAAAGACAAACAAGTATTTCACCAATTCCCTGGCCGTGATTCCCCTTCAGCTGTTTGGATACTACGTGGCACTGGGCAAAGGCTGTGATGTGGATAAACCTCGCAATCTGGCAAAATCAGTGACGGTGGAATAGAGGAACCGTTTCAACCTTTTTTATTAATTTATCACAGATTAAACACAATTCGCTGTTAAACTGTTCTCATAGGGAAAAAGAGATGAGAACAACAGAGGAGGTCGTTCGCAATGTATGATGAATTTGAGGATAAAGAAAATGAGAGCCTAAACACGGATTTGGCCCGGCAAACGGTTCGGACCCATCCGGGAATCCGGCTTACCAGCCAGAGGGTATGCCAGATTCAAATCACACATACCGTCCGGAAAACAGGGAAGGTTTCGGGAACGTATACCGCGGGGAGAATCAGAGCGACACAGAGACAGCATACCGCCAGGAAAGCCAGGCGGAGTCAGAAAATGCAAACCGCGGAGAAAGCCAGACTGATACCAATGTATATGGGCAGGCGCCTCAGGCAGATTCAGGCAGCGTATACCCCCAGGAGCCGCAGGCAGAATCAGAAAATGTTTACCGCCAGGAGCCTCTGGCGGATTCAGGGAACGTATATCGCCAGGAAAGCCAGGCAGAGCCAGATCATATCTCAGATCAGGCGGGCAGCCTCATGAAGATAGGTATGGTCATCAGGGAGTGGTTCAGCACAGCCAGGAAGGACAGGATCAGTCCGGTTTTTACCACTATAGTTATAACAGAGATCAGGGCAGCGGGCAAAATCCCAACAGCTATCAGCAGACAGCTGTTCCCAGGGCCGGAAAAACCACGCAAACTTCATGGGGATAAGAAAAAAGGCCAGCTGTGGAAGAAATTTGCAGTGTGCGCAGGCTTAGCTCTAGTCTTTGGAGTGGTGGGAAGTGCGGCTTTCCAGGTGACAGGCTATATTGGCAATAAGCTGGCACCCCAGGAGACACAGGCCAAGATTGAGACCGCGGGTACGGTTTCCGGCGCGGATACCCCTTCCGCAGAAAAGTCAGGAAGCGAATCCGGTGTCAAGACAGTGGCTGCAGTGGATATTTCCCAGGTAGCGGAAAATGCCATGCCTTCGATTGTCGCCATTACAAATAAGGGCGTGCAGGAGGTACAGGGGCTTTTCTTTGGTCAATCCTACACCCAGGAGACAGAAAGCGCAGGTTCCGGTGTAATTATCTATCAGAACGACTCAGAGCTTTTAATAGCAACCAACAATCACGTGGTGGATGCGGCAGAGGAGTTGAGCGTATGCTTTACAGTAACCACCAGCAATCCGGAGGATGCGGTGGTAAAGGCACAGGTTAAGGGAACAGATCCGGATCATGATCTGGCAGTAGTGGCAGTATCTCTTTCCGATATCCCGGATGATGTGAAGGCAAAGATCAAGGTATTGCCGATTGGAGATTCCGAAAGCCTGAAGGTAGGCCAGCAGGTAGTGGCAATCGGAAATGCGCTGGGATACGGACAGTCCGTAACGGTTGGATACATCAGCGCCTTGGATAGGGAGGTCACGGTTGACAATATGACAAACAGCCTGATCCAGACAGACGCAGCGATCAACTTTGGCAACAGCGGAGGAGCGCTTCTGAATACTTCAGGGGAGCTGATCGGTATCAACTCTGTGAAGGCGGCTTCCACCGGTGTGGAGGGTATGGGATACGCCATCCCCATGAAGACAGCGGAGCCCATTTTAAGTGATCTTATGAACCGCACAACCAGATCTAAAGTAGACGAAAATAAAAAGGATATATGGGTCTGACCCCGGTAGATGTTTCTGAGGAGGCCAGACAGGTATACAACATGCCGGCAGGAGCTTTTGTGTATGAAGTGTCTGAGGGATCAGCGGCACAGGAGGCAGGCATCAAAAGGGTGACATTATTGTTAAAATAGACGGTATATCCATTTCCTCTAAGCAGGAACTGTTTAACCGCATGGACTACTACAAAGCTGGGGAAACCATCGATGTGGTACTATCCGCAGCAGAAAACGGAGAGTACAAAGAGAGAACCGTCAGTGTGACGCTGGGAAAGAGACCGGCTGACAGCAGCAGTGAAACCTCTGAGTCCCAGCAGAGTCAGGATCAGGAAGCCAATCCCCAGGAGGGACAGAATGGCCAGGGATTTGGATGGGACCAGGAAAATCCTTATGGCAGTAATGGCATGGATGACTTCTTTCCCTAATTAGTTAACAAGATATAGACGGCAGACGACAGCTGCTGTTCCATAACAGAGATAGGTTATGGAACAGCAGTTGTTTTGCACATCCCTGTAAATAAGGGTTTAGAAAAACTTCACTTGTGTCAGAATGCATTCTGGGATATAATCAACCCATAGCAGTCTGCAGTTACACTGAGAATTCCTACAGAACATTGTCCTTGGGATAGGAGACAGTACAGGGAGTTTGCAGACCGCAATATATAGAGAGAGGTAAGAACATGACGGACGAAAAGAACACTTATATAGATGACGAAGTTCTGAAGGAAGTAGCGGGGGATGTCAAAAACGACAAGAAGGAGGATGACAGCGAGGAGTACGAGGATGTCTGCTTTTATCTGCCGCAGGCCTGAGAGCAAGGCGGGAAAGATGGTGAATCTTCCCAACAAAATCCATATCTGCTCAGAGTGCATGCAGAAGGCTTTTGACTCCATGAACAATGGAAATATTCCATACAGTGACCTGATGAACATGACCAACATGTCCAATATCAGCATGATCAACTTGTCAGATCTCGCGGACCAGATTCCTCAGAAGCAGAAGGTGAAAAAAGAAGAAACCAAAGGAGGAAACCCCTGAGAAAGCCTTTGACATAAAATCCATTCCCGCGCCCCATAAGATTAAGGCAAGTCTGGATGACTATGTGATAGGTCAGAGCATGCCAAAAAAGTGATTTCCGTGGCAGTGTACAACCACTATAAGAGAGTAATTACAGGAACCATGGATGACATAGAGATCGAGAAGTCCAACATGCTGATGATCGGACCCACTGGCAGCGGAAAGACCTATCTGGTTAAGACACTGGCCCGTCTCTTGGATGTGCCTTTGGCAATTGCGGATGCCACCTCACTGACAGAGGCAGGGTATATAGGAGATGATATCGAGTGTGGTATCTAAGCTTTTGGCAGCAGCGGATAATGATGTGGAGAAGGCGGAGCAGGGGATCATTTTCATTGACGAGATAGACAAGATCGCAAAGAAAAAAAGAATACCAACCAGAGGGATGTGAGCGGAGAGTCCGTCCAGCAGGGGATGTTGAAACTGCTGGAGGGAAGCGATGTGGAGGTGCCTGTGGGGGCCACCAGCAAGAATGCCATGGTTCCCATGGTCACAGTAAATACCCGTAATATCCCTCTTCATCTGCGGAGGTGCCTTCCCGGGACTTGAGGATATTATAAAAGAGAGGCTCAATAAACAGGCGTCCATTGGCTTTCGGGCAGACCTGAAGGATAAGTATGACAATGACCCCACGCTGTTGCAGAAGGTGAACCTGGATGATATACGGAACTTTGGAATGATACCGGAATTTATCGGACGACTCCCCCATTGTATTCACCCTTCAGGGGCTCTCAGAAGAGATGCTGGTTAAGATCTTAAAAGAACCCAAAAACGCCATTTTGAAGCAGTATCAGAAGCTGCTGGCCCTGGATGAGGTAAAGTTGGAGTTCGAAGACGAGGCATTAGGGGCAATTGCAAGGAAGGCCCTGGAAAAAGACAGGCGCCAGAGCGCTGCGGGCCATTATTGAGGAGTATATGCTGGATATCATGTATGAGATCCCGAAAGACGACAATATCGGGAAAGTGACAATCACAAGAGAGTATATTGAGCACAAGGGTGGACCGCGTATTGAGATGCGGGGAATACCGGCACTGGAGGGATAAGCATGCTGTATATATTGATACCAATTATTATATTTGGTGCTGATTGGTTTCTGAAGCGATATGTGGAGGAAACTAAGGATGAGGGATGCCGGGAGGAGATTCTGGGTGGGAAGATCCTCCTTAGAAAATCCCACAACAAGGGGGCTATGCTGAACTTTCTGGAAAAACGTCAGGAGCTGGTAGCCGGTTTTTCCCTGGGGTTGTCCGCAGCGGTTTTCGTTGCATATCTGTATATCCTTGGAAAAAGGGAATGATTCTCATAAAACTGGGACTTAGTTTTGTAGTGGGAGGCGCGTTCAGCAATGTCTATGACCGCCTGGTGCGCAGATATGTGGTGGACTATTTCAGCTTCAATGTAAAATGGGAAAGGTTGAGGAGGATTGTCTTTAATATTTCGGATCTCTTTATCTTTCTGGGTTCATTTTTGTAATTTTATGGAATACACGTGCCAAAAAGTTGACAGGGATTGTCAAAAATGGTATGCTACAATGTACGAGAAAATCTTTTAGGAGATAAGAGAGTATGGATGAATTACAGCAGGAACAATTTACCAAGGCGCTTCTTGGGCTGGTAGACCTGGCAAAGACCAAGAAAACGTGTTGGAGTACAGTGAGGTCAACGATGCGTTCGCTGGCCTGGAGCTGGATGAAGACAAGATGGATCTCGTTTTGGAGTACCTGGAAAAGAATAATGTGGATATTTTGCAGGGGAGTGTCAAAGAAGACAGTAATGTGGAGGACCTGCTGCTTGAGAGCGAAGATGACATTATTCTGGACGAGGAAGACGAAGTTGAGATTATTGACGATGTGGACGTGCTGGAGGGAGTGAGTACAGAGGACCCTGTCCGTATGTACTTGAAGGAGATCGGCAATGTTCCGCTTCTGAGTACAGAAGAAGAGGTAGCTCTGGCAAAGAGAGTAGAAGAAGGTGACGAGGAGGCCAAGAAGGCCCTGACGGAAGCTAATTTAAGACTCGTTGTCAGTATTGCTAAGAAATATGTGGGCCGCGGTATGCCCTTTTTGGACCTGATCCAGGAGGGAAATATGGGGCTTATGAAAGCGGTGGACAAGTTTGACTACACCAAAGGCTACAAGTTTAGTACCTACGCAACCTGGTGGATCAGACAGGCCATTACAAGAGGAATCGCGGATACGGGAAGAACGATCCGTGTGCCGGTACATATGGTGGAAACCATAAACAAGACACTACGCATGACCAGGACGCTTCTGCAGGAACTGGGACGTGAGCCTACCCCGGAGGAGGTGGCTGACAGGCTGGGGGTTCCGGTGGCGAGAGTCAGGAAGTGCTGAAGATCTCCAGAGATCCGGTATCTTTGGATACGCCCATCGGTGAGGAGGATGACAGCCATTTGGGAGATTTTATCGAGGATGATTCTGCGCTGTCACCAGCGGATTCCGCGGCATTTTCCATGCTGCGTGCCGAGTTGGGAACTGCTCTGGAGTCCCTGACGGACCGGGAGCGTCAGGTAGTACGCCTGCGCTTCGGACTGGAGGACGGACGTGCCCGCACCCTTGAGGAGGTGGGCAAGGAATTCAATGTAACCCGCGAGCGTATTCGCCAGATTGAGGCAAAGGCCCTCAGAAAACTGAGGCACCCCTCCAGAAGTAAGAGACTGAAGGATTTCCTGATATAAAGCTGCATGGACAGTTGGGTAAGGATGGAAAATGAGAACTGCCGGGCTGGCAGTTCTCTTATAAAAAGCGACCAAGTCATTTTAAAAAATGATATGGTCGCTTTTGACATTTAGGGCAGGTATGGCCGTCACTTTACAGGAATGCTAATTGCAAAGCTATCCTGAACTACTGTCTACAGAGAGTAAATCAGAATCCCCTGCAATAATAATCAGGTTGCCCACAAGTTTTCCCGGGATATTTTTTCTTTCAGAAGAACCGCGGAGAGTATCAGGACAAACACATAGGTAAAGGTGTCGATGATGGAACCATACTTATAGGGCACCCTGGTGTAGGCATAGGTGTTTAACAGAAGCACACCGAAAAAGATACCGTACGCTGTGATCACACGCCAGTTCAGATACTCATAGATGGGATGCTTATACTCCCTGCCGGCGCTCTGTTTCAAAAGAATCTGCGAGGCAGCGGAGAAGAAGGTCCCCGCAAACATCAACAACATAAAAATTCTACTCATATTTCTGCACCACCAATACTCCGATTAATACCACCAGCATTCCCAACACATTATTCCAGGACAGGGATTCCCCTGAAAATCAGGACTGCCCAGATTTGGGACCAGATCAGATACACGCTTCGATGGGCGTAAGCTGTGGAAAGGGAAAACTTCTTGATTATTTTCTGCCAGACGATTGCATAGATCCCACAGTTTGCTATCATTAAAAATAGAAAGAGGTACAGCGGCAACGCCTTGAGGCCGTTTTCATTGTACTGGATGGAAGCCAGCTTTGAAAAAATCCCTGTGAAAGAAAATAACATAATATTCAAATGAAGCGGCAGATACTTCTTTACTCGTTCCATATTGTCTCCAAACTGACCTGGTCGATATGGACTGCGCTTCGCACCTTCGACATGGCGCGATCCAATTTTTTGACGTCATCGGTCTCCATAATTACCTGGCCAATGCGGCTGGTTCCATTCTGAACCGCCTCCACCTGTGTCCCTACCGGATAATCCAATGACACCTGTATACCCTCAGCGCCCAGTTCCTCCAGGACATCCTTTTGATCTGCGTTATAGTTCCCTGCCTCTTGCTGAACAGCAGTTTCGCCATGCAGGGTGTTTTTGAGTGGGGGTAAAATCGGCCTTTTCGCCCATAGCATGTAGGATCATCTGCTCATAGTAATTAAATCCGCAGTGGCAGGAGATCAGTTCCGGGATACATGTGGCCCCTGCCCTTCCGCCTGCTTCCAGTATCCAAGCCTTGCTGCCGGATACAAGCACATCAGCGTTCACAGCACAGTTGTTCATCCCGGTTGCGCGGATTACCAGTTCCATCTGGCGAAGAATCTCACGGTGAAGGGCTTCGCTGCAGTGAAAGGGAAAATGGTGTCCCTCCGGAAGGGTAGTACCGCCAGTGGTAAGTGTAAACTTGTCATGGGGAAGCATAAACTGAATGCTCCCATCTGCGATAAATCCATCCACGCCAATCTCATGAGCTGTGATAAATTCTTCCACAAGCACATAGTCTTTCCGTGTAACTTTCACTGCGGCCTTCCATGCAGTCCTGACCGCCTCTTCGGAGTCAGCTCTGGTAATACCGCGGCTTCCGGAACTGTCTACAGCCTTTACAATCACGGGAGAGCCGAGTGCATGGAAGGCTTCCAGCGTCTCTTCCAGTGTGGATGCCCTGCGAAACCGCGGGGTGGAGACGCCCCCGTGTTTAAAAAGCTTCCTTCATGGCTGCTTTGTCAGTGACGGTCTTCGCGCAGGGCAGGGAGAGACCGCAGAGAGACAGGTTTTCACAGACAGCTCCCAGGGAAAGGATAGCAACATCTGTACCTGAGGTACAGATTCCGTCAATGCCGGACTTCCTGGAGAGTCTGATCAGGCGCTGGTAATCTCTGGTATCCACATTCCACACCTCATGGGCGATGGAGAGTCCCGGGTAGCTGCCTGCATAGCTGGCAGCGATGGTATACAGACCCATGCTCCTGGCTTTTTTAATTAAGGGCACCTGGTAGATACCGGCGCCCAGAATCAGTATTTTTTTCATAATAAGAACCTATTCCTTTTCCCCATTCTCCACATTTATGGTTTCATGGATAATATACTGGGAGTGTTGTTGATGCATAGCATGATTTTCCCAAGGTATTCCCCATGATTCCCAGCACCAGAAGCACGAAGCCAAAGAACAAAAAAAGAGGGCGCACATGATAGATGCCCAGCCTGTCTGCGTGCTGGGGTCAAGCAGCTGACGGATGAAAGTAATGACAAACCCCACAAATCCGGCTGCGGAGAAAAGTATCCCCAGCAGGGAGGAGATGCGCAGGGAATGACAGAGAAGTTCCAGTATGCCATCCACAGCTTGACCAGCTTTCGGAAGGTGTAATTGGAAGAGCCCTGCTCCCGCTGATGATGTTCAATGGTGACATCCGCAATATTGCTGGTAACGCGGTAAAAGATCGCGTCTATGTAGGGATTGTAGTTGGTATATTTAATCACTTCATCCCGTACCAGTTTTGTTATCACCCAGTAGTTGCTGGATACAATATCCTTGGGACGTCCCAGCAGAATGCGGGAGGTCACTTTGTTGAATTTACTGGTTAGATTTTTTAAAAAGGAATTTTTTCTCTTGGCGTAATTACCGTACACCAGGTCATATCCTTCCTGAGCTTTGTCTAAAAGCTTGTACATCTGGGAGGGATGAGTCTGAAGATCATCATCCATTCCCACGATCAAGTCTCCTGAGCATAGTTCAGAGCAGCCATCAGGGCGTTGTGCTGTCCGAAGTTCCGGGCCAGATTGATGCCACGGACAAAGGGGTATTTTGCAGCCAATTCTTTGATTTTGGCGAAGGTGGCGTCCTTGGAATAGTCGTTGACCAATACAAACTCATAGGTATATTGAGGCAGTTTTTGAATTCCGCTGCTGTCAGGTTTACTACCTTTTCGATAGAGTCCTGGGAGTTGTAGCAGGAATCACCACTGTTACTAACATAATGTTCTCCTTTGTTATCCATAGTCCAAAGAGAGTATAGCACAGTTTAGTCCCCTGGACAATAAAAAATCCTGGACTGTCTGGCAGGATGAGATTTTAGTGTTTTTCATAAGGCACAGCTTTCTGCCGAGGATGAGGCAGCGGGAGTCAGGGCCGTGTCCGATCAGTCTGGTCTTTGCTACTGCAAGATCTGGGAAGGGAAGAGCTTCCAAAAGCAATTCCTCTGCAGAGGGGGTGAGTCCTTCCGATTCCGCCTGGGTGAAGGTTCCCAGCAGCACGCCCTTTATCCTGGAGAATGCACCCATCTGCCGAAGCTGTGTAAAGCAGGAAGCTAGAAAAGAAGGTTTTCCGCCCGGCTCTCCAGAAATAAGAGCTTATCCTGCAGATCAGGCAGGTAAGGGGTGCCCGCACGCTTCAGAAAACAACGGATATTTCCACCCACAACCGTACCCTCCATCTTCTCTCCTCTCAGAAAGTGATAAGAAAAGTGGAAGAGTTCAGGTCTGTTGTGAAACAGGGAGGCTGAGAATGCGTTCCTCTGCCACGAGGATTCCTGGCGAATCAGGTTTCGAAGCTGGTACAGACAGGAGGGAGTGCCGGCTTTTGCGTAGAGCGCATTTAGCAGAACAGTCAGATCACTGTAGCCAAAGAAAGGTTTTCGATTCTTTTTGAATACAGGCAAAGTCCAGTTCATCTAAAATCTGATTTGCCAGATCTCCTCCGGAGAGGTCAAAAAATAGCTCTGATGGAGGAATCGGCATAGAAATCCATCAACGATTGGGCCCGCAGTGGGGGGAAGCACTGTTCCCAAACTCGTCTGCAAACAGACAGGGGCTGCAGACGGGTACCAGGCCCATCTCTGAGAGGAGCTGCAATAGATGATTGATCTGGGAACTCAGGGCGTCTGGGAGTCCGTTGGAACAGCAGATCAAACCAATTTTATCATTTGGCTGAAACATAGGCGGATATCCTTTCTACTACAATATATTTATGGTTAATATCCCTTACAACCAGTAAGGAATTCTCCATCTTGTTACTTAAGCTGTTAGAATAATGGTAGCAATGGTATATCTGCTCCTTTCTTGGACTTCGCGTCCGTTAAATAGACTGATAACCAGCTCCTCATTCGCAGCCTTCGTTTTATGCAGGTTGAACTGCTTTTGGTACGTTCGTGTCATCCCACAGTAGATTGAATAAGTAATGAGTAAAACTGGTGCTTATCCATTGTAATAATCTGAAGGAGTGACAAATGTATGAACGCAGTTGGTATCGATGTTTCTAAAGGTAAAAAGTATGGTTGCAATTCTCCGCCCATATGGAGAGATCATTTCCACATCATTTGAAATCAAGCATACTTCAAGTGATATCAATGCTCTTGTGCAACAAATCAAATCTGTTGAAGGTGAATCACGTATTGTCATGGAACATACTGGACGTTACTATGAGGTCCTTGCTCATCAGCTGTCACGGGCAGATCTTTTCGTCTATTTATAACTATTCAATAGGTAAGTGCATTTATTGCGCTGACCGGAAGGAAATAATACAGGAGTGAAAAAAATTCCATTACCAGTTATTATATCAATTATGGAAATCAGATTCCAGAAGTTACTGTAAAAAGTACTAAAATTATGATGTCATAAATGTGAATATTTTCTATAGACATTCTGCTGGAGGAAAGGTATAATACACTTATTAAAATTGATTTGCAAAAAGAATTTAAAGAAGAGAAGGAGAGGAGTATGAAAGAGTACATAACAGGAATCCAGCACATTGGACTGCCAACCCAAAAGCTGGAGGAGACTCTGTGTTTCTATGAGGCTTTAGGATTTGAGAGAGGAGCTTTCAGACCTCACTTTGTTTGGCTGAGAGGCAGCAGAGAGTGTGTTTCCTGAGGAGAGCGAATCTGGTGATGGAAGTCTATGAGGAGAAGGTAACGGCAGGCGCTCCGGGCGCAATTGACCACATTGCCCTGGATGTGACGGATATAGATAAAGTGTTTGATGAGGTACAGGCGCTTGGATACAAGAGTCTGGAGGGGAGGTCAAAGAGCTTCCTTTCTGGGAGAAGGGCGTGCGTTTCTTTACAATATCGGGACCCAACGGTGAGAAGGTAGAGTTTAGCCAGATGTTGTAGGGCAAATTACAGGACAGGAGTTATGAAAGCGTGAAGGGCAGTAGTATTGAATTAAAGAAAATTAACCGCAATAATATTTATCAGCTTGTATATACAGAGGAACGGATTTCAAAGGCGGAAATTGCCAAGCGGCTGGATATCAGTTTTCCCACGGTGACGCAGAATTTAAGAGAATTGATGGAGGAAGGCCTGGTGATGGAGAAGGGAAGTTTTGAATCCACCGGAGGACGCAAGGCAAAGGGGATCTGCGTGGATTCAGATGCCAGAAAGGCTCTGGGAATCGATATCACCAAGAATCATATCAGTGCAGTGCTGGTAAATTTAAAGGGGATATAACTCATTACCGCAGGATGAGGGTTCCCTTTGAGGATACGGACGAGTACTATGAAAAGCTAGGGGCTTGGCCCGGGAGCTTTGTTGGAGAGCGGCATAGAAAAGGAAAAGATTCTGGGGGCCGGCATTTCGGTTCCGGCAATTGTCTCAGCCAACAGAAAGGACATCGATTTTGTAGTATTGGCGGATATCCCCAGGGATTTTCACGCAAAGATCACCGCGCATATTCCGTTTCCATGTGCCATCTGTAACGATTCCAATGCCGGAGGGTTTGCGGAGCAGTGGGAGGAGCCGTCAGAAGGGAAGTATGATCTATCTCTCCCTGAGCAACACAGTGGGGGAGCCGTTGTCTCCGGACACCGGATCGTGTCTGGGGATAATCAGAGATGCGGAGAATTCGGACATATGCTTCTGGTACCCGAGGGGGCAGGCCGTGCTACTGCGGCAAGAAGGGATGCGTGGACGCATACTGTGCGGCCCATCTGCTCTCTGATGAGACGGGGGAAATCTGGCTGCGTTTTTCGAGCATCTGGATGCCGGAGAAAAGGCGTTCGCAGTGGTCTGGGAGGAGTATTTGGAGCACCTCTCCGTAGCTATACATAATATCCGCATGTGCTTTGACTATGAAATCGTGCTGGGGGATACCTGGGGCAGTACATTGAACCTCGCATGGGCCATCTTCGCAGACTTTTGCAGGAAAAGAACATGTTTGAGGAAAAGGCGGACTATGTGCGGGCATGTCACTACACAATGGAGGCTGCTGCGGTTGGAAGCGCGCTGTACTATATCGAGCCTTTCATTAAAAGTATTTAGAAGAGAGGGCGGTGTACCATGGATAGTACAATTAAGGATGTGGCCAGGAAGGCCAATGTGCCCAACCGTGTTGCCAAAGGGCAGCGCATGAACCAGACACAGATTGTGGGATTGATTGTGCCGGACATCAACAATGTATATTATTCCGAAGTGATTCAGAGAGCGGAGGAGATTCTGGAAAAGAATGGATACACCTCCATGCTCTGTACTACCCGTAACAGCATTGAGCGGAAGAAAAAATATATTACGACTTTGTTTGAGCAGCATGTCGCGGGAATGATTTTCATCGGTACCAGACAGGAGGACATACGCAACAGCGAGCATCTGATCGATGTGCATAGGAAATGAAGAAGTGTACGGATCTTACATGGCGGCCAAAGTACCTCCATAGACTGGGACACACCAAGGAGGGATTGTGAGAGTGGATGACCTGATTTCCCACCACTACAGTCTGGAAGATTTCCCGGCTGCAATGGATCAGATGTTAAATGGGCGCGGACAGTTAAAAATTGTAGTTCATCCCAACATTGCTAAGGAGGAGGCAGAATGACAAACAGAGCAGCATATATGGACCAGACTTATTCCATGAAATTTATGGACGTGGATATGCCAAAGCCCAGAGAGGATGAGGTGGTTGTAAAGATTGAGTACTGCGGTATCTGCGGATCGGATGTCCATTTTTATGAAAATGGAAGGATCGGAGACTTTATAGTGGACGGGCACTTTATTCTGGGCCATGAGACAGCCGGGACCGTCATCCAGACCGGGAGCGGCGTATCGGGCTTAAAGCCCGGGGACCGGGTAGCTCTGGAGCCTGGAATCACCTGCGGAAAATGTGAGTACTGCAAACAAGGCCTCTACAACCTGTGTCCCGATGTGGTATTCTTTGCCACACCTCCGGTGCAGGGAGCGCTTCAGAATTATGTGGCTCATCCGGCGGATATGTGCTTTAAGCTTCCGGAGAATGTCTCCACAAAGGCAGGGGCTTTGGTAGAGCCTCTGGCAGTTGGACTCCACGCAGCAAAGCAGGGCGGGGTGACGCTGGGAGATTCTGTGGTGATCCTGGGGGCCGGATGCATCGGCTTGGTGACTCTTCTGGCATGTAAGGCATTTGGAGCAGCCAATGTGATTGTGGTGGACCTGTTTGAAAAGCGCCTGGAGTTTGCCAAAAGGATGGGGGCAAACCATGTGATTCATGCCAGAGAAGAGAATGTAGAGGAACGAATAAAAGAGCTGCTGGGAGACCGGGGCGCGGATGTAGTGCTGGAGACAGCGGGGGCCGCCAAAACCATCCAGCAGACCCCTCTGTTTGCCAAACCAGGCGGAACCATTGTGCTGGTGGGAATGGCTCCCCAGGATGTAATTGACTATGACTTTTCCAAGGTGATGGCAAAGGAGCTGACCATCAAGTCCGTATTCCGGTACCGGAACCTCTACCCCCTGTGGCCATCGCTGCCATAGCGGATGGAACTATTGATGTGGAACAGATTGTCACACACGAATTTGCCTTTGAGGACGCAAAGCTGGCCTTTGACACAGTGATTAAGGATGCCGAAAACGTGGTAAAGGGGATCATCCGGCTGAAGGAGTGAAAGGAGGAGAAAATTATGCTTGTAAATATGAATGATGTGCTGTATTCTGCTAAAAAAGGGGAAGTATGCAGTGGGACTCTTTAATGCAGTGAACCTGGAACTGGCCAGGGGAATCATTGCCGGAGCGGAGGAGACTGGTTCGCCGGTAATCATGGGGACAGCGGAGGTGCTGCTCCCCTACGGCCCGCTGGAGGAGGTATCCTACTATCTGATCCCTATGGCGAAAAAAAGCAAGTGTGCCGGTGGTGGTGCACCTGGACCACGGATTGAAAAAAGGAGACCTGTATCAAGGCCCTGGAGCTGGGTTTTACCTCAATTATGTATGACTGTTCCACAGCTCCCTACGAGGAAAATGTGAGGCGGGTTAAGGAGATGGCAGATATTGCCCACTCCTACGGAGCTACCATTGAGGGGAACTGGGGCATGTGGGGGATAATGAGGGATCTGCGGAGGGCAGCTCTCGTCTGCTGGACCCCTCAGCCTTTTTTACACAGACCCCAGGCAGGCAAAGGACTTTGTGGAGAAGACAGGAGTGGACGCTCTGGCTATCGCGGTGGGAACGGCCCACGGCGCTTACAAGCTGCCGCCGAAGCTGGACTTTGACCGGATCCGTACCATAGCGCGGACTGTGGACGTACCGCTGGTGCTGCACGGGGGTCCGGGCTGACGGACTCAGACTTTAAGCGGGCGGTCAGTGAGGGATCAGCAAGGTGAATATCTTTACGGATATCAATATCGCAGCAGTGGAGGCAGAATTCAAAGCGTTCGAACATATGAATAAAGGAATCATTGACCTGATACCTGCGGCAGTGGAAGCAATTAAAAAGTCTGTCATCGGAAAACTGGAGCTTTTCGGCTGCACAGGGGTGGTGCCCAGAAAGCCGGGCCGGGAGCAGCTGGCTGAGCTGATTGCCAGGGAGGTAGTGAAGTATCTGAGAGAGGGCAGGTAGGAAGATCACACGGGCTGGACAAAGGCAGGCTGGGGGTCATCTGTCCGATGAGGTAAGGAGACAAGACATGGAGAGAGAAGGTATCGTAGCAGCAGGACATATTTGTCTGGATATTACGCCTACATTTCAGAATAAGAAGGCAGAATCCATCGGGAAACTGCTGGTTCCGGGGCATCTTCTGGCAATGGGGGCAGCGGATGTGCACGTGGGCGGTTCTGTGGCAAACACGGGACTGGGACTGAAGGTTTTGGGGGCTGATGTGAGACTCATGGGAAAAGTGGGAAAGGATGCTTTTGGGGAGCTTGTGAGGATGCAGCTGGCAGCATATCAGGCGGATGAGGGTATGATTGTATCAGAGGATGAGGATACCTCATACTCCATCGTGGTGGCGCCCCCGGAACGGACCGGATTTTTCTGCACCACTCAGGGGCAAATGACAGCTTTTCCTGCGAAGACCTGGACTATGGGATGGTGCGGAAGGCGCAGCTGTTCCATTTCGGCTACCCGCCCCTGATGAGGAGGATGTATGAGGATCATGGGAAGGAACTGGCAGAGATGTTCCGCAGAGTCCATTCTGCCGGATGCGCCACCTCCCTGGATATGGCTGCCGTGGATGAGGATGCGCCGGCCGGAAAGGCTGATTGGGGGAAGATACTGGAGCAGGTGCTGCCCTATGTTGATTTCTTTGTGCCAAGTGTGGAAGAGCTGGCCTATATGATAGACCGAAAGAGGTATGAGGATTGGATTAAAAGAGCTGAAGGAGGGGATGTGACGCGCATCCTACATGCGGAGGAAGACATCCGGCCTCTGGCAGAGCAGTTGATTAAGATGGGTACCAAGGTGGTCCTGATTAAGTGCGGAACACCGGGCATGTATTTTGCATCGGGAAACAGAGAGACTGTGCAGAGAATAGGGGCGGACTGGGCATACGGATGGAAGGGTGGGAGGAGCAGCGGCACTTTGAAGCCAGCTACCGCCCTGACAAGGTACTCTCCGGCACAGGAGCGGGGGATACCAGCATTGCGGCATTTCTGTATGCAGTGACTAAGGGATATACCTGGGATAGGTGCCTGAGGCTGGCGACGGCCACGGGAGCTTCCTGTGTGGAGGCCTATGATGGGCTTAGCGGATTGAAGTCCTTTGAAGAGTTGGAGAGAAAGATTACAGTGGGATGGGATGGTATAAAAATTACCTGGTCATTTCCGGAAATGACCAGGTAATTTTTGCAGATATAGTATGAGACATTAGTTTGACGTTCGTTTTTCATGCAAGCTTGAGTATAGAGAATTGGGTATTGCAAATTCTCAGCATTCCCCTATATAATAGACTATACTAGAAAGTCGGGTTTTCCCGGTAGAAAGAGACGAAAAGAAGCATGAACAAATTACAGTTTAGAAACTCATTGCTACTGTTTTTGACCGCAGCAATCTGGGAGTGGCCTTTGTGGCCCAGAGTGTGGGAATGGAGTATGTGGGCCCCTTTACCTTTAATTTTGTCAGGAGTATCCTAGGAGGAGTGTTTCTGATTCCGTGCATATGGATATTAGGTAAAATCAACCCAGCAGGTAGGAAAGTTTCAGATAACAGGCAGAGCACAGGGAGAAGAAATCTCGTTAAAGGAGGAGTTCTCTGCGGCATCTTCCTCTTTGCAGCCAGCAACTTTCAGCAATTTGGGATTTCCTATACCACGGTGGGAAAAGCCGGATTTATCACAGCATGTTACATTGTGATTGTACCTATTATCAGCCTTTTTTTAAGAAAAATGCAGTCCGCTCATCTGGGTGTCGGTATTTTTAGCAGCAGCAGGCTTGTATTTACTGTGTATGACGGAGTCCTTTTTCCCTTGGACATGGGGATTCTCTTGTGTTTATCAGCGCAATCCTGTTTTCCGTACATATACTGGTTATTGACCACTATTCTCCCCTGGCAGATGGAGTGAAGATGTCCTGTATACAGTTTTTTTTGTGTGCGGGATACTCTCAGGAATTGCCATGCTCTTGACTGAGACACCCAGGGTGGAAGACATTCTTTGGCATGGATACCCATTCTGTATGCGGGTGTTATGTCCTGTGGAGTGGCCTACACACTTCAGATTGTGGGTCAGAAGAATATGAATCCCACAGTGGCGTCGTTGATCCTGAGCCTGGAATCCTGTATTTCGGTACTGGCGGGCTGGGTGATCCTGGGGCAAAAGCTGACAGCCAGGAACTGTCAGGGTGCCTTTGTTATGTTTGTGGCCATTATCCTGGCCCAGCTTCCGTCCAAAAAGGGAAAGGAATTGTATGATTAAATTTTTAAAGAGAGCGGCAGTCTGTCTCCTCATCGCAGCCTGTGTATTGGGGAGCAGCAGCCCGGACGTTTTCGCGGCGAAAGCTGTCCCGGTCGGGAAAAGTCCGCGGATTCTGTTTATTGGAAACAGCTTTACCTACAGCAACGATTTTCCGGACATGGTGAAAAAAATGGCGGAGCAGGCAGGATATAAGCCCAGGATCGAAACTATTGCCCAGGGCGGGTATACCCTTGCGTGGTATGCGGACCGGAAGAATACCTATGGGGCTCAGGTATACCGGAAATTGACGAAAAGAAGTGGGATTATGTAGTGCTGCAGGAGCGGAGTTATTCTTCTGTGACGGAAATAAAGTCCATGAAAAAGTCTCTTAACAAGCTGATTCCCTATGTACGGGCTGCAGGAGCTCAGCCAGTGCTGCTCATGACCTGGGCCCCGAAGGAGGGGCATATGGAGTATAAGCAGGGGCATTATAAGGGAATGTCACGCAGGCAGTGTCAAAAAAAGATTGCCAGGACGTATAAAAAGCTGGGAAAAAAAAAAAGTGCCCTGGTCTCACCGGCAGGGCTTGCCTTCTGGCGATACAGCCAGAGCGATACAGGTGTGGATCTGTATTCCCTGGATGGTAAACATCCCAGCAGAGCGGGGAGTTATCTCTCAGCCTGTGTCTTTTACGCAACCGTATTTCAGCAGTCGCCTGTTGGGTTAAAGGACGGCATTTTAAAGGAGAGCATAGCTCTGGGATTGCAGAAGATAGCGGGCAAGGTGGTACTGGGAACGGACGCTGTTTCTCTGCCGCATGAAGTTTCAACAAAGAAGCTGGAAAATGTGGTGCTGGGAGTGGGGGAATCCTGTCATCTATCGGAAGAGGGGGCCCTTTGGGTGGGAAAAGTTCAGACGAAAAGACAGCAGTTGTGTACAACGGAAAGATCACAGCCAGAGCCGTAGGTCAGACAGTTCTCACGGCCTATGACAAGAAACAGAATGTTAACCTTACCTGCAATGTAAGAGTCAAAAAGGCCCTGCCTGGATTAAGATAGATGGAAAAAGGAAGATGCGCCGGGGAACAGAAAGTGTGCTGACTGTGGACGCAGCCGGAAAGGTGAAAGCAAGACGTGTTGGGAGAGCGGTCATTACAGCTGCTGTCTACAATGAAGTGAGTGAGAATGTGGAGATTCAGGTGAAGCCATCGAAAAAGGAACCAAAGTGAGGAAAGTAAAAAAGTCAAAGACGACCGGGTCATTTTCGGAAATGACCCGGTCGTTTTGACATTTTATGAATTGGTGCTAGAAACAACTCGGGGGAGAGGATATACCTGAGGCAGCAGATCCCGGGGCTTTGCATAGTAGATATGGGTAGCCAGGCTGTCCGCGTAATGAGGTGGTTCATTAATAAAATTATATTATCCCCGTGAAAGAACTGAAGAGACATATCGGGCAGAACCGATTTCATGTTACAGCCAAGGATCAAAAGCGTGTCCGCATGGGAGATCAGATCCGCTGCCTCACTCAATTTGTGGTTACTTTTAGGACTCCCCCCCACAAGGGCGACTCCTGGCCGGATCACCGTCTGGCAGTCCTGGCAAAGGGTACACCTTTTGCACCCAGAATATCCCGGATTCCATAGGCTTTTTGGCAGCGGGGGCAGTAATACTCATACACGTTACCGTGCAGTTCAATTACATTCCTGCATCCGGCTCTTTTCGCCAGGGAGTAAAGTTCACGGGTAATGATACACCTGAGAAGGCCGTCAGACTCCATTTTTGAAGTACCTTTATACAGTCATCAGGTGCGCCTAGAGAAGAGAGCATCTCGTTACGGAAAAAAAGTGTAGAATTGGTCAGGGCGTGTGTTAAAAAGGCGGCATTAAAGATTTCTTCCGGTGAACACGAATACTTTTCTTCAATGTTGTAAGCGTTTGCTTCATCGCGGTAGTTCATACATCCACAGTCCTCGCTGATGTGAATGCCTTCCAGACAAACTAAAAAGCGGCTGGTTTTAATCAGGTTCTGTAGGGTGTCGTATTTCATAATATTTTTCCTCCGCTGCAGGTGCAGCTGTTTACACTCCTGTAAACAAAAACATTAACCTGTAACCGCTATATTATACTTCAGGTTATAAAATATTTCAACCCTGCGCTGCTTTAGCGTGGAAAAATAATTGGACAAGTCAAAAACCCCTTCTAGGCAGAGGAATGCGTGGTATGCTATAATGTAACGAGACAATAAGAAAAGGAGCGGCAGGCAGGTCGCAGAAGGATGAGCAGAAGATGGCTGATATATTAATCGTAGACGACGAAGAGATGATAAATGACCTGATCTCCATGAATCTTCAGATGGTAGGTCACAATACTATGCAGGTGTACAGCGGAAGTCAGGTGCTGGAAGCGCTGGAAAAGCAGAGGTTTGATCTGATTCTCCTGGATATCATGCTTCCGGAGATGGATGGCTTTGAGCTGCTGCCATATATTGTAGAGAGAGGCATTCCGGTGATTTATCTGACCGCAAAGGCATCTCTTACGGATAAGGTGAAGGGGCTGAAGCTGGGGGCGGATGACTATATCACAAAGCCCTTTGAGGCGGTGGAGCTTCTGGCACGTATTGAGGCAGTGCTTCGCAGGAACGGCCGACAGAGAGAAGAGTTTACGCTAAAGGGAGTGCAGGTGAGACTGCAGGAGCGGAGCGTATTGAGGGATGGAGAGCCGGTTGAACTGACTGCCCAGGAATTCTCCCTGCTGGAGGTGCTGATCCACCACTGCAATATCGCGCTTACCAGGGAACAGCTTTTGGAGAAAGCCTGGGGTTACACGTACAATGGAGAATCCCGGACAGTGGACATTCATATTCAGAGACTGCGAAAGAAACTGGACTGGGAGGATGTGATTCAGACGGTGTATAAATACGGATATCGATTGGAGAAAAAAGGAATGAAGCTGTGGCATAAAATATTTATCTCATCCGTTGTGATTACCATTGTGGGCATGCTGGCTTTCAGCATTGGAATGATAAGCAGGACACATAAGAACAGCCTGGAGAGGGAGTCAGACCGTTGTGTAAGCGAGCTGGAACTGCTTGCTCAGAGGGCAAAGGAATCCATTGAAAACGGAGAGAATATTTTTCAGACCATAACCAGACTCAGTAAAGACCAAAGGGGGGAAGAAAGGGAAAAGGGCATTTCGTCATTTTTAAGGGGAATACCTGTGTGTATAAGGAGACGAGCCTTGATCCCGAAAAGATTGCACAGGCATTGCAAAAAAAACCAGGATAAGGAGAAGGCAGTGGTCATTGCCAAGGAGGAGAACCACTATGCCGTGGCAGAAAGGACACTTGATGAGGAGTACACACTGGTATATGTGCGTTCTATCAACTGGGTCTTTACTAATTTAAATGACAATATCCGGCAGTTTTTGATCAGCACGCTGGTTCTGGTGGCAGCACTCAGTATCATGAGCTCCTGGATCGCAAAGCGGATCACCAGGCCTTTAGAGGAACTGGAGCGAAGCGCCAAGCTGCTGAACCAGGGAGCAGCGGCATTCCGGGCAAGGAGGGACCGGACGAGATGGGGCAGCTGGGAGCAGTGTTTAACTCCATGTCCCAGGCTGTGCAGGAGCGGGAGGAGGAGCTGAAGCGGGAGGCCGTCAGCCGTCAGCAGTTTATTGAATCCATGTCCCATGAGATGAATACTCCCCTAACCTCCATTCAGGGTATGCCCAATTTCTCCAATACGCCAACTGCACACACAGGAGCAGAGGGCGAAGGCCCTGGAAAACATCCAGAAGGAGACCCGCCGGATGCAGGCGATGCAGAGAAAGCTCATGGATATCCACTCTATCAAGGAGGATATGCTTCTCGTAGAATCCTTAGATACGGAGGAGATCATAGAGGCAGTGGAGGAGGAGTTGAAGCCCAAAATACTGGAGAAAAACATCACAGTGGTGGAACAGACAGAGCTACCGGTCATCGAGGGGGACCGTCTGATCGTACATTCTACTCTCCAACTTTCTGAGAAACAGCATTGCCTATTCGAGGCCGGAAGCAAGGTGGAAATTCATATTTATGCTGACGAGAAGGGCAGAACCTGCCTGCAGGTAAAAGACCACGGCTGCGGCATCCCCAAGGAGCATCTGGACAAGGTAACACGGGCCTTTACCGGGTGGATAAGTCGAGAAGCCGGGCCACAGGAGGCTCCGGAATCGGACTCTATCTGTGCCAGCATATCGTGGATGTGATGGGGGAGCCTGAAGATCCGTTCCCAGGAGGGAAAAGGAACGACAATAACCGTCATTTTTTGATTTTTTACAACTCTGTTACAAGTTGGAGCTGTTTTTGATATCCGAGCATAGTACAATGGTTTCTGAGAGCAAAAAAGGAGCTATAAGTATGTGCGGAATCAGTGGATTTATTGGAAAAGAGATCATAGACAGAGAAAATATATTAAAAGAAATGATGGAAGTCATGCGTCACTGGGGGCCTGATTCTGAGGGAACCTACTTTTCAGAGGAGGCGGCGCTGGGGTTTTGCAGGCTGAGCATCATTGATCTTCAGGAGGGCGGACAGCCCATGTTCAATGAGACAGGGGAACTGGTCCTGATTTTTAATGGCGAGATCTATAATTATCAGGAGCTCAGGGAAGAATTGGTGAAAAAAAGGCCATGTGTTTGCCAACCACTCTGACTCAGAGGTACTGCTGCATGGATATGAGGAGTACGGAGAAAAGCTTTTGGACAGGTTGAGGGGCATGTTTGCCTTTGTAATCTGGGACAGCCACAGGAAAAAGCTGTTTGCAGCCAGGGATTTTTTTGGTATCAAGCCTTTTTATTACGGAATCATAAACGGAAGTTTTGTATTTGCCTCTGAGATTAAGAGCATTCTGGCATTTCCGGGGTATGAGAAGAAGGTAAATGAGGAGGCTTTGGAGCAATATCTATCCTTTCAGTACTCGGCGTTGGAGGAAACTTTCTTTGAGGGGATTTTTAAACTGCAGCCAGGGCACTATCTCACCTATGAGGATCAGATTGTAAAAATACGCAGCTATTTTGACCCTATGCTCACCCCTGAGAAGGAAGGGGATGAGGAGAGATTGATTGATGAGCTGGATGAGGTGATTCAAGGCTCCATAAAACAGCATATGGTCAGCGACGTGGAAGTGGGCAGTTTTCTGTCCGGTGGAGTGGATTCAGCCTGATTGCAGCCTGCTTTACCGGGGACAGGTCTTTTACCGTGGGATTTCCCAAGGAGGGAGACCATTATACAGAGTGTGACCAGGCAGATTCCCTGGCGAAAAAGTTGAAGCTGAACCACACCAGCAGAACCATAGAGGAGGATGAATACTGGGAGGCAGTGCCAAAGGTGATGTACCATCTGGATGAACCCAGCGGGGATGCTGCGGCTGTGGCACTCTACTTTGTGGCAGGGGAGGCTGCAAAGCATGTGAAGGTGGTAACCTCAGGGGAGGGTGCGGATGAGCTCTTCGGAGGCTACAATATTTATCTGGAGCCCCAGGCACTGCGCTGGATCAGCTGGCTGCCAGGGGCATGAGACGCAGACTGGGAGAATGGGCAGAGCGGATGCCCAGACATATGAAGGGGCGGAGCTATCTGATCCGTGCCAGCAAAGATGTGGAGGAGCGGTTTATCGGAAATGCCAATATTTTTTTCCAAAGAGGAGAGGGAGAAAATATTGAAACATCCGGGGAAAGCAGTCTCGCCCGCAGAGCTATTGGAAAAGAAATACCGCAAGGCAGCAGGCTTGAGTGATATGGATAAGATGCAGTATATTGATCTCACCAGCTGGCTGCCAGGGGATATTCTGCAGAAGGCAGACAAGATGAGCATGGCCCACTCCCTGGAACTGCGCGTGCCGTTTCTGGACCGGAATGTTTTTTGAGACAGCCAGAAGGCTGCCTTCCAGAGAGAAGACAAAGCACTACACCAGCAAGTATCTGTTCCGCAAAGCTGCGGAGCGCCATCTGCCCAAGGAGAACACAGAGCGCAGGAAACTGGGGTTCCCGGTTCCCATTAGAGTGTGGATCAGGCAGGAGAAGGGCTACGAAAAGATAAAGGAGCGGTTCACCAGCTCCGCTGCCCAACAGTATTTCTGCAGCGATCAGCTCTTAAAACTTTTTGGAAGAACACAAAAGCGGGCAGGAGGACAACAGCAGGAAGATATGGACTGTGTATGCTTTTCTGGTCTGGCATCAGGTCTTTTTTGAACAGAGCGGCAGATAAACCGCAAAACAAGTGCCGTTTTCAGCATCACTGGTCACCCGGATTTTTCCGTGGTGGCCTTTTATTATGCGAAGGGCAATGGAGAGGCCGAGACCGTAACCGCCCTCTTTTCTGGAGCGGGATTTGTCCGTCCGGTAAAAACGATCAAACAGGCGGGGGAGCTCTTCCTGGGGAATCGGCTCCCCGGTGTTGCTCACCCTCAGGCAGACCTTGTCCTGGGAGGAGGAGAGTACTGCGCGCACCTTTTTTTCCAATCCCGCGTATTTACATGCATTGTCCAGGAGAATGAGCGCGAGCTGGCGAAGCTGCTGGGCATCCCCAGAACCCACAGGTCCGGGGCAATGTCTTCTGAGAGGGTGACGCCCTGCTCAAAGGCCAGGGACTCGAAGGGGAGCAGGCTGCTCCAGAGCAGGTCACTGAAGTTTACAGGGGAGGTGGACTGGGGAAGAGGTTCCTCCTCTGAGCGGGCCAGAAAGAGCAGATTTTTCACCAGTTTCTGCATGCGGGAAGCCTCCTCCTGGGTATTTTGTATCCAGCGCTGCTGGCTTTTTATGGTCTCATCAGGGTGTGAAAGAAGGATTTTCAGATTGGCCAGGATGACCGTGAGCGGGGTTTTCAGCTCATGGGAGGCATCGGCCACAAAAGCGGTTTTGCTCCTCCCAGGCCTTTCTGGCCGGTCCAAGGGCCCACCCTGCCAGGAACCAGCTGATGATAAAGAGCAGGCACATGCTTCCAAGTAGAATGAGGCATGAGGTAAGAATCAAATTTTGCATAGAACTCTCCTCCCGGATGGTGTCCACAAAAGCGATACAAAGCGTTCCCTCCTTCTCTTCCATTAAATAGCGCAGCGAAAGATTTTTCAGTTTCCCGGAATTTTCACCGTAGGCGAGGGCCGCATCCACCGCCTCCTGCGCCAGCTCTAAGGTTACCTCCTGACTGCTCTGGAGGATCTGAGTGACATGGTTATCCCCATCCAGGACGGTGATAAACACAGGAATCAGATCAAAGGGCGCCCTTTTCTCCTTCTGCCCGGGTTCTATGGGTGGAGGTATGGGGCCCATCTCCAGAGAGCGGTTCAAGGCATTGAAGCTCTCAGTTAAAAAATCTGCGGTAGCTGGAAAAGCAGAGCAAAAAAGTACGCTTGCCAGCACCAGTGTGACGATGGACATATTAATCAAAATAAATTTTCTACGGAGTTTCTGAAACATGATCTGCCTCCAGTCGGTAGCCCACTTTTCGGATGGTAACGATTTTGGTGTTGGATTTTAAGTACGACAGCTTTTTTGCGGAGAAAGGAGATATAGGCCTCCACATTGTTGTCCTCTGCATTGGACTCGCTGCCCCAGACTTTTGTGATGAGCATTTCCTTGGAAAGGATCGCTCTCGGGCTGGAAAGTAGGATTTTCATGATCTCAAACTCCTTAAAGCCCAGGTGGACAGACCGGTCCAGGCAGCAGAGGTCATTGGCGGAGAGCTTCAGCGTGAGGTCTGCATAGGAGAGTTCCTCCAGCATGATTTCTCCCTGGCGTCTGGAGAGAGCACGGATGCGGGCCAGCAGCTCTTCTGGTACAAAGGGCTTAGTCATATAATCATCCGCACCCTCATCCAGACCATTAATTTTATCCCGGATATCATCCTTGGCGGTGAGCATCAGCACAGGGGTGGAGACTTTGGCCTCCCTGAGCTGGCGTACCACCTCAAAAGCCGTCCTTCCCCGGCAGCATCACATCCAGGACAATCACATCATAGAGGCTGCAGAGTCCGTAAGCCAGCCCGTCGTCCCCGTTATAGACAATATCTGTTATATATTTAGCTTCTCTCATCAGCTGGCCGAGGGCATCGGCCAGTCTGGGTACATCTTCTACGATTAGTATGTGCAAAGAGTTTCATTTCCTTTCTTTGGGTTAAGGGTAGTATAGCGCAGGAAAAGGGTTGAGGCAATGGTTAAACTTACGATCAGCGCAGTAAATGCACTGACCTGTTGAAGAGTTTCAAAATTTCTATAGTCTCCCGTAACATTTCCTGCTATAATAAAGAGCGTCAGAGAAGCAAAAATGCTGAAAAATTAACATATAGAACAGGAGAATCGAAATGAAGTCTTTAGTAATCGCAGAAAAGCCCTCTGTGGCAAGGGACATTGCCCGTGTGCTTCACTGCTCCAAAAAGCTTCCGGGGGCCATGGAGGGGAAGGACTATGTGGTGACCTGGGCTTTGGGGCATCTGGTGACGCTGGCTGACCCGGAGGAGTACGATAAAAAATACATTCAGTGGAATCTGGAAACCCTGCCTATGATGCCAAAGAAAATGCAGCTTGTGGTGATCAAACAGACGGCAAAGCAATTTAAGGATGTGAAGACCCAGCTCTACCGCAAGGACGTGGACAAGGTGGTCATTGCCACGGACGCGGGCCGTGAGGGGGAGCTGGTGGCAAGATGGATTCTGGAGAAATCGGATTGCAGAAAACCCATCAAAAGGCTGTGGATCTCCTCCGTGACGGACAAGGCCATCCGCGAAGGCTTTGCCAATTTAAAGGACGGCAGGGAATATAACAATCTCTACGCAGCAGCGGTGGCCAGGGCGGAGGCGGACTGGCTGGTGGGAATGAACGGGACCAGAGCGCTGACCTGTAAATATAATGCCCAGCTTTCCTGCGGACGTGTGCAGACCCCCACCCTTGCCATGATTGCAAAGCGGGAGGAGGAGATACGCAAGTTCCGCCCGGAGCCGTATTTTGGCCTCACGCTGACGGCGGGAGGGGTGAAATGGACCTGGCAGGACGGCAAGAGCGGCAGCATGCGCACCTTTCAGAGAGAGCGTATTGATCAGATCCATCAAAAACTGAAGGGGCAGAAACTGCAGATCGTCTCTGTGGAGCGGGCGGCAAAGAAAAAGCACGCCCCGGTCTCTACGACCTGACAGAGCTGCAGAGAGATGCCAATAAGCGGTTCGGCTATTCCGCCAAGGAGACGCTAAACATCATGCAGCGCCTCTATGAAAACCATAAGGTGCTCACTTACCCCAGGACGGACTCCAGATATCTGAGCACAGATGTGGCGGACACCATAAGGGAGAGGCTGCAGGCATGTGCGGTGGGGCCTTACCGGAAGCTGGCCGGAACTCTGGCGTCAAAGCCCATACGCACCAACAGTTCCTTTGTGGACAATAAGAAGGTGAGTGACCACCATGCCATCATTCCCACTGAGCAATTTGTACAGCTGGACCATATGACAGTGGAGGAGAGGAAAATCTATGATCTGGTGGTGCGTCGTTTCCTGGCTGTTCTGTATCCACCTTTTGAGTACGAGCAGACAACCCTGAAAGGCAGGGCTGCGGGGGAGATCTTTGCCGCAAAAGGAAAGATCGTAAAGAGCCAGGGATGGAAGGCAGTCTATGAGAATCCGGAGGATGCGGATACGGAGGAGGAAGAGGCAGCGGAGCCGGATCTGCGGGAGCAGAGCCTTCCGGATCTGAAAAAGGGCGAGACGCTTTCCGTGCTGGGAATGGACATCACCAGCGGAAAGACAAAGCCGCCTGCTCCGTTTAATGAGGCCACCCTGCTCTCCGCTATGGAAAATCCGGTGAAATATATGGAGTCCAAAGATGCAGCAGCTGCAAAGACCCTGGGGAAACAGGGGGGCTCGGAACCGTGGCCACCAGAGCGGACATTATTGAAAAGCTGTTCCACACCTTCCTGATGGAGAAGAGGGAAATGACATCTTCATTACCTCAAAGGCAAAGCAGCTGCTGGAGTTGGTTCCCGCAGACTTGAAAAAGCCGGAGCTGACTGCCTCCTGGGAGATGAAGCTGGCTGGAATTTCAAGGGAAGATCAAAAAAGAGGACTTTCTGGGGACATCCGCAGCTACACCCAGGAGATTGTGGGGAGATCAAGACAGGAGACAGGACCTTCCGGCATGATAATCTGACCAACAAAAAAATGCCCGGAATGCGGTAAGCGGATGCTGGCTGTGAACGGTAAAAACAGCAAGATGCTGGTATGCCAGGATCGGGAATGCGGCCACAGGGGAGACCATTTCCAGAACCACCAATGCCCGCTGTCCCAAATGCCACAAGCGCATGGAGATGTATGTTAAGGGGGAGGAGGAGATATTTATCTGTCCCTGCGGATACAAAGAGAAGCTCTCCAGCTTTAAAGCGCGCCGGGAAAAGGAGGGGGCAGGGGTAAACAAGCGGGATGTGCAGAACTATTTAAACCAGCAGAAAAAAGAGGCCCGGGAACCCATCAACAATGCTTTTGCGGATGCGCTGTCAAAGCTGAATCTGAAGTAGTGGGTTACTGCTCACTCAGGTCTGAGCATTAACTGCGCAGACCGTGGGGAACAGTAACAATAGTGGAAAAGTTACTGTAATGCAGGTTGAAAAAAGTTGTAGTTTATTTTTAGATATGCTATACTAAAAAAATGTAACTGCCATAGTACCGAGGGGTTACAAAAATGAATAAAAGCGAGCAGAGGTGCAAACATGAAAAGAGTACTTTTGAAATTGAGCGGGGAAGCGCTGGCCGGAGATAAAAAGATGGGTTTGACGAACCGACTGTCACCATGGTTGCAAAGCAGGTAAAGCAGCTGGTGGACGATGGGATCGATGTGGGGATAGTCATCGGCGGGGTAATTTCTGGAGAGGACGCTCCAGCGAGAACATTGACCGCACCAAGGCGGATCAGATCGGAATGCTGGCAACGGTCATGAACTGTATCTATGTATCTGAGATTTTCCGCTCTGTGGGTATTATGACACAGATCCTGACTCCCTTTGCCTGTGGTTCCTTTACCAAGCTGTTTGCGAAGGACCGGGTAAATAAGTATTTTGAAAAAGGCGTGGTATCCTTTTTCGCAGGCGGGACAGGCCACCCTATTTTTCCACGGACACAGCCACCGTGCTGCGGGCTATTGAGATCGAAGCAGATGTGATTCTGCTGGCCAAGTCCATTGACGGAGTCTACGACAGCGATCCCAAGGATAATCCGGATGCCAAGAAGTACGATGAGATCACTATTCAGGAAGTGATTGACAAGAAGCTGGGCGTAGTGGATATGGCAGCCTCCATTCTGTGTATGGAAAACAAGATGCCCATGCTGGTGTTTGGGCTGAATGAGGAAAATAGTATAGTAAATTCTGTAAAAGGAAACTTTAACGGCACAAAAGTGACTGTTTAAAAAATAGCAGGAGGAAAAAACATGGATGAAAGAATTCAGATTTACGACACAAAAATGACAAAATCTTATGATAATCTGTTAGCAGAGTTTGGAGCAATCCGTGCGGGACGGGCGAACCCTCATGTGCTGGACAGAATCGTGGTAGATTACTACGGTACGCCAACTCCCATCCAGCAGGTAGGAAATGTGACTGTTCCAGAGCCTCGCATGATTCAGATTCAGCCCTGGGATGCTTCCCTGGTGAAGGCCATTGAGAAGGCGATCCAGGTTTCCGACCTGGGAATCAACCCCAACAATGACGGCAAAGTGATACGTCTGGTATTCCCTGAGCTGACAGGAGAGAAGAAAAGAGCTTGTTAAGGATGTAAAGAAAAAGGGAGAGAGTGCAAAAGTGGCTGTCCGGAACATACGCCGGGATGCAAACGACCACTTTAAGAAGCTTGGCAAGAGTTCCGACGTTTCTGAGGACGAGATCAAAGAGCTGGAAGAAAAGGTACAGAAGATGACGGACAAGTACATCAAAGAGATTGACAAGGCAGTGGAAGAGAAATCCCAGGAGATCTTAAAGGTCTGATGAAAAAATAGAGAAAAGGGGCGGGGAGGCCCCTTTTTACCTTGCGAAGAAAGGAAGAAAACTATGGTTATTCCCCAGCATGTTGCAATCATATTGGACGGGAATGGGAGATGGGCAAAGAGCAAAGGGATGCCCAGAAACTACGGACATGTGAGAGGCGCCAAGAATCTGGAAGTGATCTGCCGGGACGCCTATGATATCGGTATCAAATACCTGACCGTATACCTGTTTTCCACTGAGAACTGGAAGCGGTCCAAGGACGAGGTGGACGGCCTGATGAAGCTGTTTCGCAGCTACACCAAAACCTGTATCAAGACCGCAGCGGAGAACAACATGAAAGTCCGCACCCTGGGTGATCCCAGTGCTTTGGCTAAGGACCTGCAGGAGAGCCTGAGACGGTTAGTGGATTCCTCCAAGGACAACACGGGACTAAACTTTCAGATTGCCATCAACTACGGAAGCCGGGATGAGATCATCCGGGCGGTGCAGAGGGTGGCGGCGGACTGTGCCGAGGGTAAGATAGAGGCCGACTCCATTGATGAGGAATTGTTTTCCGGTTATCTGGACACGGCTGAAATCCCGGACCCGGATCTGCTGATCCGTACAAGCGGAGAGCAAAGGCTCTCCAACTATCTGCTATGGCAGTTGGCCTACACAGAATTCTACTTTACGGATGTTCCCTGGCCTGCTTTTTACAAAGGATGAAATGTGGAAGGCAATCGAAAAATACAATGGACGGGAACGCAGATTCGGAGGCGTGAAGGAGGAGTAAGTTATGTTTAAGACCAGGCTGATCAGTGGGATCGTACTGGTGGTGGTAGCACTGGTGACCATCATATCCGGGGGACCCATACTTTACGGAACCCTGCTGCTCACCTCCCTTGTCGGGGTGCGCGAGTTGTACAGAGCGGTAAAAGTAGAGGAAGGGAGCACGGGCATATTAGCGGTTGTAGGATACGTAGGTGTAATTTCCTATTATATCCTATTAATTTTGGAGCTGAATGCATATATTATGATAGATGTCATTTTTATCCTGGTAGCGCTGATGGCGGTTTACGTCTTTTCCTACCCTAAATACCGCAGTGAGCAGGTGATGGCAGCCTTCTTCGGCATTCTCTATGTAGCAGTGATGCTCTCCTATATTTACCAGACCAGGAATCTTCAGGACGGTGCATTTGTGGTCTGGCTGATCTTTCTGTGTTCCTGGGGATGCGATACCTGCGCTTACTGCGTGGGGATGCTCATTGGGAAACACAAGATGTCACCCAGATTGAGCCCTAAAAAATCCATAGAGGGCGCAGTTGGAGGAGTTGTGGGAGCTGCTCTTCTGGGGGAATCTATGCGGCTGTGGCAGGCCCTCACATGCAGGGCAGCAGTCCGGTGGTGCAGTATGCCCTGATCTGTGCTGTGGGAGCCCTGATTTCCATGGTGGGAGACCTGGCTGCTTCGGCAATCAAGAGAAATCACGGCATCAAGGATTACGGAAAACTGATACCTGGGCATGGAGGAATCCTGGACCGGTTTGACAGTGTCATTTTTACCGCTCCGGTGATTTATTTTCTGGCACTTGTCATGATCTAGGAAGCAAATAAAATACTTCTACTTTTTATAGTTGCCAAAAGAGACATAGAATACCGCTAATAAAGCGGTGAAGTGGAGACTTATATGAAGAATAAAAGAGAGATTGCCATTCTTGGGTCAACGGGTTCTATCGGAACCCAGACTTTGGATGTGGTGAGAGCAAACGGCGATCTCGCCGTTGCAGCTCTGGCGGCGGGAAGCAATGTAAAAGCTTATGGAGGAGCAGATACGAGAATTTCATCCTCATACAGCTGCCCTTTGGGATGAAAATGCAGCATCGGATTTGAGAGACCGGGTGCGGGATTTGGATGTGCGCATCCTCTCCGGGATGGACGGGATGCTGGAGATCGCGGCAATGCCAGGTCGGAGATTCTGGTGACCGCCATTGTGGGAATGATCGGAATCCTCCCACCATAGAGGCCATCAAGGCAGGGAAAGACATTGCGCTGGCCAACAAGGAGACTCTGGTGACCGCAGGGCATCTGATCATGCCCATGGCAAAGGAACATAAAGTACGCATCCTGCCGGTGGACAGTGAACATAGCGCCGTCTTCCAATGCCTGCACGGGGGAGCAGGGACGGGAGGTGAGTAAACTATTGCTCACCGCATCCAGGGGGACCCTTCCGGGGAAGAAAGAGATCAGATCTGGAAAACATACAGGTGGAGGATGCACTTAAGCATCCTAACTGGGCTATGGGACAGAAAATTACCATTGACTCGGCCACCCTGGTGAACAAGGGATTGGAAGTGATGGAAGCCAGATGGCTATTTGGTGTGGAGCTGGATCAGATTCAAGTGGTGGTTCAGCCTCAGAGTGTGATTCACTCCATGGTGGAGTTTGCAGACGGGGCAGTGATGGCCCAGCTTGGTACGCCGGATATGAAACTGCCCATTCAGTATGCACTTTATCACCCCAGCGCCGGTATCTGGCAGGGGAACGGCTGGACTTTGGCTGTTTGAAACAGATAACTTTTTGAAGATCCGGATATTGAGACCTTTCTGGGTCTTCCCCTGGCTTTTCAGGCGGCAAGGGCAGGAGGTACCATGCCCACAGTTTACAACGCTGCCAATGAGCGGGCAGTGAGCAGATTTTTTACATAAGCAGATACGCTTTTTGGATATTTACGAAATCATAGCGGAGTGTATGGAACATCACAAGGTGATCAGCCATCCTACCGTGGAGGAGATTTTAGCCACAGAGCAGGCGACTTATGAATTGATTGGGAATAGGTGGTAGTATGAGTATAATTTTAGCTTTAATAATATTCAGTTTGATAATCCTCATCCACGAGCTGGGACATTTCCTTCTGGCAAAGCAGGGGAGGCATTGTTGTGGAGGAGTTTTCCTGGGTATGGGTCCCAGGCTGATCAGCACAGTAAAGGGAGGAACCAGGTATTCCCTGAAAGCTGCTGCCCTTTTGGAGGCTCCTGTATGATGCTGGGTGAGGATGAAAACACAATGGAAGAAGGCTCCTTTGCCAGCAAATCAGTGTGGACCAGGATCTCAGTGATTGCGGCAGGTCCGATCTTTAACTTTATTCTGGCCTTTCTGTTGTCTCTGTTTATCATAGGAAGTATTGGTGTAGACCGCCCTGTGGTGATAGAGGTGAACGAAGGATCACCGGCAGCAGAGGCCGGATTACAGGCTGGAGACAAGATACTGAAGATGAACAACAAGCCAATCCGGTTAAGCAGGGAGGTCTCAACTATGTGACCTTCCATCAGGGCCAGGAAGTCACCATGGTATATGAACATGAGGGCCAGGAAAACCGTTGTGATGGAGCCCAAGCAGAATGAGGGCGGCAGATATGTGTTCGGCATCTCTATGAATGCCAATTACAGGGAAAAGGTGGGCTCCTGGGAGACCATCAAGTACAGCGCCTATGAGGTCAAGTACTGGATCAGTGCTACCTTGGAGCCTGAAAATGCTTTTCCAGGGCAAGGTGGGGATCAATGACATGGCTGGTCCGGTGGGCGTGGTGTCCATCATCGGCGATACCTATGAGCAGAGCATTCCGTCAGGAGGATTCTATGTCTGGCTGAATATGTTGAACATTTCCATTCTGCTGACTGCCAACCTGGGAGTGATGAATCTGCTCCCACTTCCGGCGCTGGATGGGGGAAGACTGGTATTTTTGATTTTGGAGGCCATACGCGGAAAGCGGATCAATCCGGAAAAAGAGGGACTGGTACACTTTATCGGTTTGATGGCCTTGATGGTGCTCATGGTTGTGGTGATGTTTAATGATGTGAGAAAGTTATTTTAAATAAAGTTTCAAAGCCGACCGGGTCATTTCGAAAATGACCCGGTCGTTTTTGGCATTTTGGCACCGGAAAGCGGATGGTGCGCGCTTTCTGGTTTTGTGCATATACTGGTAGTGACGATAATATATTCGAGGTTAGACATGCAGAATAATACAGTCAGGGCCATGCAGGAGGAGGCGGTAGACCGGGGCAGGCTTCAGGTTCAGGTGATCAACTACGGGAGAGCAGTCCCTGTGGAGGACGCGGTGGTTGATATTGCCTACACAGGAGATCCGGACAGTACCATAGAGGAAGTGAATACAAATGCAAACGGACAGACAGAAATTCTGGAGTTGGCAGCGCCGCCCTGGAGTACAGCATGCAGCCGTCCGGAAACCAGCCCTATTCCGAATATACCCTGCAGATCACTGCTCCAGGATATGAGACGGTGACCATCTCGGGAACAGAGATTCTGCCGGAACAGACAGCCATTCAGACAGTGGAGCTGCGTCCGCTGGTCCAGCCAGAGGAATATCAGAACATTGTAATACCCGCCCACACCCTGTATGGGGAGTATCCCCCAAGATCGCGGAGGCGGAGATCAAGCCTGTGAGAGCCAGATGGGGAGATCGTGTTGAGCAGAGTGGTGATTCCTGAGTTTGTGGTAGTGCATGACGGATCGCCAAATGACACCACAGCCACAGACTATTATATCCGTTACCGCGATTACATTAAAAATGTGGCGTCCAGTGAAATCTATGCAACATGGCCAAGAGCTACTATCATGGCCAATGTGCTGGCTATTATGTCTTTACGCTGAACCGGGTTTATACAGAGTGGTATCGGAATAAGGGATTTGACTTTACAATCACCTCTTCCACAGCCTTTGACCATAAGTGGATACATGGCAGAAATTTCTTTGAAAGCATATCTGAGGTGGTGGATGAGATCTTCAGCAACTATCTGTCCAGGCCCAATGTAAAGCAGCCCATTCTCACACAGTATTGCGACGGACAGAGAGTAACCTGCCCCAACTGGATGAGCCAGTGGGGATCAAAGAGCCTGGGGACCAGGGGTATGCGGCTATTGAAATACTAAGATATTACTACGGGGACAGCATGTATATCAATACTGCTGAGGAGATCTCCGGAATTCCGTCCTCCTGGCCTGGATACAGCCTGGATATCGGAGCCAGCGGCGCCAAGGTGGAACAGATTCAGGAACAGCTGAATGCGATTTCCAATGCCTATCCCCTGATTCCAAAGATTGATGCGGACGGGATTTATGGGGAGAGGACGCAGGATGCAGTTAGGGTATTTCAAAAAGTGTATTCGGGCTGCCGCAGACTGGGGTTGTAGATTACCGAACCTGGTATAAGATCCAGGAAATCTTTGTGGGGGTTACCCGGATTGCAGAGCTGAATCGCTGAGTCAGAGCGAGAGTACAAATATAGCTTACAGCAAGCTGTTTTTTGTCTCCCTGGGGGCAGGAGACAAAATCCTCTAATCAATACATTCATTGGCTGACAGCGCCTTCTTCTGTTTGCTCTCTGACAGAAACAGGCCTGCCAGTGTGAGCCCCATGCCGCACAGAGCCACGGTGGTGATATGCTCATGCAGAATGAGTGCGGAGGTCACGGTTGTAATGACAGGAACCATGTAGATGTACACGCTGGTCTTTACAGATCCCAGGATGCGCACGGCCAGGTTCCAGGTGACAAAGCAGAGGGCGGACGCGCCCAGTCCCAGAAACAGGAGGTTCAGCAGATTTGTGGTATCTGTAAACTGGCTTAAAGTCACATGAAAACCCATGCTGATGAGAGTGGGAATCATGAATACCAGGCCGTAGAAAAGGTTCTCCGGGTGGTATGTATGGTGGGATAGCCAAAGGAGCTAATCTTTTTAGTCAGGGTGGAGTAGGCAGCCCACACCACTGCCGCAGCGGCAGCCAGCAGATCTCCCAGGGGATTGATGGAAATGGCATCCCCGCTGCCGAAGCTGATCAGGCAGATGCCGGTAATCGCCAGAATAAAGCCTGCAAAAAAGCGGAATCCTGGTCGTTTCCCTTTGAGAAAGAGACATTCAAAGAGGGCTGTAAAAAGGGGGCGATGGAGATGATCACTCCCACGTTTGACGCCAAGGTATAGGTCAATGCAATATTTTCCAGCAAATAATACAGGGATACCCCGCACAGCCCTGCCAGAAGAAAATATACTTCATGAGAGCGTGAGCGGGGAGTGAGCTTCTTTCTGGATACTATCCACAGGGCAGCATATCCGATGAGAAAACGGATAAACAGGATTTCAATAGGGGAAAAGCTTTTTAGCAGTACCTTAGTCGAGATAAAGGTGGTTCCCCAGATCAGTATGGTCATAAGAGCGGACAGATGTCCGGTGAGCGTGTTATTCTTCGTCATTTGGAAGCTCCTTTGTCTGAAATATTTTTGGTACTGCTTTGGCGTCAGGCCGATGAACTGTTTAAAGAAGTTGGTGAAGTGGCTCTGGTCGGAAAAGCCAGCCAGGGCTGAGGCTTCAATGGGCGGGATGCCCTGCTCCAGAAATTTCTTGGCTTTTTCTAAGCGCACGGTCTGAAGGTAGCGGTAGGAGAGACGCCCACTTGCTTTGTGAAGGAGCGCAGTAGGTAGGATTTTCCGAAGTCTGTCATGGACAACAGGTCATCCAGGGTGATGTTTTCGGAAAAATGTTCCTCCATGTACCTGCACAGGTCCTGGGTCTGGGCAGTGGGCTGTGAGATCTGTGCCTCCTCAAAGGGAGTTGCATATTCCCGAAGCACTTGTTCCAAAAGAAAGAAAAGCAGCTCTTCCTTCTCAAGCTTCGGGGCATCCACGAGAATAGAGTTGTACAAGTCTCCCAGAGACTGGGGATGTCGCTTCCATAGACCACGTTTTTGGGAGAAGTAGGGGAGAAGGACTGGCCGGTGATTTCTTTCACAGCCCGGCACATGACATCTGGGTTAATGTTCACAGCCCGGTAGTCCAGAATCTCTCCGTTCATCGGGGCACAGTAGTGGTTATCCCTGGGATTAAAGAGAATCAGGTCTCCCACAGTGAGATCGTATTCGTTGCCCTTGCACCAGAGATGACGGCTTCCTCCCTCCACAAATCCAATGACATAGTAATCGTGAAAGTGGTTGGGAAATTTCTGGACAATTCCGCTTAAGTTGTAGGCTTCTATCTGAAGATCACGGTCATAGTAGACGTGACGCTGTTCCTGTTCGTTGAGCATGGCGTGTCCTCCTTGTAATTTTCTCTATTGTAACATTTAGAATCCCGGATTTCTTGAAAGATATTACACCTTTTGAGCACATCAAAAATGACCAGGTCATTTTCTGCAAATGACCTGGCCGTAATTGGGTGGAATGGAGATAGCGAGACTCGAACTCGTGACCTATACGTTGCGAACGCAGCGCTCTACCAACTGAGCTATATCCCCGTAATAGTGCTTGCTTGAATTTCTGTTAAAGGAGTTACGATCCACCCATGTAATATATTATACTCCAAAATACGATAAACGCAAGAAGATGCCAAAATACTTCGTGGAATTTTAACATCTTTTCTTGCGAAACCTATGGCTTTCAGAGGCATTCTTGAACCCATATTGATATGAGATGGCTTCAGACTAAGTTTACGTCGTCTTCGTGATACATAAACAGGGACAGCACATAAAGCAGAGCAGCAAAATCAGGAGGCCAATTTTTATTTAAACTTATCTTTACTGTGTGTTTAAACATACCTGTTATGCTGCCCATAGTGGTTTCGCCGGAAAACAGTAAGAAATCTCGCTTTTCAGATTGTTTTATGGTGATAACAGCATCTTCCCATAACATAGTAAGCTGCTCTGCCCGGGGCGGACGCATTAGAAAATCACTTTCTCCATATACGATTATAGCTGTCCCTTCCTTTGCGCTTCCTTGAATATGCAGTGATTGAGGTGATAGTCTGCTGACTTTGAACTGCTGTTTTCCATCCGCGTCGTAGATCAAGTAGTCTCCCTTCGTGCCAGCGGATATAGGACATGGGCAAATGATCTTCATGATAGAGTACACTTTTACCATTCCTTTTTTACATACCATAACATAATGATTCCCTCCCTTTAAACGAAAAGTAAGTTTATGACAAGTCCGGCTGCACCGCAAAGGCTCATAACCAGAATGGGATTCCATTTAAATTTTTTCAGGAGAAAGAAAGCTCCGGCAAATAGCAGGAGACCGACACGATTTAGATTACCCCATCCAAAGGCTGTTCCCTGAAAAGCCACCTGCAGCAGGATCGACAGTCCGGCCGATGCAATCAGAGCAACCACAGCGGGACGAAGGCTGGCAAGCACGCTCTGTATAATTGAGACATTTTGTAGCGATAATAGATAAATGCCAAAGAGATACGATGATACAGGACGGCAGAATGCAGCCCAATGTGCTATAACCGCTCCAGGTGCTCCTGCAATGCGGATTCCGACAAAGGTAGCCGAGTTTACTGCAATCGGCCCGGGAGTCATCTCCGCAATCGTAATCAGATCCGTAAATTCATTCATGGTAAGCCAGGCATGCTGTTCTACGACCTGACTTTGGATCAGAGGCATAGCCGCATAACCTCCCCCGATACTGAAGAGACCAACCTGAAGGAAGCTGAGAAACAACTGCCAATAAATCATAATTTCTCCCCCTTTCTGTATTTCCACAGCTCTGTTCCAATCCCTACGAAAGAAGCAGCCAGAATGATGTAGATGACATTACAGTGCAAAAAAGAAAGTGGCAAGGAAGGCTAGGACCATAACAGCGATGTGGATGACGGAACGGTTGTTAATAACTTTAAATCCAAGATCCGAAACCACATTCAAGATAACAGCAGCTACTCCTGCCTGCATTCCTTTTAGTACCAGAGCTACATATGTATTTGAGGCAAAGGCTGTATAGAAAAAGGAAATGATTGAAAGAATGACCATGGGCGGAATAATGGTTCCCAGAACTGCAGTAAGCATTCCGCTAAATCCGGCTACGCGCCAGCCAACCAGGATGGAAGCATTTACAGCAATAGCCCCTGGGGAGGATTGTGCCAATGCGGCCAAATCAAGCATCTCCTGTTCATCAATCCAGTGCAGTTCATCCACAAACTTGCGTTTCATAAATGTAATGATTACAAATCCCCCACCGAAAGTAAAAGAACTAATATAAAGAGTGCTGAAAAATAAACTTCGCAGGGTTTTCCAACTGATTTTTTGCCTTCTTTTGATTTCATGTGCACCCCTCCTTACTCTAAAAAATACACCTTGCAATCTGATATGTAAAATGCTATTATCGGATTAAGAAGATGCCGATATGGGCATGATTGGAGGGGGATATGACATTACGCCATTTAAAAGTATTTATAGCTGTTTATCAGGAAGAGAGCGTTACCCGCGCGGCTGAACTTTGCACATGACACAGCCTACGGTGACACGAGCCGTACAGGAAATAGAACAGTATTATGGCATTCATCTCTTCGAGCGCTTTAAACATAGGCTGTATGTGACAGAAAGCGGGAGACAGTTTTACACACACGCTCTACAGCTCGTAAATTCATTTGATACAATGGAAATGGAATTTCGCAATTGGGATGAATTTGGCATTCTCAGGGTGGGAGCCAGCATCAGGCTGGGAAATCTGCTGATGCCTAAGGTAGTGGCAAGTTTCCAAAACGAGCATCCTGATCTGAAGATAAAAGTCACTATTTCAAACGGGGAGCAGCTCAAGCAAAAACTGCTGAACAATCAGCTGGATTTGGCTATGATTGACGGAAGCATAGCTGAGGAACATCTGCATAAAGAAAAAATTCGCTGAGGACCGTCTTGTTCTGATTCTGCCACCGGACGACCCTCTCTGCAAGGTAGATACACTTAGGCTGCATGATTTAAGACGCTCTCGTTTTCTGCTTCGGGAAAACGGGAGCGTTTGCAGGTCTTATTTAAACCACATATTCGCTGTACATGGCCTTTCACTGGAGCCTGCCTGGGAGAGTACCAGTACACAGGCAATTATTCAGGCAGTCAGTGCGGGAGTTGGCATATCATTTTTGCCGGAACAGCTTGTTAGAAAAGGATATTCAGGCGGGAACGGTTGCCACACGGGAGATAATAGATGAATCCTTTGTCCGGGAAAACTATATCGTATGGCACAAAAACAAGTTTCTGGCAAAATCAGCCAGGGAGCTTATGCAGATTTGCCGTTCTGTGGCAGAAAAGATAGATAAATAGCATGAAAAAAAGGTAACCAATTGCTTGATTACCTTTTAAACCTCATATTGCGAAAACACTGCCACATGCACGGTTCTCGATGGAAGCAAGGAGGCTCGAACTCCTGACCTTTCGCGTGTGAGGCGAACGCTCATCCCAGCTGAGCTATGCTTCCGTTTCCATGAGGATATTATACCACTTTGAAGAGAAAATGCAACAACAATTTAAAGTGTGTTGCTGCTAAAGATCATAAATAGCAATGATTTCTTTAAAAAGTTCTACATGTATCTGTTCATCCGCCACAATGCGCTTTAGATTTTCCACAATGCAGGGGTCATCAATAGAACGAATCTGGTTTTCATACTTTTCAATGGCAGCTAATTCTCCGGACAAGGCATTGCGGACGAGAGGAGAAAGTACAGTGGGATATTGGTTATAGCCTGGAGTCCAGTAGACCTTGCGGCTGCGGCAGCGGGTCCAAAGTCTGGGGTCCTCCCCCAATTCAAGTGCCAGCTTTCCAAAAATCTCCAGGTGGTGCATTTCCACAATACTGATCTTGTGAAAAATAGCGGCGATATCCTCAAAATGGCAGTCTGTTATAAGGTTGTTGTAAAGATAAAGGCTGACGGCAGACATTTCGGAATTAGAGCCGCCTACATTGTCCAGCATCCAGCCTGCATAGCGGTAATTCTGTCCGCATACTTTTATTTCTGGATAGGGGGCTGAATCAGAGTAAGTGAGTTTATTAATATCTAACATGTAAAACCTCTCTATAATTGTAGAAGATATAATAAAGTCTATGCAGAAAAATTAAAGGATATGAGAAGACCAAACGTGCAGAAAGAGAGTCAGGAAATAGAATTCTAAGAAAAAAGGTCTTGAAAAGTTCTTTCAGATATGTTAGAATCTTAACAATTTGAGAACCTATAGGTCAAGGGAGAGCAATAGGCAAACGGAAGTGCGCCTATAGGTAGCCTTTCTGACCGGCGTTCTCTTTTTTTTGCGCAAATCCTACCATACTACTTTACACGACCATCTTTACTATAAAATACTGAAAGGAGCAGGCAGCACATGAAAGCTTTTCTAATATTGGAAGACGGCACTGTTTTCACAGGCACCAGCATTGGAGCAGAGAAAGAAATCATCAGCGAAATCGTATTTAACACGTCCATGACAGGATATTTGGAGGTGCTGACCGACCCATCTTACGCTGGGCAGGCAGTTGTCATGACCTATCCGCTCATCGGTAACTATGGTATTTGCCATGAGGATATGGAGTCTGCAAGGCCATGGCCGGACGGCTATATTGTTCGAGAGCTTTCACGTGTCCCCAGCAATTTTAGGAGCCAAGGGAGCATTCAGGACTTTCTTGTTAAGCACGATATTCCGGGAATCTGCGGGATTGACACCAGAGCGCTCACCAAGATTCTGCGTGAGAAGGGAACCATGAATGGTATGATCACCACAAACGCAGACTACAGTCTGAGGGAGGTTCTTTCCAGCCTGAAGGCCTACGCCACCGGAAAAGTGGTGGAAAAAAAGTGACCTGTGAAGAGAAATATGTGCTGGATGGAGAGGGGCCTAAGGTGGCGCTTTTTGGACCTGGGAGCAAAGAAAAATATTGCCCGCAGTCTGAACCAGAGAGGCTGCCAGGTGACCGTGTATCCCGGCACTGACCACAGCAGAAGAGATCATAGCATCCAAACCGGACGGCATCATGCTCTCCAACGGACCTGGAGATCCAAAAGAGTGTACATCTATAATAGAAGAAATTAGGAAACTCTATCAAACAGACATTCCCGATCTTTGCAATCTGCCTGGGACATCAGCTGATGGCACTGGCAACCGGTGCGGATACGCACAAAATGAAATACGGACACCGCGGCGGCAACCACCCGGTCAAAGATCTGCAGACCGGCCGTGTATACATTTCTTCTCAGAACCATGGCTATGTGGTAGATACCGATAAACTGGATCCGTCCGTAGCAGTACCGGCATTTGTCAATGTGAATGACGGGACAAACGAAGGGCTGAAGTACACTGGAAAAATATCTTTACGGTACAGTTCCACCCGGAAGCATGTCCCGGGACCATTAGATTCCGGTTACCTGTTTGACCGCTTTATGAAAATGATGGAGGTGTCAGAATAATGCCAAAGAATCCAGATATCAAAAAAGTACTAGTAATTGGCTCAGGTCCAATCGTGATCGGACAGGCAGCAGAATTTGACTATGCTGGAACCCAGGCCTGCCGCTCCCTGAAAGAAGAAGGCATCGAAGTCGTTCTGCTGAACTCCAATCCCGCTACCATCATGACAGATAAGGACATTGCGGATAAGGTATACATTGAGCCTCTGACTGTGGAGGTTGTGGAACAGCTGATCCTCAAAGGAAAAACCGGACAGCGTGCTCCCTACACTGGGCGGCCAGGCCGGTTTAAACCTTGCCATGGAGCTTGAGGAGGCAGGATTTTTAAGGGAGAATGGTGTGCGTCTTATTGGAACCACTTCTCTGAGACCATCAAGAAGGCCGAGGACCGCTTAGAGTTCAAAAATACCATGGAGAAGATTGGTGAGCCGATCGCAGCATCCCTGGTCGTGGAAAACGTGGAAGATGGTGTGGAATTTGCCAAAAAGATCGGCTACCCGGTAGTACTGAGGCCGGCATATACGCTGGGCGGAAGCGGCGGGGGTATTGCAGAAAGCTATGAGGAGCTGGTAGAAATCCTGGAAAACGGCCTTCGCCTGTCCGAGTAGGTCAGGTGCTTGTAGAGCGCTGCATTGCAGGATGGAAAGAGATCGAGTACGAGGTGATGAGGGATGGCAATGGAAACTGTATTACGGTCTGCAACATGGAAAATATCGATCCTGTCGGTGTCCACACCGGAGACAGCATAGTGGTGGCGCCCCTCTCAGACACTGGGGGACAAGGAATACCAGATGCTGCGCACCTCAGCCCTGAATATCATCAGCGAACTGAACATTACCGGGGGCTGCAACGTGCAGTACGCATTAAACCCGGACAGCTTTGAATACTGTGTCATCGAGGTGAATCCCCGTGTGAGCCGTTCCTCGGCCCTGGCATCCAAGGCAACCGGATATCCGATTGCCAAGGTTGCTGCGAAAAATCGCTCTGGGGTATACTTTAGACGAGATTAAAAATGCCATCACGGGAAAGACGTATGCCAGCTTTGAGCCCATGCTGGACTACTGCGTGGTGAAAATACCGCGGTTGCCCTTCGATAAGTTCATCAGCGCTAAGCGGACGCTGACTACCCAGATGAAGGCTACCGGAGAAGTTATGGCCATCTGCGATAACTTTGAGGGCGCTTTTGATGAAAGCGATCCGTTCCCTGGAACAGCATGTGGACTCCTGATGTCCTATGACTTTACGCATCTGGATGGGGATGGACTGCGCAAGCAGCTGAAGGTTGTGGATGACCGGAGGATCTGGGTGATCGCAGAAGCTGTGAGAAAAGGACTTTCCTATGAAGAAATCCATGCGATCACCAAAATTGACCTCTGGTTTATCGATAAGATCGCGATCCTTGTGGAGATGGAGCAGGATTTAAAGGACCGGGAGCTAACTCCTGAGCTTTTAAAAAGGAGGCAAAAGCGCATTGAATTTCCGGACAGCGTCATTGCAAAGCTATCCGGAAAGACAGAGGAATCCGTCAAGGAAATGCGCTATAAAAACGGCATCACAGCCGCCTACAAAATGGTAGATACCTGCGCGGCGGAGTTCGCGGCGGAGACCCCCTACTACTATTCCGTATTTGGAAGTGAGAACGAGGCAGTGCAGACAAGCGGCCGCAAAAAGGTCCTGGTCTTGGGGTCTGGTCCTATACGGATTGGTCAGGGAATCGAGTTTGACTTCTGTTCCGTGCACTGTACCTGGGCTTTCGCGAAAGAAGGATATGAAACCATCATTGTGAACAACAATCCGGAGACGGTTTCCACGGACTTTGACATAGCGGATAAACTGTATTTTGAGCCGCTGACCCCCGAGGATGTGGAAAATATCGTAAATTTGGAGAAACCGGACGGAGCGGTGGTTCAGTTCGGCGGCCAGACGGCCATCAAGCTGACAGAGGCTCTGATGAAGATGGGAGTACCGATCCTGGGAACCTCCGCGGAAAATGTGGACGCGGCCGAGGACCGGGAGCTGTTTGACGGTATTTTGGAAAAATGCGGGATACCAAGACCGGCCGGACATACGGTATTTACGGCGGAGGAAGCCAAGAAAGCGGCGAATGAGCTGGGCTACCCGGTTCTGGTGCGCCCCTCCTATGTGCTGGGCGGCCAGGGCATGCAGATCGCGATCAGTGACGAGGACGTGGATGAGTTTATCGGAATCATCAACCGGATTGCGCAGGAGCATCCCATACTGGTGGATAAATACCTGGTGGGCAAGGAAATCGAAGTGGATGCAGTTTGCGACGGGGAGGATATACTCATACCCGGCATCATGGAGCACATTGAGCGGGGGGAATCCACTCCGGAGACAGTATCTCCGTTTATCCGGCACAGAGCCTGAACGAGGGAGTGAAGGCCACCATAGTGGACTACACCAGAAAACTGGCACAGTCCCTGCATGTCATCGGTATGATCAACATCCAGTTCATCGTCTCCGACAACCAGGTATACGTGATAGAGGTGAATCCAAGATCCAGCCGTACGGTTCCCTATATCAGCAAGGTTACCGGAATCCCTATCGTGCCCCTGGCCACCAAGGTGATCCTGGGACACAAGATAAAGGAACTGGGGTATCCTACCGGGCTTGCTCCGGAGGCGGAGTACATTGCCATCAAGATGCCGGTGTTCTCTTTTGAGAAAATACGCGGCGCGGACATTAGCCTGGGACCAGAAATGAAATCCACAGGCGAATGCCTCGGAATCGCAAAAACCTTTAATGAGGCCCTCTACAAGGCATTTTTGGGAGCAGGAATCAACCTTCCCAGGCACAAAAAAGATGATCATGACGGTAAAGGATGCGGACAAGCCGGAGGCTGTGGAGATTGCGAGACGCTTTGAGGCCATAGGCTACCGGATCTATGCCACCCGAAGCACTGCAAAGGCCCTGCAGGCCGGGGGAGTCCATGCGGTACGAACAAATAAAATCGAGCAGGAGGCCCCGAACCTCATGGACCTTATCCTGGGACATGAGATAGACCTTGTTATCGATACCCCCTCCCAGGGAGTGGAGCGGGCGAAAGACGGCTTTTGATCCGCAGAAATGCCATAGAGACCGGCGTGAATGTGCTGACTGCTATGGATACGGCCAAGGCACTGATTACCAGCCTGGAGAATACGGATATCAAGAAATTGACCCTGGTGGATATTGCTGCGGTGAAGAATTTGTAAATATAGAGATATGATCTTGTATAGCCATTGCCTTTAACTGGAGACAGTTGGGCAATGGCTTTATGTCGGTAAAAATAATTTGGGAGAAAAAACAGTTTTTAGGAAGCACCTCTTGAGTAAAAATTTATTTTGTTTATAAAAAACAGATAAAAAATGGAATGCATAAATTTTGCAAAATAAAGAAAGTAACCATTGCGGAAAAAGTGTTGCACAAAATAATATATAATTTGCACAGAAATGTATAAATTATCCAGCGATATTGATGAAAATGTTAACTATGCGATAATGAAAGAACCTTAAGGTTGTTTGATGCACGTAAATAATGTGGGGCTTTTTTTTGCTGGTCATCGCCGGCACATGACTCGGCAAAAAGAGATCCCCGCATTAGAAAAATGGAGGTATAGGTTATGAAGAAGCGTAGTGTAACGAAGCTGCTGAGTATCGTGTTGGCGGCCAGTATGATTGCAACTTCCGCGGCCCCTATGACTGCCTCTGCGGCAGAGATTTCAGTTGCGGATGAGACGCAGGATGTAAACAGTGCAGCAGTTGAAGAGGAAGAACTCTTGGATACTGAGGAGGCAGAGGCTAAAGGAGAGAGCGAGGCTAATGAACTTCAGACAGTAAGTGTTCCTGAGGTACCGACACAGGCAGAGGGAAGGGCCGCAAGGGTTCTTTCAAATGGAATTTATGACAAATGGGAACTGGACCCCTGCTACTAACTTAAGCGATGACGCGGTTAACGAAATATACAGTAATACGTTTCTGCATTTAGTGGCTGGCTCTTCCAATGACAATGTACATAATAACCCTGCAAAATATCCGGCAATGTTTGTAAATCCAACAACCTTTGACTTTACGAAAGAGGGATATTTTGAGTTTACACTTTTCCCTGGAACAACTCCGGCAAATACCAGATTTGGAATCATGCTCGGATATAAAGATCCTGGGAATGGCATGTTTTAGGTTATGATGCGTCAGGCTGGTTCTGGCAGAAATATACAGGCGGCGGTGGTGCTTGGTACACAGGTGGCAGAGTTGCGGCACCAGCACAGAGCAGCTACACAAATGTTCGGATTGAGTGGACAGCAGACCATAAAGCCACACTGAAGATTCAGGCTGCCACCAGCGGCAGCGGTGCAGTTGCCGGCGGTTCAGAGCAAATTACGGTATTTGAGAATGAGGATTTCAGCGGCATCGCAGACAGCCTGGGGAATCGGATTGCGATTAAATGTGGTGCATTTGGAAGCAATTTGACAAATGTATACCTGAGTAATATCCATTATTCCGGGCAGAAAGAAGTCAAAACCTTTCAAGTGGAAGGAACCGTGACAGACGCAGAGGGAAATCCTTTGGAAAATGCCCAGGTCTCGCTTGAAGGGACAACGGCAAAGACAGATGCCAGCGGAAAAGTCAGCATGGTGTACGAAGGTGTTTCCGGAGACCATACTGTGACTGTACGCAAATCTGGTTATGTGACGAATGAAATTCCAGTGACGGTGGATGACGATGAGACGAAGGTCACTTCGTTCACAGCAAAACTGGAGAAGCTTGCCACAAAGAAAATCTCATCAGATCAGATGGATGTTGTGATAGCAGAGAAATTCCCATCCGTTGCATGGTATGAGATGAAGGAGATCTGGCAGGAAAGATATTCTACGGACAGCCGGAGAGCGTTAACATCATTAAGATCAATGGGAAACCAATAAAGGTTACTGATCAAAATCTGCAGGCTACTTTCGAAGCGGATAAAGCTACCTATGAGATGACCTTAAAAAATGAGGTGGCTCATATTGACTGTGTCATTACTGCGGTATTGAAAGTAGAGAAAAATATAGTTTCCTTTGATATTACAAAAATTGAGAATAATTTGAAAGATACCGAGGACGTAGCACAGGCTGACGGGACGACGAAAACCCAGGAAAAATATCCCGTTCAGACAATCGAGATCCCGAACCACAGTCTGATCTCAGTGAACAGCGCTCAGAAGGGGGCAAACCTGAAAGGTGCTTTGACATCCAGTGATACCGGAGTGAGTGGAGATACCTATGTTGATGTAAAAGAGGATATGACATTCACAGGCAAAGATTTCGTATATGCATTTGTTTCCAATGAGGAGATGAGTGCAGGTCTGTGGAGCAATTCAGAGAATACAGGCTCTTATGCAGCATCACCGGTAGGAGCAGCCGGAGGAGCCGGCAATACACGAGTTCTTGCAAATGTTTCAGTTGGGGATGAAAGCAAGTCAGTAGGACTGTCCAGTGCAGTTTGGTATTATGACAGGAAGATTACAACCAAGCTGAACCAGAAGACAGGACAATCCATCAGCTATGTAGTGGAACATACCGACATGCCCAGCGCCAAGATAGCCATTGCATCAGACATGAATGACGACCAAATGGTTGACTGGCAGGACGGAGCAATCGCGTTCCGCGAAATTATGCATACACCCCAGGGAGCAGAAGAAGTTCCGGAGTTGGTAAACCAGCGTATTGCTATGAACTTTGGAAGCCAGGCAGCGAACCCATTCCTGACAACCCTGGATGGGGTTAAAAAAGTATATCTGAGCACGGATGGACTGGGACAGGCTATCATCCTAAAAGGATATGGCTCTGAGGGACATGACTCCGGACATCCGGACTATGGTGATATTGGTAAGCGTATCGGTGGAGCCGATGACATGAACACTTTGATTGCGGAAGGCCAGAAGCTTGGAGCTGAATTCGGTGTACATATCAATGCCAGTGAAATGTATCCGGAGGCAAAAGCATTCAGCTACGATCTGTCCGCAGGAAACTATGGTTGGAACTGGCTGGATCAGGGTATTGGTATCAATTCCTACTATGATTTGGGCAGCGGTGCGAGAGCGAACCGTCTGCAGGAGTTATATGATCAGGTGGGAGCTGGAAATCTTACCTCTGCGACACCAGGCTTGAACTATATTTACCTGGATGTATGGGGCAATTACACTACTACAAACCCAGAGGATTCCTGGGAATCCAGACAGATAGCAAAAACAGATCAATGATCTTGGATGGCGCTTTACCACAGAGTGGGGTTCCACTATGGAGTATGATTCCACTTTGCAGCACTGGGCAGCGGATTTAAAATATGGCCATGCTGCGGCAAAAGGTCAGAACAGTGAAGTGATGAGATTCCTCCGCAACCATCAGAAAGATTCATGGATTGGAGATTATGCCAGCTACGGCGGCGAAGCGGATGCACCTCTTCTGGGTGGTTTAACCATGATAGACTTTGAGGGTTGGTCAGGCCGTACAGATTATGACAGCTACATCACAAAGATGTTCCGTCACAACATTGTTACGAAATTCCTGCAGCACTACCAGGTGGTTAAGTGGGTGGATGCTCCGGAATCTGACAGGTATCAGTTTACCCATAAGATAAATCAAGATACACATACACATACCTGGCTGCCGACAAAACAGATTACATTGAAAAATACAGAGGATGCAACAGATGATACCGAGATCGTAGTCACCAGGGACTCTACAGACCACAGTGATCTGTCTAACTACAGAAGCAGAACGATCACAATGGATGGTGTGGAGATTGCGAAAGGTTCTGTGACAAGCGGTGACGATTCTATCAAAGGAAATGAGACTTACTTGGTTCCGTGGTATTGGGATATTGCTGGAGAGAGACTGGCAGACGATGAGATGAAACTGTACCACTGGAACACACTGGGCGGAACTACCACCTGGACACTTCCCAAAGAGTGGTCAGATCTTTCAAATGTCGTAGTTTATAAGCTTACACAGGACGGCAAGACAGATAAGAAGGTTGTAAATGTGACAGACAATCAGATTACACTGGAAGATGTGGAAGCTGAGACCGCATACGTAATCTATAAAGGAGAAGCAGCCCAGTTGTCCGTAGATTGGCAGTCCTCTGAATATATTTACGATATGGGATTCAATGATCCGGAAGTATTGTCAAACTACTGGACAAAAGCTGGAGAAGGAACTGCTGAGATCAGAAAACACCAGTGCAAACAGAATGCTGAAGCTGGATGGGGAAGTGTCTGTTACAAGTAAGGCACTGACTGGTCTGGAAAAAGGAAAGAAGTATGCAATATATATAGGAGTGGATAACCGAAGCGATGCGAAGGCACACATGACCATCGAAAACGGTGGAAAGGTGCTGGGCACTAACTATACAGAGCGGTCCTTTGTCCACAATATGGTATCCTCTGACCAGCATCACATGGGAAGCGGCGCAACGGTATCAGGCAGTAACGCAAGCTACTTCCAGAATATGTACGTATTCTTCACAGCACCTGAAGAGGAGAGACAACACTGACCCTGAGCCGTGAGGCAGGAGCAGGTGCAACCTACTTTGACGATGTGCGTGTAGTGGAAACAGATATGGACGCTGTGCTCTCAACCGATGAGGACGGAATTATTACAGCAGTCCACAATGATTTCGAGAATAATGTGCAGGGGTATCTGGCCATTTGTAATTTCAGGACCGAATAACGGATATGCAGGATGGGTTACCGACAACCGGATTCATCTGTCAGAGGCACATGAGCCGTTTTCAAACGCAGGATACAAAGATAAACAAGTGAATGATGTACTGGATGGAAACTGGTCAGTGAAGATCAACGGACTGACCCAGAATAATTCCATGATATACCAGACAATACCGCAGAACTTCCACTTTGAAGCAGGAAAGACCTACTATGTATCCTTTGACTATCAGCTGGGAAGCGAAGGGACCTATGAAGTCCGTGTAGGAGATGGAACAAGGACAAATGTGGAGTCATTTGCTATGCCGGCAGCTATCGGGAAGACAAGTAAGTACTCATTCAGCTTTACAGCAAGTGAGTCTGGGCAGAGCTGGGTAGGAATCTATTCCACAAGCACCGCACCGGATCTTCATGATTTAGCGAGTGCTGGTGACGGACCTAAAACTTTAGCGGATATAAGGATTTCATTCTGGATAACCTGACAATTAGCGAAGCCGGCATGGAAATTTCGAAACGAATATTGAGACAACCACAGCAAAGGATAAATTCCGCTGTCAGTAGAGTTTTTAAATGAAAAGATAAAGACACCAAGGTGACATGGGAGTCTTCAGATGAAAGTGTAGCCTATGTGGATCAGAACGGAACCGTTAGCTTTGTGGGATTCGGTACAGCCCTGATTACGGCAACTGCAACTTTCAACGGGTAGAACAATACTTATGCTGCACTGTGAAATTAGAGAAGGATTACGAACAAGTAGCCACCTTTGACGGTGTGTGGGCAAACACCCGGGAAACTGCTGGCGAAGATGGGAAAGCAATCAATGTAGCAGACAGAAACTCCGGCACTATATGGCATTCCCAATGGTCTGGAGCAGGATTTGCAGTATCGGAAAGCAATCCGGCAATCATCACGGTAAAGACAAAAGAGGATATCGCAGGATTTGATAATGTTGCATTTAGACAGAGATCAGGGGCCAATGGATTGGTTTCAAAATACGAATTGGTTATTGGCGACACATTTGATCAGTCAACCCATACAATAACAGATGGAAAATCAACAGGAGTGGTTGTTGCTGAAAACAACAAAAAGTGGGTCATTGGAAACATTAACACTGCCGGAGGGTGGAAGCGGACACTATCTGCAGATTCGAGTTCTGCAGGGAAGCGGCGGCTTTGCATCTATTGCAGATATCCTGATCGATACTATTTCATCGTATGACACGCCCCAGGGAGAGCATACCTGTACAGCAACCAGGCTGATGCAAAGGAAGACCAGAAAAAGGCAGCAGAAAAGATTCTGAATTCGGCAGATGCAACAGAGGAAGAAAAAAGGCAGCTGCCCAAAATAAGATCAATCAGCTCAATGATGAACTTTTAGACGTCTATGCAAAAAAAGTGCTGAGGTTCATACAGGGTTAAAAAGCAGAAGCTTTGGAAAAACTGGGAGCGGCCACCACAGAGGAAGAAAAAGCAGCAGCCCAGGCAGAACTCAGCGAAAACAACAGAGGTCTCTTTAATGCTATGACTGGTATCGTTAAAATCCAGACAGAGCAAAAAAAGCAGCGGCACAAGAGAAATTAGATGCTGCGATTACAGAGGAGGACAGGGCAGCAGCTCAGGCAGAACTTGACAAGATCACGGAAAGCTTGAAAGCCAGCCAGGATGATTTAAGAGAAATTCAGGTAGAAGTATCAAACGATGCAGCCGAAGCAGCTAAGGCAGCTCAGGCGGCAGCAGAGAAAGCCCAGGCAGCGGCAGAGGCAGCTCAGACCACAGCGGAAACTGCAGCCGAGGAAGCTACAGCAGCCAAGACAGCAGCGGAGAGCGCAAAGCGGACGCTGAGGCAGCCCAGGCAAAAAGCCGAGGCGGCACAGACAGCAGCTGAAACTGCACAGAAGGCAGCAGAGGATGCCAAGGATACAGCAGGTGCAAATGCACAGGAAGCCAAGGATGCCCAGGCAAAGCTGAGGCAGCGAAGACCGCGGCGGAAACTGCAAAAAGATGAAGCAGCAGCAGCTCAGGCAAAGGCAGAGACCGCCGCGACAGCAGCTAAGGATGCCCAGACAAAGGCAGAGGCAGCCAAAGACGCAGCAGTGACAGCTGAAACAAATGCAAAAGCAGCCGAGACCGCTGCGAAAGCAGCCCAGAAAGCAGCTGAGACGGCCAAGGATGACGCTGTAAAAAGCAGCTACGGATGCAAACAAGGCTCTGGGAGAAGCTCAGAAAGCTCAGAAAGCAGCCGAGACTGCCAAAGGGAGCAGCTGAGACCGCCAAGAATGAAGCTGTGACAGCTAAAAAATGCAGCGGAAGCAGCAGCTCAGGCAGCAGAAGCAGCGAGACTCCGCAGCAGCTCAGGCAGATGTAGCTGAGAAAGCCGCAGAGGCCGCCAAGGCAGCTCAGGCAGCAGCAGAAGCAGCCCAGAAGAAGGCAGAAGAGGCACAGAAGAAAGCAGAAGAAGTTCTGAAGAAGGCAGAGGAAATCCTGAAGAAAGCGAAAGAGGAGGCAGATGCTAAGTTAGAAGAAGCCAAGAAAGCACTTCAGAGAGCAGAAGAACTTCAGAAACAGATGGAAGAACTCTTTGCTAAGAAGGAATTCACCTCCAGCAAAACAGCCATCAAGTCTGTAAAGAGCCCGAAGAAAAAAACAGGCGAAAGTGAGCTGGAAGAAGGTGGAGGGAGCCGAGGGATATGTTATCCAGTACGCGGCTAATTCCAAGTTTAAGAAAGCAAAGACAACCACTGTGAAGGGCGGCGATACAACACAGAGAATAATTAAGAAACTGAAGAGCAAAGGAAAATATTACTTCCGCGTGAGGGCTTACAGAACAATAGACGGTAAGAAGATTTATACCAGCTATAGCAGTAAGAAACCCGTGAGAGTAAAATAGCGAAGTTTTAAACGGAGGATGCCCCAGAACTGTGGTTTTAAACCATAGGGAGGAGGGGTATCCTCCCTTTTTTCTGCTTTGAGCACAAATGGATTAAAATGATGGCTTGTCTTGTGCATTTAGCGGAAAGAAAGTAAATAATCGTAGAGTTTATTTGGGGAGAAGTTGCACAAAATAGTATATAATTTACACGAAAATGTATAAATTAACCAGGAACATTGATGGGAAAAGTTAAATGTGCGATAATAAAAGAACCTTAAGGTTGTATGATGCAAAGAAATAATGCGGGAAGGTATTTGTTGTCCATAGCCGGCAAATGTCACAGCAGTTATGATTTCTGCATTAGGGATTATGGAGGTAAAAGTTATGAAGAAACGTTGTGTAACAAAGTATCTCAGTATCGTTTTGGCAGCCAGTATGATTGCAACTTCTGCAGTGCCAGCAACGGCATTAGCAGCAGAAGTTTCTGTAACTGCAGATGAGGAGACTACCGGGGGAAGACCTTGGAATTGAAGAAGATGCCACGGAAGAGACAGAAGTAACTGAGCCCGTCACAGAGACTGCAGCTGAGTCAGCTCTGTCAGAGGCCTCTGCAAGTCTCGTTGGAGCCAGCAGAGCTGTCTATGAAGACAGGGGCCAAGGATAATTGGACACAGGATGAGGGTACTGTATTGGGTGAAGATGCAGTGAATGAGCTTGTGGATGGCAAGCGTCATCTGAAAGCAGGAAGCGTGAATGGAAATGCGCATAATAACCCCGCACAGTGGCCGGCTGTTTTTGTCAATCCCAATGAGTTTGATTTTACAGCGGAAGGATTTTTTGAGTTCACTGTACACACCAAAGAAAATCCAGAACATAACCGGTTTGGAATTTTTTGGGATACAGTGATCCCGGAAATGGGATGTTTATCGGATACGACAACTATTCTAAGTGGTATTGGCAGCAATACAAGGATGGCGGCGGAACATATACTCCCATCGGCGGAACGAATTACCGAAAGAAAATTCCTCTGTACATGTAAAGGTATCCTGGACAGCGGATAAAAAGGTGTCTGTGACAGTAGATGACCAGAAGATAATTGATGCCTTAGACTGTGCAGACTTTATCGTTACGAACAAGATAGGCTTTAAGTGCTCTACCTTTAACGCTTCAAGCGGTAAAAGAGATTACAGAAGTATGGCTTTCCGATATACACTATACCGGTCAGAAGGAGGCAGCAGCCTATGCTGTGTCAGGAAAAGTAAAAGATAGTAAGGGTAACGCAGTAGCAGGGGCAGCGGTTAAGCTGGGGAATCTCAGCGCTACTACTGACAATGAAGGCGCCTATTCCTTCCCGCAAGTAGCAGATGGAAGCTATACGATCCAGGTGACCAAGTATGGTTATGAGCCGGCTTCAACAAATGTTGAAGTAAGTGGAGCAGCAGTCAGTGTTCCGGACATTACGCTCACCGAAACAGCTCCCATCGAAACGGAGATACTGTCAACCAATGACATGGATGTCTACGTTGCAAAACATTTCCCGAGTGTTGTAAAATACCAGATGAAGGGAAATTTAGATGGTAAAACATTTTACGGACAGCAGGAGGAGTTGAACACCATTGTAGTAAATGGGTTTCTTTTTCCATAGATAAGGCAGATCTGACGGCAGTGGTAGATAAAACAAATAAGACGGCTACCTATGTGATGAACTTGAAAAAAGAAGACGCTACGAACCCCGTGGATTGCGTCATCACAGCTGTGCTCACTGCTGTTGACAACACAGTATCCTTCGATATTACAGAAGTTAAGAACAACTTGACGGAAACTGAACTGGTAGCACAGGCCACAGGTGATTCCATAGAGCAGGAAAAATATCCGGTTCAAAAGATTGAGATTCCCAATCACAGTTTGATTTCTGTAAACAGCACACAGACAAATGCGAATCTGAAGGGAGCAGTGACTTCCAGTGACACAGGTGTCAGCGGTGACTCATACTATGACGTGACAGATGATATGACATTTAAGAGCGGCGATTATATGTACGCGTTTGTCTCCAACGATGAATTAAGTGCAGGTTTGTGGAGTAACTCTGAGCACACTGGTTCTTATGCGGCCTCACCTGTGAGAGCTGCCGGTGGAGCTGGAAATACACGCATTATGGCCACTGTCACATCAATGGCGATGTAAATACCCTGGGACTTGCCAGCACAGAGTGGTATTATAACAGAAAGATAACAACCAGACTCAATCAGAAAACCGGCGACCAGATAAGCTATGTCATAGAGCATACGGATATGCCCAATGCTAAAGTAGCGATTGCGGGAGATCTGAATGGGGATAAGAGCATCGACTGGCAGGACGGAGCAATTGCTTACCGCGATATTATGAAGGTACCGCAAGGCTCTGAGGATGTGCCCAATCTGGTGAATCAGCGTATTGCTGAGAACTTTGCAAGCCATGCAGCGGAACCATTCCTGATGACTCTGGATGGGTAAAGAAAGTAAATCTGAATACCGACGGTCTTGGACAGAGCATTATCCTGAAGGGGTATGCTTCGGAGGACATGACTCAGGGCATCCTGATTATGGACATGTAGGCGAACGCATCGGCGGTGTGGAGGACATGAATACTCTGATTGCCGAAGGACAAAAATTAGGCGCTTTGTTTGGCGTACATATCAATGCCAGCGAAATGTATACGGAGGCAAAGGCATTTAGCAACGATCTTTCCGCAGGTAATTACGGCTGGAACTGGCTGGATCAGGGGTGGAATCAATTCCTACTATGATCTGGGCAGTGGCGCAAGATGGACGCGTTTGAATGAATTAAAAGACGCTGTGGGAGCAGGTGACTTCAAGACAGAGCCTGGCCTGAACTACATTTATCTGGATGTATGGGGCAATAACACTACTACTAACCCGGAGGATTCCTGGGAATCCAGACAGATAGCAAAACAGATCAATGATCTTGGCTGGCGTTTTACCACAGAGTGGGGTTCCACTATGGAGTATGATTCCACCCTGCAGCATTGGGCAGCGGATCTTACATACGGAGATGCGTCCGCAAAGGACAGAACAGTCAAGTCATAAGATTCCTTCGCAACCATTTAAAAAGACTCCTGGATCGCAGATTACCAGGCATATGGCGGTGAGGCAGAGGCACCTCTTCTGGGCGGCCTGACCATGACGGATTTTGAAGGATGGTCTGGACGTACGGATTACGACAATTATATCACCAAAATGTTCCGCCACAATGTTATCACCAAATTCCTACAGCACTATCAGGTTGTAAAATGGGAAAATGCACCGGAAAGTGACAGATATACATTTAATCATACTTTGAGCGGCGGCGGAGTGCATACGCATACCTGGTTACCATCAAAGGAGATTACGCTTAGAAACACAGAGGATACAAGTGATGATACAGAACTGGTTGTAACCAGAAAAACCACTGATCACAGCAACCTGGCAGATTACAGAACCAGAATCATTACCATGAACGGTGTGGAAATCTCCAAGGGCTCTGTGACAAGTGGCGACGATACCAATCCTGGCACGGAGACTTATCTGATTCCCTGGAACTGGGCTGCAGACGGCACGGAATTGTCAGAAGCGGACCAGAAGTTGTATCACTGGAATACAAAGGGCGGAACAACTACATGGACGCTGACAGATGACTGGCAGAATCAGGCAAGTGTAGTCGTTTATAGACTCACGGAGGATGGAAAGACAGACAAACAGACCGTAAATGTTGTGGATAAAAAGATCACTCTTACAGCTGAAGCTGAGACACCGTATGTAATTTACAGGGGTGAGAAGGCAAACACAGAAATGAACTGGAAGTCCACAAAATATATCACAGATACCGGATTCAATGACAGTGCGGCTCTTACAAAGTATTGGACAAAGACCGGTACAGGTACTGCAGGGATCGCAGAAAACATGGATGCAAACAGAATGCTGAAGCTGGACGGAGAAGTGGCTGTTACCAGTGAAAAGCTGACCAATCTGGAGGCAGGCGAAAAATATGCGGTATATGTGGGAGTAGACAACCGAAGTGACGCCAGGGCTTATATGTCCATCAAGTCTGGGAATAAGACGCTGGCCTACAACTACACCGGAAAATCCATTGTACAGAATATTGTTGCCACAGACCAGCATCACAGGGCATCCTGGTCAAATGAAGGTGGAACAACAGGAGATGGTTACAGCTATTTCCAGAATATGTACGTGTTCTTTACAGCCCCTGAGGATACGTCCAATGTCACGTTAGTATTGGGACGCGAGGCTGGAAAAGACGGCGATAAAGGATCTTCTTACCTGGATGACATCCGTGTTGTACCTACGGCTATGGATGCAGATGTTGAGAAAGACGAAAATGGCATTATCACAAGGCTTAACCAGGATTTTGAGAACAGCGTTCAGGGTATCTGGCCGTTTGTAATTTCGGGACCAGGAACACCGATTTATGCAGTGGCAGATAACAGAATCCATTTGTCAGAGTACAATGGCGAATTCACGAAAGCTGGTTATAGAGATAAGAGAGTAGATGATGTGCTAGATGGAAACTGGTCAGTGAAGATTAACGGACTGTCATCAAGCGACAGCATGATCTATCAGACAATTCCTCAGAACTTTCACTTTGAGCCAGGCGTTACCTATCATGTGTCTTTTGACTATCAGACAGGAAGTGACGGAGCCTATGCCGTAAAGGTGGGCGAGGGAAGCGAGATTGTAGATACCCTGAATATGAGGGGAACGACCAATCTGGATGAGAGCACAGGAGAATATGTTGCGAAAACCGCACGCTACGGGTTCACATTTACAGCAGGTGAATCAGGGCAGGGCTGGTTTGGTATTTATTCCACAGATGTGGCTCCGGATATGAAAGATGCCAAAGCGAAACCGGATGATGCTCAGAACTTCAGTGGTTACAGGGATTTCATTCTGGATAACCTGGTCATTGAAAAAGCAGATTTTGAGCTCTCAGACACAGAAATCAGTGTTACATCAGCAAAAGATACGGTAGAGCTGAAAGCTACGGTTGTAAATGATGTGACACTAGATGGACCGATTGAGTGGACTTCTGACGATGAAAGTATAGCTGGAGTAGATGAGAATGGTATCGTAACATTCTATGGATATGGGACGACTATGATTAAAGCAACGGCTTCCGTAAATGGAGTGAAACAGAGCTTAGGATGCACAGTGACTCTTGTAAAAGAGGTACAGAGCAGCGGCAAATTTGTAGATGTATGGGCTAACACAGAAGAACCGTCTGGCGAACCGAACGGAAACGGAGTTGCAAAAACCATTATTGACGGAAGCGGAGCTACCTACTGGCACAGCAATTGGGCTAGTACAGGATTTGCGGTATCAGAGTCCAATCCTGCCCTTGTTACAGTAGCCCTCAGCGAAGGAGATGATATCTCCAACTATGATACTTTAACCTTCCAGCAGAGACCGTCAGGAAAAAATGGTATTATTCAGAAGTATGAGTGTGTGGTTGGAGACACATTTGATCAGGCTAAGAATACGATCACAGGCGGTACTCCAACGGGTGCAGTTACTGTATCTGATGAAGGAGCAAAAGCAGGTTCCGTTGTACCTGTTGTACTTCCTGAGGGAACTACGGGCAGATATGTACAGATTCGTGTACTGCAAGGATCTGGTGGCTTTGCGGCTATGGCAGAGATCACTGCGTCTTACTCATTATCCTATGAGACACCAGAGGAAAAAAAGTTTACCTGGAGAAAAACAGACTGACAAAACAGGTAAAGGAACAAACCGCGAAGGCTGAGGAATTGCAGGCAATTATTGACAATCCTGAAGCCACTGAGGGAAAAGGAAAAAAGCCCAGGAGGAGCTGAGTACCTTAACTCCTGAGCTGGAGGCAGCGAAAACAAAACTGGAAGAGTATACAGAGTACGCGAACCTGTATCAAGAGCTTGAGGAAGCAAAGGCAGACTTAGAGAAGGCGGAAGGAGAAAAGGCTGAACTGAATAAGCAGCTTCAGCAGGCACAGGAGAGGCTAGATAAGCTAACCGGTGAGAAGGCTGCTCTTGAGGAAGAGCTGAACAAGGTGAAACAGGAACTTCAGGATGCAAAAGATCAGATAGCGTCCCTGAAGAAAGAAGCGGAAGATGCAAAGAAAGATGCAGAGGACGCTAAGAAAGAGGCGGAAGAAGCAGAACAAGCTAAAAAGAAGCGGAAGAGGCTCTAAAGAAGAAAGAAGAGGAGCAGAAAGCTCTGGAAGAAGCTCTGAAGAGGAAAGAAGAAGAGCAGAAACTTCAGGCAGAAGAGCTGAAAAGAAAGAGGCTGAGAAGAAAGCGGCAGAAGAAGCTGCTAAGAAAGCCGAGGCTGATGCGGAACAGCTTAAAAACAGCTGCAGGATGCACAGGACAAACTGGATAAGCTGAATAAAGGTGACAATGCCATCCAAAAGGCGATTCGGTTGTATACAAGAACGTAACTTACAAAGTACTGGATGCTGATAAAAAGACAGTTGCAGCTGTTAAGGCAAAAATGTTGCATCTATCACCATCTATGGAACGGTTAAGGTAAATGGAGTAACTTGCAGCGTGACAGAGATTGCATCTAATGCTTTTAAGGGCGCTAAGAAGCTGAAAAAGGCAGTCATCGGCGCGAATGTCACCAAGATCGGCAAGAGAGCATTCTATGGTGCCAAGAAGCTGAGAACGGTATCCATCAAGACGACAAAGCTGAAATCAGTGGGAAGCCAGGCATTTGGAAAAATCTATGTAAAAGCAAAGATCACAGTGCCGAAATCTAAGAAAGCAGCTTACAAGAAGCTTTTGAAGAACAAAGTTCTGAAAAAGGCAGTAGTAAAATAAATTTTTGGCATCAAACAACCTAAAATAGGACTGTAGTGAAACAGACAGTCCCAATATGGGGCGTTATGGTTTTAAATCATAACGCCCCATATGCATTGAGGTATTCTGTTTTTATCTAGTTACATAGAGATGACCGGTATCAGAGATTTGTACAAATACGTATATAATTTGTATGAAAAAAGTATATATAGGATAGGAATATTGATGTAAATTGACGGATATGAGATAATGAAAATACCTTAAGGTTGTTATGATGCATAAAGATAGGGTGAGGACTTTTACACAGAATAGCCGGCAAAAATCTGTGTAAATATTGCTCTGCATTAGAAATTATGGAGGTAAAGGTTATGAAGAAGCGTAGTGTAACAAAACTGCTCAGTATTGTTTTGGCAGCCAGTATGATCGCAACTTCTGCTGCGCCTGCTACGGCATTGGCGGCGGAAGTTTCTGTAACGTCGGACGATGAAAATCCCGGGGAAGGCCTTGAGTTGCAGAAGAGACAACAGTAGAAACGGAACCAGCTGCAGAGATTGCAGAGGAACAAAATGTGTCAGAACCCTCTGAAAGAATAGACAGGGCCAGCAGGGCAGTGTATGAAGATGGGGTTATCGATAATTGGACCCAGGATAAAAACACTGTAATCGGTGATGAGGCTGTAAATGAACTGGTTGACGGCACCCGATACCTGAAAGCAGGAGCCCAAAACGGCAATAATCATGGAAACTCCGAAGAGTGGCCTGCTGTATTTGTCAATCCGAATGAGTTTGATTTTGCGGCGGAAGGATTTTTTGAGTTCACTGTAAACACAAAAGAGAATCCAAAGAATAATAGATTTGGTATCTTTTGGGATATAAAGATCCGGGAAATGGAATGTTTATCGGATATGATGACTATTCACAGTGGTATTGGCAGCAGTATAAAGACGGTACGGGAACTTATACTCCCATAAGCGGGACCAGCTATCCTAAAGAAAATACCTCTGTACATGTGAGAGTGTCCTGGACAGCGGATAAAAAGGTAACCGTGACAGTGGATGAGAACAAGATCGTTGATGCCCTGGAGTGCGCTGATTTTATTTATACAAATAAGATAGGCTTTAAATGCTCAGGCTTTGGTTCCGGAAGCAGTAAACAACTTACGGAAGTATGGCTCTCTGATATACATTATACTGGACAAAAGGAGGTTGCTACATATGCTGTGTCAGGAAAGGTAACGGATGCCGCAGGTGCTGCAATCGCAGGCGCAACAGTAGAGCTGAATGGAAATAAAGCAACGACTGCAGCCGATGGATCTTATACCCTGTTGGAAGTGCCAGCTGGAACACATACGGTTAAAGTGTACAAAGATGGCTATGAGACGGCTTCACAGTCTATTACTGTCCAGAATGCCCCGCTGGGGAATGTTGTCATTAGTCTTGCGGAGGAATCATCTGTAGGAGTACAGAAATTGTCTACGGCCGAAATGGATGTCTTTGTTGCCGAGGATTTCAGTGTAGTAAAATACTTGATGAAAAAGGGCGATTTAAAGGACAAAAGTCTTCTATGGACAAACGGAGAAGATTGACACCATTAAAATTAATGGCGAGGCTATCAAAGTAACCTCTGACAATCTGAAGGCAACGTTTGACGCAGCGACAGGTACTTACGTGATGAGTCTGAAAAAGGACAGCGCGGATAATCCGATAGACTGTGTAATCACAGCAGTGATTACGGCAAAAGATAATACAGCTTCCTTTGACATCACGAAAGTAGAGAATAAGCTGACTGAGACGGAAGAGGTTGCACAGGCTGACGGGTCAACAAAGAAGCAGGAGAAATATCCGGTTCAGAGGATAGAAATCCCGAATCACAGCCTGCTCTCAGTGAACAGTGCTCAGAATAATGCAAATATGAAGGGGCAAGGACCTCCAGTGATACCGGAGTCAGCGGTGATTCCTACGTGGATGTAACAGACAGTATGACATTTAAAACAGGGGATTACGTGTATGCATTTGTATCCAACGATTCTATGAGTGCTGGCCTGTGGAGTAACTCTGAGCATACAGGTTCCTATGTGGCGTCTCCTGTAGGAGCAGCGGGAGGAGCCGGAAATACACGTGTACAGGCAACCGTTACAGATAAGGGAACTGCCAAAACCCTGGGACTCGCCAGCGCAGAGTGGTACTATGACAGAAAGATCTCAACCCGCCTTAATCAGAAAACGGGTGAGTCTGTCAGCTATGTGGTGGAGCATACGGATATGCCAAGCGCGAAAGTAGCTCTTGCAGGAGAAATGAATGGCGATGATACGGTAAACTGGCAGGATGGAGCAATTGCTTTTCGTGACATTATGAATACCCCTCAAGGGTCGGAAGAAGTTCGGAACTTGTAAACCAGAGAATTGCAATGAACTTTGGAAGCCAGGCGGCAAATCCATTCCTCAGCACTTTGGATGGCGTGAAGAGAGTATACTTAAATACAGAAGGTCTGGGACAGGCCATTATCTTAAAAGGTTACGGCTCAGAAGGGCATGACTCAGGACATCCCGATTACGGTGATATCGGTAAACGTATCGGCGGCGCGGATGACATGAACACTTTGATAGCGGAAGGGCAGAAATTAGGTGCTATCTTTGGCGTACATATCAATGCAAGTGAGATGTACACTGAGGCGAAAGCCTTTAACAATGATCTCTCAGCTGGAAACTACGGCTGGAACTGGCTGGATCAGGGAATTGGAATCAACTCTTATTATGATTTAGGCAGCGGAGCGAGAGCAAGCCGTCTGAAATCTTTACATGACCAGGTGGGGATGGAAATCTGACCTCTGAAACACCGGGCCTGAACTACATTTACCTGGATGTTTGGGGAAATGGTCCAACCACAAATGGCGAGGATTCCTGGGAGTCCAGACAGATTGCAAAACAGATTAATGATCTGGGGTGGCGTTTTACTACAGAGTGGGGCTCAACCATGGAGTATGATTCGACCTTGCAGCACTGGGCTGCTGACCTTAAGTACGGAAATGCGGCAGCAAAAGGACAGAACAGTGAGGTTATGAGATTCCTGCGCAACCATCAAAAAGATTCCTGGATTGGTGATTATGGGTCTTACGGCGGTGAGGCGGAAGCACCTCTTCTCGGCGGATTGACGATGACCGATTTCGAAGGATGGTCAAGCCGTACAGATTATGATGAATACATCACAAAAATGTTCCGTCATAATGTGATAACTAAATTTTACAGCATTATCAGGTGGTAAAATGGGAGGATGCACCAGAATCTGATGCATATTCATTTACACATCAAATAAATGAAAATACTCATACACATTCATGGGTACCCACAAAAAGAGATTACTCTGGAGAATACAGAGGATGCAGCGGATGATACGAAGATTGTGGTAACAAGAAAATCTACGGACCACAGTAATCTAAATGATTACAGAAGCAGAACTATAACCATGAATGGTGTTGAGATCTCAAGGGAGCTGTGACGAGCGGTGATGACGGAATTGTCGGCAACGCATTCCAGGAGATGAGACTTATCTGATTCCATGGAATTGGGCAACAGACGGCAGTGAATTGTCTCAGAATGACCAGAAGCTATATCACTGGAATACCAAGGGCGGAACGACTACATGGACACTTACGGATGATTGGAAGGGCCTGAGCAATGTAGTGGTTTATAAGCTTACGGCAGATGGAAAGACAGACAAGCAGACCGTAAATGTTGTAAATAACAAGATTACTTTAAAGGCTGAGGCGGAAGTTCCGTATGTAGTATATAAGGGCGAGAAGGCAAACTTGACAGTAGATTGGCAGTCCACCCAGTATATCTATGATACAGGGTTCAATGACAGCGCGGTTTTGACCAACTACTGGACAACAACTGGTTCAGGTAAAGCGGAGATTGCAGAAAACATCAGTGCAAACAGAATGCTGAAGCTGAACGGTGAGGTAGCTGTTTCCAGTAAAGCATTGACCGGACTGACACCAAAACAGAGATATGCAGTCTACGTTGGAGTGGATAACCGCAGCAGTGCGGATGCATACATGGAAATAAAATCAGGTGGCAAGAGAATTGCTTATAACTATACGGGAACATCTTATATTGCGAACATGGTTTCCTCTGATCAGCATCACACAGGTTCAGGTGGAGTGGAGGGAAGAATAAGCTACTTCCAGAATATGTTTGTATTCTTTACTGCACCCGAGACCGGCGAGGTAACGCTGACGCTGGGACGCAGGGCAGGTGGAGACGAAGGAGCAGTTTATTTTGACGACATTCGAGTAGTGCCGACAGAGATGGATGCAGATGTTGAGACAAACGCAGACGGTATAATTACAAAACTGAACCAGAACTTTGAAAATAACGTGCAAGGAATCTGGCCGTTTGTAATCTCAGGACCTCAGCAGACAGAAGGCTGGGTGACAGATAATCGGATTCATCTGTCCGAGTATAATGGAGAATATACAAAGGCGGGATACAAAGATAAGAGAGTGGATGATGTTCTTGACGGAAACTGGTCAGTGAAGATCAACGGACTTACCGGCAATAGAAGTATGATTTATCAGACCATACCGCAAAACTTCCGCTTTGAACCTGGTGTAACATACAATGTTTCCTTTGATTACCAGGCAGGAAGCGACGGAACGTATGAGCTTCGCGTTGGCGATGGGAAAACAATAATGTTACTGCTCTGAATATGCCGGGTACATCACAAGGACAGGGTGAGGATGCTGTCACAAAGACGACACGCTGCTCGTTTACTGTTACAGGAAGTGCTTCAGGAGAGAGCTGGTTTGGTATATATTCTACAGGTAATGCGGCAGATCTCAAAGAGTTTACTGGTTTAGATGATCCTAAATATAATGGTAAGTATAATGGACAAATCAATTTCAGCGGCTACAAAGATTTTATTTTGGATAATCTGACAATTGAGAAGGCAGGATTTACACTCTCTGAGGATAAGGTTATCGCAAGGACTGCAAAAGATCCGATTTATTTGTCTGTGAAAGCGTTACCTGGTGTAGAACTGGGAAAAGTTACCTGGTCATCTGAGAATGAAGATGTGGCGGTTGTAGACGAAGACGGAAAGGTTCTTTTCTATAATTTCGGTACAACACTGATCAAAGCGACAGCTATTGTGAATGGGCAGAAACAGACAGTAAGCTGTCCTGTTACCCTGCTGGAAGAAGAGACACGTGAAGCACGGTTTGAAAAGGCATGGGCAAATACAGGAGCAGAGAGCGTTGCGAATATTATTGACGGAGAACTGAGTACAAATTGGCAGAGTGAGTACAAAACTGAGGATGCAGTTGATGCGGATCAGTTTATGGTCTCAACGGAAAATCCTGCAGTTGTGACAGTTCAGCTGCCCGAGGGGAGGACTTCTCAAATTATAACAAACTTGTATTCCATGAGAGGTCAGACGGACTGAAGGGAATTGTTCTGTATTATGAGTGTGTATTCGGATCGGAATTTGATGAAAATACACATACCATTAAAAATGGCGTTACTACTGGGCGGAGACAGGTAGAGTCATATGCACAAAGTGGAGTGGAAAAGGTGGAAATTCCTGAGGGTGCAAATGGCAGATATGCGCAGATTCGCGTTTCTGGTGCATACTTGAGGCAGCTGTAATTGCAGAAGTCTATGCAACTGGAGAGTTTTATTATAAAACTGAGGAAGAAGAGAAGAATCTGATCAGAAACCAGATGCAGAGGCAGCTCGACGATCTGCAGAAGCAGTTAGATGCCGCCAAGAAAGAGCAAGAGGAAGCAAAAGCTGAACTGGAAAGACTGAAAAATGCGTCAGAAGCAGAAAAAGCTGCCGCCCAATTGCAGCTCAAAAAAAAGCTCAGGAGGAGGCTGAGAAGCTGAGAAAAGAGCTGAATGATCTGAAGAATAAAGATATGCTTAAAAGGGTGACACGGTAGTTTATAAGAATGTAACCTATAAGGTACTGGACCCTGTAAAGAAGACAGCAGCGGCTGTAAAGCTAAAAATGTTACCTCAATCGCCATTGCGAAACCGTTAAGGTGAATGGAGTAACCTGCAGCGTGACAGAGATTGCATCTAATGCCTTTAAGGGCGCTAAGAAGCTGAAAAAGGCAGTCATCGGCGCGAATGTCACCAAGATCGGCAAGAGAGCATTCTATGGTGCCAAGAAGCTGAGAACGGTATCCATCAAGACGACAAAGCTGAAATCAGTGGGAAGCCAGGCATTTGGAAAAATCTATGTAAAAGCAAAGATCACAGTGCCGAAATCCAAGAAAGCAGCATACAAGAAACTATTAAAAAAAATAAAGTTCCAAAAAGGCAATCATTAAATAAGTAAAAAGCATCAAGCAACCTATGCGGGCAGGTGAATTATTCACCTGCCCGCTGACAATTCCTTTGCCACAAATATGTCTCCATTAGGAGGAAAAGTATAATTTTTTGATCTCCTGCACAGGCATTTCCTGGCCTGTCCAAAGACGAAATGCCTCAGCACCCTGAAAAAGCAGCATATAGAGACCGTTAAAAGTATTACAGCCGACTTCTTGTGCAAGTTCCATCAGCCTGGTTTTTCTGGGATTGTAAATGACATCTGAAACGATTAATCCAGGATGAAGCATAGAAGAGGAGGGAAGAATACATTCTTTATCCAGAGGGGACATTCCAATAGAAGTCCTGTTTGTAAGAATATCACTCACATCCAGGCAGGATTTCAGTGCAGACATATCTTCTATATCATAGAGGGAAACACGGCAGGCGGTTTGTGCATTGATGGCATCGGCCAATTTTAACGCGTGTGCCCAGGAGCGTCCCCTGCGATTAAAGATATTTATGCGTGCGACACCGTCCAAAGCCGCCTGAACTGCGATGGCAGTGGAGGCGCCGCCTGCGCCCAGCAGTGTCATGGCTTTACCAGTGATATCAAATCCAGCCTCACGGACTGCCATCATGTACCCTGTTCCATCTGTGTTGTGCCCTGTAAGAAGCCCATTGTCATTGACCACAGTGTTGACTGCCCCTGATCATCTCTGCGGCAGGAGAGAGATGATCGCAGAGCTCGCACATCTTTTGTTTATCCGGCATTGTACAGTTCCAGCCCCTGGCGCCCAAGGTACGCAGACCTTCCACGGCAGATTTTAAATCTCTTTCTGCCACATCAAAGCATAGGTAGGCATAATGAAGCCCTAAAATGCCAAAAGCTTTGTTGTGCATCAGGGGCGAAATGCTGTGTGAGACCGGGCTCCCTAAAAGACCGGTGAGCTTGGTGTGGCCAGTAATCTTTGCATACATATAAGCTACCTCCGAGTATTATAGATTGTTAGTAACTATTCAGCAGGTCTGCACATTTACTGTGCAGAGCGTGAGATAATGATTCAAGAGTGCAAAATTATATCACCGAAGGTGATTCTAAATGAATTTTTGCATGTAACTGTGAAGGTACTGAACAGTTACGATTGTTAAACCTATCTTACGACATAAAAGGGAAAAATGTCAATGTATGATAGACTTTGATCATTCAATGTGATAAAATGGTGACGTAAAAAGGATATTTTGCCAAATAGAGGAGAAAAGATATATGAATGCCACAGTTCAGTTAAGAAATCTGGTCATCGGAGAAGGTGCCCCTAAGATTTGTGTGCCTGTTTTAGGAACCACGCAGGAGAGTATTCGTGAAGCAGTTGAGGCTTTGAAGGGGCACCCATTCGATATGGTAGAATGGAGAGCTGATTATTTTGAACACATTCGACAGCCTAAAGAGGTGGAAGCGGTATTGGGAATGCTCAGGGAAATTTTTTGCAGGAAGTCCCGATTCTGTTCACGGTCCGCACCAGAGAAGAGGGTGGGTACCAGAGTGTCCAGACAGATGATTATATAGCCATCAATGCACATGCAGCGGCAACCGGACGGATTGACATGATTGATGTAGAGAGTTTTGCCGGGGATGATATTGCCTTTGTGGTAATTGAGGCTGCGCATAGCGCTGGTGTAAAAGTGATTGCATCCAACCATCATTTTGATAGAACCCCAAGAAGGAAGAAATGATCATGCGCCTTTGCAAGATGCAGGAGATGGAAGCGGATATCGTCAAAATGGCAGTGATGCCCAGGGAGAGAGAGAGATGTGCTGACTCTGTTGGATGCTACCTTGACTATGAAGGAACTGCATGCAGTGACCCCAGTAGTAACCATGGCAATGGGAGAGCTAGGACTGGTCAGCCGTCTGACGGGTAAAATCTTTGGGTCAGCCATCACTTTCGGAAGCGTGGGGATGGCCTCCGCCCGGGGCAGATTCCGACAGAGAGATTGAAGGCAGCACTGGAACTGATCTGAGATATTCCTCAATATCAGGGAAAATAGTAAAAGAAACGCAGTATACGGTAAATACAGTGGCAAAAAAAAGTCGGATGGGCAGGAATCATCCGGCTTTTTGTTGTGAAAAAATTTTATTGTCATGACGCGGTTTGACAAATTTTGCACCTCTTGTCCCCTATAATGGATAGTGCTTAGTCCAAGTGCTCCATATAGGCACGGGAGGTGTTTTGTGTATTATGAGTTCTACATAGATGTATTTTTTATGGAAAATATGATATTGGATTATGTAGCGCTTTTGTTTGCGGGCATAGTGCTAAAACGGAAAATTGCACCAAGGCGCATCTTTTGGCCAGTTTTCTGGGGGCGCTGGGGGCCTGTATACTCATCATCAGCCCTGTAAAAATGCGGCAGTCACTCTGATTCTTGGGTATGGAGTGCTGACCGGATGTATGGTGAAAATTGGCTACAGTATCTCACAAAAAGCGAACACTGGCAAAAGGAATCATCACTCTTTTTGGGGATCACCTTTTTGCTGGGTGGAATATATCAGGCGCTAATCTCACAGTTCACACTCCCCGTGATACCGATGGGTATTCTAAGTGCGCTTGTTCTCACCTTGTTTCTTAAGGGATATCAAAGTTTGAGATACAAAAACACAAAAATATATTTGACGTTACCATCGCATACCATGGGGAAAACTCTGTGTGTCCGTGGCCTGCGGGATACGGGAAATCAGCTTACAGATCCGGTGAGCAAACGACCGGTATGCATTATCTTTATGATGCGGTCAAAGAGCTGCTGGATAAGGATGTAAAGATGTATTACATTCCCTATCATTCCATCGGAAAGAGCAGTGGACTGCTGCCTGGAATGACATTAGACTACATGATTATAAAAAAGAGAAGAAGATTCACAGAGGGTGGAACATCCCTTGATAGCTGTGAGCAAAGAGCCCGTTAACAAGGAGGGCAGATATCAGATGATACTGCATCCCTTGGTGGTGGATAATTAGGAGGAAGGTATTATGGTTATAAAAAGTGGCGATGCCCCGTCGTTTTCAATTTCGAGTGGTTTCCACACTGCCCGGCCTGCTTAAGGGGAAGGGAAACGATATTCATTATATAGGGGGAAGGAGGTGCTCCCCGCACCGCTGGAGCCTTACGAGGAGGCAAAGGTAATTAGTGACCTGGGAACAGAATATGACAGCGATGCAAAATCTATGCTTATTGAACACAACCTAAGATTAGTAGTATACATAGCCAAGAAATTTGACAATACGGGAGTTGGCGTAGAAGATCTGATTTCCATAGGCACAATAGGACTTATCAAGGCAATCAACACCTTTAATCCGAATAAAAATATTAAACTGGCTACCTATGCGTCCAGGTGCATTGAGAATGAGATTCTGATGTATCTTAGAAGGAACAATAAGACAAAGATGGAGGTGTCCATCGACGAGCCTTTGAATGTGGATTGGGATGGCAATGAACTGCTGCTGTCGGATATCCTGGGAACGGATGAGGATGTCATTTACAAGGACATGGAGACAGAGGTGGAGCACAAGCTTTTGTCAAAAGCCATTAACAAGCTCACAGACAGGGAGCAGACTATTGTAAAGCTTTCGATTTGGCATCAACACCCGTGATGGGGAGGAGAAGACGCAGAAGGAGGTTGCTGAGCTTTTGGGTATATCACAGTCTTACATTTCCAGGTTGGAGAAAAAAGATAATGAAGAGATTGAAGAAGGAAATTGTAAGGTTTGAATAGCACTGAATAAGGGTTAAAATATGGGGATCGGGTCATTTTAGAAATGGCCCGGTCCCTTTTGAATTTCAGAAAACGGTTACCTCTTATTTATATAATATTGTCCGAAAATTGTAAAGACATATCCCAAAATCAGACATACAATGATTATAAAAGGAATTTTTTCTAAATTAAATTGGAAAAACAGACAGCGGATAGTATAATAAGTTATAATGCGCAAAGGGGAAGGGTACATGGGATTTAGAGCTTTGGTAGCGGATGATGAGTATATGATCCGCCGTGGAATTATCAGCTTTCTAAACAAATACGAAGACTTTTGAAGTGGTAGCAGAAGCGGAGGATGGGGAGATGGCATTGGAGCTGGCCATGGAGGTTCCGTGGATGTGTATTTTGTAGATATCAATATGCCGTTCTTAAATGGACTGCAGTTTATTAAGAAGCTTAAAGAGGTGAGGCCCAAGGCGCTTGTTGTGGTGATTACCGGGTATGACCGGTTTGAATATGCCAGGGAAGCTTTTGAAGATGGGCACCTTTGAATATCTGCTGAAGCCTATTATGGAGGATACCTTTGACGAGATGATTCAAAATGTGCGCAATAAGCTTTTGCAGGACTGCAGTGAAAATAAATATTTGGAGTGGGCCAGGAATACGCTTCTTCAGAACAGGGACCATCTGGTATCCAACTTCTTGCAAAAAGCCATGGAAGGCCATTTTACAGAGGAAGAGATTCAGGAACGGTCCCGATATCTGATGATGGAAATACCAGAGGAGTTTGCCGTCACAGTCATCAGGCTGGAATACCAGAAAGCTTCTGATGTCAGAGGGGAATGGAATGAGGATCTGATCTTCTTTGTGGCCAGGAATGTGGCAAACGAGATCTTCAATGATCTGGATCACGCCAACAGCTGTCAGGATGACTATGGAAATCTGGTGGTCTTATCCCAAAAGATTCCAGAGCCTGAGGCCAGACGGCAGTTGTCAGCCTACTGCAAGCTGGTGGAAGGGTATGTGCCGGGAAAGTGTACGTCTGTCCAGAAAACAGGCTCCGGATATGGCGAGCTGTCCGCAGTATACCAGGAAGCGGTCCAGGGGATAAAAAAGTAAACGGGTTTCCAATGTCATTAAAGAGGTGAAAGCTTTTGTGGAGGAGAATTACTGGAAAGAGGATTTTCCCTCCAGGATGCCTCGGATTATGTAAATCTGTCCATACAGTATATGAGCAAACTGTTCCGAAAGGAGATGGGCATCACTTTTATCGATTATCTCACAAGCGTAAGAATTCGGAAATCCATAGACCTGTTTTCAGGATGAAGAACTGAAAATCTATGAAATTGCGGAACGGGTGGGATATGCCACCCAGCATTATTTCAGCAATGTCTTTAAGAAAAATCTGGGAGTGAGCCCTGCAGAGTACCGGAAAATGATGAAGAAAAATTAATGTAACTGTGAAGGTACTGAACAATTACAAACTAATTTGTAATAATTTAAAATGAATTTGCAATTCCTTAGCATCGTATCCAGACAGGCGGGTACGATGCTAAAATTTTGTATTTTTTCCATCTGATTATTACAAAGACTTATGTCTTTTGAGCAGATATAATTGAGGCATAACAAAGATAAGAAAGCGAAAAAAGGAGGATATTTAAAATGAAAAGAAAGGTTTTAAGTGCGTTGTTATGTGTATCAATGGTAGCTGCTATGGCAGCAGGATGTGGATCGTCCAGTGGAAATACTGAGGCAAATGCCACAGAGGCGAAAAACAGAGGCTAAGACAGAGGCTATAACAGAGGCAAAGGATGACGCCGCAGAAGCTAAGACGGAAGCAAACGATAATGCCACGGATGCTCCGGAGGCAGATGGGGCAGAGGATACAGCAGATGGCGGAAAAATTGGTGGTAGGATTTGCGCAGATCGGTCAGGAATCCGGCTGGAGAGATGCAGAGACCATGTCCATCCAGACATACGCAGAAGAAAAATTCAGATACCATTGAGCTTCACTTCGCAGATGCACAGCAAAAAGCAGGAAAACCAGATTAAGGCCATCAAGAGTTTTATTGAGCAGGGTGTGGATGTAATCGGTCTTGCACCGGTAGTTGAGACCGGATGGGATCAGGTATTTGCAGAGGCTCAGGACGCGGGAATCCCCGTGGTACTTCTGGACAGAAGAGCGGATGTGAGCGAGGATCTCTACACCACCTTTATTGGGTCAGACTTCATAGAAGAAGGAAAAATGGCTGCCCAGGAAATGGCAAAATTGATCGGCGAGGAAGGCAAGATCGTAGAGCTGGAGGGAACGGTTGGCGCATCCGCAGCTACAGACAGAAAGACTGGCTTTGACGAGGAGATGGCGGCAAATTATCCGAACATCGAGATCGTGGCATCCCAGACCGGTGACTTTACAAGAGCACAGGGCAAAGAAGTTATGGAATCCTTCCTGAAATCAAATGAGGACATCAAGGGCGTTTACGCTCACAACGATGACATGGCTTTAGGAGCAATCGAGGCCATCAAAGAAGCAGGCTTGAAGCCGGGCGAGGACATCAAAGGTTGTCTCTGTGGACGGCGTAAAGGGTATCTTTGAAGCAATGGCAGCAGGGAAGCAAACTGTACGGTAGAGTGCAATCCGCTGTTAGGGCATCTGTTCTTTGAGACAGCAGCCAAATTAAAAGCAGGCGAAGAAGTAGAAAAATGGGTAAAATCTGTTGACGGCGTGTACACATCTGACACAGCGGCAGAAGAACTTCCAAACCGCAAATATTAATTATCAAATAAAAATCCGCTCCATGAAAAGTGGAGCGGATTTTAGAAGGTAAAGAGGAGGTATGATTGATGGGTAATGAGAACCAGTTATTGAAAGCCAGACATATATCAAGTCATTTGGAAAAGCGGTAATTGCCCTGGACGATGTGCAGTTTGACCTGCGAAGCGGTGAAATACATGCCCTGCTCGGAGAAAATGGGGCAGGAAAATCTACATTGATTAAGGTACTCACAGGAGTAGAAGAGCGGGACTGTGGAACCGTGGAACTCAACGGTAAAGAGATTCATCAAAATCCACACAGGAAGCACAGCACGAGGGAATTGCCACTGTATATCAGGAAGTAAACCTCTGTCCAAACCTTTCGGTGGCAGAAAACATTTATATTGGTCGTGAGCCGAGAAATAAATTTGGGAAAATCAACTGGAAAAAAGTGAATGCGGATGCGAAAGAACTGTTGAAAAAATTTGACTTGAATATAAATGTAACGAAAAACCTGGATAACTATTCCGTGGCTGTTCAGCAGATGATTGCCATTGCAAGGGCCTGTGACATTGATGCCAAGGTGCTGATCCTGGATGAGCCCACCAGCAGTCTTTCCGCGATTGAGGTTGAAAAGCTGTTTGAAATCATGAGAAAGCTGCGGGGAGAGGGGATGGGTATTCTCTTTGTCACTCATTTCCTGGATCAGGTATATGAGGTGACAGACCGGATCACTGTGTTTAGAAACGGTGGTTATGTGGGCACTTACGATACAGCGGAACTGCCCAGGGTGGAACTGGTTGGCAAGATGATCGGTAGGATTATGCCAGCCTGAATGAGACTATGGTTGCAGGGCAGATGGAAGAGGAACAAAGGACGAAAGGGGAAGAGCTGATTGAGCTGATTAATGTCAGCAGCCCGGGAACCATTGAGAAGTTTAATCTGACCGTCAGCAAGGGTGAGGTTTTGGGATTGTCAGGCCTTCTGGGTTCAGGTAGATCTGAGACAGCCCGCGTACTGTTTGGCGTGGATTCCATCGGCAAAGGCGAAATGAAGCTGAAAAAGCAAAGTGTTCATTTTAAAAGCCCTCTGGATGCCATCCGAAAAGGCATTGCATTCTGTCCGGAGAACCGCAAGACAGAAGGAATCATAGGAGATCTGACCATCCGGGAAAATATCGTTCTCGCTCTTCAGACGAAAAAAGGCCTGTTTAACAAGATTTCCAGAAAGGAAGCTGAAAAGCTGGCAGATGAGTATATTGAAAAGCTGGAGATCAAGACCCCGGATGCAGAACAGTTGATCCGAAATTTAAGCGGTGGAAATCAGCAGAAAGTAATCCTGGCCAGATGGCTGGCCACGGAACCGGAATTTTTGATGCTGGATGAGCCCACCAGGGGAATTGATATCGGGACGAAGGCGGAGCTTCAGAAAATCGTGATTGACCTTGCAAAACAGGGGATGGCAGTGCTGTTTATCTCTTCTGAGATTGATGAGATGCTTCGCTGCTGTAAGAGGATGATCGTACTTAGAGATATGAAACAGGTGGGAGAGCTGAACGGAAGAGAAATTTCCGAGGAGGCAATCATGCACATTATGGCCGGAGGTGAGGAGTCATGAAAAGAAAAGTGGAATAAATTATCCCAAAAGCAGGCATTCTGGCCGGTGATTATCTTTCTCGCCATTCTGCTGTTTAATGGGATTGTAAGCAAAGGGGAATTTTTCAGCCTTTCTTTTGTAGACGGGCATTTGTATGGTAGAATCATTGATATCTTCCGAAATGGCAGCAAACTGATGATTTTGGCCGCAGGTATGACAATGGTATTGGCTACCGGAGGAACCGATATCTCCGTGGGTTCTGTCATGGCTATCAGCGAGCCATTGCCTGCAGCGTGATTAACGGGAATATACTTCCCGGTTTAAACGGAAACGTGGGGCGGCGATCTGTCTGGCGGTTTTGGCGGGAACGCTCTGCGGTATCTGGAATGGCTTTTGGTGGCAAAGGTAAAGATCCAGCCCATCGTTGCCACTATGATTCTGCTGGTAGCCGGGCGCGGCATTGCGCAGCTGATTACCAACGGAAAGATCGTCACCATCACATCCGATGCTTATTATTTTCTCAACGGAGGGTACATACTGGGATTGCCGTTCCCGATGTTTATCGTGATCTTCCTGGTAGGACTGCTGATTCTTTTTGTAGGAAAACGGCATTCGGCCTGTTTTTGGAATCTGTGGGGTGCAATCCCAAAGCTTCCAAATTTGCGGGTATCCAGGTAGACAAGATGCTGCTTGTGATTTACACAATTTCCGGAGCGTTCGCGGCAGTGGCCGGACTGATTGAGAGCTCTGGTATCAAAGGGGCGGACTGTAACAATGCGGGGCTGAATATTGAGCTGGATGCCATCCTGGCAGTGGCTATCGGCGGTACAAATCTGATGGGTGGACGCTTTTCTATACCAGCCAGCATCGCAGGGGCCCTGATTGTTCAGAGTATCACCACAACCGTGTTGGCGCTGGGGGTTCCGGCAGCTTACATCCGCGTACTGAAAGCGGTTCTGATTATCGTGATCTGCCTGTCACAGTCCAAAGAATTAAAAGCAATGTTCACAGCCAGAAAAGCGGCAAAGAAGAGAAAGGTGGTTGGAGAATAATGGGTAATACGAAAAGCAAAAAGAAATTTCAAATTAATAATGTCTCCTGCTGATTACCATCGTGCTGTTTATCCTGATGTTTATCTTTGGGTCTGTGAAATACGACAATTTCCTGTCTGTTTCCACATTCCTGAATCTGTTTAACGACAATGCATATCTTATGATTGCTGGCATCGGGGTTACCTTTTGTATTGATTACCGGTGGAATTGATATTTCTATATCCTCCACCATCGCATTTACCGGAGTTTTTTCTGCCTATTTGCTGGAAAAGGAGCTCCTGCCTTCGTGGTAATTGCCCTTGTACTTATAATCGGATTGTCATCGGTGCTGCCCAGGGGCTCTGATCCACTACTTCAAAATGCAGCCGTTTATTGTTACGCTGGCGGGACAATTCCTAATGCGAGGCTTGTGTGTGGTCATCAGTGAGGCGTCTATTCCCATCAGCAATCCGTTTTTCAAATCCATGGCTCTTGGAAAAGTAGCTGTTAAGTTGGGTGAGGCCAAGGCTTTAAACGGAAAGATTTATTACTATGTATTTATACTGGTGGCAGTATTGTTGATTTCCGCATACGTGCTGAAGTGTACAAAGTTTGGAAGGAGCGTTTACGCCCTGGGCGGAAATGAAACTTCAGCGGATCTTATGGGACTGAACGTGGCAAGGACGAAGATCAGTGCCTATGCGATTAGCAGCTTCTGCGCGGCTTTAGGCGGTGTAGTATTTAGCGTTTACACGCTGGCCGGATATGGCCTGCAGAATATGGGAATGGAACTGGACGCCCTGTCCTCTGCGGTAATCGGTGGTACGTTGCTCACAGGAGGAGTGGGAACTGTGGTGGGAACCACGGTAGGAGCGATGATTCAGGGAATTATCCAGACCATCGTGACATACCAGAATCTGAATACCTGGTGGACAAAGGTGACAATTGCGGCATTGCTTTTGCTTCTTTATTGTAATTCAAAGAATCATAGCAATTCGCGCAGAAAAATTAAAAGGAAAGGAAGAGGCATAAAAGCCAGTTGTAAAGCAGGCCAAAAATCCGGTATACTCATATTTACAGTAAGCCTGTCAAAAGCAGATTTGCAGCATACCGAGGTATAAAGATAGGGGTGAGAGCAATGGAGCAAATAAAGAGAAGATTCATGAATATCAAGATACGCGGTAAGATGATCTATTCTCATATTCTCATTGCGCTCATCCCTTTCTGCCTGGTGGGGATGCTGGGCGTGATCATTTCCACCAGGGAAGCGGAAAAAAAATGTAACCCAGCACACCACCCAGATGGTGGGGCAGGTCTGCCAGACCGTGGATGTCTATATCAGCAGTATTGAGAAGATAGCCAATATGCTGATTCAGACCATGGAGCCCATGGGGATAGATGACTTCTGGTTCGATGGGGACGACAGATGGAGAGAATGCCAGGAGGAACTGACCAGCAATTTTCAGGCAGTGGCCCAGACTCACAATGAGATCGGGGAATCTTTTTGCCACAGAGCATGATCTGTACGCAAGCACCCGAATGTCCAGGATTTCCAGGGATTCTTTCTTTGAGGAGGGATGGTATCAAAGGGCAAAGGAAAATCCGGACGAGATGCAGATCATCAGTAATGTGACAGGCAGAAATATTGTGACGGATGCGGCCTACAGCATTGACGATGTGTTTTCTGTGGTGAAGGCAGTGGTGGACAGAGACACAGGGGAAACTGACAGGGGTGCTGCTCTTTGATATCAAACATGATATCATCTCCTCTGCGATCCAGGAGGCCATCATTGGCGATAATGGGTTCGTCTGTGTCTTAGACAGCGATGACCACATGGTGTACACCCCCGCCAATGAGATTGTCTACCGTATCCGGCCGGAGTGGATTCAGGAACAGAATGAGCCAGTTACCGCCAAGGTCAAGGGGGAAAAGTATCAGATCCGCTACCAGCAGTCCAAATATACGGGATGGAAGATTGTCAGTGTCATCCTATAAAGAGATTATGAGCGGGGTGAACATGATGTTTGCTATGTTTAGCTCCGTACTGGTGCTCACGCTTATCCTTGTGTTGGTGGTGGCAGTGAAGCTGTCAGAGACGATCACCAAACCGATCGTGAAGCTGCGCAACCTGATGAATCAGACGGAGAAAGGGGATCTTTCCGTCCGCTTTGAGGGGGACTACAAGGATGAAGTCAGCGAGCTTGGACGGAAGTTCAATCATATGATTATCCGCATCCAGGAACTATTGGACCGGGTGTATCAGGAACAGGAGAATAAAAGGCAGGCGGAGTTGAAGGTAGTGCAGGAGCAGTTTAAGCCTCACTTTCTCTACAATACTCTGGACACCATTGGGTGGATGGCCAGGAACATTCAGCGGACGATATCGTGCATCTGGTAGATGCCCTGACCAACGTTTTCCGCATCAGCCTGAGCAAGGGAAAGGACTATATCACCCTAGAAGAAGAGATCCGGTATATCTCCAATTACCTTTATATTCAGAAGATCCGTTATGGTCCCAAGGTAATGTATGAGGTCACCCTGGATCCGGAATGCGAAAAGGTGCTGGTTCCCAAGCTGATCCTTCAGCCTCTGGTGGAAAATGCCATTTACCACGGGGTGAAGATGAAGCGGGGGACGGTCATCTGAATGTGAGCGTGGAAAAAGGATGGGGAAGAGAGGGTGCGCCTGGAAGTGCGGGACGATGGAAAGGGGATGCCAGAGGAGAAGGCAGAGGAGCTTGAGCGCCTACTCAATGAGCCCAGCAGGCCGGAGGAGAATCAGAGCTTTGGTCTCTTTTTATATCAAGGAGCGGCTTCGAATCCGCTATGGAGACCAGTACTGCGTCCAGGTGAGAAGCGTGGAAACTGAAGGCACAACTATTACGATTTCTGTGCCGATGGAATACCAATACGGAAGAGGGCAACAGTTATGAGAAAGAAGACAATATTGGCTGTTCTTGCTGCGGTGTGTCTGTTTTTTTCCTGTGCTGTATTATATATCAGACGAATGGCATGGCTGCGGACTACGAGGATGAAATAGAGTATGTGATTGGCGTATCCCAGGCTAACATGAGGGAGGCATGGCGCCTTGCCCTGATCAATGAGATTGAGGAGGAGGCCGCAAAATATAAGAATATTCGTATCATCACCGCGGATGCCACATCTACTGTGAAAAGCAGGAGCAGGATGTGGATAAGCTTTTGAAATTTGGAATAGACCTGTTGATTATTTCCCCCTGTGATACTGCAAAGCTGACCGGGAAGGTAGAGGAGGTTTATAAGAGCGGCATCCCTGTTATCGTGATGGACAGAGGGGTTGAGGGATTTGAGTACAGCCTCTTTATCGGACCGGACAAACCCTGATCGGCAAACAGGCCGGGGAATGCGTAGTGGAACTTCTGGATGGCAAGGAAGGCACGGTGCTGGAGCTGTGCGGAAGTGCGGCGTCTATACAGAGCCAGGAACGAAGCGCGGGATTTGAATCTGTACTGAAGGGGTATCCTAAGATAGAGAAAAGAGTATGCCGTCTGGAGACCGAAATGAAAGATCAGGCCTATGACACCGTAAAGGATATGCGAAGAGAGCTGAGGGATGTGGATGTCATTTTCGCAAACAACGATTATGTGGCTTTGGGGGCATATGAGGCACTGAAGAGTATGCGGATGCATCAAAAGATTCAGATTGTTGGCAGCGATGGATTTACCGGGAAGGACGAAGGGGTGGATCTGGTTCTGGAAGAAAAAATTGCAGCCACAATTTCCTGCCCCACCGGAGGGCGGGAGGCCATTCAGTATGCAATGAATATACTGAAGGAGGAGAGCGGAGTTCCCAAGCAGGTGATTTTGAGAAGTCATACGATTACGAAGGATAATGCTGCCCAATACCTGGAAAGCCTGGACAGGGAGTGCGTGGATGACGGAAAGCCTATTACTGTGGGATATGCCCAGGTGGGGCAGGAGAGCCAGTGGCGGCTGGCCAATACACGCTCCATTCAGGAGGCAGCGCTTGAATTTAATGTAGACCTGCTCTTTTTGAAGATGCCAATCAGTCTCAGGAAAGACAGATTGCTGCAATCCGGCGTTTCATTAAGCAAGATGTGGATGTCATTGTGGTCTCACCGGTAGTGGAAACCGGTTGGGACGAGGTACTGGGGAAGCCAAGGAGGCCGGAATCCCGGTGGTGATGTCAGACCGTAAAATTGAAACGGACCAGGAAGACCTGACTACCACATACATAGGGGCGGATTTCATTGAGGAAGGCCGCAGAGCCATGCGGTGGGTTAAGGACAATGTAAAACCCGGCAAAGGCAGGGTGAACATTCTGGAACTTAAGGGAAACAAAGGGGCATCCCCTACCGAAGAGAGGGGACTGGGATTCGATGAAGTCATGAAGGAGCATCCGAGTATCAGATCGTATACTCTGATTATGGTGATTATACGTACGATGGCGGAAGAGAGATCATAGAGGAATATTTAGAAGCAGAGCAGTGGGACGTGGATGTGATTTATTCCCAGAACGATGATATGGCCCTGGGAGCCATAAAGGCTTTGGAGAACCATGGGATTTCCCCGGTGTTGATGTGAAGATTGTATCCGTGGACGGAACCAGGGATGCATTCCAGGCCATGGTGGATGGAAAATTAAACTGTGCGGTAGAGTGCAATCCACTGCTGGGGGCTCCGCTTATGAAGGCGATTAGAGATATGGTGGCTGGGAAGGAGATGCCTCTTCGGATTATTACCGAAGAAAAAATCTTTGGCCAGTCTGTGGCGGAGGATTTGATAAAAACAAGAGCTTACTAATACCAACGGCAGCAGGGTTTTGTATGCCTTTGTATGCAGGGAAGCTTCCTGTGGCAGGTTTTCAGTATGCGGATGAAAAATAAAGCTCCTGAGAAAACGATATGCCCCCTGTCAAGTAGACAGGTCAAATATCTAAAATGAAGTGCTGATGAACGACCACGCATTTGTGTGGTCGTTTTTCTATGCACACCATCTCTCTTTGTATTTCTTTATTCGCTTGTTCTCTGGAATAGGGTACTCTATTGGAATGTTTGTTAATAGAGCTTCTGTTCTGACTTCTAAAGGTGTTTTGCAATTGTATCGGTTCGGAGGACATTCTTCACTATAAAACCTTATATAATCTTTGATTGCCAAGGGTAAGGATGCTTCATCTGTGATTTTATATAGTTGATACATTTCTGTCTTAATAATTCCCCAGAAGCCTTCTGTTGGGCCATTGTCAATACAATGACCAACTCTTGACATGGATTCTGTCATATAAATCAAGTATAGCGCTTAAATAAAGCTTCTTCTTTTCAACGAGTATTTTGAATTCTGTTACATCCGTAGCCCACTTCTGGTTAGGAGCTGTTGCATAAAAAATCTCTTTGCAGCATATTCTCAGCAACTGTTTCAGGTGTACAAGGATTGTATTTCTTCTTTGTCTTTCTGATCACAGAATGAATATTTAGTTTCTTCATAATTCTGTGAACTCTTTTCTGGTTATAATTCGTATGATTGAAATGGTTGATCCATGAGGTCATTCTGCGATAACCTAAGATATGATTAAATTGTTCATCATACTCTTTAATAAGCCCTGCCAGTTTCCTATTTTCCTTTTTATCCTCAGGGATTACTCTATGAAGCCATTTATAGACTTGCGGTTTCTTTATAATTATGATTATGTTTGATGCAGTAATCTACGATTTCTTTGCGTTCAGCAATCGTTGTTTTTCTCCTTGCTCCTGCCATATAGACCTCCGTTTCGATTATAATCCGTAAGTTCTCTATTGGCATAATAGCGCTTAATCCAACTGTATAGAACATAACGGGCAGAAATATTATATTTTGCAACGATTTCATCTACTGACATTTCTCCGCTAATATATACTTCAACACATTTTGTTTTAAAATCAGATGTATATTTCGTATTTCCTGCCCCTCTAATAAATGCAGATATTCCTTGTTCTTTATATCGTTGAGCCCAACATCGAACAGTTTTCGGATCTACTCCGTATTTAATTCCAATGTCATTGGATGAGGCTGTTCCATTCATATATTCCTGTGCAACCAGGGCTTTCCATTCTGGAGTGTGTGGTGATTTAGCCATAAAAAATTCCCCTTAAGTAGATTTTGGTTATTTACCATGTCTACTTAAGGGGAATCATATCAAAAAAAGACTCAGAGAGCTTTATTTTTATGCACTTCAGATAATACTTTTTAGCTTGGATTCATACTGATTTAAGTAAATGTCTTGTATTTCTTGTCTGGATTTAATATCGCTAGCGATATGAATGGCTTCATTTAATTTGCGTGATAAATCAAGATGTCCTTCTGCAATGATCTTTATATTACGGTTTGTTTCATTTTCAAGAGTTAGTTCAATGGAAACGACATTGCTTTCCAAGGAATCGACTTTACCTTCCAAGGAAACGACTTTACCTTCCAAGGAAACCACATCGTTTTCCAGTGAATCCATTTTACCTTCAATGGAGGTCATTCTACATTCAATCATGTTCAGACATTCATTAATAGGTTCTAATTTTTCTTCCAATAAACCGCCTATGGCTTTTAATAATCCTTCCTGATCCATAAGACACCTCCTTCTATAAATTTGTATAGGTAGTATACCACAATCAAAATACAAAGTCCAATGAATTATGAGTGCTGTCATGATTGATATTTATAAATAAATGTACGATATTTGTAAATACATTCCACATTCCCCGCGCTAGAATAAACGTATTAAACAGCGGGAAAGGGGATCATTATGAGGAACAGGAAAATCAAAAAATGGTTTGCTCTTGCTCTGGCGCTATGTATGACAGCCGGGTCGCTAAACAGCTATCAGGTACAGGCTGCGCCGGAAGTGCCGAAAACGGCAAGACTGCAAACGGATTCTGCAGCGGCAGAAAACTATCTAAACAACCAGGGGGAATTAAAGGAAAATCCTTTCATCCAACTCCCGCTCGGCGCTGTCCGGGCAGAGAGCTGGCTGGAAAATCAGCTTCTGCTGATGAAGAACGGCATCACTGGAAATATGAAATATTTTCATGATTACAATGACCAGGGAAGCGCATGGCTTGGTTCTACTGGCCCGGGAGCCAACACCTGGGAGAATGGCCCGTATTTCATCCGGGGACTGACGGCATTGGCCTACGCTTTTAAATGACCAGGACCTGATCAATGAGACTCTGCAATGGCTGGAATGGGCAGTGGGAAGCCAGCAGGACAGTGGATATTTTGGGCCTGCAAATGACGATTCCTGGTGGTCCAGGATGCCCATGCTCTGCGCAATCCGGGACTTCTACGAGGCTGTGGAGCAGAAGCCGGCACTGGAGAGAAGTGAACGTGAAGTAACCCTCCAGGGAAAAATACTGGACTTTTTGAGCGCTATTTCCGGTATCAGGCAGAGGAGCTTCCGAGGCGTCCCCTTTCCAACTGGGCTGATGCCAGAGGAGGAGACAATCTGGAAATCGTATATTGGCTGTATAACCAGATCTACGAGGAAGCTCACCCGGAAAGGACAGCATGGCTGCTGGATCTGGGTGAGCTGATATACAGGCAGACAAATAACTGGGAAGATATTTACAATAACTCCACGGTTCGCACCCATGTGGTAAACACCAGCCAAGGCATGAAGACCACGGCTGTCTATTCTCAGTACAAAGACGGAGAACAGTACCGGAGCGCCCTATCAAACGGACTGGACCATATGAGCATAGACCATGGGCGTATCGATGGGCTTCCAAACTCAGATGAGGCAGCCAGGGAAAATCGTTCAACCAGGGATCGGAGACCTGCGGTACGGTGGAAGGGCTTCTCTCCACGGAGATTGCTATGAGGATCCAGGAGAAGCCTGGATGGGGACCGTCTGGAGCTTTTTGGCCTACAATGCTCTTCCGGCTGCATACCCTTCCGATTATTCTGGACATGCCTATTACATACTGCAAAACCAGGTGATGAACACTCTGGGCAATCATGAATTTGACTGTGACCACGGGGACAGCTCCGCGTTTGGTGCGCCCTTGGGATTTGACTGCTGCTTTTGCCAACAATCACATGGGATGGGCTAAAGTTTGTCCAGAATATGTGGATGGCAAAGGCGAACGGCGGGCTTGCGTTGGCCGCGTACGGGCCAAACCGGGTGACCGCGAAGGTGGCGGATGGGAAGACCGCCAAATTTGTCCAGAAGACGGACTATCCTTTTAGAGATACCGTGAATCTGGAGTATTGCGGAGATACCGCTGCCTTTGATCTGGATCTGAGAATACCGGAGTGGGCAAAGGATGCTCAGGTTACGGTAAACGGAGAAAGCCTAAAGGGTGTTAAAACAGGCGCTTTCTATACTGTGAACCGGACGTGGAAATCGGGTGACAAAGTATGCGTAGTCTTTAAAAGTGAGATTGAACTGACTACCTGGTACAACAATTCCACAGCTGTACAAAAAGGCGCTCTGATTTACGGCCTGAAAATAGAAGAAGACTGGCGCACCTATGAGGAGAACGACGCCAGGGAGCTGAAGGTGGAGCATAAAGAGGAGCTTCCTCTGAGGGAGGTATATCCCGCCAGTCCCTGGAATTACGGTCTGGTCACGGATGAAAATGCGTCCTTTGAGTTAAAGGAGACCGATGAGGTGGCCCTGCAGCCCTTCGCATCTGACAGCGCTCCGGTTGAAATCATTGCAAACGGCGTGGCTTTGCCAGAGTGGACACTGGATGGGAACATCGCGGGTCCCCAGCCCTTTGGACCGATAGATTACAGTGCTGAGGAAATGCAGAAAATCACCCTGGTACCATACGGATGCCAAAGGCTGCGCATCACCCATTTCCCCACCATGAATAATGAAGCAGATACCGAAGCCGTGGTGCGCACAGAAGGCAGCCTTATCACCAGAAATGGCATTACCTATCAGGATTTTGACAATATTGTTGTGCCAAAAGCTCAAAATTATAAATTGAAGGTAAAAAGCCGAAGGAAGCGGAACCGTAATCATTAACAGCAAGTACCGCCAGGAAGTGACGGGTGACTTTGAGATCGCAGGCTTAAAGAATCTCTTATCCGGGGCTTTCAGTTCAAAGACGGACAATACAATAACATCCGTTTTACCGGAGACATCCGTGTAAAAGAAGTAAAGGTGGAATTCTTGAACAGGGAAATAACGGAAATTTCCGTGGTAAATGCCATCCGAAACGGTTCTACAGGAAAGATTCTCACAAATCTGGATGCCCAGGAGACTCCTTATAAAGTACTGTATGGTACAGAACCAGGTATCTATACGAAAACGGTACGGGGATTTTCATCCGGAACCGCTACTCTTCAGGGTCTGGAAAAGAGAAAACTATTATGCAAAAGTTGTCGCTACCATCTGCGGGGAAGAGATGGAGAGCCGTGAAATTGTACTGGAAGTGTCTGAGGATCAGGGTGGTTTAAAGCCAAATCCCAATGTGCCGGCTGCTTCTTATGAAGGATTCAGCACACTGAATTACATGACCGGACCGGATGGTCTTTGGAATGCGCTGGGAGGAGCTGTGGTACAGGCTCAAGCTCATGAAAACACCACCAGGGCATCAGAAATCAGGTTTGGAACCTCAGAAGGACAAAAAGCTGTCCTGGATGCCCAGGGAGCACTAAACTGGGTGGACTATGTAGCGGAGGCAGACCTTACTCTGGATGAGGTAAAGGGAAACAATGCAGGAATCATGTTCCGGTGTACCGATATCGGAGGTCCGGATGCTTACCATGGATATTATGCAGGTGTGGGAATGGCCAACGGAAAGCCCGGTGTTATGATCGGGTATGCGGACGGAGGCTGGCACGATCTGCAGGTTATCCCGAAGGACGATATTCAGGCCGGGGTGAAATATCCCATCAAAGCAGTGGTATACAGCAATATGTTCGCAATCTATTTAAACGAGGAGCTTGTGGCTGTTATCCGGGATGATAAATTTTCACTGGGAACCGTGGGGCTGCGCTCTTATAAAGTACCATTTACAGGCCATGACATGAGAGTGAGACCTGTGACAGAGGAAGATCTAAAGGTATTTGAGTCACTGGTCCCCGATGAGCCGGAGGAGATGGTTCCGCACAAGTCACACCAGGTGACGGAATATACCGGATTTGCGGCAACGGAGGATGGGACAAAATCTCACTTCCAGTTCTATGACCCGCAGCAGAAAATTAATGAAGCATTTTCTGTCTATGATTTTACGATCCAAAATATTGCACAGGAAGATTTAACAGTATTTGAAGAAAACCAGGAAGAAGAGCCTGCCATTGTACCTGATTTTGCGGATACCTTTGACTCAGATGCCAACTGGACCAAAGTGGGGGACACAGCACTCATCGGAGTTTCAGACGGGCAGATGCAGCTTGGACGCAGCAATAACGTCAAGGCTGTGGCCGGGAACGAGGGCTGAGCGACATGGTCTGCACAGCAGATATCACATTAAAAGAGGGAGATGGAAATGCAGGCCTTCTGGTGAGAACCACAAGGGAAGGATCCGGAGCAGACAACTACTATGGATATTACTTTGGTATCAATGGCGCTGGATATGAAATCGGGAAATCCAGCAATACATGGAAACAGCTGGAAACCGGAGCGCTAAAGCTGGATACCTCAGTATCCCATCAGCTTCAGGTAACTGCATATAAAGACAAGCTTTTATTCAGCGTTGACGGAGAAGCAATAACTTTGATCCAGGACTCAGACCACGCAAAAGGCAAGATCGGACTGAGAGGTTATGGTAGGAGTTTTGTGGCGGACCAGGTGCAGGTGCGGGGATTGACCGACGAGGACAAGGAAGCTATCGTAAAACTGGAAGAATTGAAAAAAGCAGATGGAAATCACAGGGTATTCTGCAAATGACAGCATACAGGTGAAATTTCCCAGGATTTCCAATGCCACCTCCTACCGAATACTTTTTGGTGAGGAGAGCGGCGTTTATACAAATGAGTTTACAGAAATCTATTTTAATGGATACAAGGGGTCCGGCATCTTTACCCATGATAAAGCAGCATTTTCCACCCTGAAACCGGGCCGGTGGTATGTAAAAGTACTTGCAATGAATGGTAATACGGAAGTGGCTTATTCAATGAAATTGCTGTAGATACCGGCGAGCGGGAATCTGCCGAGATGGAATACAAAAAAATTTGCGGCTGTTTTAGCAAAAGCGGAAGGACTTGATGACAATAGCTTTACCCCAGTAAGCAAAAAAAGGCTGGCGCGGGCGAAAGACTACGCATCAAAAGTAAATGCATACACGGAGGCAAACCAGATAGAATTTGCAACAGCAGCAGACTTGCTGAGTATTGCCATGAACACCCCGGATTCAGAGGAATTTACCCAGACAGATGAGCCGGGAGGAGTGACGGAAGAGGAACTAAAGAAGCACTGGCCAGAGCAGAAGCAGCCTGGAAAGCGGCAGAAGAATTGAGAGACCAGGCTGTGAAGGCAAAAGACCAGGCAAAAGCCCTGGCAAGGGAAGCACAAGCGGCAAAGCAGGCTGCTCTGGAGGCCCAGAAGAAGGCGGAGGATCTGGCAAATGCGTCAGAGACAGAGAAGATAGAGGCGCAGAAAAAAGCAGAGGAGGCTGCAAAAGCGGCAGAACTTGCGGGGCAGAAAGCAGAGAAGGCGCAGCAGGCTGTAAAAACGGCGCTGGAAGCCCAGAGAAGGGCAGAGGAGGCAGCAGACTTGGCTGGAAAAGAAGTAGAAGCCCTGCGTGGGAATGCGATTCGGCCAGGGAGGAACTGGAAAGGGAGAAGGAAGCAGCACAGAAAGCCAAAGAGGAGGCGGAGGCCTCCCAAAAAGCAGCAGTCGAGTCAGCCAAGAGAGCAGAAAAAGCGCTGCAAGACCTGGAAGAGCTGCTGAAAAGAATAAGACACAGAAAGACGAAGAGAAGGTGAAGGCGGGAAACATCGTTACAGACGGCAAACTAAAATACCGGATTTTGAATACCGGGAAAAGGACAGCGGCTGTGGTAGGGGCAAAGAATAAGAGCATAAAAAGCGTCAAAGTTTCCGCACTCGTGACTGTGGAGGGTGTGAAGTACCGTGTGACGGAAGTGGCGTCAAAGGCGTTCCAGAACTGCAAAAGCTCACAGGAGTTACTTTGGGAAGCAACATTGAAAAAGATCGGCAGTAAGGCGTTTTACAAAGATCGTAAGCTGAGCAGGATCACCATAAAATCCGGCAAGCTGAAAAAGGTTGGAAAGTACTGCCTGAAGGGAATTAACGGAAAACGGTCATTGATGTACCAAATAAAAAAAGAAAGGGCGTATCGAAAACTCTTGAAGAAAGGGAAGGCGGGACAGCCCCGCAGCGTGACAATCAAATAACAGCAGGGCAGCGGCTCCGTTCTGTGTTCAGGCACAGAACGGAGTCTTTTATATTTAAATAATATAGGATAAAAAACATAAAAAGAGATCCGATTACTATAAATACTATAAATATACAAAGTGTTATGATAAAACCGAACATAGATGAGGCCAATCTACGCAACGAAAGATGTAGGTGTACTCTATTAAATTACCGTGCGTGGATTGAAACAAGGAGGTAGAACATGAAAAAAGAAGAGCTCAACTGCTCAGCATGGCACTGGCGGCAGGCATGGCAGTAACCGGGATCGCTCCGGGGATGCAGGTAATGGCTTCTAATGCACAGGAAGAACTGACAGAGACATTGGATGACTCAAATAGCACGGATGTACCCAAAGACCAGGAGATGGCGCCCCAGAACACTGCACTCGGAGAAACCCGGGGGTGAGGCATATAATGGGCTGTCGGCAGAGTATTATACTACAAAAGGAGCAGGAACAGGGGTAGTATTTGACCAGCTGAAATCCAAAAGCATTGACTACAATATCAACTATGGGGACATGGACGGAAAATTAAAGGAACAAACAGGGAAGGAAGATGCAGCCGGGGTCCGCTGGACAGGGCGTATCAAAGTCCCGGAGACAGGGAACTACACATTTTACGGGTTTGCTGACAATGGAATCCGTCTCTGGATAAACGGGGAACAGTTGATCAACTACTGGGACGGAAATTCCTGGGATAAGCTGCAGACAACCAAAGAGGTTTACCTGGAAGCGGGCAGATACTATACTTTCCAGACCGATTATTTTGAGTTTGAGGGCGGATCGCATGTAACACTGTCCTGGAGCAATGACAAAGGCATGGAAAAGAGAATCGTGCCTTCAACGGCATTCTATCTGCCGGAAGATTACTCAGAGGTATATATTTCAGACTTTGATATCAGTAGCGCCAACCTGACCGAGGGAGAGGAGTTTGACGGACATATCACGGTAAACGGGGCGGCATTCACACAGGATACCACCTTTGAGCTGGTTAAAGCCAACGGGCAGCCTATGAATCCCCTGTGATGCCTGAGGTGCTCTCCGTCTCAAAGGGAGAAGTCAGCTTGAATCTGCCCGGCCTGAAGGCGGCTCCTACAAAATTAAGGCCGTATCTGGGGATAGAAACATTGTCTCCAAAGGAATGCTGGTCGTACAGCCGGCATCTGCAACAGAGCAGACGAGATCTGAACGGCCCAGGGCAGATTGGGAGAGAACCGGATTTGTCAATCTGAACGGATGGTGGGATTTTTCCTTTGATCCCAATGAAGAGGGGATGGAGAACGGCTGGTATCAGGCGGATGCCAGGATGGAACGCATGATCAACGTCCCGTTCTGCTGGGAGTCTTCCCTGAGCGGGGTGGAAGATCCCAACTATATGGGCCAGGCCTGGTATCAGAAAAAGGTAACCGTAGATAAGAACTGGGACGGACAGAAGGTGTTCCTGAAATTCGGCGCCGTTGACTGGAAGTGTAAACTGTGGGTAAATGGTCAGGAAGTTGGGGAACACATCGGCGGCTACAATGCGTTTGAATTTGACGTAACCGAGTACTTAAAGGCCGGGGAAGTAAATACCATTACCCTTTGGGTAGAGGACAAGGAAGCTATGGAGATGACAGCTATCCCGCCCTGATCGGAAAACAGGGAAGAAATGCCCCCCTGCGGTTATATTCATACCAGTGGAATCTGGCAGACGGTGGGATTGGAAGCCAGAAGTGCAACATACCTGGATCATGCGAAGGCCTCCACAGATGTGGATCACTCCACAGTAACCTACACCATGGATATTTCTTCCGATACAGCCCAGGAGCTGACGGTAGAGTATGATTTTGAGAGCAAAATCTATGATGTGGAGAACGAGAAAGATGTTTCCACCGGGTCTGTCATGAAGGGCTCCCAGAAGATTCAGGTGGAGGCTGGAGAGAATACCGTGGATTTGAATGCCATCACTATAGAAAATCCAAAGCTGTGGAACTACGATGACCCAAACCTGTATTACGGAACACTGACAGTTAAGGACAGCCAGGGAGCTGTGCTGGATACGGTGGATACCTACTTTGGTATGAGAAAGGTAGAGCAAAAATATTTTGATGAAAATCTGGGTGTGAAATATATTTATATAAATAACAAGCCTGTTTACATGTCAGGACTTCTGGATCAGGGCTTCTGGGAGGACGGTATTTACACAGCACCATCGGAGGAGGCATTGAAATACGACATTCTTCAGATGAAGGAAGCTGGCTTTTAATATGATCCGTAAGCATCTGAAGGTGGAAGATCCTCTGCAGTATTACTGGTGTGATAAGCTGGGCATGATGGTTTGGCAGGACATGCCTCACGCCACAGCCATGGTACCTGATGAGACAGGGGATGCGACTCCGGGACGTCAATACTATGAAGAGTGCCTGGAAGCCATGATGCAGCAGAACTACAACCATCCCTCCATTGTGGCCGTGATGCTCTTTAATGAAACCTGGGGACTTCAGAAAGCCTATTTTGACGGAAAACGCGATGTGGTGGCAGCGGACGGGAAGAGTACAAAGGATTGGGTAGAGGAGCTTTTCCACAAGACAAAATCCCTGAATCCCAACCTGCTGGTGGAGGATATGAGCGCCTGCAACGGAGATCACGTACAGCCCACCGAGCTGAATACCTACCATATGTATCCGGACAGTTATCAGGGAACCTTAGACACCGTGGAGCGCTGGACAAACAGTGCCTTTGTGGGATCTACAGATAACTTTAAATTCGGGGAGGTCCAGGACGGCGACCCGCTTCTGAATAGTGAATACGGCGGTGTGGGAGCTTATGCAGGTGACTTTGACGTATCCTATTGCTTCAAATATATGACAGATATCCAGAGACGCTATGAGAAACAGAGCGGTTTTGTTTACACGGAGCCCTTCGATGTTGAGTATGAACGAAATGGTATCATGACTTATGATAGAAAGATGAAGGTCTTCGGATATGATGAAATTGCATACGGCGGGGATATGACAATGAAGGATCTGACCCAGGAAGTGTATGTGGGTGTAGTAGACCAGCCAATCAGAAATGTAGCGCCGGGACAGAAGATGAAAACAAAGGCCATGGCCATTGGCTGGACAGATGAGCTTCCGGATAAGGTGGTAATGAAATGGCGGTTTGATGGGACGGACATCTATGGCAACAGCATCAGCACGGGAAAATCAGGGGAAAAGGTGCTCAATCTAAGCCCTTACCGGAAATCTACAGCCACCATCAGCTACACAGCCCCGGCTCAGGCCTGCGTAGGCACGCTCACCGTATGGCTGGAAGATGAAAATGGAGCCAAGCTGGCGAAAAACTTTACGAACGTAGTGGTTGCGGATGAAACCACAGGAAACAAGGAATACACCCAGCAGAACAAAGACGGCTCTGTGGTAATGAAAGCCAAAGTCGGAAATGGGAAGATGATGTCCACGGAGGGAACGGGTGCACAGACATACAGCTACACACTTCCGGAGGATTCAACTTACAGGATTTGAAGGGAATGCGTGTACTGGCGGAGGCTTCCTCCTATAAAACACAGATTGGAACAGATAAATTCCTCTCCTCCTTCTCCTCCCAGTGGGGTCAGACAGCGGAGGGAAGAGAACGCGCGTCAGATCTGACTGTCTCAATCAACGGGGTGGAGGTTGACACTGTATATCTGCCGGATAACCCCGCGACATGAGGGGGACCCTGACACTGAACAGTCCATACAACGGACAGACCAGCGCAGGCGATTTCGGATACCTGGTAAACTTAAATATTTCGGATGAAAAGCTGGAAGAAATCAAGGCGGCTATGGGAGAAGGCCAGGCACTGAACGTTACCTATGAGGTAAAAGAGGACGCAGAGAACCAGAACGGCCTTCGCATCTATACCTCCACATACGGGCGCTATGCTGTGAATCCTACATTGATTTTGAACCCTGCTGACGAGACACTAAACGGCGTCATTGACCAGGATAAAGTAATCAGGACAGAGGAGGACAACTACAGCGTAGAAGCAAAACTGGAGAAAAAGAAGGCTACGTGGTCAGAAATGACAACCAGGGCGGATACCGGGTGGAGGTATCTGAGGATGGAAACAGTGTTACCCTCATGAATGTAAAGACCGGAGAAACACTGGCCAGTGCGCAGATGGAAGAGCCTGCAGCGGAATATGACATAAAAAACCACCCTGTTTGATGAACAGATCCGTGTCTATGTGGACAATGATCCCAAGCCTGCCATTAATGTATATGACAGAAGCGGATTTAGCGGTGATGTGACAGTACTAAAAGGGGCAGAGGACGTGGTAGTGGCTCCTGAATCCTATGAGGCAGTGCAGGCTGAGGCAGGAGAAGGCCAGAAAGATGTGGATTATACCGATGATTTTTCAGACACGGATCTGGACAACCGCTATGAAAAAATGGGAAAAGACATTACGGCAAACGTTACGGATGGAGCGCTGAAGCTTCACGCAAGATCCGGGGATAAGCTGATCATGAGAGACATGCGTATGGCAGACGGTATCTACGAGGCGGATATTACCCTGGATAACCTGTATGACAACAACGGAAATGCAGGATTTACCTTCCGATCTGCCAATTATCTGGTGGGTTCGGACGGCCCGGACGGTTACTATGCGGGAATCGGCAACGGCTATGTACAGGTGGGCAGGATGAACAATAACTGGAAGGAACTGGCCAATGTAAAGGTACCGGAGCTGAAAAAGGGAACTACCCACAGGCTTAGGGTTGCCGTATTTGGATCGCGCATTCAGGTATATGTAGATGATGTGAAGACGCCCTATGTGGACATTGTGGATTCCACCTACACGGAAGGAGGAGCGTCCATCCGCGGATTCCAGAGCGATTCCACCATTGACAATATCCGTATAGCAAGCATTCCAAACTACAGCAGCGATTTTGCCCACGGCACAGGAGAATGGGACGTAAACGGCATATGGAAAAACGAAGAGGGCAGCTATCAGGCAAACGGGAAATCCTCTGCCTTTATCGATGCCAATGCTCTGAAGGATTTCAGAATAAGCGCTGATCTTTTGGCAGAGGAGGAAGATTCCTGTCCGGCACTTGCATTGCGTGCTTCCGAAAGCGCAGACGGTGTGGATGGTTACAGAGTGGTATTGAATGTAAAGGAAGACAAAATACAGCTAATAAAATCCCAAAAGGGGGCAGACACAGTTCTTGCTGAGCGCGCATGGAAGCTGGAAACAGGGACAGCGTATCCGGTATCCGCAGAGGTCAGGGGCAGCAGCCTGAGGGTTTATCTGAACAATGCCCCAAAGGCAATGTTTGCGGTCACGGATGATACCTTTGAGAAAGGAAAAGTGGGATTCTGCAGCCAGGCTGGAACCTCCGTATTTGACAACCTGAGTATCAATACCAGATTTGTGGACGGGGAAGTACTGGAGCAGGCGGATAAGGCGAAACTGGATAACCTGATATCACAGGCAGAGAAGCTGGAAAAAGATAAGTATACGGAAAAATCCTATGCGAGAGTAGAAACCGCTCTGGCAGCGGCTAAAGAGATCAATCCATATGACCAGGCTGAGATTGATAAAGCGGCAGCAGGTCTTCAGGAAGCCTTAGATCTTCTGATTGAGAACGGGTCAGGTGGGATTACGCAGGAGGAAACTCGCAGAGGCAATCAAAAGGCGGAGGCAGCCCAGAAGGCCGCAGAAGATGCAAAAGCTTTGGCAGAGCAGGCCAAGAAGGATGCGGAGAAGCTTGCAGAGGAGGCCAGAGTTTTAAAAGATGCAGCTGAAGCAGCACAGAAAAAGCCGAAGAGATGGCGAATGCCTCCAAAGAAGAGAAAGAGGCCGCAGAAAAAGCAGCAAAAGAGGCGGCAGAAAAGGCAGCAGAGGCCCAGAAGCAGGCTGAGGCAGCTCAGAGGGCAGTTGATACAGCAAAAGCAGCCCAAGCGGCAGCGGAGGAGGCGGCAGCCAAATCCATGGCAGAGGCAGAGTCGCTTAAGAAGGAGCTAAAGTGCGGCCAAGGAAGAAATAGAGAAGGCCAGAGAAGAAGCCCAAAGAGCCAAAGAGGAGGCGGAAAAAGCCAGACAGGAGGCAGCGGCAGCGGCCAAAGGGCAGAGGATGCAGCAGCAGCCCTCAAGAAAGCCCTGGAGGAGCCGGACACTAAGAAGGTGGAAAAAGGCCAGACTTACAGCGATGGTATACTGAACTATAAAGTGACCAGTGTACAAGCCAGGACTGTGAGCGTTTCCGGTCCGGTAAAGAAAAATGTGACATCTGTGACTATCCCCTCCGCTATGAAGATAGAGGGAAGCAGCTATAAGGTGACAGCAGTGGAGAAAAACGCGTTTAAGAGCTGTAAGAAGCTGTCTAAGGTTACCATAGGAAAGAATGTGAAAACCATAGGAAGCAGCGCGTTCTACAAGAATAGCCGTCTAAAGAGCGTAGCGGTAAAGACCAATGTGCTGAAAACAGTTGGAAAGAATGCATTTAAGGGAATCTGCAAAAGGCATATATTAATGTGCCGAATAGTAAGGCCAGAGCCTACCGCAAGCTGATGAAAAAAGCAGGCCAGGGCAAAGGTGTAAAAATCAAATAGTGTAAGTATGATAAGATATACGGGCCGGTGTTTCCAATTTGGAAGCACTGGCCTTTTGCGTGAGGTAAACGGGGATGTGTGAGAAGAAGGAACAGAAGAAGGAAATATTGGGGGACATTATAAATCTACAAATTCCCGTTAAATTATTCTAAAGATTCCATCCCGGCAAAATCTTATAATGAAGATGAAACGTAACTGTTTAACAGGTCTGCGCATTTACTGCGCTGACCGTAAGAAAAGATTCAGGAGTGCAAAAATCCCATCACCGAAGGTGATTTTAAATAAATTTTTGCATGTAACTGTGAAGGTACTGAACAGTTGCGATGAAACAATAGGTATGAGAAACCACAAGGGAAAAGGAGAAGGTAGACTTATGAAGAAAAGGATTATTTCATTCTTGCTGTCAATAACGATGATAGCAGGAGCCTGTTTTCCGTCTATGCCCCTGTCCATGCTGCCGCCAGTACGCAGCAGGTACAGCAGGTGCAGGAAACAGGCAATCTGAACTATTTTTTCTAATCAGGGAAAGCTGAATGAAAACGCATTTGTCCAACTGCCGATGGGGGGCGGTGGAGGCAAAGGACTGGTTAAAGCAACAGCTTTACCTACAGAAAAACGGTTTTACAGGTGCCATTCATGACCAGTACAGCCTTTATGGACCGGATAATGGATGGCGAGGGGGTAAAGGAGACGGCTGGGAAAAGGGTGCCTACTATCTGAGAGGACTGACCTCCCTGGCCTGGGCTCTGGGGGATGAGGAACTAAAGGGCAAGGCCATGGAATGGATCGACTTCATTCTGGACAGCCAGAGAGAGAACGGCTTTATGGGACCTGTAAATGACGGGGACGGAGTTCTGACAACTGGGACTGGTGGCCCCGCATGGTCATACTTCAGGTTATCCGGGATTATTATGAGGCTACGGAGCAGGAGGGAAAACCGGATGAGCGGGTTCTTCCGTTTTTGAAAAGTATTTTCGTTATCAGCTGCAGCGCCTGCCTGGGAAGCCTCTAAACTCCTGGGCAGCATCCAGAGGCGGTGACAATATTGAAGTGCTGTTATGGTATTATAACAGAGTGTACGACGAAAGTGATCCCACAGCAACGGACTGGATCATAGACCTGGCGTCTGTGCTCGCCAGCCAGACAAAGTCCCAGGACAGTGGTCTGGACTGGAATGCAGTTTTTAATGACACCACTGTGCGTGAACACGTGGTAAACACCACTCAGGCGATGAAGACACCGGCTGTGCTGAGTCAGCTGCCCGGTCATGAGGGAGACGTGAACTCTCTGAAGCAGGGAATCTTCAACATGGGGCTGGATCACGGGAGAGTGGACAACCTGGCCAATGCAGACGAGGGGGGCCAGGGAAAACTATCCGTACAGGGGAGCAGAGCTCTGTTCGGTAGTGGAGAGCCTTCTGTCAAATGAGATGTCTATCCGAATCACGGGGAGAGCTGGCTGGGAGACCAGATTGAGCAGACAGCTTACAATAACCTTCCGGCCGGTTATGCACCCGATTACACGGGACACAACTATTTCCAGGCACAAAACCAGGTGTTGGGAACGCATGGAAACCATGAGTTTGACTGCGATCACGGAGATGACAGCGCTTACGGCGCCCTAACGGGATTTGAATGCTGTTTCCCCAACATGCATATGGGGTGGCCGAAATTTGTCCAGAGCATGTGGATGGCCACAAAGGACAATGGCCTGGCAGTGGTGGCCTATGGCCCGAATCAAGTTACCGCAAAAGTGGCGGACGGAAAAACAGCCGTCTTTGAGGAAGTGACAGCTATCCCTTTAAGGACACCATAGCCTTAAACTATTCCGGTGACACAGCCAAATTCCCGTTAAAAGCTGCGTCTTCCCGCCTGGTGTGAGAAGCCGGAGGTGACCATAAACGGAGTAACAGCAGACCTGAGTGTGCAGGAAAAGGGATTTGCTGTCTTAAACAGGGAGTGGAAACCGGGAGACCAGGTAAGCGTGACCTTCCCCATGAAGGTGAGAACCTCCACCTGGTTCAACAATTCCCAGGCGGTAGAGTATGGACCTCTTATCTTTGCGGTAAAAGTGGAAGAGGACTGGAGAATCGGAACCGATGATGCAGCCAAAGAGATTCAGTATGATCCTGTGGGAGAATTTGACCGCAAGGAAGTGTATCCTGCCAGTGACTGGAATTACGGCCTGGTGTTAAATGAGGCAGATCCGGAGGGCTCATTTGAGATAACTGCAGAAGATGAAATCTCTTCAGCCCTTTATTTTGGACAATGCGCCGATTACCATGAAGGTGAAAGGCCAGCTCATTCCTCAGTGGAAGCTGAAAGGAAACGTGGTTCCTGAGCCGCCCTATTCACCCATCGCACCGGATGAGAGCCTCAGAGAGAAATTGAATTGGTGCCTTATGGATGTACCCGTATCCGCATTACGCAGATTCCGGTGATCGGAGAGCCGTGTTCTGATGGAGTAACGGAAAGAACCCTGGAAGATGCACAAATCTATGAAGAAAATGGTACAAGGGTAACGGAGTTTGACAATATCGTGATGCCTTTTGCGGAGGACTATACCCTGCGTATCTCTTACGAGGGCTCAGGCTCTATGGAGATGAACATTAACCAAAAATACAGCGAGTCTGTCCGGTTTGACGGAAGCGGCACCATGACTGCGGAGAATCTCTGTGAGATCGTACCCGGAACCAACAGGTATTTCCACTTTGGATATGGAAAATACAATAATATCCGCTTTTTTTTGGAAAGGACGTAACCATCACAAAGCTGGAGATTCTTCCGGTAGATTTGTTTACTCAGCCGGAGATCTACAGCGCGGTGATTAGCAAAGACGGAACCAGTGTGACCGTGAAGACAAAACATTGACCGCGCCGATGGTTTCTATACCGTGCACTATGGCACTGAGAGCGGCAATTATACCAGGACAGCAGAAAATTTCTTTGATAAAAAAGCGGTTCTGACCGGACTGACACCGGGAGAGGACTATTACTTTCAAATTTCAATGCTGGTCAATGGAGTGGAGAAGGTCACAGAGGAAGTCAAGGCTGTAGCAGCAAAAGAGCAGCCTCTTTCCTTTAAAGACGATTTTAGTGACCCTGCTGCGAGCAAAAGCAGTGGACTTTGTATGACCCGAAAAATGTTGTCACCTTTGAAGAGGGAAAAATGTCTGTGGGCAGCCGTGATAACATAAAGCCTATGACCGGTGAGCAGCAGTGGAAAGACTATGCGGTCGTAGCCAGGCTGACAGGCACTGGTAAGGCAGAACGGGACTTCGGCATTATCTTGAGGGCCTCCGATATCGGGGATGGTTCGGACGGATACAAGGGGTATTATGTGGGAATCAACGCCATTGCAGAAGGTTTGAATATAGGCTATGCAGACGGAGGCTGGAACGGAATCGCAGCGCCTGGCGGCATTACCTACGAAGAGGGAAAACATACGAACTGAAGACCATCATAGCAGGTGAGCGCCTGGCAGTCTATGTGGATGGCGTTAAACTTTACGATGAGCTGATTTCCAATATGAGAAGCGGTGACAGACCGGTTCCGCTCTATGAGTCAGGAAGCGCCGGGGTCCGTTCCTGGAACCAATCCTTTGATGTCAACTCTTTTGAGGTGAGAGAGATCTCACAGGAGGAATACGCGGAGCTTGGAATCGAAAATCATTTGTTCGAGGATGATTTTTTCAAGCGCCGAAAACAGCAGGACAAAATGGACGGTGTATGATCCGGATGGAGCCGTGGAATTTACAGACGGCGGCCTGAAGGTAGGCAACAGCAAAACCTGAAAATCATGGCAGGAACCGGCGAGGAAGAGTGGGAGAACTATGCAGTAGAAACCAAGCTGAAAGGACCACAAAAATCCTCAGAGAGACTTGGAGTGATGTTCCGCTGCACGGATGTGACAGAGGAAGGCGCGGACAGCTATTTCGGATACTATGTGGGGATTGATGCAATCGGAGGCGGCCTGAACGTGGGATATGCCAACGGTGGCTGGAATGATATTGAAAAAAGTGCGGGCATTCCAATATGAACCCGGGAAGGTTTATGATTTAAAGATTCTGGTCTGCGGAAATCAGTTTAAAGTTTATGTGGACGGCCAGCAGTATTATGAGTTTACGGATGATAAATTTCCGTATGGTTCCGTAGGGTTACGCTCCTGGAACCAACCCTTTGAAGCCGGTTATTTTAAAGTGCGCAGGCTAACCGCTGAGGAGGAGGGGCAGTTTGACCAGAAAACGGACCCGAATGTGCCGGAAGAAGTTGTGCCACAGTTTTCAGATGATTTTGAAGATACGGCTGCATCTGCTGAAAAATGGCGTCTCTGCGGGGACAAGAGCAGAATGAAATTTGAGGCAGGCAAACTGTCCATGGGCTCCAGTGACAATGTAAAAGCGGTCGCAGGGGACGAGAACTGGAAAGACTATGTGGCCGAAGTATCGGTAGCGCTGGATGCCAAAGGAGAACAGAATGCAGGCCTAATGTATCGTGTTACAGGTGTGGAGGAAAATGGTTCTGACGGCTATAATGGATATTACTATGGAATCGGAAACAATCGGGATGGTACCGGATATTTTATCATCGGTTATGCGGATGGTGACTGGCATCAGACCATGCGGAAGAATCTGCCGGCATTTGAGGCGGGAACGGAGTATGTTCTAAAGGCAGTGGTTTACGGGGACCGCATTGCACTGTATCTGGATGATCAGATGATAACCAGGTTTGTGGATGCCAGATATGCCAGCGGGATGATTGGCTTGCGATCCTATGACAAGGCATTTACCGCGGACAATGTAACCGTGCGCTCCCTTACGGATGCGGATAAAGCCGGATTTGATGGCATGTCCCGTTATATTGAGGAGACATTTGGAGCATACAAAACGATTCAACTGAAGTTCCCGAAATTCAGCAGTTCTAAAAACTATAAGATCATTTACGGAACAGAGCCGGGAAATTATACAAATGAAGTTTACAATTTAAATCACTGGAAGAGCGGTTCCAGGTCTGATAAACAGGGACTGACCCTTCCTGAAAATGATCAGGCATACTATTTAAAGCTCATCGCTCTGGATGGAAAAGAAGAGACTACGGTATCTGATGAAGTCATGGTGCATACGGGAGACAAACCGGATCTTTCGGAGGAGCTGGAAAACTCTCAGTTGTGCTGAAGGATGCAGAGCAGACTTCTCAGGATGGCATGACAGAAGAGTCCAGTGAACGGCTGAACTGGGCGATTGCATATGCAAAAGAAGTTGCAGGTGCACCGGACAGGAATCTGATGGAGGTGCGCCTGGCCAAGAATTCTCTGCTGGTGGGCAAAAACGAGTTGGAGGAGGATACCAATGCGGAGGTACTTCCGGTAAAAGTCAAGCTGGAGGCGGAAAACGCTCAGCTCGCGGGAGTAGCTAAATTAGTCGAGAGAGAGGGATGCGTCCGGGGATACAAGGTAGGGATGATCGATAACCAGGATGCAACGGTAACCTATACTCTCAAGGCTCAAAAGACGGAAGCTACCGGATCGAGCTGGCAACGGGAAGCGGAGCGGACCAGCCGAATGCATCCCATATGTATTATGTAAATGGACAGAAGGATCAGGCGAAGATTGTCACCTACCAGCCAAAACGGATGGGACAACTGGTTCTCTGTATCCAGTGGAGGTAGAACTGAAGAAGGGTGAAAATACCTTTACCGTGACTCATTCCGGTCGTGAAAACAGCTTCTCAGAGCTGGATTACATCATTTTCTATACCAGCAACCCGAAGGTGGATAAGATAACACTGGACGGAGAGGCCCTGGAAGGGTTTGAACGGGATACCTTAACATATCAGATAAAAGTACAAGATTTAGAGAAGTTGCCCAAAGTGGCTGCAGAATTATCCCCGGATGCGGCAGAAGAGTTTGAAGTTACAGTGATCCAGGGTAGGGAAGCCAGCGTGACCCTGACCCACAAGAAAGACAAGACCTTTACACTTACTTACCAGGTGAGGTTCTACGATGACCGGGCCTTTGACAGCTCTATCGTAAACTTTGGGGCAGACCCCTACGTCACCTACCAGGACGGCTATTACTATTACTGCCGGGTTCTGCAGGATAAGGCCATTTATGTATCGAAAGCGAAAGAACTAAACCGTATCGCGGCAACCGAGCCTCAGTTGGTCTATACTCCGGCTGCCGGAGAACCGAACCGCGAGCTGTGGGCTCCGGAGATGCATTACATGAATGGAAAATGGTACATTTACTACACAGCAGGAGCAGGAGCGGACCACCGGATGTACGTGCTGGAGAGCAAGACGGGGGATGCCCTTGGAGAGTATGAATTTAAAGGAAAGCTGGCTCCGGAGACGGATCGCTGGGCCATTGACCAGACTGTTCTGGAGTACGGCGGAAAACTTTATGCCGTGTGGTCCGGATGGGAGGGCACCACAAATGTATCCCAGAGAATCTATATAGCAGAAATGTCTGATCCCCTGACTATCACCGGGGAGCGAGCAGAACTCTCAGGCCGGAATACAGCTGGGAGCTGGACGGGACGCCCACCATCAATGAGGGTGCCCAGATCGCAGTGTCACCGGAAGGTGTGGTAAATATCATTTACTCAGCCAGCGGAAGCTGGACAGACAACTACTGTCTGGGCAGGCTGACTCTGCGCGGTGAGAACCCCATGAATCCGGAGGACTGGGAGAAAGGGACAGAGTCCGTATTCCACAAGAGCGCTCCCTCCACTTCCCCACAGGACATGCCTGCTTTACGAAATCTCCGGATGGTACAGAGGACTATATTGTGTATCATGCAACCAGGGGGGCCGGACAGGGCTGGAATGGAAGAGGCGTGCGTACGCAGATGTTTACCTGGAATGAAGACGGGACCCCTCACTTTGGAACCGCCTTGGCCTATGATGGAAAAGTAAATATGCCTTCCGGAACGGAAACTGCTAAGCGAAGCCGTTATGAGGCGGAGGAAGGAACCCCTGCTGGGAGGAGCTGCTGTGGAAGAAACCTACAATTCCTCCGGCAAAAAAGAAAGTGACCGGTCTTCGCAGTGACGGTGACGGCGTATCCTTTACAGTGGAAGCCCAAACTGCAGGAATTTATCATCTGTATCTGGGAGCTGCCACAAAAGAAGAGGGGCTGGACTAGAGCTTCAGGTAAATGGAGCACAGTCTGTGAAGAAAAATGTTCTGCCTTTTAACGCAGCATCAGGCGGCGGGCTTTGTCCGGATAACTGGATTGGTTATGAGTTTAGCGTCACCTTGGCAAAAGGGGAGAATAACATAGATGTGAGAAAAATGGACGGACAGCCCATGCCGGATCTGGATTATTTGGATATGGAACTGGAGGAAGAGATCAAGGCGGACAAGACAGAGCTGCAGGAAGTGTATGATCTTCATAAAGGAAAACAGGAAACAGACTACACTCCCAAGAGCTGGAAGGCATTCGGGGAAGCACTGGATCAGGCCAAGACGCTGTTAGAAGACGAACATGCAGATCAGAGCCAGGTAGACCTTGCCGTAAAGGCATTGGTGGAAGCTGCCAGAAAGCTGGTGAGAAAGGATGGCCAGGTAACGGAAGAAGACTTACAGGAAGCAGTAAAGAAGGCTGAGGAGGCCAGAGAAGCTGCTGAGGAGGCAAAGAAGCTGGCAGAACAGGCCCAGGCAGAGGCCAAAAAGCAAAAGGAGGAGGCAGAGGCTGCGAAGAAGGCAGCGCTGGAAGCACAGAAGAGAGCAGAAGAGATGGCAGACGCCTCCAAAGAGGAGCGGGAAAGCCCAAGCGGAGGCTGAGGGAAGCCAGGAAGCAGGCCGAAGCAGCCGAAAAGTTGGTAAAAGAGGCAGAGAAAGCCGTCCAGGCTGCAGAAAAGGCCAGGAAAGCCGCAGAGGAAGCCGCAGAGGTATCAAGCCGGGAGGCGGAAGCTGTACGGGCGGAACTTACGGCAGCAAAAGAGGAGATAGAAAAAAGCCAGAGAAGAGGCTCAAAAGCCAGGAAGAAGCAGACAGGCTGAGAAGAGCGGCGGAAGCATCCGCAAAGGAGGCAGAGGAAGCCTTAAAAGCCCTTCAGGAAAAGCAAAAGGAGCAGGAGACGGTAAATTCTGTGAAGGTGGGAGAAATCTACCCATCCGGAAACCTGAAGTACCTTGTTACAAGTGTGAGCGAAAAGACTGTGAGCGTAACCGGGGCGTCCAGGAAGAACTTAAAAGCGATTACAGTTCCCGCCTCCATCACCATAGAGGGTGACACCTACCGGGTAACTGCAATTTCTAAAAATGCGTTTTTCAGATACAAAAGGCTTCAGAAAATCACCATAGGTAAAAATGTCACATCCATAGGCAGCAAGGCCTTTTACAGAGATGCTAAGTTGAAGACCATTGTGGTGAGTGGGGGCGGAAAAACTTGTAAAGATAGGGAAAAATGCGTGGAAAGGGATTTATAAAAAGCGGTCATCCGCACCCCTCAAAAGAAGAAAAAGCATATGCCAAGCTTCTGAAAAAGAGCGGTATCGCAAAGACAGTAAAAATCAAATAGGTATTTTAACCCCAGGGGGCAGTGTTTGAGGAAAACACTGCCCCCGATGCAATTCGGTACCTATAAATTTACAAATTCCAGTTAAAATTTTGTAAAGCCCTGGGAGTAGGACAACGTTATAATGAAGTTGGCAAAGTTAAGACAGGAATATCAGAAAATAAGGAGGTTACCATGTTTAAAAAAAGTAAGAAATATAGTGATGTCAGTTGTTTTGGCAGCATCCATGTTCCTGCCCGGGGCAGTTCCGGCAACAGCGGTGGCGGCTGCCCCCACCCAGGAGGGGCACGGACTGACAGGGGCCTGGTATCGGGCAAAGGACGGTTCGGACAGGAATGATATTACAAGATTTACCTTTGAAGAAAGTAACTTTTGGGAAGTGTGAGAACCGGAAATCTGAATGGAGAAAATTTACGTCCTATGATTGCGGATCTAATCGGGAGCAGGGACGACAGTCAGTTTGTTCTGGCCCAGTTTACAGGAGAACTAGAAGTCCCCAGGGAAGAGGCATACACCTTCTATATGACGGAGACGATGGGTTCCGCCTGTACATTGACGGGGAGCTGATCATCGACTTTTGGTGCCAGAAATGGGAACTGGAACAAAAAGAGCCAGCCTGTCACGCTGAAAGAAGGGCGTCATGATATCAGAGTGGAGTATCTGCAGGGCTGGGGAGGGGCCTGGCTGAAGATGGAATGGGAGAGCCCCGCGATCGCCCGTGAGATACTCCCTGAGTCCGCTCTGTTCCAGTCCAAGGAAAACTATTACAGAGACGCAAAGGCAGCTCTGGGAGCAGAGATCGAAAAGTGCGAAAGAGCATATCAGAATATAGACGGAAGCGCGCAGGTGAAAGCGAAACTGGAGGATGCAATCCACAGAGCAAAGGAAGTCAGGGATCAGGACTATTTGGATGTGGAAGAGGTAGATGAGATCATACTGGCTATGAACCAGGCGGCAGCCGAGCTCTCAGAGATAAAGACAGAGCTGTATCTGAGCGTGGGAACCCAGAAGTCAGATTATTTCACAGAATTTTCCAACCCGCTTTATCAGGGCAGGACCGTTTGTGGCTCAGAAAGATGGCTTTTTATTATATGTCCGCATCCAGCAATGATGACAGTGAATGCAAAATCTATGTCTCAAGTCCAGAACCCTGACAGACCAGGGTGAGAAGAAGCTGGTAATGGATATGACCGGAAAGCAGAGAAGGATCTTTGCACCGGAGATGTTTTTTGTAGACGATAAGGACGGCGGGCACTGGTACATATACTATTGTGCGGATGTACTGAATTATGAAAAAGACTATCCGGAGACCGCAGCTCAGTATCGGAGAGGAGATGAAATGCACATTGCCTGCTGTATCCGCTCGAAAACAGATGATCCCATGGGAGAGTATGAGGACGTTGGACCTCTCTACTGTGGTGAAGACGGCGTGATCCTGGGGGCGAATGATATTACCATGATGGAGTATGACGGTTCACTGTTTCTGGTATGGGGGACGCTCGGAGCAAATCAGCCGGCAGGCCCGGCTATCGTAGAGATGGATACGCCGGACAGCGTTACAAAAAGACAGGGATATGCTTCCCATCGGCGGCGGAGAAGGACCCAGAGCATTGAAAAATGCAGACGGAGACCTGTTTATCACCATGTCTGAGGAGGGTATTCCACAGACGGCTATCGCTTATCAACCTTATGCTTTACGGGGAGACCAAAGAGGAACTTTTGGATGAAACAAAATGGTATGCCCAGAGAAATGTCTTTACTTCCACAAGCAGCGTATCCGGCCCGGCAAGAGCTTCCTTTGTCAAGTCAGCGGATGGAACAGAAGACTGGATGGTGTATCACTCAGAGTATATAAAGAGGTAAGCGATAACTGGTGGCGTCAGGTAAACATCAAAAGTTTGACTGGAATGAAGATGGAACTCGAACTTTGGAACACCCGCATCCACAAACAAAAATTCGCGCTTCCCTCCGGTGATCCCGGACAGGGGGACATGTATCAGGCAGAGGACGCTATTTTTGGAAGGCGGAGCTGTAAAACAGGAGGAGAACAGTAACTATCAGGGCGAAGGCTACATCCACGTGCCTAACACAAAAGGGGCGGCAGTGAGCTTTTATTGTAGATGCGCCGGAGGAAGGGGACTATATAACAGGAATCCGCTATGCATACGGTGTACAGAAGGATGGGGAGACCACGAACAGACCCACAAGTCAGCTTCCGGCCAGAGCCAGCATGAACATCTACGTGAACGGGAAAAAAGCAGAAACCATACACATGGACAAAACCTCCATCACCTGGAACGAATGGTTTACCGGTTCAAAACGGTTATCCCTGAAAAAGGGCGCCAACTTGATTACATACAGTGTAGACAGTGATTCTACAGGCAATGTGAACCTGGATTACCTGACCATGTATCAGGCGGATGTACCTTATACAAAGGCGGAGATTCGACCGGATTCTGTAAAACTGGACAGAGCCTATGCAGTGCTGGAAATGGGCGCGTCTACACAGATCCAGGCTTCTATCGTACCGGAAAATGCTGCAGTCCGGGAAATGATCTATACCTCGGATAACACTGAAGTCGCATCCGTAGATGGCGCTGGAAAGGTGAACGCCATCTCAGAAGGAAAAGCAGTCATCACCGCAGCGGCAAAAAGGCAACTCCAGGGCCAGAGCAGAATTTACTGTAATTGTGACAAAGCCCCGGAATGATGGAAATACAGAAAAACCAACGGAAATCCGTCCTGCTTTATATCGAACTGGCGGGGAAAGAAGTGACTCTGACGCCGGGAAAAAGAAAAGCGCTTACAGGAAAGGTTTATCCAGCCTACGCACAGGATATCAGCTTGTCCTGGACATCCTCCAAACCAGAAGTCGCGGCAGTAGACGCAAAGGGAATGTGACGGCAAAAGCTCCGGGAACCGCAGTGATCACAGCCATGGCAAACGCTGACAAGACGGTCAGTCAGACCTGTAAGGTTACAGTAAACCCTGCTAAGACAGCCAATCTGAAGATCACCCGTGCGAAGAGCAAGGCGGCAATCAAGCTGAAATGGAAAAAGCAAAGCGGTGTGGACGGCTACCAGGTATGGCGTTCTGAGAAAAAGAAGGAAGTTATAAGCAGATCAAGAACCTGAAAAAAGCATCCAGCGTTACCTATACTGATAAAAAGGCCAAAAAGGTAAGAGATATTACTATAAAGTAAGGGCATATAAAAAGCAGACAAAAGACACTTTACGGAGCCTATTCCGTCATAAGAAAATCGAAATAATGAATAACAGGCCCCTTGAACAACTCTAACGGAGTTATTCAAGGGGGATTGCTTGTTAATACAGACATTAACATTATTTTACTCAAACGTTGAATATGCCAGATAAATCAGGTACAATAGTAATAGATTGGAGGAGATAAAATGGCATTAGTAAAAGAAAAGATTTATACGATTGATGATATCTATACTTTACCGGAAGGGAAACGAGCGGAACTTATAGATGGACAGCTCTATTACATGGCGCCACCAAGTACAAAACATCAGCGCATCACTGGAAAGCTATTTAATGTAATCAGCAATCATATTTCCGAAACAGGAGGAGACTGTGAACCATTTATATCTCCATTTGCAGTTTTTCTCAATGAAAATGATAAAAATTACGTTGAGCCAGATATCAGCGTAATATGCGACTGTAACAAGATTACAGATAAGGGGTTGCACAGGCGCACCTGACTGGATTGTTGAAGTAGTATCTCCTGGCAGTAGGCGTATGGATTATCTAATTAAATTATTTAAGTACCGCTCAGCCGGTGTCCGGGGAATACTGGATAGTAGATCCTGATAAGAATAGAATTACGGTGTATTATTTTGAAAATGAGTTTATAGAAGAATATACAATGAGTGACAAAGTTAAAGTAAATCTTTATGACGATTTAGAAATTAATTTTTCTATATTAGATTTCTAGTGCCCTATATACTTGTCTGAAAAACCGAGAATACTATCGTGGCGGTATAGTTATACCTATAACAATTTTGGATATATGCTTTCGGGTTGGTGCAAAGTTCTGGGGAAGGCTTTTCTGTATACGCCAAGGCAACAAGGGAAACTAAAACAATAAGTGTGCATCCGTATTAAATGAAAGGATGAGATGAAAGTGAGTAAACATAAATTCAAAATATGGAAAGTAGTTTTATTAATATTAATAATTGTTTTATAGTTTCGGCGTGTGCTGTTTTCTTCCGTTTTAAGGACTATTATATAAGTGGAATAGTAGTAATGCAAATTAATGATAAATTGTTAGTAGACATAGACAAATCAACTTTTTCACTTATCGATGGGTCTGGAGATAGAATATTATTATATTATAAGGACATAAGTAAATTTAAAGAAGGAGATAGGGTAAGAGCTATAACCAGACCAACTATAGCAGTATCAGATCCTCCGATTGTAGACGTCTATTGGATTTTTTGATAAAAATTTACCTTTAGTCATGATATAATTAAAACATCACCAAATAGCTTTGGAAAAGGCGAAATTTTTTCTGTGTCTAAAAAGAAAAAAGAATTTTTGGATTGAGTTATATATAAGATTTTATTATTAAAATCTTATATAGGGAGTATCCCAAAGAGGACCTGTTGACAAATCCATTTTTTGAGGGATTTTTGTATGCTTTCTATCCCGGAACGAAATAGAAAGACTGGTAAATCGGGTTACTCACACCGCTTTTATCAGTCTTTTAAGGTTTCATGCTGTTGCCGATAAGAGGCATTCTTCCATCGCTTTTTGGAGGCCCCTTTTCTGTATCTTATTCCGTTTGTGTTTCGTTTTAGAACAGCAAATGTCCCTTCCGCCCATATCTGTCTGAGCCGCATGATTATCAGATATCACTGGTTATCACTTTCTGATTATTCCGATAAAAAGATGGGTAATAGGCGCTGGCATTGATCCTCACGGTACCCATATCGGTTGCACAGGCGGCAAACCATGGACATTTTTAACATTGTTTTTTTGAACGGCTATTTAAACGGTAATAGTTTTGCGTTGCTTTTTGTAGATCAAATGCACTTCATAACAATCTCATTAAAAATTTCCCAAAATATACTGGCATCTTTAAAACGCCGTCTTCTATTCTGACTAAAAGTCGAATGAACCGGTACCTATGCAGGAGATCAAGCCCACAAAACCAGCGGTAGGCAAGGTTAAGCGACACTTCCTCTGCAAGCCTTCGTTCTGATTTGATTCCATAAAGATAGCCAATGAGCAGCATTTTTATCAGGATAACCGGATCTATAGATTTTCTTCCAACCTTGGAATAATAGGGGGCTGTCTTTTCATATATGAAATCAAAGTTTACACTGTTTTTAATCTGTCTCAGGAGATGGGGCTCTGGAATCATAGAATCTATGTCAAGAATTACCATCTGAATCTGCCCAGTCTGTTTTTCCCATCATAAAAATGACCTCCCGCAATTGATATGATAATTATACCATAATGAAGGTCATTTTTCTTTAGTTTGTCAACAGGTCCTCTTTGAAACGGTCTCGTTAATACAGACATTAATATTATTTTAACAAGACGCTTTTTCTTTGTACTGAAGTTTGTGTATACTTTTTACCGTCCATAATCCTATAGGCCTTTATCCGTACAAAATATTTTTTGGACTTTTTAACTTTTTTGATGGTTTTGGAAGTAATGTTTCCCTTTTTAACGGATACCGATTTTGCATTTTTAAAGTTTGATTTTTTACAGAGTATTGTATTACATATCCATCCGCCGCAGATACTTTCTTCCAGTTCACCTGAAAGGTTTTCTTCTTGAAACTTTTCGCTTTCTTTTAAGGATACTTTTGTGTCTGAAACTTTAGTTTTTCCAGTTCTCTGTTAGTGTCTTCCGCGGCTTTTTGAGCTGCGGCCCTCTGAGCTTTTTAGTGCAGCCCTCTCAGCTTCTTGGAGTGCTCTTTCAGCAGCTTTTAGAGCCTGCTCTCTATCTTTCAGAGCTTTTTTCTGCGGCTCTCTGACTCTCCTCCAGAGCTTTATCAGATTGATCAACAGCTTTTAAGTATTCCAAGAGCGCTTCCGCTGTGCTTAGCACATTCTGTTCTTCAGAATCAACTAAATTTTTTGTTTTTCTGTCAGAGCATTAAAGGCATTTCTAGCTTCTGCAATGAGTTCTTCAGAATCCAAAGTAACACTTCCTATATCGTGGATCTTTTTTTTATTACTTCTTCAGCGGCTTGTTGGTCACTAATTATAGGTATTATTACTTCACTGCCGGGTTGTACAACATCACAAATATTACAATGTATAGACTTTATACCTTCCTCGAAATAGGACGCTTCTTTGTCAATGGTATAATCTGAATTCCATGTGTGTCCTAATGGGTATATTACTTTTGTCTCGGTTTTGTTACACCTTGAACACGTATATGTCATAATACCTGTTTCCGTACAGGTAGGCTCTTTCGTCAGTTCTTCTTGCCAGGAGTGTCCATTTTCACATGACTCATCCGGATCAGTTTCCGGAATGGATATGCCTAAGAAACTATCATTAACGTTCATGTTAAGTGTTTTAAGCCTACCATAGGTGTAAACATAGCCATAATTATAATTACCAGCAGACATGAATATTCCGCCTATTTTACAATTTAGGCAGTTTAAAGTATCACTTACCGTTAGAGAACCATAAATTTCAACTGTCCCAAAAACATATATATTTCCTTCAACGGAAACGTTACCATATATTGTGAGTGTAGAATCACGTAATATATATACATCTCCCGGAATGTTTTTATTATCATTCCATGTCAAGGAAGTATTGTCTACAATAGTATTTTCAATAGTATTACTTGAAATATCCTCGTTTTCATTAAATGATTCAGATGCATGTACAATGCTGAAAGGCTGCATGAGCAATGCTATACATGCAATAAATGCCAAAAGTTTTTTTTCTTCATTCACTTTTCCTCCACAGAAAATCTAAGATTCCTCTCTTCACCCTTTAGGACGCCATTGAAAAAAGCTTGTAACGTAAAATCCGTTTCGCCCAAGAATTTTGCATTGGCGGTACCTACAGTTACATTATAGCATTGAACAGGAAAAAGATGGTGGATATTAGTGTTAATTTTTACTTCTGAAGATGTATTTACGTTACTGTTCACTCAGGTTTGAGCATTTAGTGCTCAGAACGTGAGAAAATGATTCAGGGGTGTATAAATCCCATTGCAAAAGCAATTTTGCATGGATTTATGCATGTTACTTTGAATGTGTGTACAGTAACGAAAGAGTCTCTTTTAGATATACATAAGTAACAAAACGTTGAATAAGCCAAATAAATCAGGTACAATAGATAGAATAGAGGAGATAAAATGGCATTAGTAAAAGAAAAGATTTATACGATTGATGATATCATAATTTACCGGAAGGGAAACGAGCTAAACTTATTGATGGACAACTCTATTACATGGCGCCACCAAGTACAAAACATCAGCGCCTCACTGAAAAGTTATTTAATGTAATCAGCAATCATATTTCCCAAAAAAGGAGGAGACTGTGAACCATTTATATCTCCATTTGCAGTTTTTCTCATGAAAATGAAAAACATAACGTTGAGCCGGATATCAGCGTAATATGCGACTGTGACAAGCCTTGTGGTTTGGTTACTGGCGGAACTGGTACATATACAGCTTATACGAAAGCATCCAGGGCATTAGAAACAATAAGCAGATATCCTTACTGGAAGAAAGAGGTATAGTCAAAATGAATACACACAAAATTAAATTGTGGAAAATAATTTTATTGGTTTTAATAAGTGTTTTGCTAATCTCATCAGGTTTTATTTTTTTCGCTTTAAAGATTATTATATGAGTGGGACAGTTATAGGGAAACTTAACGATTACCTAAGAATAACAATAAATGAAACAACCACTTTTAAAGCACTAGGAGATCCCGGAAACGAAATATGTTTATATTATAAGGACATTAGCAAATTTAAAGAAGGGGATACAATAAGAGCTATTTGCAGGCCATTTATAGCTCTTTTCAGACCCTCCAGTTGTAGACGCTTATTGGATTTTTTGATTAAGATCTACCACTAGTCATGATATAATTAAAATATCACCAAAATAGCTTTGGAGCCTATCACCTCTATAAACAAAGTTAGGGTTTGTCAACAGGTCCAACATGAAGTGTAAACAAATCAGTATTCATTCCTATAATGAGAAAAGTCCCTAAAACCTTGATTTTAAGCGCCTTTTGACAGAAATTTTCGGCAACAAAAAAATGGAGCATACGGGATTCGAACCCGTGACCTCCACACTGCCAGTGTGGCGCGCTCCCAGCTGCGCCAATGCCCCATGAGAAGATTATATAAGAAACCGTAAAAATAATCAAGACTAAATTTCGGGAATTTGCACGAAATTTAGTCTTGATGAGATACTATTCAATAGGACTGCGCATTTACTGCGCTGACCGTGAGTGTGAGTATTGGAAGGCAAGCGTACCCTACCTTACATAAAATAGACATCAAGCAGCAGTCTTACAAATCTACCTTAGGAAGTCCCGCAAAGCCTACAGCCAGATCCTCATCCGTAGGAATATAATCTGCCATTACCCCATCATTATATTTTTCATAGGCCACCATATCAAAGTAGCCAGTACCGGTAAGTCCGAATAGGATGGTTTTTTCTTCTCCGGTTTCCTTACATTTCAGCGCCTCGTCGATAGCTACGCGGATCGCATGGCTGCTTTCCGGAGCGGGAAGGATGCCTTCCACTCTTGCGAACTGCTCGGCAGCCTCAAAGACAGAGGTCTGCTCCACTGAGGTTGCCTCCAGCAGGCCATCGTGATACAGCTGGGAAACCACAGAACTCATGCCATGGTAGCGCAGTCCGCCCGCATGGTTTGCGGATGGGATGAAGCCGCTGCCCAGGGTGTACATCTTTGCAAGAGGGGTAACCATACCTGTATCGCAGAAATCGTATACATATTTTCCTCTCGTAAGGCTGGGACAGGAGGCAGGCTCCACGGCGATGATCCGGTAATTGGCTTCTCCGCGCAGCATCTCGCCCGCAAACGGGGAGATCAGTCCGCCTAAGTTGGAGCCGCCCCCGGCACATCCGATGATGATATCCGGCTTGATGCTATACTTGTCCAGAGCAGCCTTGGTCTCCAGGCCAATGACTGACTGATGCAGAAGTACCTGGGAGAGCACGGAGCCCAGCACATAGCGGTAGCCCTCTGTGGTGGTGGCAGCTTCCACTGCCTCTGAGATGGCACAGCCAAGACTTCCGGAAGTACCCGGATGGTCTGCCAGAATCTTCTTTCCGATCTGGGTGGTTTCTGAGGGGGAGGGGGTAACTGAGGCGCCGTAGGTCCTCATTACCTCTCTGCGGAAGGGTTTCTGCTCATAGGATACCTTCACCATATAAACCCTGCAGTCCAGATCAAAGTAGGAGCAGGCCATGGAGAGGGCAGTGCCCCACTGCCCGGCGCCGGTCTCTGTTGTCACGCCTTTGAGACCTTGCTTTTTTGCATAATAGGCCTGAGCAATGGCAGAGTTCAGTTTGTGGCTGCCGGAAGTATTATTTCCTTCAAATTTATAGTATATCTTTGCCGGGGTATCCAGCTTCTTTTCCAAGCAGTAGGCGCGTACCAGAGGTGACGGGCGGTACATTTTATAAAAATCCCGGATCTCTTCAGGAATATCAAAGTAGGGTGTAGTATCGTCCAGCTCCTGAGCAGCCAGCTCATCGCAGAAAACCGGGCGCAGTTCATCTAGTGTCATGGGCTTTAAGGTGCCTGGATTTAAGAGAGGGGCGGGCTTGTTTTTCATATCTGCACGCACGTTGTACCACTGCTTCGGCATCTCGCTCTCTTCCAGATAGATTTTGTAAGGTATTTTTTCTGTTGGCATTTTTATCATCCTTTCTTTTAAATAAAAAAATCCTGTCCCTAAATTCATAGGACAGGAATCATATACCTGCGGTGCCACCTAAATTCATTCCGGGGAATGCACTTATCTGTGTACTGACATACACTTCCTGCTGTAACGGTCAGGTTCCGTCTTGCCTATTCCGCACTGCGGATTCAGCTCGCCCTCATGAGTCCATTCCTCCGCTCCAGCAATACCGCAATCCCACCGCCTGCGGCTCTCTGCATTGCATCTTAAGTAAGAGTACTACTCTCATTCACAGGTTTTCTATATGCCCCCACTATACAATAGTAAATTGTGAAAGTCAATAGAAAATTTGCATTTTTAGCGGAAAATGGTAAGATAGTTACTATTCACAGCCACTGTTGCGCGAGGTGTTTTTATGCGCTTGCGCATGAAAATCCCTGAGGCAGCCAGCGTGATATGGGAAAAGCAGAGCACATAATTTGCAGTATTGTTACAGAGGGAAGATTTCAGAAGGAAGGCAGAAGAAAAACATGAATGAGAAAAGAGAACTTGTGATACCCTTAAAGGAGGATGAGGGACGTCAGTAAAAGAGTGATGACCATTCCCAATGCGCTCAGCATGCTGAGAATCGTCCTGATTCCCTTTTTCGTCTGGTTTTATCTGAAGGAATGCTACACAGGAGCCACGGTGGTGATCATTGTATCCGGCGTATCTGATTTTCTGGATGGAAAGATCGCCAGGAAGTTTCACTTGATAACAAAAAGTGGGAAAGATACTGGACCCGGTCTCTGACAAGCTGACCCAGTGTGCTATGATATTTTGCCTGGCTGCCAGATATCCGCTTATGGTGCCGGTTATTGTGCTGTTTGTGTGCAAAGAAGGGTTTATGGGAATTATGGGAGCTATACTGTTAAAAAGCGGCAGAATGCTCAATGGCGCCATGTGGTATGGAAAAGTCTGCACAGCAGTTTTGTATGTGGTGTTGATTATTTTGATTGTGTTTCCTCAGATTCCTTTAACAGCAGCCAATGCCATGCTTGCGGTCTGTGCCGCATTTATGCTCTATTCGGTAGCGCGGTACATAGGTGTTTACTGGAGAATTTTCCATTCCTGAGAGTAGGCGTCTGATTTTTTGTCAAGGGCCAAAACTTTCTAAAATTTCAAACCGGGTCGTATATTCAAGAGCCATAATGTGAATCATTTTACTATACAAAGCGATAGGAGGATGAACATTATGGCTCTTAATAAAGTTGAAATATGCGGCGTCAATACTTCCAAGCTTCCGCTCTTGAAAAATGAAGAGAAGGAGGCTCTTTTGCGAGGATCAAAGAGGGTGACCAGGAAGCCAGGGAGCTTTATATTAAAGGGAACCTGCGCCTTGTGCTGAGTGTAATCAAACGTTTTGGAAGCAGCAATGAGAATGCGGATGATTTGTTTCAAATCGGCTGCATTGGGCTGATAAAGGCGATTGACAATTTTGATTCTACGCTGAATGTGAAGTTTTCTACTTATGCGGTACCCATGATTATAGGGAGATCCGCAGGTATCTGCGGGACAACAACAGCATCCGGGTGAGCCGCTCGCTGAGAGACACGGCATACAAGGCGATCTATGCAAAAGGGGGTATATGAAAAAGCATCTTAAAGAGCCCACCATAAATGAAATTTCTGAGGAGATCGGAATTGCCAAAGAGGATATTGTGTTTGCCATGGATGCGATACAGACTCCGGTGAGTCTCTATGACCCGGTTTACACAGAAGGCGGAGACACTCTCTATGTAATGGACCAGATCAGTGATAAGAAGAATAAAGAGGAGAACTGGGTGGAGGTGATCTCTCTGAACGAAGCCATCAGCAAGCTGAATGAGAGGGAGCGCAATATCATCGAACTGCGGTTTTATGAGGGCAAGACCCAGATGGAGGTGGCCAGGGAGATCAATATCTCCCAGGCGCAGGTGAGCAGACTGGAGAAAAATGCTCTGAAGACAATGAAAAGCTACTTGAGACAGTAGATGATGGGAAGTTATAGGAGTAAGCGTTTGGCGGTTTCGTAGTCAGCATCGGATACGTAGATGGTATAAGCAGCCGCATGTTCTGAGGACAGGCCAAGGCTGCCGACTCCTGTGAGGATGAGACGGTACAGGAAGGAGAGAAAATTTTCTTTGGGTTTACTCCCCTCCTCATATGCAATTCCGTTTGTGTCTAATTTGGACTTGATGCTCAAGAAAATATCCAGGGAATCGCTGCTGTAAAGGAGCTTGTCATAGGGAGATGACGTTTTACGCATATGATTTACCTCCGTTTGTTATAATGTGGGTTCATTAGTAATTATTCTATATAGAATAATATACAACATTAGCAGTGAGGGTTCAATGATAAAATTTTGTGACAACGATTGAGAACATGCAAAAGGCGTGGAGATGAAGTTTGGATAAGACTTCATTTCCACGCCTTTTAGAAATCAGCGGGGTTCGATGACGCGTTTTCGCTCCAGAACGTATCTTGGCCGATATATCAGTCGGTAGCAAATCCAGTTTAAGGCCAGGGCTCCCATAACATCAATGAGGGAGTGCTGCTTTAAAAATACGGTTGAGCACACGATCAGGACAGCCAGCAGTGTGGAGGCATGCACGATCAGAGGATGCCTGCGCAGCGTGGGATGTGCTGCGATGGCGATAGCAACAGCCACGGAGTTAAATACGTGTATGCTGGGAAAGACATTGGTGGAGGTGTCAATGGAGTACAGGTATCGGACCATGTCCACGAAAATGTTGTCCCGCGCAAAATAGGAAGGGCGCAGATTAAGCCCATTGGGAAAGATAAGGGAAATGATCAAAAACAAGGTCATTCCAATTCCAAGGGTGGTGATCAGGCAGTAGTAATCCGTGCGGTCTTTGCTGAATATTCCAAAATAGACCACTGCAGCCGCTATATAGAAGAACCACAGAAAGTAAGGGACAATGAAATATTCACAGAAGGGAACATACTGGTCAGGACCAAAGGAGATCTTATGGATGTGCACTCCTGTACGGTTTTCTACATAATAAAATACCGACATGTAAAATAGAAAAAAGATCGGTACAATAATAAAATGTTTATATTTCTTCAATAGCTTCATAGGTTTCATCTCCATAAGCGGGCGGGAACGGTTATTTTATCTTTTAAGCAGATAAGTCTCCCACCTCTGCAGGTAGTGAGAAATAGCAAATTAGTCTTGGTGTGCGCTATTACACTAAGCTCGAAAACACCTCGCTAAGTGTAAATTGTGTCCGGAGGTATTGCAGAGCCGCACAGATGTATTATGTCATGCAGGGCACACCGAAGGCGTCCAGTGGATGGCGTGTGGCTCGCAGCAAGTACGCCGGGGCGCACTTGAACTCTATAAGCAGGTAAATTATAGCATGGTGATATTTCAAAGACAACAGAGTTAGGATTTATTTAAGAAAGTTTATGAAAGATATAGGTTTTTGGGGGTGTACTGCGGGAAAAACTTGTTTTCTGAGGAATGGGATGGTAATATTTTGGTAATGGGTATGCAGGCAGCTTGAAAAAGATGTTCTGTGGTGAAAGCAGAAAGGTCAGAAGAAAAGGAGAAAAGAGTATGAGAGGAATCTATACGTCAGTGAACAAGATCAGACGCCAGGTATTTACCGAGGTGGCCAGGCTTGGATATGAGGGTGGGGATTATGCCAGAATTGAGGATATTCCCTATAAGATTATTCCCGGGGAAATCGCCTCCTACCGGGACAGCGTGTTTTTGGAGAGAGCAATTGTGGGGGAGAGAATACGGCTGACCATGGGGCTGCCACTGCGCAAGGCAAATGAGCATGCGCCCATATCGGACGGAATTGGGGAGAGCATCAAGCCTGAGAAGTACTACGAGCCGCCCCTGATCAATATTATCAAGTTTGCCTGTCATTCCTGTCCGGACAATAAGGTGCATGTGACAGATGCCTGCCAGGGATGCCTGGCTCATCCATGCAAGGAGGTCTGTCCAAAGGACGCCATAGAGATCCAAAATGGGCGCTCTGTGATTGATGAGACAAAATGCATTAAGTGCGGCAGATGTATACAGGAATGTCCCTACGGTGCAATTGTGAAGCTGGAGAGGCCCTGCGCAAAAGCCTGCGGAATGGATGCTATTGCCAGCGATGAGTTTGGCAGGGCGGATATTGACTATGATAAATGTGTCTCATGCGGAATGTGCCTTGTAAACTGTCCGTTTGGGGCTATTGCGGATAAAAAGTCAAATCTTTCAAACCATCCAGGCCATTAAGAGCGAGATTCCGGTCTATGCCATAGTGGCGCCTGCAGTGGCAGGGCAGTTTGGCCCAAAGCTGACCCCGGATAAGATCAAGGCGGCATTCAGGGAACTGGGGTTTGCGGATGTGTTTGAGGTGGCTGTAGGGGCGGATCTGTGTACCATAGAGGAGGCGAAGGAGTTTATCAAGGATGTGCCTGAGAAACAGCCGTTTATGGCAACCTCCTGCTGCCCTGCTTGGTCAATGATGGCAAAAAACTGTTTCCACAGTTTTCTCCCTACATTTCCATGGCACTTACACCTATGGTGCTTACAGGACGTCTGGTGAAGAAGGAACATCCGGACTGCAAGATTGCATTCATCGGTCCCTGTGCAGCCAAGAAGCTGGAGGCCAGCCGCAAAACCATCCGCAGCGATGTGGACTTTGTGCTCACGTTTGAGGAAGTCATGGGCATGTTTAACGCAAAAGAGATCGATTTTGAGAACCTGCCGTCTGAGGAGTTCTTTACAAAGGCCAGCGGTGACGGAAAGGGGTTTGCGGTTAGTGCAGGGGTGGCTTCCGCTGTGGTAAACTGCATCCAGAGGCTGGAGCCGAACAGGGAGGTAAAGGTGCAGAGCGCAGAGGGTCTGCGGGAGTGCCGTAAAATGCTGACCATGGCCAGGACAGGAAAGCTAAATGGCTATCTGCTGGAGGAATGGCCTGTCCGGGCGGCTGTGTGGCAGGCGCAGGCACCCAGCAGCCCATTAACCGTTCAAGAACGGCAGTGGTCAATGATAAAAGAATGCCAAATTTCAGAACGCGCTGGACAGCGGTTTTAAAGCATACTTAAAGGAGCTGGAGGAGTAGCTCGGAATATGGACTGCTATTGTTCCGCAGTTATGTATGTTGCTGGACAGAGTGAACCGCAACGCTGGATGTGACAAAAATGTGAAAGTTTGGAAATAAAATGGAAACTTTGGGGAACTGTGCTATAATAATCGTTAAATCTGAAAAACGTGGATGTTATGGACAGAAATAAAGGAGAATTATATGCAGCTAAAAAAATTGTGCAAAATCCCTGACCGCAGCGCTGATTTTCTCACTGGCAGTACCGGCAGCGTCTACAGCAGCGCAGGCCCAGAAAACGGAGGTTAAGAAGCAGGAGTCCGACACCTCTGCGTCTGCGGAGAGCACAAGCACAGAGCAGGATGACACGGAGGCTCCCGCTACGGAAGCTCCTGCCACAGAGACCCCGGCTACCGAGGAGCCGGCTACAGATACGCCGCAGAGCGAGACACCGGGAAGTGAGGCACCGGGGAGCAGTACCCCAGATACAGAAGAACCCGTCACGGAGGAAACCGGGGGCGGAAATTGAAGATCCGGATGATGTAAAGCCGGGGGTCGCAGATACAGAGGACCCGGATGACGGCAAAGACAGAAAGAGGAATAAAAAGAAAAAGTACAGAATACGGAGGATCAGGAACCCTATGTCCCGGATGAGCGGTTTACACAAGTTGCAGAGCCGGAAAAGGTGGAGACATCCTTCCGGTTTACAACTGTGGATAAGGTCTATGCCATAGCCAAAGAAAATCGTACCAGGGTTTACGGGAATGTTGGCGGAACCGGAAAAGCAGTGGGGATACTGGACAAGGATGCACTTTGCTTTATTCTCCAGGACGAGGAGGGCGGATGGTCCTACATAGAATCCGGAAATGTGAGAGGATTTGTGAAGACCTCCTCTCTGGAGACAGGGGAAATCGCAGAAAAGAGGGTTCGCCTCCAGGGAGAGCTGATCTTCAAAAGGGCAGCAGCCCTGGTAAAATCTGAGGAGAATCCGGCCTGGACCTACACAAAGACGACCACAGGTGCAACGGTGGTGGACAAGGAGTATGCTCTTTCCAATACAGAGGGACTCAATGTGCGAGAGGAAAAGGACACAGAATCCGCATAGTGGGCAAGCTGAATAAGGATGGCATCTGTTTTGTGCTGGCTGACCGGGATGAGGAATGGACGTTTGTGGAGTCCGGTGATGTGCGGGGATTTGTAAAAAGCGAGTACCTGATACAGGGAAGGGAAGCAAAAGAAGCAGTGAAGGAGAAGGGAGAGGCAACCTTTCCACTGGCCAGCGAGCTGATTGAGCCAAAAGATAATAAATCTTGCTATTATACCTTCACCTCTGTGACCGAGGCAGACGCGGACACCATGAAGTACCTTGGCAATTTCACCCTCACAGCATACTGCAGTTGTCCGCTCTGCTGCGGAAAGTGGTCTGGGGGCATGGCAGCCGGCGGAGTTTATCCTGTGCAGGGAAGAACCGTTGCCATGGCAGGTGTGGAGTTTGGCACCAAGCTGGTAATCGGGGACCAGGTTTACACAGTGGAAGATCGTGGAACCCCCTATGGTCATGTGGATATCTATCTGGTAAACCATTCGGATGCCGTCCTGTTCGGCAGACAGAATGCGGATGTATATCTTCTGAAGGAAGCGGATGACTCGGGGAGGATGAGAAGATTCCAGAGACAGAGAAAACGGTATCCTAAAAAAGAAGCAGTGAAAAAAGTCCCTATGATAATGAGAAAAGACGCGGGTGGCGTCCGTACTAAGACATCTGTACGGCAGAATAAGACAAAAATCGAAAAATTTTACCCTAAATAAGTAAAATTTCCTATTTGAATTTTACGGATAGACGAGTATAATGTCTATAACAAAGAAAGAAAGGGTGATGAAAGCCATGGTAAGTGTACCGGTTGAATTTAGAAGTCCGGAGGATATCGTTGCTTTTGTGGATATTGTCAGTAAGTTTGACTACGATGTGGATTTAAGATGTGGGCGTTACGTTGTGGATGCAAAGTCTATGATGAGTGCTTTTACGCTGAGCTCTTCCAAAAATGTGGAGATGCAAATTCACGCCAGTGAGTGCAGCCAGTTGATATCAGATGTCGCTCAGTACATCTGTGCTTAATAATAGGACCGCTAAAATGATAGAGACAACAGGATAGAAGGAAAGTTTTCGGAGATATGTTGGAAGCTTTCTTTCTTTTTTCATTGAAGACAGACATGCCTACTGTATCAAACTCCAGTCAACAACCCCGCTGCAAGCAACGGGGCATCAAAATGAAAGAGAGGAATGTGCAGAGCAAGATGGATAACAGAGAACTGAGAGCAAAATTGGAATCCTTTGCGGAACCTGAATTCTGGGACTTTTCCAGCCGTCTGATTCCGGATCTGGGTCCGGGTGAGATGCTGGGAGTGATGCTTCCAAGGCTCAGAAAGATAGCGGCAAAGATTGCTGGGGAAGACTGGCGTGGCTATCTTACAACTGCTGAGGATAACTCATTTGAGGAGATCATGCTGCAGGGGATGGTGATCGGCTGTGCTAAAATGCCGTTGGAGGAGAGACTTCAGTGGGTGAGATGGTTTTGCCGAAAATTGGCAATTGGTCCATATGCGACAGCTTCTGTGCAGGACTGAAGGCGGCAAGAGAGGAGCCGGTGAAGATTTGGGAGTTTTTGCAGCCGTGCTTCGTGAGCGGCCGCACGTATGAGATACGCTTTGGCGTGGTCATGCTGATCAATTACTTTGTGGGTGAAGAGTGGATTGGCCAGGCGCTTGCGCTTTTGGACGGCATCTGCCATGAGGATTACTATGTGAAAATGGCCGTGGCCTGGGCAGTATCCATGTATTATGTGAAATTTCCGGAGAGAACCCTGGTATTTTTAAGGGACAATCATCTGGATACCTTTACCTACAATAAAGCACTGCAGAAGATCACAGAGTCCCGCCAGGTAGATGCAGCTGTCAGGGAACGGATACGCGCTATGAAAAGGAAAGTGTAAGGAAGTATTGACAATCTCTGCCAGTGGAATAAAATAGAAAGAAAATAACTATTTGGCAGGTCTGCGCATTTACTGCGCTGACCGTAAGAGGAGGAGAGAGACATGGAGACAAAAGTGACCAGAGAGCAGGCAATGGATTTGCTGAAAAAATACAACCAGGAGCCGTTTCACATTCAGCATTCGCTGACTGTGGAGGGGGGTGATGCGGTGGTATGCAAGGGAGCTGGGCTACGCGGACGAAGAGGAATTTTGGGGGCTGGCAGGACTGCTTCACGATGTGGACTTTGAAAAGTATCCTGAGCAGCACTGCGTAAAGGCGCCTGAACTCTTGGCAGAGATCGGGGCAGAGGAGGAACTGGTACATGCAGTCTGCAGCCATGGATATGGGATTGTATCCGAGGTGGAGCCGGAGCATGAGATGGAAAAAGGTCATGTTCGCTGCGGATGAGCTGACCGGGCTGATCGGGGCTGCTGCCCGGATGCGTCCCTCAAAGAGTGTGATGGATATGGAGGTTTCCAGCCTGAAAAAGAAGTTTAAGGACAAGCGTTTCGCAGCCGGATGTTCCAGGGATGTGATACGCCAGGGGCGGAACGACTGGGATGGGATCTGAATAAGCTGTTTGAAATGACGATTCTTGCCATGCGGGACTGCGAGGAGGAGATTCAGGCGAGTGAATAGACCGAACCTGTGCAGTGACATTTTTCACATAATCCCATGTTTTAACTGCCATAATTCCATGTATTTAAAAGGAGATGTATGGTAGGATTAGGGCAGAGAGATAGTGAAAAATACCTGTAAAAGGAGGAACGCACAGATGGGAATTGCAGTTGAGGAACCGAAAGGGTTATTCACATTACAGACCAGAAACGGAACCTATCAGATGAAAGTGAACACTTATGGGTTTCTGATTCATCAGTATTATGGGAAGAAAGTGGAAGCGCAGGATATGGGATACCTGCTGACGGAACAGGATATTGGATTTTCCGGAAATCCCTGGGATGTGGGAGAAAATAGGAATTTTCCCTGGATGTGATGCCCCAGGAATACACTGGAGATGAAAATGGGGATTTCAGAATACCCAGCATTGCGGTGGAGTATGAGGACGGAAGCAGAGGGCTGGATCTGCGGTATGACTCATACCGCATCATGCCTGGGAAATATGCCCTGAAAGGACTTCCGGCAATGTATGGGGACAGCCAGGATGCAAACACACTGGAGATTGTGCTCAGGGATAGGGTTGCGGCGATAGAGATAGCGCTGCTATACAGCGTCTGGGAGGATTATGATATCATCACCCGATCCGTAAGAGTCATAAACCGGGGAGAGTCATCCGTGTGTCTTCAAAGAGCGGCTTCTATCTGCCTGGATTTTCCCAGGGGGAATGGAATCTGATGCATTTTACGGCCGCCATGCCATGGAGCGCCTGGCAGAGCGAAGGCCTCTGGGGCATGGTATTTTTTCTGTGGAGAGTGTGAGAGGAACCTCCAGCCACCATCACAACCCTTTCATAGTACTCTGTGACCAGAAGGCGAATGAGGACTGGGGAGACTGTTATGGGATGGCTTTAGTGTACAGCGGAAATTTTGAAGCCAAAGTGGAAGTAGACCAGCAGAACCAGGCCAGGGTTGTGATGGGAATTCATAGCAGGAAGTTTAACTGGGTGCTGGAGGGGGGACAGGAATTCACTGCTCCTGAGGTGATCCTCTCCTACAGTCCCAACGGGTTTGGAGCCATGTCCAGGAACCTGCACAGAGCCATGCGCACTCATCTTTGCAGGGGAAATACCGGGATATGAGAAGGCCGATCCTGATCAATAACTGGGAGGCCACATACTTTGACTTTGACCAGGACAAAATTCTCAAGATTGCGCAGGGAGCGGCAGAACTCGGTGTAGAAATGCTGGTATTAGATGACGGGTGGTTTGGAAAGAGGGACAGCGACGGTACCGGATTGGGAGACTGGGAGGTCAATATCGGGAAGCTAAAGGGAGGACTGAAACCTCTGGTAGATAAGGTGAATGTACTGGGCATGAAGTTTGGACTTTGGTTTGAACCGGAAATGATATCAGAGGACAGTGACCTCTACCGCAGGCACCCGGACTGGGTTTTAAGAATGCCCGGGAGAGAGCCCGTGCGCTCCAGAAGCCAGCTGGTTCTGGATATGTCCAGGACAGAGGTGCGGGATTACATTTTTGAAAAGATGTGCCTGGTATTGGACAGCGCCAACATAGAGTATATTAAGTGGGATATGAACCGAAGTATCAATGAGGTATACTCCGATAAGCTGCCAGCCAGCCGCCAGGGAGAGGCGGCGCACCGCTATGTGCTTGGAATCTATGAATTTTTGGAAAAACTCATTCACCGTTATCCGGAACTTTTGTTGGAGGGATGCAGCGGGGGGAGGGCGGTTCGACGCAGGAATGCTGTATTATTCCCCGCAGATCTGGTGCAGCGACAACACAGACGCCATCGACAGACTGAAGATCCAGTATGGTACCTCCTTCGGGTATCCCATATCAGCAATGGGTAGTCATGTTTCCGCAGTTCCCAACCATCAGACGGGGAGAATCACTCCTCTTTCCACAAGGGCTGTTGTGGCTATGGCCGGAAGCTTTGGCTATGAGCTGGACTTGAATAAGCTCACTGAGGAGGAGAAGCACCAAGTTAAGCAGCAGATACAGACCTGCAAAAAATACTGGAAGTTGATTCATCAGGGGATTACTACCGGCTGACAGATCCCTTTAGGGAAACCCGATTTGCGCTCTGGCAATTTGTATCTCCGGATAAGGGGAGGCCCTGGTGCAGGGGGCGGTGATAGAGCCAAAGGCAAATATGCTGCCCTGCCACATCTGCCTGAGAGGCCTGGATGGGCAGAAAAGATACCGCGTTAACGGGGACAGAGTATATACAGGTGCAGCGCTTATGAATGGGGAATTCTCCTACCTCAGATGCAGGGCGACTATCAGCCTGTGGAGCTGTATCTGGAGGAAATGGGACCATTTCACATCCCGTCAGTCTCTCTCTTTTCGTGCCGGTGATCAGCAATTCCGGTGTCTCGCGGTAGGTTTTGGGACTGAGACCGTACTTCTGCTTAAAGATTTTGGAGAAGGCCAAAGGGTCCTCATAGCCCACATGGGACGCAATGGCGCCCACCGAAAGATCAGTCTGGGATAGGAGGGAAACAGCCTTTTCCATTCTAAGATTCACCAGAAATTCCTGTGGAGAAACTTTCATGACCTTTTTAAAGCTGTTCGTCAGGTAACTGCGGTTGATTCCGATATACTTTGCAAGGTCGTTAATCTTTATACGCTGTGAATAGTTGAGAGAGAGATAGTTGACCGCCTGCTTCACGTAGACGGAGCCAGGGTAGTCGTAATTAAAGGCATCCTGGGAAGCGGATTGGTGGTCTTCAATTAGAGCTGCAAAAAGAGCAGCATACAGCTGTTTCGCTTCAACTCATTGGCATAGGTGAGCTGATGAGCCTCCAGCATCTGGTCCACATAGCCCACCAGCGCTTCTGTACAGGAGAAGGTGCCCGTGGGCGCCTCCTTAGTAAAGCCTGCACCTGCTGCGCATTCGTTTGCCTTCAGACCATTAAAGCCAACCCAAATGTACGACCAGGGTTCCCGCTTATCCGCCTCATAGTAGGTTTCCTCTCCGGGGAATATGAGGAACGCCTGTCCGGCTTTCAGGGGAAAGGTTTTCTGACCAGTTTGAAAGATCCCCTTTCCCTTGGTGACCACGTGCAGTACATACTCGGTACGTGCCTGAGGCCCAAAGCCAAATCCCGGAAAACAGTTTTCCGTACCGCAGTAGCTCAGATACAGATCCACATAATCCCTGCGGAGATCTTCCAGACATTTAAAATGAGCGGAACTTGTGTAGCCAGCCTGTAAGTTCATAGAGCACTCTCTTTCTATCTGTTTTTACAGTTTCTCGCAGCTGTTCAGTGCCTTCACAGTTACAGTTTTCTATAAAGCGAAGGAAACCTTCCCTGCCCTGTGCAGTACATTTGTACACGCCTGCGTGCTCCAAAACCTGCATAAAGACAGTCCCAACCTCCTGTTGAAGGATCTGCATCACATTGTCCTTCGTGACGGCATCGTACTTGGGAAGAAATTCCTCCACCCAATCTGCATGTTTTTCCAGAACCTCATTGGAGCGGGGATCGGCTCCAGTTACCAGGCAGTCTGCAAGCTGTTCCAGTTCGGATTTCAGTCTGGCGGGAAGCACTGCCAGTCCCATAACTTCTATCAAACCGATGTTTTCCTTCTTAATGTGGTGCAGCTTTGCATGGGGATGATAGACTCCCAGCGGATGCTCCTCTGTGGTGATATTGTTACGCAGCACCAGATCCAGTTCATAGGCATCTCCCCGTCTTCTGGCGATGGGAGTGATGGTGTTGTGGGGTTCCCCTTCTGTGTATGCATAGACAAAAGACTCCTCATCCGTATATTCTCTCCAGACAGTCAGAATGTGGTCAGCCAGATCAATGAGTCTTGCCGGGTCACAGGATTTCAGACGGATCACCGACATAGGCCATTTTACAATGCCGGACTTTACATCCTCATAGCCGGGAATGGTAAAAGTACTCTCCAGAGGGGCTTTTGCCATTGCGAACTCATAGTGTCCCCCCTGGAAATGATCGTGGCTTAAGATGGAGCCTCCCACTATGGGCAGATCCGCATTGGAACCTACAAAATAATGAGGGAACTGGCGCACAAAGTCCAGCAGTTTGGCAAAAGTGTCCTCTCAATCTTCATGGGGATATGCTCGTAGTTAAACACAATGCAGTGCTCATTGTAGTAGACGTAGGGAGAATATTGGAATCCCCACTGGCTGCCGTTTACCGTGACAGGAATCACACGGTGGTTCTGTCTTGCTGGGTGGTTGGTGCGCCCTGCATATCCCACATTCTCAATACAGAGCTGACATTTGGGGTAGCCGCTCTGTTTGGCCAGTTTGGCGGCAGCGATAGCCTTTGGGTCCTTTTCCGGTTTGGAGAGGTTGACTGTGATATCCAGATCGCCATAGGGGTGGACGTCACCCACTTTTGATCCTTACAGATGCGGTAACGGCGAATGTAATCCGTGTCCTGGCTGAATCGGTAATAGTAGTCTGTGGCCTCCTGTGGGGGAATGCGTAAAAGCTGCTGGAATTTTTCAATAACCTCGTGGGGGCGGGGGAGTCAGAAGGCCCATCACTTTTGTGTCAAAAAAGATCACGGTAGGTAACGCTGTCCTCCGGCAAAAGTCCGTTGGCAGCGGCATAGTCCAGAATTTCCGCCAGCGTTTCTTCTAAATTGACGTTTATGTATTCTTCAGCAGGCTCTTCGTAATCCTCCAGCTTGAGCAATTCCAAAATTGCATTGGTAGTGAAAACAGCATCCTCCTGCCGAATCAGTCCGGTTTCCAGACCATAGCTTACCAGTTTTTTAATACTCTCATTTATCATAGCTTTTCTCCCTTCTTTGATCTGCGTCAGCAGTTCATATCGGGTTACTGTTCACACGTTCACAGTAACATGCATAAATCCATGCAAAATCGCCTGCGGCAATGGGATTTATGTACCCTTGAATCATTTTCTTAGGGCCTGAGCAGTAAATGCTCAGACCTGAGTGAACTGTAACCATATTGGTTTTTTTTATGTTTTATAACAAAAATATTGTTTTATAACATAAAAAATGTGATAAAGTTATTATACCATATTTAGGTGGTTTGTAAAGAGAAATCAGGAAAAATATAGAAGGAAATGCTTTCTCCCAAAAGGGGGATGCTTGACAGAAGGTATGCAATGAAATATACTAAAATCAATAATGTTTGCGCAGAACAGGCCTGATTGTACTGCCTTCAAGAGGGGAAACTGGAAGGAGGAGTAATGGGTGCTGCATATGCGTGCAGCTCCCGGTAAAAGGCTGACCGGGGCGGAGGGGAGAGCGAGATGGAGAAAAGGGATACCCCTTCTTCTGGTGGATGATATGGAAGTCAACCGTGCGATTCTCCGCAGCCTTTTTTGAACAGGAATACAATCTGCTGGAGGCTGAGAATGGTGCCCAGGCGTTCATGCTGATTCAGCAGTACAGAAGCTCCTTGGCGGCAGTACTCCTGGATGTGGTTATGCCGGTAAAAAATGGTTACCAGGTTATGGAGGAGATGACCAGGGCAGGTCTCATGGCATACATACCAGTAATTGTCATAACCTCTGAGAACTCCATAGAGAATGAGGTGCGGGCTTTTGATCTGGGAGCGGCGGATATAATTATTAAGCCCTTTGAGCCCCATGTGGTGAGAAGGCGTGTTCAGAATGCCGTGGATCTGAACCGGCATAAAATGCATCTGGAAGAGATGGTGGGGGAGCAGGCGGCAAAGCTGAGAGAATCCAGGGATGTCATTATGGATACGCTTTCTTCCGTCATTGAACACCGCAGCATGGAGACAGGGCAGCATGTCCTGCGTATCCGGATGTTCACAAAGCTGTTGCTGGAGAATGTGATGCGCTACTGTCCGGAGTATGAATTAAACGAGAGAGCAGTGGGGGTTATTGCGGAGGCTGCCGCGCTGCATGATATTGGAAAGATCTCTATCGCGGACACCATACTCAATAAACCGGGGAGGCTGAATCAGGAAGAATTTGAAGTGATGAAAACCCACACGTTAAAAGGGTGTGAAATTCTGACAGGCCTTGACCGGATGGGGGACAAAGAGTATCTTCGCTATGCTTACAATATCTGCCGTTATCATCATGAACGCTGGGATGGGGGCGGTTATCCGGACAGGCTGAAGGGGACAATATCCCGGTATGTGCCCAGGCAGTGGGAATCGCGGACGCTTATGATGCCCTCACCACAGATCGCGTTTATAAAAGGCAATACCTCCCCAGCGGGCCCTGACAATGATTTTAAATGGTGAGTGCGGCAGTTTTTCACCAAAGTTGCTGGAGTGTCTGAAAACGTAAGGGAATCCTTTTTGAGCTGACAAGAGAGTATGCGGATGGACAGCAGCCAAAAGCAGAGATCGTACAAACAGCTTCCATGTCAGTGCCGTCCCATGTGGAAAGTATTCCGGAAATCGGGCAGATGAAATATTTTGCATTGCTGCGCTACATTGAGTCCACTGTTTTGGAGGTAGATATTGACAGCGGATTTACCATCTGGTTTATCAGCAGAATGAAGACTTTGCGGATCTTAGATCAGGCGGCACATTTGAGGAATCATACCAGGCTTTCGTGGAAAATGCGGTGCACCCCGAAGACCGTGAGGTGGTACTGAGACTATAGAGAATTATATAGAAGAATTTTTCAGCAGAGGTATCATCAAGCGCACTTACTGTACAGAGTTCTCCACCGTACCAGCGGAGAGTACATCTGGTATGAGTCCACAGCGCTGCGGGTGGATATAGACAGTCCCAGACGCCATAAGGTGCTGATTATCTGAGGCAAAAGCCCCGGATTCTGGCCGGGCATTGGAGGATGGGATTCCTCCCATTCAGAATATACTTGCCGGTGTCCGTCAATGTATCAATGATCAATGGCTGACGCTCAGGTATATGAATGAGGGATTTCTCACCCTGCTTGGTTACCGGCGCAAAGAGATAGAGGAGAGGTTCCACAACCGCTATATGGAGATAATCCACCCGGATGACAGAATGTCTGTTCGCAGCCGTCTCCGTCAGGGATTTAACGCCGGAAAAACACAGGAACAGGAATACCGCCTGATTGCTAAGGATGGAAGAACGGTGTGGGTACTGGACAAATGTTATTTGGAGACAGAGAAGGACGGAGTGGAGTGCCTGAACGGTGTTCTTACAGACGTCACCCAGATCAAGCGGGTCCAGGAGGAACTGCGCCTTACTATGGAGCGCTACCGGGTGATACAGGATCAGACAAATGATATCATTTTTGAGGGAGATCTGAGGACGGGTGAGGTGTTTTACTCCTCAAATTGGGAGAAGAAATTTGGATATAAGCCTTTAAATAACAAGATTTTTTCCAGGCTGCAGTGGGATTCCCATCTGTTTCGGAGGATATCCAGGGCTTGAGGAAGTGGATGGACGAGATCGCATCCGGGATACCCTATGGGGAGACAGAACTGCGGATTGCGGATGCCCAGGGAAAATACCGCTGGTGCAGGGTCCGCGCTACCACCCAGTTTAATGATGAGAATGAACCGGTAAAAGCGGTGGGCGTCATTCTGGACATTGATAAAGAGAAAAAGAGAATTCAGGCCCTTACGGATATGGCGCAGCAGGATGCGCTGACCAGGCTGTACAATAAAAACACCGCCCGTGAGAAGATTCAGCTCAGGCTGGACCGCAGAAGAGACGGGGAGAGGCTCGCAATGATGATCATTGATCTGGACAATTTTAAGCAGGTTAATGACCTGCATGGCCACATGTTTGGGGATGCGGTGCTGGCGGAGGCGGCCTTTCGTCTCCGAGAGCTCTTTGGGGCGTGGGACATTGTCTCCAGGTTTGGAGGGACGAATTTTTGGTCTTTCTCCAGTACAATTTTGGGAGGATTATCTAGAGAAAAAGGCGTCAGAGGTGGTCAAAGCCTTTCGGAGTGTACATATGGATGAGCTGCAGAAGTTCAGCCTGTCCTGCAGCATTGGGGTTTCCAGGTGTCCCCAGGACGGAATGGATTTCAGAATCTTTTCAGAGATGTGACAGGGCGCTTTACCAAGCTAAACAGAGAGGAAGGACTGTTACGAAATTTATAATGGAGAGAAAATGTCAGGGGCTTTTGGGAGAAATGTGGATATGGCTTTTACAGCAGGTACCCGTATAGAATCGGACGAGGTGAAGGAGTCAGTGTCGACAGCTTTGTGCTTCAGGCTTTTCAAAAGCTGTATGAGACGGAAGATGTGGAGAAAGCAATTAATGGAATCCTGGAGATTGTGGGGCGTAAGTACAATGTAAGCAGAGTTTATATCTATGAGGATGCAAAGGACGGCATGCATACCCGAAATACCTTTGAGTGGTGCAATCAGGGAATTCCCTCCCAGATGTATCGGCTGCAAAATGTGAACTATAAAAAGATGGGTGGAAAATACCGGGAGAATTTTGACGAGAATGGGATCTTCTACTGCCAGGACATAGCAGCACTGCCCCAAGAGCACCGCCCATGCTCCGCCGACAGAATGTCCGCTCCATGCTTCAGTGTGCGGTGCGCGATGGAGGTAGGTTCATCGGTTTTGTGGGCTTTGATGACTGCACGGTACTGCGCAGGTGGACACAGAACCAAATCGATGCGTTGATCTTTGTCTCAGAGCTGTTATCCACTTTTCTGCTGAAAAAGCGGGCTCAGGACCAGGCGGTGTCCATCGCTGAGAATCTCAGGATGATACTTGATAATCAGGATTCCTGGATTTATGTGATTGATCCTGACACCTATGCGCTTCTCTATATCAATGCGAAAAACCCTGCGCACAGTGCCGGATGCAAAGGTCGGTATGAGCTGTCACGGAGCGTTTTTTTTCATAGAGATCATCCCTGTGAACATTGTCCGGTAAGGGATATTAAAAGAGTGGGCAACAGGACTTTGGAGGTGTACAATCCTTTCCTGAACATTTGGACCATGGCGGACGCCAGTGTGATTCGGTGGGGAAAAGAAGAGGCATGTCTCATTTCCTGTCATGATATCACAAGATATAAGCAGGAATCCTATCAAAAGATGAATAACAGAGGGACATTGGGGAGGATGTAATAGATTAGATATAATAAAGGAAGAAAAGGAAGCGTATCCCATGATGAAAGAAACGACAGTAATGCGTTTAATGAATACCATATCCAAATCAACCTCCCCGTTTCATGCGGCTCGGGGAGGCTGAAGCACAACTTCAGCAGGCTGGGTACACAAAACTGGGCTGGAGGAGAGCTGGAACCTGAAAAGGGGTGGAAAATACTATGTCTGTCCCTTCGGTACCACGGTCATTGCCTTTCGGGTCAACCCGGAGGGAGGTTCCACGCAGTCAGTGAGGATCTCCTCCGCTCATATTGACAGTCCGGGGCTGCGCATCAAAGCCGGAAAGGATATGGAATCTGACTACTATCTGAAGATCAATGTGGAAGAGTATGGCGGAGGAATCTGGAATACCTGGATGGACAGACCCCTGTCTGTGGCAGGCAGAGTGATTCTGAGGGGAGATAATCCCTTTGAAACCAATACCCGCCTGATCGATTTTCAGGAGCCCATCTTTGTGATTCCCAATCTGGCGATTCATTTAAACCGTTCGGTCAATGAGGGGATTGCAGTGAAACCCCAGACGGACCTGATTCCCATAGCCGGATGCGGAGAGTATCAAAAAGGTGCCTTTCAAAAAGAGATGGCCAGGCGGCTAAAAGTGAGGGAGGAGGATATCCTCAGCTATGAAATGTGCCTGTACAACCAGGAACAGGGAACCGCAGCAGGCCTGAATGGGGAACTTCTGCTTGCGCCCAGACTGGACAATCTGACATCCATGCAGGCTTGTCTGACGGGCTTAGCGGAGGGCAGCCGTGCAGAGGGGATGGATGTGATTGCCCTGTTTGATCACGAGGAGATCGGAAGCAGAAGCAGAAACGGAGCTGCTTCAAACCTTCTGGAAAGTGTTTTGGAGAGAGCTTTTTACGGCCTGGGATACACCAGACAGGCATTTTTGGAGAGTATGGCTTCGGGCTGCTATCTGTCCCTGGATGTGGCGCACGCAGACCACCCCAACCACAGAGATGAGACAGATCCTACCACGGGAATTCGTCTTAATGAGGGCGTGGCAGTCAAGACCACTGCAAGGCAGAGTTACTGCACGGACGGCGAGATGACAGGAGTGCTTATGCAGCTGGCCGGAATAGCCGGGGTACCCTGCAGAGTCAATTATCCCCGGTCCGGCTCCAAAGGGGGAAGCACCGTGGGACCCATGGTTGCGTCGGGCTTTTTGCCTAACAGTGCGGATATCGGTATCCCCATCCTGGCAATGCATTCCGCTATGGAGACGGCCGGGGCTTTGGATCAGTGTTACTTAGAAGAATTGATGAAGGTATACTATGGCACAGAGGCAGTGTAGCCTATTCACACTTCTTTTTTGCACTCGTCCTCGTTTATTTCCACTAGTATGATATCTGAGCCGATCTGGGTAATACATTTCCACGGAATGACGTATTCCGAGTCTCTGCCCAGAAAGGAACAGAGCTTTCCGGGCCCCGGGACGATAAGGAAGAGGATGCAGCCGGTGCGCGGGTCAATATCCACGTCCACGGCACAACCCAGAGACCGGCAGGTACAGATGTTGATTACTTCTTTTTGGCGTAAATCACACAGGCGCATGACAGCTCCTTTGGCATAGTATGCTTGTTATAATATATGCATAGACTTGCCGAATCGTTACCGCTGTTCTTTCAACTAGTGTACTGTAACAATCTATTCTTGACAGGAGGGGATGGATTGACTATACTCTAGTTAACATAAATTGTAAATGCGCAGACCTGTTGAATAGTTGCCATAAATTCCGGAAAATAAGGTACGCAGAGACAGTCAGGGAAAGAACAGAGGAGGAGCAGTATGAAATGCCCATTTTGTAATCAGGAAAATACAAGAGTTGTGGATTCCAGGCCAGCGGATGACAACAGTTCCATCAGAAGAAGGAGACTGTGCGATGAGTGTGGAAAGCGATTTACCACCTATGAAAAGGTGGAGACGATTCCGCTGATCGTAATTAAGAAGGATGAGAGCAGGGAGCAGTATGATCGTTCTAAGATTGAGGCCGGAGTGCTGAGGGCCTGTTACAAACGGCCGATACCGGTTCAGGAGATCAATAAGTTGATTGATGAGGTGGAGACAGAACTGTTCAACCGGGAAGAGCGTGAGATTGCCAGCAAACTGATCGGTGAGATAGTGATGGACAAGCTCAAGGATCTGGAGGCAGTGGCCTATGTGAGGTTTGCCTCTGTGTATCGGGAGTTTAAAGATGTAAATACCTTTATGGATGAGCTCAAAAAAGATTTTGAATTAGGAAAACTTGTTTATGGAATGGTCAAATACCCCGCAGCTTGCTGTGGGGTATTTTAATGTCTGTGTATACAAAAAGGCCAGTTTACAGCTGATATGCGCACCCAAAGGAGGCGAACAGTAACGGTTATTCGCTGATTTTGGAGAAAATGCTGGAGAAAAATGTCGGGAATAGTTGCACCAAAAGGGCACAAGGTGATATACTGATCAAAGAAATATGCCGTCAGCTATGAGAGGCATATTTGAAAGGTGAAGCGTTTTGAAGAGAAGAATTGATCAATTAATAAATGAAATTTTTGAATATGAAGCGCCTGGAATACAGATATCTGAGACAGAAATCAGCGTCTCTGTTAAAAAGGGAAATTTACCGTGGAAGTTTTCAGGTGGAAAGCCCGATTCAGAAGAAGATAAAGGGATTTATCTATTCCTCCAGTGCAAGAGTCGGTTATGAACCGGATGCATTTTACGGCATAAGTGAGAAGGTTGTGTATGAGGTGGACACGGCCGGCATGGAGGAAGGGAGGTGCTTTCGGGCGTCTTTACTATCTGTACGGATGCCGGCGAGTATCGCATTCCCTACAGAGTAGAGATTGAGCGCAGTGCAATAAAGACCTCTACAGCCGTGATTGGAAACATGGAGGATTTCATTAAGCTCGCCCAGGAGGATTTTCAGAAAGCGTACCTGATTTTTGTTTCACCTGGGTTTTCACGGCTGGTCTATGAGGAAAACCCACAGTGGATTTCCCTGTATGAGGGGCTGACCGCTCAGTCTGTCAATTACAGCAGTCTGGAGGAATTTCTGATCGGGCTGAATAAAAGAGCGCAATCTGGCTGCAGGCGGACAAAGAGGAAGCGGTTTACAGGGACGTTAAGCAGCAGGTGCAGGAGTCATTGGTTTTGAGTAAAAGTACCTGGGGCTTTATGCGCTTGGAGATTTCCTCAGATGCTCCGTTTCTCAAAGTGGAGCGTCCGCTGGTCACTACGGATGAGTTTATAGGCAGTACTTACCAGATGGAGTATCTGATTGATCCCGGGCTGCTTCATCCGGGCAGAAACTGGGGCAGAATAGCAGTAAAACACCGTTTCAGACATTGGAGTTCAGGTGCTTGTGCATTGCACAGAAAATGGGCAGGTGATACGCGCACATCTGGCGCAGCAGAGGCAGGTGGCAAATCTCCTCTCACTCTACATTGACTTCAGGCTTAGGCGCATCCATATTAACGCCTGGATTACCAGATCCCAGGAGGCTCTGGAAGAATACCGCCAGGCCGGAGGCACACATACCATGCTGGACTTGTTTCAGGCACAGCTCTTTTTTGCTGCGGACAAACAGGATGCGGCCTGCATGATTTGGAAAACCTGGACCAGCACAAGGAACGGCTGAATACCCCAGAGATTTTGGGATACTATCTGTATCTGACCACCTTCTACCACAAAGACAAGGGAGTATATCGACTATGTGGAGGAGCAGGTATCCAGCCTGTTTTTACAGAATCCGGAGAACTGGAAGCTTCAGTGGTTTTTACTGTATCTGCAGGAGAATCTCATGGTTCATCCCGCAGAGAAGCTGGAGGCGATCTTGCAGCAGTATGTGCGGGGCTGCCGCAGCCGGATTATGTATCTGGAGGCTTACCACACCATAGAGAAGTCTCCCCCTGCTCTTGAAAAAAGCTGGGGGATTTTTTGAAATACAGGTGTTGAAATTTATATGCCGGGAAAAGCTGTTAAGCGGGGAGATCATCATGCAGATCAGCGATCTGGCAGGCAGACATAAGGAGTACTCAAAAGAGCTCTACGAAATCTTGAGGACCTGTTACCAGGTGCGTCCCTCAATGGTCTGCTCCATGTGATCTGCAGTCTGCTGATCAAGTGACACAAAACCGGCAGCGAGTATTTTACATGGTATGAAAGAGGTGTGGATGCGGATCTGCGCATCACAGGTCTGTATGAATACTATGTGGATTCCCTGGGAGGACAGGAGGAAACCCCTTCCCAAAAATGATCCGCATGTATTTTTCCTATAATAATGCTCTGGATTACCGCAAGAAGGCCCAGGTATATGCCAATGTGGTAAAAAACAGGGAAAGAGATCCCCAGACCTATCAGAGTTACCGTCCAATGATTGAAAAGTTTATGGTGGACCAGCTTACCGCTGGTAAGATCAGCAAAGATCTGGCTTTCTTGTACGGGACCTTTCTCACAAGATCTGTTCTGAACCGGAAAATGGCGCAGCACCTCACAAAGGCATTGTTCACCTATGAACTGCAGTGTGACCAGAGAGACATCCACAGCGTGATCGTGATGCACAAGCAGTTGAAGAAAGAGCAGAGAACCTCCGTCTCAGAGGGGCGTGCCTATATTCAGCTGTACACTCCGGATACCAGATCTTTCTGGAGGATGGGGAGGGATACGCCATGCCCGTTCCATTTCGTTTACCCTGACCAGGATTCTGGAGAACAGTGATTTTATGGAATACTGCAGGGAACTGGCTCCTGAGAGCCCTGGTCTGGTGCTCTACACCTGCGGGATGGCGGATGGGGAGAATCCGGTGAACAGCTCGAATGCGGAGCAGTTCGGCAGACTTCTGGACATGGAGGAGGTAAAGGATACCTACAAGGAGGAAGTACGCCGGAATATTCTGGACTATTACTATGACAACCAGGGAGACGAAAGCCTCTACGAATATCTCCACAACATTGACTATGACATTTTTATCCGCACGGATAAGAAAAAGCTGGTGGAGCTGCTGACTGCGGAGGAATGTGCAGAGAAGCCTTTGAACTGGTTTCGAAGTATGGGCCGGAAAAGGTGAGCCCCATATCCCTGGTGCGCATGTGCAGCAGAAACATCCTGAGCAGGGAGTATGAGGCGGACGAAATGCTGGTGTCCATCTGCTATTTCTGCTTTGAACAGGGGAAATACGATGAGACAGTGCTGGCCTATCTGCTGAGATACTATGACGGTCCCGTGGAGTCCATGAAGACCTTGTGGAAGGCAGGCAGAAAATTTGAACTGGACACCATGGCCCTGGAGGAAAAGATACTCATGGTCCTGCTGTTCGTGAGATGCGGAGCGCAGGATACGGAGGAGATTTTGACTCCTACAGGAGAAAGCTGGGCAGAAAGAAATTGCTGCTGGCCTATGTGATTTACCGTTCCTACGACTATTTTGTGAAAGAGATTCCGGTGAAGAACCAGGTGTTTGAATACATTGAGCGGGGTTACGAAAGGAAAAATCACCCAGGATATCTGCCTGCTGGCTATGCTGCTTTGGTATACCAGGCGTCCGACGCTGGAAAAATATCAGCAGGAGAACGCGCAGGAGTTGGTGGAAGGTTTCCTGTACCGGGGGCTGCGCTTTGCCTTCTACAAAAATTTGAGCCTGCATTGATACGTGCCTTCCAGCTCCAGGACAAGAGCTTTATTGAGTACCGCACAAATCCCAGGGCAGCGGTAAGCATTACCTATTATAAAGAGGACCGCAAAGGGAAAAGTCGGCTCAGAAGACAGAACTCATGAAGCCGGCCTACGAGGGCGTGTTTGAAAGGGAGTTTACCCTGTTTTACGGTGAGAAAATCGTCTACCATATTGATGAGGAATTGAACGGTGTGGTAAAGAACGGGGAAGAGCTGGTATGTGCCTGGAGTGAGAAGAACAGCACACAGGACAAGACCCGCTATGACCTGATCAATCAGATCGCGGAGCATCTGAAGAAAAAAAAGGAGCAGGCGGCCAGAACTGCGATGAGAACCTATCTGGAGCAGGAATGTCTGGTAGACCGTCTGTTTACTTTGACATAGGCAATGGAGGCATATATGACCAGTGAATTGAATGAGGTGTTGATAGGGTTTGATCTGTGTTATGATTTTTCACAGATGACCTTTTATCATCAGAATAATACAGAGCCGATGACTGTGAGCTCTGTACCGGGAGGAGGAGAAGCATCAGTTTCCCGCCCAGGGACCTGTTTCCTCTGATTGAGCAGAGGGCGGAGCTGGGAATTGCCCTGCTCTCAATTTTTTCAAAAATTCTTTTGAAAAGCTGTCTTCCATCGGGCCGGTAAAGAGGATGATTGTCATGGTTACCATGGAGAAAAATGAAGCCGGTCTGGGCCAGAGCTATTGTACAGGCTTTGGAAATGCTGGACATAGACAGGGAGAATGTATACCTTCAGGATCATATGGAGAGCTTTTTTTTATTATACGTTGAGTCAGAAAAAGAGTTTTGGCATTACAATGTAGCTCTTTTTGAGTATGGCAGAGAGGAATCACTGCCTATGAATTGCGAATTGACTACAGTACAAAACCGGCGTTTGTGAATGTGGAGAAGAGGTCCAGGCTTCATCTGGATAAGAAGGCCAGAGGCGGCCAGGAGAATGAGGAGTGGAACAGAAACAGGGACCGCTTGTTTCTGAACCAGGCCCAGAAGATGATGGGAAATGAGCCGTATTCATCCGTATATCTCATAGGAGATGATTTCAGCAAAGAATGGATGCAGAAATCGCTGCTCTTTCTATGCCGAAAGCGCCATGTGTTCATGGGGAAAAACCTTTATACAAGAGGGGCTTGCTACGGGTGATGGACCAGACAGGGATACAGCCCATAGGTGCGTTTTTGTACAACGGTCCAGATATGATTGAGTTTAACATCGGCATGCGCATGCAGGTGAGAGGGCAGGAGACTTACCACAATATGATCACAGCAGGCGTCAGCTACTACATGGCGCATTATGAATGTGAGTTTCTCCTGGACAATACCCATGAGATAGAGCTTTATTCCAGAAGTATGAAGGGAGAGCAGATGATTCACACCGTGCAGCTGACAAACCTGCCCGAACGGCCGGGCAAGGCTACCAGAACGGATGAGCCTGGAATTTACTGCCAGGAACAGGTGCAGTGTGAAGCTGGATGACCTGGGGCTGGGGGATCTCTATCCTACAGCCGGGAAAAAAGTGGGAGGCCTTGCTTGAATTATAAGGAAATATGGAAGGGAGAACCAATATGGGCCGATATCATCTGTGCCAGGTGAAGAGGGCAGAGCCCCCTACTACATTACCAGTATCAGTACAAAATATATACAATAGAAGAGCTATGCTTCTATCTGCAGCAGAATGTATACCTGATTGACCAGTCCATCGTCAATGAGGAGCTTTGCCTTTGATTCGGGATGAGCTGGGATTGAAACGGCTGTACCGAAAGCTGCATGAACAGTTGGAGAGGGAGGACGAGAGCATTGTCAAGTTTATCATGCCCATCTTTAAAGAGATCAGTTATCTGACGCCTGGGGAGTACAGGGAAATACAGGATCAGATTATGAAAATCGAGATACAGCCGGAGGATCTGAGAAGAAAAATGAAAGCGGACTATCTGGTAAAGTATGAGATGTACAGCAATGCGGTCAATGAGTACTACCAGATCTTAAAGGAGAGAAATCCGGGTAACCTGGGAATCCAGTTCTATGCCTCCATACTCAACAATATGGCTGTGGCTTACGCAAAGCTGTTTCTCTTTGAGGAAGCTGCGGACTGCCTGTGGCAGTCCTACGGGATCGTCCGCTCTAATGAGACCTGGAAGCGTTATCTGTCTCTCCTGCCACTGTACCTGAGCAGGGAAGAGTACGCCAGGAAGCTTAAAGATCTGTCCGTACCCAAGGAACAGATACGGAGGATTGAGGAGCAGAACAGGGAAATTGTAAAAAGCCATGGCAAAAAAAGATGTCAGGCATTGATCCGGAAGAATTTCTGCAGGAGGCCATGGATAAATATGGCAAGAGTTCGGGTTCCTGTTGACAGTTCCTTCAGAATATGCTAGTATGATTTTGCTGATTTACCATAGTAGAGTGATCCATTGGTGAAGAAAAAAAGAGCATATGTATGGAGGAAAGTATATGAAAAAGAAAGCACTGAGCATGATTTTAGCGGCAGCCATGGTAGCAGCCATGACAGCCGGGTGCGGATCAAAGGCAGCAGAGGCGCCGGCGACGGAGGCGGGACAGGCTGAAACCACAGCTGTGTCTGAGGCACAGACAGAGGAAACAAAGGAAACCGGAAGCGAGGCAGCAGGAGATGAGGGCAGCGCGGATGGGGATAATACATTTATCGTAGGATTTGACCAGGAGTTCCCACCGATGGGATTTGTCGGAGATGACGGAGAGTTTACCGGGTTTGACTTGGAGATGGCAGCAGAGGCTGCGAGCCGGATGGGTCTGAAGTAAAGTACCAGCCTATTGCCTGGGACGCAAAGGACATGGAGCTGGAATCCGGAACCATTGACTGTATCTGGAACGGTTTTACTATGACCGGGCGTGAGGATTCCTACACCTGGAGTGAGCCGTATATGAAAAACAGCCAGGTATTTGTGGTGAAGGCAGATTCGGGATCGCATCAAAGGCGGATTTGGCAGGTAAGGTAGTGGATGTTCAGACAGATTCCAGCGCGGAAGCGGCCTTAAACGAGGACGCAGAGCTGAGCGGCTCCTTTGGACAGCTGATCCCAGTGGCTGACTACAACACCGCATTTATGGATCTGGAGTCAGGAGCTGTGGACGCCATTGCCATGGATGATGTGGTGGCAAGCTATCAGATTGAACAGCGTCAGGCGGATTTCGTAGTGCTGGAGGAAACGCTGGCTGCTGAGGAATATGGAATTGGCTTCAAAAAGGGCAATGAGGAGCTGAGAGATAAGGTACAGGCAACACTGGAGGAGATGGCAGCTGACGGAACACTGGAGGAGATCTCCACAAAGTGGTTTGGCAAGGACATAACAACCATCGGCAAATAAGTCAGAACAGTTAGGCAGGGCTGTTGCATTGGAGGCAACGGCCCTGTTTTTTGGTTTTACATAGAAAGGAGGAAGAAAAAATGGAATATTGGATGATGTTATCAAAACTATCGGGAGGAATGCTTACTACCATTGCAATATTTGGACTGACCTTGTTGTTTTCCCTGCCGCTTGGTATGGTGATCACGTTTGGCAGGATGTCAAAAAATAAATTGATTCGAAGTATTTCAAAAGTGTACATATCTATCATGCGGGGAACTCCTCTGATGCTGCAGGTTATGGTGGTATATTTTGGCCCCTATTATCTGCTGAAGCTGCAGATTTCCTCAACGTACCGCTTTACTGCGGTGATCATTGGATTTGTGCTGAACTATGCAGCCTATTTTGCGGAGATCTACAGGGGAGGAATTGAGTCCATGCCTGTGGGACAGTATGAGGCAGCGAAACTGCTGGGCTACCAGGACACAGACATTTTTCCGCATTATTCTTCCGCAGGTGATCAAGAGGATACTCCCCTCTGTGACCAATGAAGTAATTACCCTGGTAAAGGATACCTCCCTGGCTATGGTGATTGCGGTGTCCGAGATGTTTACCATTGCCAAGGCGCTGGCTTCCTCCACAACCAGCATGGCTCCCTATGTGGCTGCCGGTATCTTTTACTATGTGTTTAACTTCCTGGTGGCCTGGGGTATGGAAAAAATTGAGCATAAGATGAACTATTACAGATAGGAGGGAAGAGGATGCATTTACTGGAAATGAATCATGTAAAAAACAGTTTGACGAGCTGGAGGTGCTCAAGGATATTTCCCTGACTGTGGACCAGGGGGAGGTACTGGCGATTATTGGCCCTTCCGGTTCCGGAAAGTCAACGCTGCTGCGGTGCGCTACCTCCTGGAGACTATGGATGACGGGGAGCTGTTCTACCTGGGAGAACCGGCGGCGGTCAGTGAAGAAGGCAGGTCTGTGTATGCAAAAACTGCACAGCTGAGGCAGATTCAGGGTTACTTTGGATTGGTATTCCAGAACTTTAACCTATTCCCACATTTTTCAGTGCTGAAGAATATTATGGATGCCCCCTGCATATCCAGAAAAGGGACCGGGTAGAGGTCAAAAGCACGCGTTGGAACTGCTTGCCAAGATGGGGCTCTCGGACAAGGCAGATGCCTATCCCTTCAGCTCTCCGGCGGACAGCAGCAGAGGGTTTCCATAGCCAGGGCCTTGGCTATGAATCCTAAAAATCCTGTTTTTGACGAGCCGACGTCCGCTCTGGACCCAGAGCTGACCGGGGAGATTTTAAAGGTGATTAAGGATCTGGCTGCGGAGCATATGACAATGGTGATCGTGACCCATGAGATGAACTTCGCTAAAAATGTGGCGGACCACATCATCTTTATGGAACAGGGCGTCATTGCGGAACAGGAACCCCTGATGAACTATTTAACTCAAATAATCAGAGGATGAAAGACTTTTTAGGTAAATTTGAATAAAGCTAAAAAAATGTAGAAACTTGTAACTTGCTTTATAGATTACATTGGTATATACTTTTTACGTAGTTTTACAAAAACGTGTAACTATCAACAGGTCTGCGTATTTACTTCGCTGACCGTAAAAAATGTTTCGGGAAAACTTAAGAAAAGGATAGGTGGAATTCAGATGGAAAAGAAAGAATTACTTTACGAAGGAAAAGCTAAAAAGGTCTACACAACGGAAGATCCTGATGTGCTGATCGTGGATTACAAAGATGATGCGACCGCTTTTAACGGCGAGAAAAAGGGCACAATCGTTGGCAAGGGTGTTGTAAACAACCGTATGTCAAACCACGTTTTTAAGATCCTGGAAGAGCAGGGCGTTCCCACCCATTTGATCGAGGAGCTCAGCGACAGAGAGACAGCTGTGAAAAAGGTAGAGATCGTTCCGCTGGAAGTAATTATCAGAAATGTTGCTGCAGGCAGCTTTTCAAAGAGACTGGGTGTGAAGAGGGAACCAAATTCTCAGCACCTACCATCGAATTCAGTTATAAAAATGATGATCTGGGCGACCCGCTTATCAACGACTATTTTGCAATAGCTCTGAACCTGGCTACCAGAGAAGAGATTGAGACCATCACCAAATATGCTTTTAAAGTAAATGAGGTGTTAAAAGAGTACTTTATGAAGGCCAATATTGAGCTGGTTGACTTTAAGATTGAGTTTGGCCGCTACCATGGACAGATTATCCTGGCGGACGAGACTTCACCGGACACCTGCAGACTGTGGGATGCCACCACACATGAGAAATTGGACAAGGACCGTTTCCGCAGAGATATGGGAAATGTAGAAGAAGCATACAACGAGGTATTTAAGCGTCTGGGATTATAATAGCATTTGCGGGTATGGGGACAGGATGGAAATGACGGACATCATCCTACAGAAAGGTAACGTAAATGCAGAATAGAATACATGAGCAGAGTATCGAATCGGACAAGCTGAGGGAAGAGTGCGGCGTTTTTGGCATCTATGACTTTGACGGGAATGACGTAGCTTCCACAATCTACTATGGCCTGTTTTCGCTTCAGCACCGTGGTCAGGAAAGCTGCGGTATCGCGGTAAGCGATACCGCGGCCCCTAAGGGAAGGTACGGTCATACAAAGGGATGGGCCTGGTAAACGAAGTGTTTACTGAGGATGCCTTTGAGAGCATGAAGGGTGATATCGGGTGGGGCATGTGCGCTATTCCACCGCGGGAGAGAGTACCAGAGAGAACGCGCAGCCGCTGGTTTTGAACTATATCAAGGGAACCCTGGCGCTGGCGCACAATGGGAATCTAATCAACGCACCTGAGCTTAGGGAAGAGCTGGCCTATGGAGGAGCTATTTTTCAGACCACCATTGACTCTGAGGTGATGGCCTATCATATTGCCAGGGAGCGTGTGCAGGCGAAAACCGCGGAGGAGGCAGTGGCGCGCGCCATGCGTAAAGATAAAGGTGCCTACTCTCTGGTTGTTATGTCTCCCAGAAAGCTGATGGGCGCCAGGGACCCCTATGGGTTTAAGCCCCTGAGCATCGGAAAGAGGGACAATGCCTATATTTTAGCCTCAGATACTTGCGCTCTGGACACCATTGGGGCAGAGTTTGTGGGATGTGCTTCCGGGCGAAATTGTCACTATCACCAGGCAGGGAATCCAATCTGATACCAGCATGTGCCTTCCGGGTAACCAGGAAGCCAGATGTATTTTGAATATATTTATTTCGCAAGGCCAGACAGCCGGATTGACGGCGTGGGAGTTTACAATTCCCGCCTTCAGGCCGGCAGGTTTCTGGCCATGGACTCCCCGGTGGACGCAGACCTGGTGGTGGGCGTGCCCGAATCCGGGAATGCGGCTGCACTTGGATATTCCCAGCAGTCGAACATTCCCTACGGAACCGCTTTTGTGAAGAACGGCTATGTGGGCAGGACTTTATCAAGCCTAAGCAGGCAGCCGGGAATCCAGCGTTCGCGTGAAGCTGAATGTCTTAAAGGAAGCGGTTGAGGAAAGCGGGTCATCATGATCGATGATTCCATCGTCCGGGGCACCACCAGCGACCAGATCGTCAGCATGCTTAAGGAGGCTGGGGCCAGGGAAGTGCATATGCGCGTCAGCTCCCCCGTTTTTATGGCCATGCTATTTTGGAACGGATGTGCCCGGGCCAGGGAGCAGCTGATTGCCTACAATAAGACCGTGGAGGAGATCTGTCAAATCATTGGAGCGGATTCACTGGGATATCTGAAACCAGAGCGGCTGAGCCAGCTGGTGGACGGACTGCCCATATGTAAGGGCTGTTTTACCGGTGTTTATCCCATGGACCCTCCCACTGAGGATATACGCGGAGCTTATGAAAAATAGTAACTGTGAAGGTTCGACACAGTTATGAAAACAGACCATAAGGAGAATACAGATGAGTACAGATAAATATCAGAGTCCTCTGTCAGAGCGCTATGCCAGCAAGGAGATGCAGTATATTTTTTTCTCCGGACATGAAGTTCCGCACCTGGCGGAAGCTTTGGATTGCCCTGGCGGAGGCGGAGAGGGAACTGGGACTGAATATTACCCAGGAGCAGATTGACGAGATGAAAGCTCATGCGGATGATATCAACTATGAGGTGGCTAAGGAGCGGGAAAAGATTGTCCGCCACGATGTCATGTCCCACGTGTACGCTTACGGCGTGCAGTGCCCGAAGGCAAAGGGGATCATCCATCTGGGCGCCACCTCCTGCTATGTAGGGGACAACACGGATATTATCGTAATGACCGAGGCTCTGAAACTGGTGAAGAAAAAGCTGGTCAACGTAATTGCAGAGCTTTCCGGTTTTGCCGATGAGTATAAGGCACAGCCAACGCTGGCATTTACCCATTTCCAGCCGGCACAGCCCACAACAGTTGGGAAGAGGGCTACACTGTGGATGCAGGAGTTTCTTCTGGATCTGGAGGATCTGGACCATGTGCTTGCGAATATGAAACTTCTGGGCTCCAAAGGGGACCACAGGCACCCAGGCCAGTTTCCTGGAGCTGTTTGACGGGGACCAGGAGACCATTGACAAGATTGATCCTACGATAGCAGAGAAGATGGGATTCCGGGAGTGCTATCCTGTTTCCGGACAGACCTACTCCCGCAAGGTGGATACCAGGGTTGCAAATGTCCTGGCCGGAATTGCGGCCAGCGCCCACAAGTTTTCCAATGATATCCGTCTTTTGCAGCATCTGAAAGAAGTAGAAGAGCCATTTGAGAAAAGCCAGATCGGATCTTCGGCCATGGCATATAAGAGAAATCCGATGAGAAGTGAGCGTATTGCTTCCCTTTCCCGTTATGTGATGGTGGATGCTTTTAAACCCGGCGATCACCTCAGCGACCCAGTGGTTTGAGCGGACTCTGGATGACTCAGCCAACAAGCGGCTCTCCATACCGGAGGGATTCCTGGCAATTGACGGCATTCTGGATCTCTGTCTGAATGTGGTGGACGGACTGGTGGTTTATCCGAAGGTTATCGAGAAGCGCCTGATGTCCGAGCTTCCGTTTATGGCAACCGAGAATATCATGATGGATGCGGTAAAAGCAGGCGGCGACCGTCAGGAGCTGCATGAGAGGATCCGCCAGCTTTCCATGCAAGCAGGAAAGAATGTCAAGGAAGAGGGTAAGGACAACAATCTGCTGGAGCTGATTGCGGCAGATCCGGCCTTTAACCTCACATTGGATGAGCTAAGAAAAACCATGGACCCCAATAAGTATGTGGGGCGCGCTCCACTTCAGGTGGAGAACTTTCTGAGCAAGATGGTTAAGCCCATCTTGGAGGAAAACAAAGGCCTTTTGGGATTGAAGGCGGAAATCAACGTATAAATTCTGACCGGGTCATTTTATGGCCCGGTTTTTGTAACCCAGGCAGATTTTTAAATCACAGCAGAGCGGGAAGGTGCAGTATGAATATCAATCTGGAATATTACAAGATTTTTTATTATGTGGCAAAGCTGGGCGGCATCACCTTGGCGGCTGAGGAGCTGTCCATCAGCCAGCCTGCTGTGAGCCAGGCCATCAAACACCTGGAGGAGGCGGTGAAAATCTCTGTTTGTGCGAACAGGCAAAGGAGTCCGCCTGACAGCAGCCGGAGAAATGCTTTATGTGTATGTGAAGAGAGGGTATGAATCCATACGGATGGGGGAGCAGAAGCTGAGAGATATAGCCGATCCCGAGTCCGGAGAGATTCGCATCGGGGCCAGTGATATGACGCTTCAGTTTTTCCTGCTGCCCTTTCTTCAGCATTTTCATGAAGAGTACCCCCGGGTAAGGCTGACCGTGACAAACGGACCGACTCCGGAGACACTCCGGTATATGCAGGAGGGGAAGATTGACTTTGGGGTGGTCACAGGACCTCTGCAGGTGAAGGGGGGGACATGGAACTGCGCCCTGTGAGAAAGGTGCGGGATGTGTTTGTGGCGGGCAGCAAGTTTGAGCAGCTTAAGGGTAAAATACTACCCCTCAGGGTGTTGGAGGAACTTCCCATTATCTGCCTGGAAAAACACCAGCACCCGTCGCTATATAAATGAGTTTCTGCGGGAGAACCAGGTAGTATTAAACCCTGAAATTGAGCTGGCGACCAGCGATATGCTGGTGCAGTTTGCCAGGCGGAATCTAGGTGTGGCCAGTGTGGTGGAGGACTTCGCCATGCCCAGTCTCACCGGCGGAGAGCTGTTCCGGCTTGTGTTTGATTGCCCTATTCCGGAACGTTTTATGTATTTGATGCTGGATAAAAAAATCCCCTGTCCGCAGCAGCCAGGCAGCTGATATCGGTTATCCAGGAGTGAACCATAACCATTACTTGCGCTAATGCAAAATATAATGAATATTAATTTTACTTATATACGGTTATCGTGTATACTGAAAAGGCAGGGTCGCTTGGCGATACTGTCAAAAGACAATAGGTAAAGAGTAAAACTACAGGAGGAATTCACATGGTACAGGCAGTTGTTGGAGCAAACTGGGGAGATGAAGGTAAAGGTAAGATTACTGATATGCTCGCGCAGAAAGCTGATATTATCGTAAGATTTCAGGGTGGTGCAAATGCGGGACACACAATCGTAAACGACTATGGCAAATTCGCCTTTCATACTCTGCCGTCAGGTGTGTTTTACGGACATACGACCAGTGTCATCGGCAACGGCGTGGCTCTGAACATTCCTGTTTTATTTAAAGAAGTCAAGAGTATTGTGGACAGAGGGGTTCCGGCGCCAAAGATTCTGGTTTCCGACCGGGCCCAGATGGTGATGTCCTATCATATACTGTTCGATCAGTATGAGGAAGAGCGTCTGGGCGGAAAATCCTTTGGTTCCACCAAATCCGGTATCGCTCCATTCTACTCAGATAAATACGCTAAGATCGGTTTTCAGGTGAGTGAGCTGTTCGACCAGGAGCTCCTAAAGGAAAAGGTGGTGCGTATCTGTGACCAGAAGAATGTTATTTTGGAGCATCTCTACCACAAGCCTTTGCTGAAGCCGGAGGAATTGCTGGCAGAGCTTAGAGAATACCGCGAAATGGTAGAGCCCTTTGTGTGTGACACCTCCGCTTATCTTTGGAATGCCATTCAGGAGGGAAAGAACATTCTTTTGGAGGGGCAGCTTGGATCTTTGAAAGACCCAGATCACGGTATTTACCCCATGGTGACCTCTTCCTCCACTCTGGCTGCATACGGAGCCATCGGCGCAGGAATACCGCCCTATGAGATCAAGAAGATTGTGACGGTTGTAAAGGCTTACTCCAGCGCTGTGGGGGCAGGTGCCTTTGTCAGTGAAATCTTTGGAGAAGAGGCAGATGAACTGAGACGCCGGGGAGGTGACGGAGGCGAGTACGGTGCAACTACAGGGCGTCCCAGGAGAATGGGATGGTTTGACTGTGTGGCAAGCAAATATGGCTGCCGGATTCAGGGAACCACGGATGTGGCCTTTACTGTGCTGGATGTGCTGGGATACCTGGATGAGATCCCCGTGTGCGTGGGATATGAGATCGACGGAAACGTGACTACAGACTTCCCCACCACTGCGATGCTTGAAAAGGCAAAGCCGGTACTGGAGGTACTGCCGGGCTGGAAAGCGGATATCCGCGGAATTGGCAAGTATGAAGACCTCCCTGAAAACTGCAGAAAGTATGTGGAGTTTGTGGAGAAGCAGATCGGTTTCCCCATCACCATGGTTTCAAACGGTCCGGGTAGAGATGACATTATTTATAGATAAGCAGTAACTATCAAACAGGTGAAGATCCACAGGATGGATTTTCACCTGTTTGCTGTACAGGTCTGTTCTCATTACTTTCATCGAAACAATAGGGCCTGTCATATTCAGCCCAGAAGAGATTCTAACTTTTCTGAGGCTGTGGCATAGTCCTCAAACAGAACTGTGTGAAGTCCCAGTTTCCTGGCAGTATCCCTGTTCACGGGGAGTCATCAATAAAGACCGCGTGTTTCGGGTCAATGGAATAACGGGCAAAGAGAGCCTCAAATATGGCTGGGTCCGGTTTGACCTCGTGGATTTCGTAGGACATAAGGCCCCCCGTCCATAAGATCCAGAAAACGCAGTTCCCAAGCGGACTTTTCGCGGGTGGTTTTGGCATAGTTGGAGAGATAGAAAAGCCGGTATCCCTGTCCTTTAAATTGGTCAGCCATGGGATCGTGTAGGGAAACATCTTTAGAGAGCTGGGAAAGTTATCAAATACCATGCGGATTTCATTCTCATATTCTGGGGCCTCTTGAATAAAGAGGGACAGCACCTCCTGGTCCGTAACCGCACTGCGGTCAAACTCAATCCAGTTAGGGCTGGCAAATACCACCCTGGCTACTGCGTCGTAGGTCTTGTCATCAAAAGAAAAGCCGGACAGGCACTCTGGCCAATCAAAGCGCAGAAGTACTCTTCCGATATCAAAAATTATAGTGTCAATCATAGGACAACCTCCTGGTAGTTTTGTCTGTTTCATCATAATACGTTTTCTTCCTATTTGTCAATTATTTACATATTTTAGAAAGATTTCAGAACTTTGTCACCTGAAATTCATAAATCTTTGATATAGTAAAATTGTAATTTGGAACAGATTAAAATATATGCATGAACTGAGGGGAACGTGCATATATTGTATTTGGCAAAAGCCACAAAGGCCTGCCGCAGATGGAAGAATGGGGGATGTTCATGAGATACGTGACTTACTATGAAGAGTGTAATACGCTGACTGCAGACAGATACCAGCAGGCTAAACAGATGATACTAGCGGAGGAACCAAAGAAAAAGCTGGAAAAGTATACACTCAGAAAACTGCAGTTCATAGGAAACAGTTCGCAGAAAGCAATACCAAATTACTATTTATGCCTGAGGGATAAGGATGAGAACCAGATCTATCTGGAAAAAGAAATACATACAGGGCGGGATTTATTATAAAAGATGCCTGAAGCTCTCAAAGGAGGAGTGCAGCCGGATTCTCATGGGGGATCTGGAATGGATGAAGAACCACAAGAAGGCTCTGTTAGCGGAGTTTTATCTGCAGGTGACTTTAAACCACTTAAGTCCCGGCTATATGACAGAGTATGAGCGTGAAATGGTTCACTGCAAGAAGGAAGGATATGTAACCTTCTTTAAGAGTATCAAGAGAGCGGTGGGAACCACAAATCATTTGTTTGAAGATCCGGAATTTTTCATATCCTGCCTGGATCATGGCAAGGTACTTGTGACCTACAAAAAGGCTGCGAAGCTTCCGGATGTGATCAGCAGTATGATTCAGGTTCCGGAGGAACCTGCAGAAGATTATCTGTTTGCTTATTAATACAGGAACTGCAATAAAATAGACAAAGAAACGTAACTGTGAAGGCACTGAACAGTTACAAAGATATAAAGACAAGTGGGAGGACTCAAAGGGAGTCTTCTCACTTGTCTTTATTTAGTACCCGGTAAATCAGTATATACCCATAGAGAAGTACTGGAATTATGATGGTACATGCAACAGAAACCTTTAGAAGGTCGTCTGCCAGCTCATTTTTCATCAGTGCAAATACCAGGGTTGACAAGTAGAGCAAAAGCAGAAGAATAGCGCCTATCAGGGCCAGAATCCGCTTTGGTTTATCGTGCTTTTTATTCATGGACACGCTCCTATTTCTTTTTTGCAACCACTTTGTGCTTTGGCAGTTACAAATGACTTTTTTACATTATAAAAGCTTTTTATGGAAAATGCAATAAAAATATGCTAGAGTGTGTAAAAGAATGTAACCGTTCAGCTTGGCTGGACGGTTACAAAAGAATCGTCATAATGTTGCTGGTTACAGGTGAGCAGTTACTCAAAATTTGGTTTTACAGAACAGTAACTGTATTAGAAGGGGGATAAAATGATAAGATTTGAGAGTGATTATCTGGAAGGAACTCATGAGCGCATTCTGAGGCGGCTGATGGATACCAATCTGGAGCAGACATGCGGTTATGGGGAAGATGTGTACTGTGAAATGGCCCGCGGGAGGATACAGGAGGCATGTGGGACTTCGGAGGCATATGTACAGTTTTTAGTGGGTGGAACACAGACAAATACGGTGGTGATTGCTGCTGCGCTGCGGCCTCACCAGGGAGTCATTGCTGCCCAAAGTGGTCATATCAATACTCATGAGAGCGGGGCTATTGAGGCAGCGGGACACAAGGTGTTGGTGGCACCGGGAATCGACGGCAAGCTTACTGAGGAAGAAGTGAAGCGCATCTGGATGGAACATGCAGAGGATAGCAACAGGGAACATACAGTACAGCCTAAAATGGTGTACATATCGAACCCGACGGAGATCGGGACCATCTATTCAACAAAAAGGAGTTGGAGGCGCTGAGCCATGTTTGCCGGGAGTGCGGTCTCTATCTGTATATGGACGGTGCGCGTCTGGGATATGGTTTGACGGCGAGGGAAATGATCTGACCCTGGAGGATATTGCCCGCTGCTGCCATGTCTTTTATATAGGCGGAACGAAGGTTGGAGCCCTGTTTGGGGAGGCTGTGGTGATTACAGACAAGTCGCTTATGAGTGATTTCCGCTATCTGATCAAGCAACGGGGAGGAATGCTGGCAAAAGGTAGGCTTCTGGGGGTGCAGTTTGATGAACTCTTTACCAACGGTCTCTATTTGGAACTGGGGGCCCGCGGGAACCGGATGGCAGAGATTTTGCGGAACGCATTTTTGCAGCATGGCTGTGGCTTTTTAGTGGAGACAGAGACAAATCAGCTTTTCCCGATTTTGGAAGACCGAGAGCTTGAACGTCTGAAGGAAACGTACAGCTTCAGTTACTGGGAGAGGGTGGATGAGTGTCACAGCGCAGTCCGCTTCTGTACCAGTTGGGCAACGAGAGAGGAAGATATAGAGACATTTGCAAAGGATTTGACACAGCTTGGAAGAGGATAATTGTAATGTTATCAAAAAGTTCATATTTTTTTAATTGTTTTTTGTTGAGAATTGCTGTATAATTCAAACATAAATAGTTTAATATTGAATAGTTCAGAATGAAAAGGTGGTGATGGAATGGACGGCGTTGACGGGCGACGGGACTCTATTAGCGAGGAGTTCAGTTCCGGTGAGGCTTTTTCCATATCTTCTCAGAAGATCAGAAAATCTATGAGAAAATGTGGATGAAGACCAGAAAGGCCTATGGGCTGACCCAAAATGAGATAGATGTACTGCTTTTTTAAAAAGCATCCAAACATTGATACAGCGGCGGACATTGCCAGCTGCTGTTCTCTGTCCCGTTCCCTGGTATGTAAATCTGTTGAGGCACTTTTGAGAATTGAGTATCTGGTGGTTCAGACAGACAAGCAAGACAGGAGATATTTACATTTGAAACTTACAGACCAGGCCATACAGGTGCTGAGAGAGCTGGAGACGAGGCATACACAGTTCTGGGAAGCACTGATGAGAGACATTTCCCAGGAGGAGATCCTTCTCTTTAAGCAAGTTCTTTGCAAAATGAGAAGAAATCTGGAAAGGGTGGAAGAAGACATGGCTCAATAAAGAGAAAAGGAGAAGTGTGTATATGATGAGACAGAAAGAGTATGCAGAGCAGGTAAAAACACTGGCGGACAACTGTGTTTCGTTTGGAAAGATTGATGTGGATCTTTATGCAAAATACGATGTTCAGAGAGGACTGCGCGACAAAAACGGCAACGGCGTTCTGGCAGGCCTGACAAAGGTTTCAAGATCGAATCCTTTCAGGTGGTGGACGGACAGAAGCAGCCCTGTGACGGCAGACTTTTTACCGCGGGTACAGCATTCAGGATCTGATCAAAGGTGTTGTGAAGGATAAGCGTTTTGGATTTGAAGAAGTTGCCTATCTGCTTTTGTTTGGCAAGCTTCCGAATGAAGAGGAGCTGGAGGAGTTTAAGGCGCTTTTGGCTTTCAGCCGTAAGCTGCCCACCAATTTTGTGAGGGACGTCATTATGAAGGCCCCCAGCAAGGATATCATGAATTCCCTGTCGAAAAGTATTTTGACATTGGCATCCTATGACAAGGAAGCTTCTGATATTTCTGTTGAGAACGTACTTCGCCAGTGCTTGTTCTTAATCAGTGCAATGCCAGTGCTGGCTGTTTACAGCTATCACGCATACAATCACTACGAGAGAGATGACAGCATGTATATACACCGTCCGGACCCCAAACTGTCCACAGCGGAGAATATCCTGAGGCTTCTCAGACCGGACATGAAGTACTCGGCAGTGGAGGCGCATGTGCTGGATATGTGCCTGATTCTGCACATGGAGCACGGTGGAGGAAATAACTCCACCTTTACTACCCACGTGGTGACCTCCTCGGGAACAGATACTTACGCAGCCATTGCATCCGCCCCTCTTCCCTGAAGGGACCGAAACACGGCGGAGCCAACATTAAGGTTGTGGAGATGATGGCTGACCTTCGTAAAAAATGTAAAGGATGTGACAGACGAAGCTCAGGTGGAGGAGTATTTGAGAAAGCTGCTTCACAAGGAAGCTTTCGACAAAAAGGGACTGATTTATGGAATGGGACACGCTATCTACTCCAAGTCAGACCCCAGAGCCGAAGTTTTCAAGGGATTTGTTAAGGAACTGTCTGAGGAGAAGCACAGGGAGAAAGACTTTGCACTGTACTCTATGGTGGAGCGACTTGGTCCCAAGATTATCTCCGATGAGCGCAAGATGTACAAAGGCGTCAGTGCCAACGTGGACTTTTACAGTGGATTTGTTTATACTATGCTGAATATTCCGGAAGAGCTTTTCACACCACTCTTCGCGATTGCAAGAATCGTGGGATGGAGTGCACACCGCATTGAAGAGCTGATCAACGTGGATAAAATTATCAGACCGGCATATAAGAGCGTGATGGATGAATCTGACTATGTGCCTTTGGACGAGAGATAAAGAAAAGTTGTCAATTTTGACCGGGTCATTTCTGAAAAGTGACCCGGTCATTTCTGGCATGTTGGGTTTTACGGTACTGGAGAGGCGTCATGTCTGTAGATTTTCTAAATGCCCTGAGAAAGTTTCCCAAATTGTTGAAGCCACAGTCCAGGCAGATTTCAATACAGGACGGTCCGTTTCCCTCAAAAGGGAGACGGATTTTTTTGATGCGCACTTCGTTGACGTATGCCATGGGGGACTTGCCTATGGCCTGTTTGAAGAAACGGCAGAAATACTGCTCATTCACATTAATCAGTTCTGCCAGATCACGGACATAGATTTTTTCCGTATAATTTTCATGAATATAGGACAGGACTTTCTTAATAGACTCTATACGGTGGTCCGGACTTCGCTCACACTGGGAGAGGAGGCCAAAATCGCTGAGGATGGCCAGTATCCGAAGCAGGGAGGTTTTGACGCGCAGTTGGGAAGAGAGGAGGTAGGTACTTAAAAACGTTTTCTCTCCCTTGGCATCGGGTATCTTTGACATCAGAGACTGTATCTCCAGATACTCCCTGTAGACCAACTGGTAGGCTGGGTGGCTATGAGGGAGAAGCAGGGGCAGGGAGAGGTCACCGGGCAGAGTGGACCCAGCAGCTCTGCCTGCACATGATCGTAGAAATCAAAACTCAGCATGCGGGGATGGAATACTATGGCTGTTTCCAGACAGGGGAGCCTGTGCCACTATGCTGTGCAGATCCCCTGGTTTAAAAAGCAAAGGCATTTTTCCTCTATGGAAAACCTCTCCATGTTTACCTCCAAAAAAATGCCCCTCCTCAAAGTGCATGATCTCGAGCTCCTCATGCCAGTGATGCTTTACGGTTAAGCTGTCTCCACGACCCTGGTTGCAGTAAAGGGCGCAGGGAAAGGCAAGACTGCCGTGTGCACGGTCCTCCCGCAAAACCTGAGTATTTGTCTGATCCATAAATGCCTCCCATGAAAGCTGTTTGTCTTGACTATAGGAGATATCAGGGGAAAAGTCAATTATGTTTAGACGACTAATAAAAAATTTGTCTATTTTTTTTCTAAACAAATTCTTAAAAAATAAAGATACAGTTGATTTTTTGTTAATATGGTACTAATATAGATTAGTCGACTAATTAAATGGGAGGTGAAGAAAATGAAGATAGAAGGTGCGATTGACAGCGACAGCACCCAAACACTGCTGCTTAAGATGTCGCATTTATATTTTAGAAACAGTTTTGAACAACTGTCCAATTTGGGTGTACATCCGGGACAGCTTCCCATGATCAAGCTTCTGGGAAGAGAGGGAGGCCTGAGTCAGAGAGAGATCTCCGATAAACTGCGTGTAAAGCCACCCTCAGTGGCTGTATCAATCAAAAAGAATGGAGAGCGCGGGCTTGCTGGAGAAGAGCCCGGACAAAAAAGGACCAGAGAGTCACCAGAATCTATTTGAGTCCCAAAGGCCGGGAGATGAACCAGGAAATCGAGGCAATTGTAAAGCGCAATGAAAAAGGTACTGTTCAGGGCTTTACCGAGAGTGAACAGTGTCTGATGCGCCGCTTTCTGCTGCAAATCATAAAGAATCTGGAGGAATTAAAGACATGTTAAAAATGTTTCGCTATGTGAAAGAAAAGTGGTACTATATCGTACTGATTATCGCACTGCTTTTCCTGCAGGCATACTGCGACCTTTCCCTTCCCGATTACACATCCAAGATTGTCAATGTGGGCATTCAGCAAAAAAGGTGTGGAGGATGGAGTGCCGGACCAGATCCGCCAGGAGTCCATGGATAAACTCTTTTTTGTTTATGGAAGACCGGGAGATGGGGCAGGTGAAGGAGGCCTACACTTTAAAAGACGGATTTATCGTCTAAATGAGATCAAGGAAGAGAAACGGGAGGAGCTGAACCGCATTTTTGGCGTTCCCATGCTGGTGGTTTCCAGCCTGTCCGGGGACAGCGAGGAGACTGCAGCCATGAAGCAGAAGATGGGTCTGCCCGAGGATGGGGATATGTTTGCTGTGCTGGAGCAGACTCCACGGGAACAGCTGCATGAAATCTTTGTACAGCAGTCAGAAAAATTCGAGCAGATGCCGGAGTCCATAGTAACGCAGACAGCTGTGAGCTATGTGCAGGGGGAATACGCTGCCATGGGGCTTGATGTGATGCGATTCAGAGCAATTATGTCAAGACATCCGGTGTGCGGATGCTGGGTATGGCGCTGTTGGTGATGATAGCAGCAGTCTGTGTAACCTTTTCTCTCCTGCCGGCTGGCAGCTACACTGGGAAGGAATCTGAGAAACCGGGTGTACCTGCAAAGTCATCTCCTTTTCCGGAGAGGAGTTGAATCACTTTTCCACAGCCTCTGATTACCAGGAGTACCAATGACATTCAGCAGATCCAGATGCTTGCCACCATGGTCTTTCGTATGGTACTCTATGCCCCCATTCTGGGAATCGGCGGTGTGATTCGGGTATTTCAGACAGAGGCGTCTATGACCTGGATACTGGCCCTGGCAGTAGTGGTGATTATGGTGATCGTTGGAACCCTTTTTAAAGTGGCGATGCCCAAATTCACACTGCTGCAGACATTGATTGACAAGCTGAATCTGGTGACAAGGGAGATTTTGACCGGTATCCCGGTAATCCGCGCGTTCAGCACGGAAAAGCATGAGGAGGAGCGGTTCGAGGATGCCAACCGGGATCTGACAAAGACCACTCTGTTTGTCAACCGGGTCATGACGGTGATGATGCCTACCATGATGCTGGTGATGAATGGAATTACTGTGCTGATCGTGTACACAGGCGCTCGCTCTGTGGATGCGGGAAATATGCAGGTGGGAAATATTATGGCATTTATGCAGTACGCCATGCAGATTATCATGTCCTTCCTGATGATTACCATGATGTCCATCATGATCCCAAGAGCAAAATGTGTCCGCAAAGCGAATTAACGAAGTGTTAAACACAGAGATTTCTATAAGAGACGCGGTATCTCCGGCACAGGAAGACGGTTCTGTCAAGGGCCTGGTGGAGTTTGAGCATGTCTCCTTCCAGTATCCGGGAGCGGAGGAGAAAGTGCTTGATGATATCTCTTTCACAGCCAGAAAGGGGCAGACCGTTGCCTTTATCGGAAGTACCGGAAGTGGTAAGAGTACTCTGGTGAATCTGATCCCGAGGCTTTTTGATGTCACAGAAGGAAAAGTCAAGGTGGACGGCATTGACGTGCGCGACATGAAGTTAAAGGACCTGCGGGACAGACTGGGCTATGTGCCTCAAAAGGGGTGTGCTTTTCTCCGGAACCATAGATTCCAACATCCGGTACGGATATGAGGAAGCCACAGAGGATGAGGTGAAAAAGGCGGCTCAGATTGCCCAGGCCTGGGATTTTTATCAGCGAAAAGGAAGAGGGACTTGCATCGCCCATTGCACAGGGCGGAAGCAATGTGTCCGGAGGGCAGAAGCAGAGACTTTCTATCGCAAGAGCCATTGCCAAGAAACCGGAGATCTATATCTTTGACGACAGCTTTTCTGCACTGGACTACAAAACGGATGTGGTGCTGCGAAGAACCTTAAAGCAGGAGACAAAGGAGGCCACCACCCTGATCGTGGCACAGAGAATCAGCACCATCCTGCATGCGGACAATATCATCGTGCTGGATGAGGGATGTGGCAGGACAGGGTACTCATAAGGAACTGCTTGCAAACTGTGAAGTCTATCGGCAAATCGCTATGTCTCAGCTGTCAGAGGAGGAATTAGCCAATGAGTAATACAAACAAAAGGCCAAGGGGACCAATGGGACACGGACCTGGAGGAAAGATGATGCCCGGCGAGAAGGCAAAGGATTTTAAAGGGAACCATGCGCAAGCTGTTCCGATACATGGCAAAATATAAAGTAAAGCTGTTTTTATGTTTCTGTTTGCAGTGGGAGGAACCATTTTCAGTATTGTAGGTCCCAAGATTTTGGGAAAGGCCACCACGGAGTTGTTTAACGGACTAGTGTCCAAGATCAACGGGCTTGGGGGATTGACTTTGAAAAAATCACCACGATCCTGCTGACCGTGCTGGGGCTCTACCTGGTGAGCGCAGTTTTCACCTACATCCAGGGATTTATCATGACGGGAATATCCAATGATGTCACCTATTCCCTGAGAAAAGACATCTCCCAAAAGATTAACCGTATACCGCTGAAATATTATGAGAGCAGGACCCACGGTGAGGTACTCTCCAGGGTGACCAATGATGTGGACACTCTGCAGCAGAGCTTGAACCAGAGCTTGACCCAGCTGATTACCTCTGTTACCACCCTGGTGGGTGTACTGATCATGATGTTTTCCATCAATGTGTGGATGACGCTGGCAGCCCTCTTGATTTTACCGGTATCCATGGGGATCATAGGGACAGTAATGAAACACTCCCAGAAGTTTTTCAAGGCCCAGCAGAGATACTTGGGTGAAGTAAACGGACAGGTGGAGGAGGTCTACGGCGGACATAATATTGTAAAGGTGTTCAACAAAGAAGATGCCGTTGTGGAGGAATTTGAGAACACCAATGAGAAGCTGTACGAATCCGCATGGAAATCCCAGTTCTTTTCCGGCATCATGATGCCGGTTATGCAGTTTGTGGGAAACATCGGCTATGTGATGGTGGCGATTTTAGGCGGTTTCTGACCATCAAGGGTTCCATCGAAGTGGGAGATATACAGTCCTTTTTCCAGTATATCCGAAACTTTACCCAGCCCATCCAGCAGATCGCCCAGGTTACAAATATGCTCCAGTCCACAGCGGCAGCTTCTGAGCGTGTGTTTGAGTTTTTAAATGAGGAAGAGGAGGAGCAGCAGGTGGAGAAGCCTGTGGATATCAGCAGTATCGAAGGAAATGTATCCTTTGACCACGTGGCCTTTGGTTACAATCCGGAGCAGATCATCATCCATGATTTCTCCTCAGAGGTAAAAACCGGTCAGAAGGTTGCCATTGTCGGTCCTACAGGTGCCGGTAAGACAACGATTGTGAAGCTGCTGATGCGCTTTTACGATGTGAATGCAGGCGCCATTTTGGTAGACGGGCACAATATCAAAGAGTTCAACCGAAGTGAGCTGCGAGAGCTGTTCGGCATGGTGCTTCAGGATACCTGGCTGTTCCACGGCACTATTATGGAGAATATCCGTTACGGGCGTCTGGACGCCACAGATGAGGAGGTAATCCAGGCAGCCAAGGCAGCCCATGCTCACCGGTTTATCATGGCCCAGCCAGGGGATACAATATGGTCCTCAATGAGGAGACCAGTAATATTTCCCAGGGACAGAAACAGCTGCTGACGATTGCACGCGCAATCCTTGCTGACAACAAGATTCTGATCCTCGATGAGGCAACCTCATCCGTAGATACTAGAACCGAGATCGATATCCAGAAAGCAATGGATAATCTGATGAAGGGCAGAACCAGCTTCGTCATTGCCCACAGACTTTCCACGATCCGTGACGCAGATTTGATTCTTGTCATGAAGGATGGAGATATCATTGAGCAGGGAACCCACGAGGAGCTGCTGGCAGCCAAAGGCTTCTACGAGAACCTGTATAACAGTCAGTTTGAGAAAGCGGAGGCAGTGTGATGAGATACAATATTATTACAATTGAGCGGGAATATGCCAGCGGAGGCACAGAGATCGGAAACAGACTTGCGGAGGTGCTGAATATCCCCTGCTATGGTCAGGAGATTTTGGAAATGGTTGCCAGAAAGCGGGGGACGACCCCGCAGCAGCTGGTCCATATGGAGGAGACGGCAACAGGCAGCCTTCTGTATTCCATCGCCATGGCAGCGAGAATGGTATCCGGCCAGAGTGACGGGCTCAGCGAGGAGAATGAGCTTTACCTGGAGGAATCCCGGGTGATACACGATCTGGTGAACCAGGGCCTTGCATCATCGTAGGACGCTGTGCCGGGTGGGTGCTGAGAGAGCGCAGGGATGTGCTTAATGTATTTATCCATGCGGACAGGGATTTCCGCAGGAGACGCGCTGTGGAAGTGTACAAAGATCAGCCGGAAAAGATTGACGGGTATCTGAAGCGCTGTGACAGGCGCCGGGATAACTTTTACGGCGCCAACACAGGAAAACGCTGGGATGACAAGGGAGGATACCATCTGATGCTGGACAGCGGACGTCTGGGCATTGAGCGGTGTGTGGACATCATCTGTACCAGCGCAAGATAGCATAAAACGGGTTATTGGACCTTCTCCCCCAACTGGAGGGGAGAGAATCCTTCCCCGTGAACTTCATTAGACTCCAAAATGATGAGAAATGAGTCAGGGTCAGCGGATTTCACCGCTTTCTGCACATAATACATCTGTTTATTGTTGCAGGCGCACATGACCACGGATTTCTCATCTTTTTTGTATCCTCCCATACCGCTTAATATAGTGGAGCCTCTGCCACAGCACTCCTCTATGGTGTCTGTGATCAGGTGGGCGTGGTCCGTGACCACCAGGGCCAGCTTCCCGGCATTTACACCGTACATCAGCTTATCCACCACCAGGGCAAAGAGGTAGTTGACAATCATACCGTAGATGATGCCGTCAACATCCCTGAAAATCAAGCCGCCGGCCAGAATAATGCCTACATCGGAGAGAAAGCGATCTTCCCCACCGAGAGATGGGGCTTTAATGCTTGACGGACATGATGATAAAGTCTGTGCCTCCGGTGGAGGAGTTCTGCATATAGATGATGGAGTATCCTGCGCCTGCGATGACGCCTGTACACACAGCGGAGAGCAGGCGGCTTCCGCTGTATACGGGAAGCAGAGGGGCAATATAGTCGATCATCACAGAAGAGATAACCATACAGCGCAGGGAGCGCAGGAAAAATATGCGTCCCAGCAGGCGGTAACACAGGATAGCCACCGGAATATTCAGAACAATGGTGGTAATACCGATGGGAAGATCAAACAGACGGTACAGGATTATGGAAACACCCGAAAAACCGGTCATGGGAAACTTGGCGTGGAGGGCAAAGTTGTAAATCCCGATGGCAATCAGAAAGCTTCCCAGAAACTCCATAAAAATGTTTGTAAAGGGCAATTTTTAAAATGTGAAATCATAGTAATCCTCCTTTTTTATAGTTTGCTCACAACGGTTCTTTTCTTTCACAGTTAACTGCAAAATAACACAACAAAAAGAGCAGGTGCAAATTATAGGAATATAATTCGCAATTGCTCTTTTCGCAAATCAGTATAGCACAGTAATTGAAATTGTGCAAGCTACTGTTTAGTCAGTCCTGTGCATTTAATGAACAGAACGTGAGTAAGTGATTCAGGAGTACACAAACCTTAATTCTCTTTCAGATAAAAATGAGTTGCCTTAACCAAAGGATGAAATATAATGAATGCAGTATTTACCAAGAAATGTTGCAGCCTGGGCGGCTGTACGGCGAAGGAGAAATGGTGGAGTGAATGGGCAGTCATAGCTTGTATTTGGAGTGCTGTTCCGGTATCCGGGGAGATGGCAGCTGCCGCCCTGTTGGATTTGGGAGCAGATCAGGAGGAGTTGCAGCGTATGCTTCATACTCTTCCACTCAAGGAGTTTCAGGTGGAAATTGGCAGAGCGAGCAGCTGCGGTGTGATGGGATGCTGTTTTCAGGTGACCGTGGCAGGGGGGCAGTTGTGAGCGGCTGAATTATGCAGAGATTCGCTCTGTCATTGGACAAATGAGGGCGGCAGCAGGTGTCAGAGATCGGGCAGCGAAGGTTTATCAGATCCTGGAGGAAGAAAACAAAGCGGATGGGGACTTTGCAGAGCCCCCGGGCCTGGTGAAGCAGGGGACTTTGGAGTCCCTGGTTTCTGTATTGAGCACAGCATTCTGTCTGGAGAGCATAAATGTAAAAGAGGTTACTATAACCAGCCTGTGGGAGGGACAGGGATTTACAAAAGGGCAGTCCGGTCTTCATCCGCTACCCGTTCCATCGGTCTTAAATATCGTACAGTCTTGTGGCCTGCCGCTTCATCAGATCCGGCATTTTGGCATAGATACTGTAAACAGGAGCCTGATCACTCCGACTGGGGCGGCTATAGCGGCTGCCATACGTACACGGACACAGCTTCCGGAACAGTGGGAGGTATCTAAGACCGGTGTTGGGATCGGAGGAATGGAACTGCCCCATGCGGATATCCTGCGGGCAATGATGATCCGGGATACAGCGCCGGATGAAGAACTCTGGATGCTGGAGACCAATATAGATGACGCTACCGGGGGAGGCCCTGGGATATGCGGTGTCCATCCTGATGGAGGAGGGGGCCAGGGATGCGTTCTTTACCCCTGTTTTTATGAAAAAAGGACGTCCGGCCTACACTTTGAGCGTGCTCACAGCAGGGAACGGATGGACAGGATGGAGGAGTTGATTTTTCTGCACACCAGCACCATAGGAATACGGAAATATCCGGTGAGCAGAACAGTTCTGAAACGGGAGATTCATACAATCCAGACCCACCTAGGACCAGCAGATGTGAAATACATAGACCGGCTGGGAACCATATGCCCCCATGCCGGAATACGAGAGTGTAAACAGGCTGTGCAGGGAGAGTGGGCTTGGGTTTTTAGCGGTGTATGACCAGGTAAAAGAAGAGGCGGCAAGGGCCTGGAAACGGAAGGAGAAAAAATAATGAAAAAAGAATTGTAAGGCAGTTTCTTACACTAGTGACAGCAGCAGCGCTGGCAGTCACTGGTATTCCGTCCAGTGCCTTTGCACAGACAAGTACAAATTTACTTTTGATGACATGGAAACTGGATTTGCGGGCGGCGGGCGCAAGCATCCTACGGAGCTGAGCCGTCCCTCACAGGTGATGAAAGGAACAGATTAAACCAGTGACCAAGTCGGCTGCCGCAGGCGGAACTGTAACAGTTATTGAAACCAACGAAGACCTGGAAGAGTGTGATTGTACCAAAAAGCATCCTCTGGAATGGCTACAAAAGCATTTGCAAAATATACAGCAGGGCGGTTGTGGACGTGTCAATAAGAAAGTGAAGAGATATAAGAAACTGTTAAAAAGCAGGCTTGCCCAAGACAGCAAAAGTGAAATAAAAGCCTGCTGATCTGATAATCACGAAATGATAGTAAATTGGGAGGTCAGATAATATGCAGCAGATGCTGGAGCGTTTGCTGGACACGATGAGAGATCACAAAACATGACGTGTGTGGCTTTCTCAGGAGGGGTGGACAGCAGCCTGCTTCTTCGCACTGCCAGTATGGCTGCGGAGGAAAATGGAACAAAAGTATATGCCGTCACCATCTCCACCAGGCTTCAGCCCTGGAAGGACATGGAGATAGCAAGAAAAGGTGGCTCAGGGTGCGGATTGAGGCACCATGTTCTGGCCATTGATGAGAGCAAGAATGAAAGATTAAACAATTCCGTGGACCGGTGCTATTGGTGTAAACGTTTCCTCTTTGAATCTCTTTTAAAAGTGGGGCAGCCTGCACGGGGTAGCCGCTACACTGGAGAACCAATGCGGATGATCTGGATGTACCGGCCCGGATGGAAGGCGGTGAAAGAGCTGGGGGTGAGAAGCCCTTTGGCGGAGCTGGGAGTTTAAGGAGGTGCGCCGGATGGCTGCAGTTAAACCTTTCTGTGGCAAAGAGGCCCTCCACCCTGCATGGCAACAAGAATTTTATGACACCTCTTGATTTTGCTGCCTCAGAAAGCTGGAGGAGGGGGACAACAGATGCAGGATCTTTGAAGTTGTTCGTCTAAAGGCTTCACGGGGGAGGAGGTGTGCGGGTGAAGTCGACAAAAAGAAAAATTTGAGAATTTCTCTTAAAGAGAACATATTGTAGAAATTTTAAAAGGGCTGGGATTTCGTTATATAACCCTGGACTTGGAGGGTTTCCGTACCAGGCATGGATCTATGACTCAGCATTTTTATTTTACCGGAAAGAGTGCAGGGGGGTTGGTTTCCCTACCGCTTGCCACCTATCTGGCACAGAGCCTTGGCTTGACCAGGTGGTGTGAGCAATCTGTGGGACGGACGCGTTGAAATGGAACTTCAGGGTACAGGGAAGCGGTTGACCAAATGGTAGCCAGGTTATATGAGCAGCGTTTAGTGAAATTGAAAAGCAATACGTAACTAAG